>MKWU01004445.1_pt1 | contig 16575 bp, 15 predicted proteins | sample 809101 | NCBI WGS metagenome assembly MKWU01 (sample SAMN05860141, study PRJNA318959) | sponge metagenome | host: Aplysina aerophoba | place: Slovenia: Piran, Adriatic Sea, Gulf of Piran | collected 2013-05-07 | reverse complement strand
GACGCCTTCCATCGCTTCGAGGGCTGGCCCGAGGGGCTATCGGAGTACCCGACCCTTTTCCCGAACGTCTTCATCGGCGTTCACTGCGATCACGTATGGACCCTGGTGCTACTTCCCCTCTCGGCGAAGCGGACCAGGGAACAGTGGCAGGTGTACTATGTCGGAGAGACGGCCGGGGACCCCGCGCAGGACGAGGCACGCGCGATGACGCTCGAAGGATGGCGCAACGTCTTCCTCGAGGACATGGGGGTGGTCGAGGGGATGCAGCGGGGCCGCGCCTCACCAGCCTTTCTCGGAGGCGTGTTCTCCGGCGTCATGGACGAGCCCACCCACCACTTCCACAAGTGGGTCGCGAACCGGCTCGTTCTCTAGCTCACTCGTTCAGGTCGCCGCTATTCGCTTCTCCGTACCATCGGGATCGTTTCGTGACATGTTACCGTCCGGGATTGGGCCGGAAGAACCGGGCGTTGCGGGAACGGCAGCCTCGAGATGGTCCCCGTATCGGCTTCCCCGGCGGGGACGTCGATGCAACCGGGACAATCGACCGCAGCTGAGTCCGTTCGAGGAGGAGTCGCCATGACCCGAGTGAAGTCTGTTCATCGCGCAAGCTTTCCGACGCGCGGCGTCGCGGACTCCTTCGCCCCGTTCGCGAGGCCGGCGATGAAACGCAACGGATCGGTTTCGCTGCTCGCGCTGCTGTGCGCGCTCATGGTCCTTGCGATCGAGGGCCGTGCGGCGAACAGCACGGAAACGCGCCTTGCGGCTCTCGTCGAGTGGTAGTCCGGGGAGAGCGCCGACCGGTTCTCCCGCTCGTCCCACAGGACCGACTTCTTCCCGCTCAGCAATCATTTCATCAGCCAGGACAACAGCATCTTCTGCGGCCCGGTCTCCTCGGCCATCGTGCTCAACGCGCTGCGGCTGGGAAAGCGGGAGGGAACGCCGCGGGACCGGAGCTCGATTGCCGAAGACGAGATGGCCTGGCTTTGGAAGAGCGCCGACCCGTTCTACGGCAAGTACACGCCCGACAACGTCCTAGGCGAGCGGACCAAGACCCGGCTCGAGGTCCTGGGCAAGCCCATCCTCATCGAGGGCAAGACGCGCAGCGATTTCGGCCTGCAGCTGCGCCAGCTCGCGCAGGTGCTGATAAGCCACGGTCTCGAGGTCGTGACCCGGCTCGTAGACGAGGACGCGGACGCGGAAGCGATCCGGCGCGAGATCGTCGCCAACCTCGCCTCCCGGGACGACTACGTGCTGGTCAACTATGCGCGCAAGGCGCTGGGCCAGAAAGGCGGCGGCCACATCTCCCCGCTCGGGGCGTATGACGAAGGCAGCGATTCCTTCCTGATCATGGACGTGAACCCCAACCGGGCGCCCTGGGTGTGGGTCGGGTCGGCCGACCTGATCGCGGCGATGCGGACTTTCGACACGGTCGAGAACCGCGGCTACCTTCTGGTTTCGGACGGAAAGTAGGGAGAGCCGCGGGACATGTCCGGCGCAATGCCTCGATCGGCGCTCGACGGCACACGGCGGTCGAGGACCGCCGACCGCCAAGGTGCGACACGAATCGCGGGAGGCCGGTCTCGCGATGGCTGACGCCGCCACGTGCCGGCTCGGCGGGACGGCGCTCATCGCCGGACCGAGCGTCGCGTTCGTCTTCATCTTCCTGCAGCCGGGCGTCCTGTTGATCGACCGGGTGTCCGAGAGCCCGAAGCCGGTGTTGGCGTGCCGGTGGCGCGAGGCATGCTGGCACCCTCAGCAGATAGTACTGAACGCGGACGATGCCAGACTTAAGTCCCTGTTGGTATTGTGCAAATCGCGATTCGATTGGTGTTGGTAGACAGTCTCTTAAACACCAATACAATCTTGCCAAATCTCAACAACACACCCATTTAGGTTCGATAAAGAGTTTCAGAAACACCACAGTAGTGTTGATGAAAGCCCCGCCCGCACGCCAGGGCCACCCCGGACACCCGGTCCCCGTCATCCCCGGACCGCCGTTGCCACCCGACCGTTCCGGCCGCGCGACCGGGGAAAGCGCCGGCAATTCTGCCAACGCGTGTTTGCATTCCTCGTCCTCCGGCCAACCCAGCGCCCATTCACCCCGCCCGGAATCGCCGTTGAGCGCGCCCTGGCCCTCGAAGCGCTCAACATGTGCCGATCTGGCGAGGTTTGCGTTGAGATGCTAGGTTACCAAAAGTGAGCGGGTCGCCGAATGCGAGGGCGGTCGCAAGGGTTTACCAACGAGGCCGCGACAAGGTCTCTTCAAGAGCGGAGCCACGAATGCCGTCGAACCGGAACGTGTCGCGTGACCTGGCGTTCGCCGACAATCATCTCTATGCGAAGCTGTTCACCGATGTGGAGCTTCTGGAGGTGGACGGCATCGTCGTCAACCTGTCTCCACGAGCGATCCATGTGGAGGGAGACGTCCGAACGGCCATTCAGCCATGGCGATCGACGATCATTCATGGAAACCGGGTTGTTGAGGCTGAGCGGATTGCGGTCTTGCGCATCACGGAGCTCGAGAATCTCGGCGGTGTCATGTTCCGAGGATGGGACTGGTTTGGCGACGTGTTCGACGGATTTCCCAGACAAACGCCCTTGTACCTGGCGCCCGTCGACAATGTCGGCCGCACGGAAGAGGATCCGTTGGCGTTCACGATGGAGCGTGAGAGTCGGGAGCAGCTCCAGCCCTTTGACATCGTGGTCAAGTGCTGGTGGTCGCCCAATGAAACGGACTGCCTTATACATAACGAACATTCATTCCTCGAATTGCACACCCAGGTGCACGGAACGGGGCGGCTGCAGAAGTTCCGCGAACCGGATGCGTCCACGCTGTACGAGGATGTGATCATGGCGCCGGGCTTCACCCATGAACCGTTCTGCACGGTGGCCGGAGAGAGCGAGTTTGCCTACGCTTGGCACCGCTACTACTCGGTTACCGATAGCATCTGGTTCGTGACCGAGTTGCACCCCGTATGATTTGATCGCAATTGGTGTGGATGATCGGCACCCTGGAGCCGATCTTGCTCGCCGATTGGCGTTTCTTCGATGCCCGGGATCCGGGAGCGCCCGGGATCCGGGAAGATCGCGAAGCAGTTCCAAAGCGCTTTCGGCCCGCACCAGAGGACAATTCTCCGTCAGGGCGGCAATGGGATCGCTATCGCACAACAACCGGTGCGATCGCGGCAAGGGATGCAATTAAGACGATCCAGGGGCCATGAGCAGTCCTGGACCGAAGACTTGCGCCCCGTTGCTGTTGCGGTTTCCGGCGGATTGCCCGCGATCATCGAGCCAAGACCGGCAAGCGGCCGTTCAGAGCCTGCAGCGGCCGCGCGTTCGGCCCGTCGGACCCGCCGGAATGCGGCGACCTGCTCGCCGCTCGCCTCTAGCGCGTCCTGCGGCACCAGCCACCGCACGCCCTCGCTGCATCGCGGCGTGGTCAGCGAACCCCGGTAGCGGAAGAACGCCCCGGCCCGCCGCAGCACCGCAGATGCGTCGAACGTCTCGCCGAGTACCGGGACCGCCGGTCCCGCAGCACGCGGTCCAGTCCGTCGAAGCCCGCACTACAGGAGCCCCCACTACATGGGTATGGCGCTTCTGCTATTTCCGCCGGCGATGGCGATGATCCCTGTGGCCGTGCCGCCGGCCAGGGCGACGATCCCCATGGCGTTGCCGCCGCCGATCGCCACGACGCCCATGGCATTGCCGCCGCCGATGGCGACGAACCCCATGGCGTTGCCGGGGGCGATGCAGACCAGGCCCATGGCGTTGATCAGGCCCACCGCGACGAGCCCGATGGAGTTCCAGAACCCGGCCGATACAAGGCCGATTGCGTTCTGGCCGACTGCCACGGTGCCGCAGGTGGCCCACTTGTTTCTGATCGTTTCAGACACGGCTGCTGCCTTCCCTGCTCCCTTGTGCGTCGTCGGGGCTCGGTCCGCGACTCCGTCAGCGCCGGAGTCTAGGGCATTTCTCGCCTCCGAAGACTCTGCTGAACCGCAGTCGGACGGTCCTGTGATCGAAAGAAGGCGCGGTTGACGTCGTGCGGGGCCGTGAAGCAGGCCGAGAGCTGCGGGCGCAAAGTGGCAAGGGATAGCCGCATGCGGAACGCGCGTTGCGGATATGCGGCGTCGTGGAAGGTCCACGGCGCACCTCGCCGTGGACCTTCCACATTGGATCAGGCGAGATCGAAGCGGTCGAGGTTCATCACCTTGTCCCAGGCAGCTACGAAATCGTCCACGAAGCGCTGCCCGGAGTCCTCGGACCCGTAGACCTCCGCGATCGCCCGGAGCTGCGAGTTCGAGCCGAAGATGAGATCGACCCGGGTGCCGGTCCATCTGAGCGCACCCGTCGCGCGATCGCGCCCCTCGAATACGTCCTCGGACTCTGATGCCGCCTTCCACGTGGTGCCCATGTCGAGCAGGTTCACGAAGAAGTCGTTGGTGAGCACCTCCGCACGCTCGGTGAACACCCCGTGACGGGACTGTCCGACGTTCGCGTTCAGCACACGCATGCCGCCGACGAGCACCGTCATCTCGGACGCCGTCAACCCGAGCAGCTGCGCCCGGTCGACCAGCATCTCTTCCGCCGACACGGCGTGCCCGCCGTTGAGGTAGTTGCGGAACCCGTCCGCCGTCGGTTCGAGCATGGCGAAGGATTCGACGTCGGTCTGCGCCTGCGAGGCGTCCGTGCGTCCTGGTGTGAAGGGGACGGTGACGTCGTGTCCGGCGTTTCTCGCGGCCTGCTCGACGGCCGCGCACCCGCCGAGGACAATGACGTCGGCCAGCGACACACCGTTTCCGGCGGTCTGCTCGGTGTTGAACTCCCGCTGGATGCCCTCGAGGGTGTCGAGCACGGACGCCAGCCGGGCCGGCTGGTTGACCTCCCAGTCCTTCTGCGGCGCGAGGCGGATGCGTGCACCGTTCGCCCCGCCGCGCAGGTCGGAGCCGCGGAAGGTCGACGCCGAGGCCCAGGCGGTCGAGACCAGCTCGGACACGGAGAGTCCGGAGGCAAGAATGCTGGCCTTCAGCGCGGCGATGTCCTGCTCGTCGATCGGTTCATGCGTGACGGCGGGGATGGCATCCTGCCAGATCAGGTCCTCTTCGGGGACCTCCGTGCCGAGATAGAGCACGCGCGGGCCCATGTCCCGGTGGGTCAGCTTGAACCACGCCCGGGCGAAGGCATCGGCGAACGCGTCCGGGTTCTCGTGGAATCGCCGCGAGATCGGCTCGTAAACCGGGTCCATCCGCATGGCCATGTCCGCCGTGGTCATCATGGGCGCATGCCGTTTCGACGGATCGTGGGCATCCGGCACGGCGTCCGCGCCGGCGCCGTCTCTCGGCACCCACTGCCAGGCACCGGCGGGACTCTTCGTCACTTCCCACTCATAGCCGAACAGGGTGTCGAAGTAGCTGTTGTCCCATGTCACCGGGGTGGGGGTCCACGCGCCCTCGATGCCGCTGGTGATCGTATCGCCGCCCTTGCCGCTGCCGAAGCCGCTCTTCCAGCCGAGGCCCTGTTCCTCGATGGGCGCGCCCTCGGGTTCGGGACCGACATGGGCCGGGTCGCCCGCGCCGTGGGCCTTGCCGAAGGTGTGTCCGCCGGCGACGAGCGCGACGGTCTCTTCGTCGTTCATCGCCATGCGGGCGAAGGTCTCGCGAATGTCGCGGCCCGAGGCGACCGGGTCGGGGTTGCCGTTCGGCCCTTCCGGATTGACGTAGATCAGGCCCATCTGGACGGCGCCGAGAGGATCGTCGAGCTCCCGGTCGCCGGTATAGCGCTCATCCCCGAGCCACTCGACTTCCGAGCCCCAGTCGATGTCCTCTTCGGGCTCCCACACGTCCTCGCGCCCGCCGGCGAAGCCAAACGTCTCGAACCCCATCGATTCCAGGGCGCAGTTGCCCGCCAGGATCATCAGGTCGGCCCATGAGATCTTGCTGCCGTACTTGCGCTTGACCGGCCAGAGCAGCATGCGCGCCTTGTCGAGGTTGCCGTTGTCGGGCCAGCTGTTGAGCGGCGCGAAGCGCTGCGTGCCGGCGCGTGCGCCGCCTCGACCGTCGCCGATCCGGTAGGTGCCGGCGCTGTGCCACGCCATCCGGATGAAGAGCGGCCCGTAGTGACCGTAATCGGCGGGCCACCAGTCCTGCGACGCGGTCATCAGGTCGAAGATGTCCTTCTTGACCGTATCGAGGTCGAGGTTGCTGAACGCCTCGGCGTAGTCGAACGCCTCGCCCATCGGATTGGAGAGGGCGGAGTGCTGATGGAGCACGTTGAGCTTCAGCTGATTCGGCCACCAGTCCCGGTTCGAGGTGCCGCCGCCGCCGGCGTGTCCGCGCGCCCCGTGCATGACTGGGCATCTGCCTTCGTTCATGATGTCCTCCTTCGCATATACCCGTGGCGGTCCCGGAGACCGCTCCGACAGCAGCCCACTAGGCTGCAGGGGCGAGCGTAGGCACTGCGATTATTCGTGTATAACGACGAATACTCGTTGTTATAATCGTATATTCCGAATATTCGCGCGCGGAGACGGCCGATGAAGCGCCTGCCCACGATGAAGCAGCTCGAATATCTGGCGGCGCTGGCCGATACGCAGCATTTCGGTCGCGCGTCCGAGCGCTGCAACGTCACCCAGTCGACCCTGAGCGCGGGCATCCGCGATCTCGAGGCGGTGCTGGGCACCGCGGTCGCGGAGCGCTCGAACCGGCGCGTGGTGATCACGCGCGTCGGCGAACGGATCGCAGAGCGGGCGAGAGCGCTATTGCTCGACGCCGAAGAGGTCATGGAGCTGGCCCGGGCCGGCCGCGCGCCGATGACCGGAGAGATGCGCCTCGGGGTGATCCCGACGATCGGCCCCTTCCTCCTGCCCCGCGTCCTGCCGGCGCTGCGGGAGAGGTTCCCGGAGCTCACGGTCTACCTGCGAGAGGAGCAGACCGGCCCGCTGCTCGCCAGGCTGGAGGATGGCGAGGTGGATGCCGCGCTGATCGCACTGCCCTGCGAGACCGGGGACCTCGCCACCGAGGACATCGGCGAGGACGAGTTCCTGTTCGCCTGCGATCGCGACCACGCGCTTGCCGGCGCCGGCAAGGTCCCGCTCGGTGCGCTGGCCGGCGAGCCCCTCCTGCTGCTTGAGGAAGGGCATTGCCTGCGCGGCCACGCGCTTGACGTCTGCCGCATGGGCGACCGGAGGGCGCGGGCGCAGTTCGAGGCCAGCAGCCTGCACACGCTGGTGCAGATGGTGGCGGCGGGGATCGGCGTCACCCTGGTGCCCCGGCTCGCGGTCGACGCCCATATCACCGAGGGAACGGATATCTCGCTCTCGCGGCTTGCCGCGCCCGCATCGCGCCGGATCGGACTGGCCTGGCGGCAGACGTCGTTGAGAGCCGACGAGTTCCAATTGCTCGCGCGCGCTCTGCGCGAACTGGCCGAGTTGTCGTGACCCTGGGCCTGGCGTTGCCCGAATTCCGCGCGATGCCGCGCGGCCGGCCGGACCCGCAACCGGGGTCCTGGCGGCCTTCCCCGGCGGCGTTGCGTTCGTCCTCGGCGAACATCTCTTCCAGCTCCCGGGTCCAGTGCTTCGCCTCCTCGGCCATGCGGTCGGTGTCGTGCGCGATCTCGTGCTGCCGGATCAGGCGTTTACTGTCGTGGTCGCGGAAGGTCTCGACGGTGAGTCGGCTTTCGAGTTCGCCGAGGCCCAGCTCCGCCAGGATCCCGTGGGCGAGCTCGAGGCTCGAATGGAAGGTGTCGCGCACGATGCGCTCGATGCCGAGGTCCATCAGCGCGTAGGCGTGCTGGCGGTTGCGCGCACGGGCGAAGATCGTGAGGTGCGGAAAGTGCTTGCGCACGGCCCGCGCCGTCGCGAGCGAGCTTTCGACATCCTCGATCGCGAGCACGAAGAGCACGGCCTTGTCGGCCTTGGCGGCGCGCAGCAGCTCAACCCGGCTCGCGTCGCCGTAATAGACCTTGTTGCCGAAGCGGCGCACGAAGTCGACCTGCTCGGCGCTGGTCTCGAGCGCGGTGAAGCCGATGCGGCGGACCCGCAGGATGCGGCCCACGATCTGGCCGACCCGGCCGAACCCGGCGATGATCACCCGGTTCTCCTCCTCGATGTGGCGCTCGTACTCCGGTTCCGTCTCCTTCTCGATGCGGGCGTTCAGCCAGTCGCCGGCCTTGAAGGCGAGCGGCGTTGCCGCCATCGAGAGCGTCACCGCGACGATCAGCATATCTGCGGTGCGCCCGTCCATCAGCGAGGAGGACACCCCGAGCGCGAGGATCACGAAGGCGAACTCGCCGCCCTGCGAGAGCGCCACGGCCGTGCCGCGGACGGTCCGCCAGTTCGACGTGTCGATGCGCGCGACGGCGGCCAGACAAAGCATCTTGACGAGCATCAGACCGAGGGCGAGGCCGAGCACCGTGAGCGGCGTCTCGATCACCAGCCCGATGTTGACTGTCATCCCGACCGCCATGAAGAACAAGCCGAGCAACAGGCCCTTGAAGGGCTCGATGTCCGCTTCCAGCTCGTGCCGGTATTCGGAATCGGCGAGCAGCACGCCGGCCAGGAACGCGCCGAGTGCCATAGAGAGCCCGACGAGCTCCATCAGCAACGCCACGCCCACGACAGTGAGAAGGGTGATGGCCGTGAACACTTCGTGCGTGCCGAACCGCGCCACGAGCCGGAGGACATGACGCAGGAAGTAGCGGCCGCCGATGGCGACGAGCGCGATCATGCCGACCGCCTTGGCGATATCGATCCAGAGGACTCCGTCCCCGGCGCCTCCGGACGCGGGCGCCAGCAGAGGCAGGAGGGCCAGGATCGGAATGACCGCGAGATCCTGGAGCAGCAGGATCGAGAACGACAAGCGGCCGTGGCGGGCGGTGAGCTCGTTGCGCTCTGCGAGCGCCTGCAGGGCGAAGGCGGTGGACGACAGCGACAGCGCGAGACCGGCGACCACGGCGGCCTCGAGCGGCAATCCGAGCGCGAAGGCGAGAGCGGCGAGGACCGCGGCGGTCAGCGCGAACTGCCCGCCGCCCAGCCCGAACACCGCCCGGCGCATGGCCCAGAGGCGGCGCGGCTGCAGTTCGAGGCCGATGACGAACAGCAGCAGAACAACGCCGAACTCGGCGAAGTGGAGGATTGCCTGCTCGTCGTGGACGAGATCCAGCGCCCAGGGACCGACGATCACGCCCGCGAGCATGTAGCCGAGGACCGAACCCAGCCCGGCCCGCCTGGCAAGCGGGACGACCACCACGGCGGCGGCGAGAAAGATGGCAACCTGTTCAAGAAACGCCATGCGACACACCCCTTCTCCTCGAACCGCGTCCGCCACTCCGGATCTTGCGGCCGCGACTCCGGGACTCTACCTTGGCGGCCGCATCGGCCGGCACCATGGGAGCGTCGCGGACATGCTTGACATCGAGAAGGTGGACCACATCGGCATCCGGGTCAGCGACAGGGCGGTGTCCGTCGCGTTCTACGAACGGCTGGGTTTCCGGACCCTCTCCGACACGGGCTTCGACAGGGGCCATCCCATCATCATGCAGCATCCTTCCGGCGTCGTGCTCAACCTGCTCGGGCCGGCCGATACGCCCAACGACAGGAACATCCTGATGGACGTGGACGAGAAGTATCCGGGCATCACCCACGTCTCGTTCAGGGTGGCCTCGCTCGATGCCGCCAAGGCGTTCCTCGCCGAGCACGGCATCCCGCTCAGCGGCCAGTTTTCGTTCAAGGATCTGCGGGCCGCCTTCATCCGCGATCCCGACCGCAACGTGATCGAGCTCGACGCCTATGCCGGGGACGAGCCGGAGACGCGGGCCGGCGAGCCCGAAGACGCCGGCTACCGGGCGCATCCGTAGCCGCAGGATTTCGGATCGGGGGACCGGGACCGGTTCGCAGCGACCCCGGCGCTGCATCCTGCGGCACGACGGAGGCGCGGGCACGCACCCCTCCCGATCCGGATCGTGGAAGACCCGCTCCCGCCCCACTCCTCTTAGCCCGACCCGTCGTGCTCGACGCGCCAGTGCATGCTTCCCTCGACCGCGATGCCGGCGCTCCTTTCCCGATCTCCTCGGTGTCGGAGCTACTGTCGCTTCGCCCCGAACCCGATAGCAGTAGATCGCTACCGCGGCGCAGCGCCGTTTGCGTATTCCACGCTGGAGCGGCCGCCTGTGGCGCTACCTCTCCGACCGGGCCTCCGACCAGGCTCGGCCGAAGTCCTTCAGGTCGAACTCAAGATCGACTTCGCCTTCGTCCGTGCAGATGCCCACCGTGAGAACGTCGCCCCGCTTCAGCGCCGCGACCGTCCCTTCCTCTATGAAGTAGTCGGCCCATCCACGGTAATGCGTCCGGGGCTGCGGAACGGTAAAGACAGCCTCCAGCTCGACAGGCGTTCCGCCGTCCACGCTGAGCGTAACGCTGCCGGCCGCCCCGTCAGAACCCGCGCCGCCTCCGATCGACTGCCCCTCGACCTTCATCGGATAGCCCGACGCCGTCCGCTCGGACGACAGCGTCGCCGTTACCTCCAGTCCAGTGCCCTGCCGGCGTTCCTGGCCTCTCCAGCGCAGCCGTTTCCCGTCGACTGCGATCGCCGCAGAATCGACGACGAACTCCAAGCCGTTCATGTCCGCGACCGCCCGCGCCAGTCCGGCCAGGGAATACTCCAGCCGCAGGGGCGAACCATCGGCCACACAATCTCTCATGGGTTCGCGGTCCAGATACAGCGTCGTTCCCGCGATCAACGCTCTCATCATCGGTCGCGGGAGGCGGAATTGTCCTTCGAGGAAATCAATATGCAATTCCAGCGTGGTCTGCGGACCGCCATCTACCCGGTACCGGATCCGCCATCCCGAGCTGTGCGCGCACAGGTTGCGGCGCTGGAATTCCGGGGCCGCAACATAATCGCCTCCGTCCGGCGTCATGCGCCGGATTTCCAGGGCGACGCCCCGGCTGCTTGTCCTGGCCGCGAAATACTCGGTGGATTGCGAGCCGTGCCTTTTCCTCTCCGATACCTCCCAGCCATGTGCCGGCGACGCCGGCGCGAGGCCCGCTGCGATGGCGACGAGCAGCACTGCGAGACCCGGCACCGCTCTCATTCGCTTACCTCACGATTCCCTTGAAACAGCCTGTGAGCCCTGCCGTGCAGGATGCGTCCGGCGGCGTTCCATCGACCGGCGACGGTTCCGGACGGCGACCGCTCGGCTCCCCACGTACTCTTCACCGCCGCGAACCTCGCCGGATGCAAACGTGAAAGTCGAGACTCCGGCCGGTGGCCGCGTTCACGGAACGGTGCCCGCCCAGTTCCGCAACTCCAGCACTGCGGCAAGCTGCCCGTTGCCCAGGCTTGTTGACAGTATTCGCGCCGGCTCATTGACCGGTGCCATCACCGAAGATCGAGCGTCTGACGACCGCCTGGCGCTTCGCCAGGGAAAGCGGTGCGGTCGAAGCCATCACCCCGGTGGGCCGAAGAGCGGCTTCGTGCAAGTCATGGCCTTCCTCTGGTTCGCCGCATCGATCCTTGTCCCCCGGTTTCCGCTGCCATGACAAGTCGACGACAGCACGGGGAGCATCGCCGTGAGCCCGCAGTTTCTCGGCATGGCGTTCAGGTAGCTTGGCATAAACCGCTACACCGTGGGATCGCGGTGCCGAGAGATGGAACGCCGCCGTCGTCTCGGTGTCGGGACCTACGCCCCGGCGGTCGGCGGTCTTCGGCCGCCGCGTGCCCCCGAACACAAATCGAGACACCGCGCGGGACATGTCCCGCCGCTCAGCCTACTCCCCTTCCGAAACCAGAAGGTAGCCGCGGTTCTCGACGGTATCGAAGGTGCGCATCGCCGCGATCAGGTCGTCGGACCCGACCCACACCCAGGGCGCCCGGTTGGGGTTTACGTCCATGATCAGGAAGGAATCACTGCCTTCGTCATACGCCCCGAGCGGGGAGATGTGACCGCCGCCCTGCTGGCCCAGCGCCTTGCGCGCGTAATTGACCAGCACGTAGTCGTCCCCGGAGGCGAGGTTCGCGGCGATCTCGCGCCGGACCGCCTCTGCGTCCGCGCCGTCGTCCACGACCCGCGCCACGACCCTGAGACCATGGCTTCTCAGGACCTGCGCGAGCTGGCGCAGCTGCAGGCCGTAGTCGCGCTTCGCCTCGCCCTCAATGAGGATGGGCTTGCCCAGGACCTCGCGCCGCGTCTTGGTCCGCTCGCTGAGCACGTTGTTGGGCGTGTACTTGCCGTAGAACGGGTCGGCCCCCTTCCAGAGCCAGGCCATCTCGTCTTCGGCAATCGAGCTCCGGTCCCGCGGCAGTCCCTCCTTCTTTCCCAACCGCAGCGCGTTGAGCACGATGGCCGAGGAGACCGGGCCGCAGAAGATGGAGTTGTCCTGGCTGATGAAGTGATTGCTGAGCGGGAAGAAATCCGTCCTGTGGGACGAGCTGAAGAAACGCTCGACGCTCTCCCCGGACTGCCACTCGACGAGAGCCGCCGGGCGCGGGTCGGCGCTGTTCGCTGCGCGGCCATCGATCGAAACGACCATGAAGGCGCACAGCAGCGCCAGGATCGAAACTAGTGCCTTGGTCTTCATCATCGGGCTCCTCGGTTAGGGTGGCGTGCCGGCCTCGCGAGAGCGGCGAAGGATCGAGAGACACCGCGCGGACGAGATCGCCGTGCATGAGCCGGCTCGCTGCGGCTCATGGCGACACCCTCCAACGGATTTATCGATCGACATCGTCCGGGTTGCGTGAATGTATCTGCCGGACGTGCCGGGGACATCGTCCTCGGGAAAGGTCCCTTGACCGGTTCGGTGCCCCGCCGGTCTGCGGCGCTTTCCGATCGTGTCCCGGGACATGGCGCGTCGTGAAGCGCGCTGCAGGCGCTCCGGTCGGTCGCTGGGCCATGCGTCAGCCTCCGCTCCGCCTCTTCGCGTCCTCCGCGCGACGCAGGAACACGGCGGGGTCGGCCCGCCATTGCTCGTAGCCGATGCGGCCGGATTCGGTCAGACGGTCGATGTTGGCGTCGAGGCACGCGGCGAGCGCATGCTCCGAAGCCGCCAGCGCGAAACCGCCGAACTCCCTGCGGGAGTCGCGCGCGCCGAGCGCAAATGCGCCGACGGACTCGGCGACGGCGTCCGCATTGCCGATCATGCCGCGGGCGAGCGCATCGACCGCGCCACTGCGCAACGCTTCCAGCTGCGTGCCTTCTTCCCGGAAATAGACCACCTGCGGCATGTCCGCCGCGCCGCCGGGCGGCTCCAGCCGCCGCCGGCCCTCCAGCGACCGCGAAGAGCTGGCCGCGGTGATCGCAAGGCGCTCACCCCCAGCCTCCAGCACCGCCCCGGAGGAGAGATGGACCCGCGCGCCCGGCCGCAGCGCGCCGTCCGGCCCGATATAGCCAGTCAGTTGCAGCAGCCGTTCCTCCCCGGTGGTGCCGGGCACAGCGGCGACGCGGATCTCCGGCGAGAAGCCGCGATAGTCGGCGAACCGCCCGGCCTCCGCGGCGCGCACCAGCAATGTCTGGACGAACGCGATGTGCCCCGAGGTGAAGACCACCGCCGTCCGCCCGGCGGCGTCGCGGGTGCGGTCCTCGCGGATCGTGATGCCGCCGCCGATCAGGTCGTAGTCCGGCGTCGCGGCCTTGAGCCAGATGCCCGCGAACCCGCCGCCGACGGCGCGCCGGGAAAACCGGGCCGCGCCCATCGCCTCCAGCGCCGTCAGCAAGTCGGCCTCGTAGCCGCGGTGTTGGTGGAAGCCGGCGCTGCCGGGATCCCGGTCCGCGCTGTAGCGCACCGGCGCGAAGTCGGAGTAGAAGCCGACCTTGATGACGCGCCCCTCCTCCGTGCAGGCTGCGGGCGCCTCGGCAGCCGCCGCGCCGGCGGCAAGCAGCGCGGCTGCCATGCCGAGCGCGACCGCCGCGACCCCGAAGCCCCATGCGGTGCGCCGTTCCTGGACCATGGTTCGCCTCCCTGGCGCCACTCGGCCTTCCGTTGCCGAGTCAACCGGCATTTGCATCCGGGCGATGGTTGACTGCACCGCTGCGCCCGCGATGCTCCAAGCCGGCAAGCTGTTCGGTCGCCGTGTGGAGGCTACCATGCCTGTCAGCGCTCCCAAGCGAGTAACATGCTGCGAGACCGGGCAGGCACGGAAGCGCGCTCTCCGTCGCGATTGCCCTCGCCGTCTCCGGATGCCGATTGCGAACGTCGGGACCGCTCCCGTCGGCCGAACCGGGGCCGCACGCCGCCAGCGTCACCCCAAGAACCCCGCTCGTTGGATTCCCCCGCTACGCAGACGTGGCCCAGTTCAACGTCCTCACAGTCGCCGGCGTCTGCGCCATGAAGCGCGAGAAAGTCATCCCCGCCTGTCTGGCACGCCGTCCGATCAGTGCAGGGTTCTCTCGGAGCAATGGGTGCTGCGCAAGCGCTCAATTTCTCGCTTCCGGCCCTCGTCGAGGTCATGGGTCAGCTAGAGTTCCGCCGTGTGCGGCGGGCTGCGGGCCGCTCTGGCTCAACCGGTTATTGCCAGCCCTCCACGCCCGCCATGTCGGGAAGGCGATGCGCGATGCCCTTGTGGCAGTCGATGCAGGTCTTCTCGCCCGTGAGCAGGAAGGTCTCGTGCGCCTCCGCAGCCCGCGCGCTTTGCAAGCTGATGTCCATGGACTCCGCCGAATGGCAATTGCGGCATTCCAGCGAGTTGTTCGCCTTGAGGCGATTCCATTCGCGTGAGGCCATAGTCAATCGATGCTCTTCGAATTCCTCGCGCGTGTCGATGGAACCGAAGATCGTGCCCCACAGCTCCTTGGTCGCCTGAACCTTGCGGGCCACCTTGTCCGTCCACGCGTGGGGAACGTGGCAGTCCGGGCATGACGCGCGCACGCCCGATGCGTTCGCGTAGTGAACGGTCGTCTGAAGCTCCGCGTACACGTTGTCTCGCATCTCGTGGCACGAGATGCAGAAGCTCTCGGTGTTGGTGAGCTCCAGGGCGGTGTTGAACCCTCCCCAGAAGATGATCCCGGCAACGAACCCGCCGAGCGACAGAAGCCCCAGGCTGAAGTACTTGCTGGGGCGCCGGATGGTCCTCCAGTAGGCCCGGAGCGGCTTGAACATCTCGTCAGTCCGGCGTTTCTTCGGCGTCGGCGCGCAGAAGGGTGTCGATGTCGATGAACTCGTTCTCGATCATGAGCTTCACATCGCGCTGCGCGACGTGGCACTGGGTGCAGAAGTAGCGCTGCGGCGTGACCGCTGCGCGGAACTGGTTGTCGCGGTCCATGAAGTGGGTGATCGAGACCATCGGGGCGCCGCTCTCGCCGGTGCGGGCGCGGGCATGGCAGGACAGGCACCTGTTGGAGCGGAGATCGATCCGGTAGCCCGCGATGTCGTGCGGGATGACCGGAGGCTGCTCGGGATAGTTCCGGACCTCGCGCCGGTCGCTCTCGTCGAAACCGGACATGAACGGAGCCTCGGATTCCGCCGTCAGCGGCGTGCCGCCGCGCAGGGTCGCGATCGGATCGGCCGCCCAGGCAGCGGGGATCGACATCAGCGCCGCGACAGCGGCGAAGGCGAGAAGTGTTTTCATTTGCCCGCCTCCCCCTATGCTGCTTCCAGCCGCACGGCGCATTTCTTGAAGTCCGTCTGCTTGGAGATCGGATCGGTCGCGTCCAGCGTCACCTTGTTGATGAGCTGGCTGGCGTCGAACCAGGGGACGAAGACCAGGCCGCGCGGCATCTTGTTGCGGCCGCGCGTCTCTACGCGGGTGCGGATCTCGCCGCGCCGGGAGATCACGCGCACCTCCGAGCCCCGCCTCAACCCGAGCTCCGTCGCGTCGTCCGGGTGCATGAAACAGACGGCATCGGGGAAGGCGCGGTAAAGCTCCGGCACCCGTTCGGTCATCGAGCCGGAATGCCAGTGCTCCAGCACGCGGCCGGTGGTGAGCCAGAAGGGGTATTCGTCGTCGGGGCTTTCCGCAGCCGGCTCCCAGGGGAGCGCGAATATGCGCGCCTTGCCGTCGGGCTTGCCGTAGAACTCCACACCGGCGCCGGGGGTGACATAAGGATCGTAGCCTTCCCGGTAGCGCCAGAGCGTCTCCTTGCCGTCGACCACCGGCCAGCGCAGCCCGCGTCCCTCGTGGTAGCGGTCGAAGTCGGCGAGGTCGTGGGCGTGGCCGCGGCCGAAGGCGGCGTATTCCTCGAACAATCCCTTCTGCACATAGAAGCCGAAGTGCTCGGATTCGTGGTTGGCGTACTCGGCGCTCGTCTCCTCCAGCGGGAAGGCGTCGACCTGCCCGTTGCGGAACAGCACGTCGAAGAGCGACTTGCCGCGCAGCGCCGGCGCCTTGGCGATCAGCTCCTCCGGCCAGACGTCTTCGACCGTGAAGCGCTTGGAAAACTCCATCACCTGCCAGAGATCGGAGCGCGACTCGCCGGGCGCGGGGACTAGGGTCTGTTCACACTAATTATGCGAATCGTGCTATCATTCCCGGATGGAGATCACGGAGGCTCAATACGCCCGCATTGCCCCGTACCTTCCGGTGCAACGCGGCAACGTCAGGCTGTCGAACCTGCAAGTGCTCAACGCCATCCTCTACGTGGCCGAGC
>MKWU01004443.1_pt1 | contig 16585 bp, 13 predicted proteins | sample 809101 | NCBI WGS metagenome assembly MKWU01 (sample SAMN05860141, study PRJNA318959) | sponge metagenome | host: Aplysina aerophoba | place: Slovenia: Piran, Adriatic Sea, Gulf of Piran | collected 2013-05-07 | reverse complement strand
CGGTGAACGCGGCCACGTGACCCTGGCGGCCACCATCGTCGATACCGGCAAAGTTGATTTCCAGCAACGCGAGTGGTCAAAAATTCCTGTCCTGGGACAGTTGGACGACGACGGGACTATTCTGACCCTGATGGGCAGCGGTATCCCGCCCGAGGGCAGGCAACCGGATGCCGGTATTATTTTCAAGCCCGACCCGGCTACCGGCGCCAGTTTTCAGCCCTACGACACCTTTGGTTTCAGCGGCCTGAACGGTTCCGCGGGAGACGGCAGCCTGCAGTCCATACTGGATACCGGGCACCGGTTCAATTACAGCGACATCGAGGAAGGGCTTTCGCTGCTGAATGAAGGCCAGGTAATCAACGCCAGCATTACCGGCGAACTGGAACTTGGTCACGCCGTTGCGTATTACGAACTGCTCGGCACACACCGGGAGGGCACCCTGGAATACACACCCCTGCCCATTGCCGATGCCCTGGGAGGGTTCACGAACCTGCTGCAGGTGCCGTTTACCAACCCCCGTATACCGGGCGATGCCATACCGCTCATCCGCGCGGCCACAGGACCCGATGCGCCACAGTTCCAGATGTGGTGGCGCGCGCTGGACCTGGGTAACCGCCAGTTCAGGTACAACAGCGATACCATGAAAGCCACCGCAGGTTTGCAAGGCAGCCTGCCGTTATTCGATGGCGGATGGGAATACGATGCCTGGGTTACTTACGGACGTTCAACCCTGGATGAAATTACCCATAACCAGGTCAACGTTGCTAATCTTCAGACTGCCCTGCAACCCGTTGCCTGCCGGCGCGACCCTGACTGCCCCAGGGATGCCCGGGGCAACCCGACCCTGGACATCTTCGGCCGGGGCGCCAAGAGCCAGGCGGAGAAAGACTACATCCTGTTCGACGATGAAGACGCAACAAGGTACGAGATGTGGCACCTCGCCGGCGCCTTGACGGGGGAATTATGGTCGTTGCCCGGCGGCCCCATCGGCGTGGCGGCGGGCCTGGAATGGCGCCGCGAGTCGGGTAGCGCCGTACCTTCCGCGACGGTCCAGGCGGGCCACAGCGGCGGAAATTTTTCCGAGCCGACCGAAGGTGATTTCTCGGTATGGGAGTTCTTCGCGGAATTCCACCTGCCCCTGCTGGAGGGGCGGACATTCGCACGGGAACTGGCCCTGGACGCCGCGGCGCGTTACTCGGACTACAACACCGTCGGCTCGGAGGCAACTTTCAAGCTGGGTCTGCACTGGGCTCCGCATAATGACATCCACCTGCGCGGAGTCTACGCCACCGGCTTTCGCGCCCCGAATATCCTGGAATCCTTCGGCGGCACCTCGGATACCTTCCCCACGGTTGCCGATCCCTGTAACACGGCGGCCGACCTGTACCGCGACAATGCCACGGTACGGGAAAACTGCGCCGGCCAGGGCATTCCAGCCAACTACGTGCAGAACGCATCGCAGTTGAAGATTTCTGCAGGCGGCAACCCCGAACTGAAACCCGAAACGTCCGACAGTTTCTCCGTGGGGATGGTCTGGACGCCGGATGCAATCGGTAATCTCACCGTCACCGTCGATTACTACAACGTACAGGTGGACGATGCCATCAATACACCCGACCCGGTTGACGTCATCCAGACCTGTTATACCACGCCGAACCTTGCGGCCCCGGAATGCGCCCGTATCGGGCGCGGCCCGTCGGGCACCATAACCCGTTTCGACCTGCTCAATGAAAACCTGGCGCGGCTGGAGACATCGGGCATCGATCTCAGCGTTCGCCACACCCTGAGCACGGACTTCGGGGATATAGGCATCACCGGCAATGTCAACTGGCTCGATGAGTACGCCGAGACTACGGATGCGGGCGCGCTGAGCGACCGTACCGACATGGTGGCGGGTAACGTCTCGGACTGGGCCGGCTACCCGGAATGGCGTTCCAACCTGTCAATGTCGTTCAGCCGGAACAATTGGACCATCGGCGGTTCCTGGCGTTACCTGGACGCCATGGATATCTTCGATACGATAGATTTCGACAATGTCCACGAGACGGTAGACGCGGTAAATTATTTCGACCTGTTCGGCAACTACCAGGGTGATGTCATTAACGTGACGATCGGGGCGGAGAACCTCACCGACGAAGCGCCTCCCTACGTACCCGACGTGGCGCTCAATACTTCGTCAATCTATGACTACCTGGGGCGGTTTTACTTCGTCAGGCTGAAGCTCCGGATACATTAATTTCGTGTTTTCCCTGATATCGGAACGCACGGGCCTTAGCCGCCTGACCATCCGCAAGATCGAGAACGGAGACCCCACCGTTTCCATTGGTCATTACCTGGCCGTGCTGGGCGTGCTCGGACTTGCCGATGATTTTGCCGGTGTCGCCAGCGACGATGAACTGGGGCGGAAGCTCCAGGATATCAAACTGATGGGTAAAAACGAGAGGCGTAACCAATGAATACGGAGGTCCATGTCTTTGCAGATTGGGAAGAATTCAAAGAACCGGTGACATCGCCATTTTCAATAGGGATGACCACCTGAGAAATCACGGATTCATCTATCACCAGGGCGTCTGGCGCCTGTCCCCGACCTATGACATCAATCCCGTCACACCAGCTAACGGTTTGTCACTGAATATTTCGGATAACGACAACAGCCTGAATTACGACATCGCACTGGAAGTAATTGACTTCTTTCAGCTCAGCAGGGAGCAGGCGTTAAAGATAAAGGATGAAGTACTCGCCGGTGTTGCCGAATGGCGCTCAGTCGCAAGCGCAATCGGGATTGGCAGGAACGAACAACGGCTGATGGAGCCGGCGTTTAATCTCTGAGCATTTTCAATAGGGAAGATCAGAGCGAAATCATTCCAATGTTTGATTCATCTCGGTAGTGTCAAAAATCTTTCGCGAGGTTCCGGAAACAAAGAAAAGTCGCGATCCCAGGTGAGCAGTATTTCGACGCCATGCGCAATGCAGATCGCAACGACCCGAGCATCATGTACTACCGCTCCGCGTACTCGTGGACGTTGAACGAAACCCGTCTATACACTCAGGAATAGAAGCCTGCACCAGCATGCACCATCAGCAACAGATCATGCTCAGCAGCGCGCGCGCCCTGCTCATCCCGACATAGTGGCAGGAACGCAGATTTTCGCTATGTCCAGGTCCAGGCATATCGACAAGAACAATCACCTCGCTCTCTAGACCTTTAAATTCCCCAATCTGCGCAAAGCCGATTGTATGACGCTTCAGGTTTCGAGGTGAGGCATCGTCCAGAACGGAGATTGAATCCCGTAAATCCTCGGGTAGAGAAGACGTCCAGGACTGCGCAAACGGAAAGGGCGAAAGTACGACGATATCACCCGGGTTGAATCCCTCGCCATCCACGAGACCGCGCAGCTCTTGCTCAAGAGCCTGGATAGCGCCCTCTGCGTCGGCAACGTGAACTTCACGTACTGCCGGGCCATCACCAACCCCTGAATTTCCCACATCAGCGTCCAGGGCGCCTTGTATTCGTTGCAGTATTGGCAGCGTGTTCCGGCAATTCGTCCTCAGCGGGATTTGCATCGGGCAAAAACTTTCCAGGTAATCATAGGCATCGGGCACATAGGAGCCGCACAGGCCGGATTGATTGTTGGTGTCATGAAAAAAACACCAACGTCCTTCGCTTATCCCACCACATAAGCAGTTATCCAACTGGTCCAGCGCATCCATGTTCAATATGTCCTGACCTTCATCGACGATCAATGCATCGAATTTTTCAATGCCGGCACGCCTGGCGGCGACTTGAATCGACTCCGCCAGGCTGACAATCAGCCCGGGCACGGCGTTGCGTTCCAGGTAGCGCTTGAGCCATGGCGAATGGCAGGCCAGCACGGTCTTCATCCCAGCTGCGCCCCAGCGCTTGGCCAATTCAAGCGCCAGCATTGTTTTCCCTGTCCCGGCGCCACCGGAACATATTACTCGCGGGTTGACTTCGACGACATCGATCAGCCTCAGCTGATCCTCTGTCAGTCGCGCAATACGCGTTTCGACATCATGGGCGGAAACGTGTAATGGGACGACAGCCTCGAAATCGGGTCGCAAGTGTTGCTGCAATACATTCAACTGCGAAGGGCTTGCAGCAGGCTTGCGAGTATCCTTCGCACGCCAGTACCTGATAAATCGTTCCAGCCACTTTTCGAACTGCCTGAAGTCCCGGCCATCCGCGAGAACGGCACGATCCCACTCCGCGCTATCTGGAAGTCGCTCGACATCCGGCATGACAACACCGTAACCGACCACGAAGATGTTGGGGAGAGAAGCGTGAAGCTTTTCCCGCAAACCATGCAGCGCCCCCTCTGCTTGTTTGAACGGTGACTCCCGCAATCGCTCGGTTTCACCAAACCGGTTCGTAGTTTCCCAGACGCCTTCATGACAGGAAACTCCGCCGCCTTTGACCTCCAGCACGAACAGGCCATCCGGCCCACATACAACAAAGTCGATCTCTCCAAAGCGCTTGTACTCATGCCGCGGGAGGTTGAGTGAGTGCATAGCAAACCAACCGTTCCGGTCCGGTCCGGAAAATGCCGCGCGCAGTTGGTCGAACGTGCGTTTTTCCGCGTGACTGCCGGTGCCCAGGGGCTGACTGGGAATCATCCGCATGATGAATCGTTTCCGTTTGCCTTTTCTCCGATTTCTTTAGCACTTACGAGTTTCTTGCTTATTCCGGATGCGATCTGGCGGGCGACTGGTGGACTGGGACGCCGGGACTCTGCCAAGGTAAAATCGTCACTCAATTTCCGGTGTTCGGCGTCAGCCATGCGATAAGCTACAAAGGCAGACAAATCGGGATCGCGCAGTGCGCGCGGCAGTTGCAGCCAGCTATCGCGCGCGCCGAACAGAATGCCGGCGAGAAGGTACTCGACCTCACTCAAGATCGAATGTGAAAACTCGAGCAAGTCAGTGCAATGTTCGCGCAGGCAGAACAGCAGTAAGGGCCTGGACAGAGATCCCTTGTGACGTTCAAGCAGCTCGGTGACTGTTCCGCCACCGAGTCCCAGGCAACTCCGCATATCCGCAATCAATCGCTCCAGGCATGCTCGAAATTCCATTTCCTGCAGTTGGTGAAGCTGACTGTCCAGATACTCCAGCGCCACATCGACCGGTGTTTCCGTGCGCTCGTTTTTCCGCGCGTCGACCAACGATTGGACAACACCCCAAAAGAGCCGGGCACGGGTACCTGCCTGCCCGGATATCTCACCTCCATCCATCCAGTCAGGAAGCTCGGCCAGTATGGGGTCGCTTTTGACCAGAGCACTATCTTTGTCGCGCACGGCGCCCGTTACCGACCGATAGGCTGCAAGCCCCAGGTCGCTGCGATCAGCGGTGTGGTACAGCATCGCAAACATGCCGCCAAGCGCTTGTCCCCACGCAGGTGGCGCGTCCACGTCGAACAATTGGCGTTGTCGCTGCACCGGCGGCCACGCTACATCCATGACTGTTGAAAACAGCGCTTCATCGACCTTGTTCAGTTCAGAGGGCAGAACGACATTGGAAACATCTCTGGCGTTGTTTTCAAATGTTTGCTTGTCTTCGGATGAGCGAAAGCTGATACCGGAAAGTAAGTTCAAGGGTAATGGCGCTCGGATAAGAATAGGGATGCCGTTATTGCGTCTTCTCACTGGTGGCTTGGTGACATTCCGAATACGGCCATCCCGCGACAGCACTCGAACGGGGCCGGACAGGTCGCTCAAATCGAAGGACGCGATACAGGGCAACAGGTGCTTGCGTTCACTGGTAGCGTGGGCCAGGGCGCCGGACGGAATCCCGTCCTTGTCCCGAAACAAGGGAATCCACCCTGGACAGACACTCAAAGGGTCGGAATAATGCTTACCTCGAAAACCCGCAGGGCCCATCACCATTCCGGCAGCCAGCATGTAATACATGTTTTGATGGTTGGTTACCAGGCGCCATATACACTTGGGTTTTGATCGGCTGCGCGGCTTCTTTGGAGCGCCGGTTTTCGTGGCCATGGTCTATTTCCTGACAAGAATAGCCGGATCGGTGGGCAGTAATCCATCCACTACGGGGCAGACATTGCCGGTACGGAGCAGGACTACCTGTTCCCGGGCGCGCGCCACCATCACGTAAAACCTTGCCTTGAGCGCGTGCGGATCATGTTTGGGTTGGTGCTGGTCGACGTCGGCCAGAATGGTGGTATCAAACTCCAGTCCTTTGCAGGACTGGGCGTTTATGACCATGAGGCCGCCCTGGCCGAAGTCCGGTAATTCCCGCTGGCCGGAAACATAGGTCCGGAGCGGCGATTTACCGTTGTCGAGCTTTGGATTGGCACGACGCAGGGCGTCATTGAATTTCGTCCGCACTGTATTGTCCGGCGTAACGATGCCAATCAGCTTGCGTGGATTGCGGTCGCTCAACCGGAGGATATTCTCTGCAATCACAGCCAGCGTTGCTGTGTTTACCCTGCCATAAGTCCATAACTCCGGCGTCGCAGCAGCAGGTTTGAGATCGGGCAGATCGGGCCTTGGACTGGCCGGGTCGGCCGGGTAAAAGTGCCGGGCAAGCAGCGCGACAGGGCGCGTGTTCCGGTAGTTGGTTATCAGCTCCAGCGTGTCGCCCGGTTCGATTGCGAGAGTGTTTTCAATATCCTGGCGTGAACTGCACCTGTCCGGGTGAATCTGCTGGTTCTGATCGGCCGCCACGTAGAAATTCTCGAAGCCAAGATGAGTCAGCGTTCGATAAAAGGCCGGCGGCATATCCTGCCCCTCATCGATAACCAGAAATTTGCCGCTTTGATCCTCAATATTATCCAGGGAGTGAACCTGTTGTTCCACGGCCTCCCAATCTATGGGAGGATAACCTCCAGGTTTCTCAGGCTCATGCGTGGGGGCGGCGCCAAAAAAATATTTGCAAATATCGCGGAACCAGGAGTCCCAGGTATCGGCGACGAATGTTTGACCGCTGCCAAACAGATGCCGGTTTGAACGATCAAGCAAGTGATTGTATACCAGAGTTCGGTAGGTCCTGTTGTTCTCGGCGAGGCGACGCGTCCGTAACAGCGCCACTACCGACTTCCCGGTGCCGGGGCCGCCGACAATAAGGTGTTGCCCCTCCAACGGCAGCGCCAGCGCCTCATCCTGATCCTTGTTCAGGTCATGGATGCCGGGCAGGCTGAAGCGGCGGGTGCGGTCAACCGGCATGTTCAGGTTATCCCGAAGAATGAAGGCAGTCCGTTGGCGGCATCGTCCTTGACGAAGCCGCGGTCCAGCAGGGTATTGCCGTATTCGCAGGCAGGCTCAGGCACCAGTGAGCAGGCATGGCAGGCGGCGCGATTGAGCAAGCCAGGCCCTTGACCTTCATGCTCGCTGCAGACCGGATCGAGCGAACACCAGCGTGAATGCTCCAGCGCTCGAACCAGTATGCCCAGAAACCGCCGGGGTTCGCTCAGTTCAGCCAGGCCGCCCAGTGAGCCGGCAAGGTCGGGAACGGCAACATGGATGAGGATACCGGCCATCGGCTCCGGTTCGATGGCGCAATAGATACGCTCGAGCAATGACGCCGCCGGATAACCGGCCTCGGATTCGATTTGACGCATCAGCAGGTGTGACAGCGTATGTAACAGCATGAACCGCGCTGTCAGTGGATTGGGGGCAGCGCGACCGGATTGGGCAAATCGGGGAAGCAGTGGCTTCAGTCGCGAAACAACCGCAGGTGTTTGCTCCCAGACCTTGAGCCGGTCCTCATCAAGCGCAAGGAAGATACCCTCTCCGTACAACTCCATGGCCGGCAACCAATCGGACTCCCCTACGATGTCCGGTGGCACTGGTGGCACTGGTTCTTTTTTGCCCAGGCGGGTGAAGCCCTTGAATACCTTCACCGCCTTGAGGCGATCTACGCGAACGACGTGACAGACGCAGTTGACAATTTTCCGTTCATCAGTATCCGGTTCGAACCTCATCCCCAGTTGTCGCCACTCGTTGCTTCTGTTGCGAGTAACCAGGTCTTCATCCTCGCGCTGGTCGGGTAGCACCTCCAGGAACGCTTGAAACTCGCTTTCCCGCAATTGGCCGGGCGTAGGGTTCCCGCCATACAAGGGATAGCCGTCGTCAATGTCGGCCAATGCGGCTTCGATCTCGTCCGACGTACTGCGATATTTCGTCTCCAGTTCCCGTATGGCGCCTTTCCTCGCCAGTGCAGTTGGCGCCTTGCGGATGCGGTTACGATCATCGGAATTTCGGTACAGGAGATCCACGACGGTTCCCTTGCGTAGACGGGATTCCGGTGGAATCACCAGCACGGATTCAGCAACCGGCTCGTAAACCCGCGTGTCGTTGATCGCCAGCACTTGCGCGAGGCCAATGTCACCTTCTTGCGCGGCATCTCTTGGCGGAACCAGATCATCCCTGGTCCATGGTTGCATTCGGCCCTGGCCGAATCCCACTCGTTCATCACCACGAAACCGGATTTCAGCGCGGCAAGCGCCGCATCGTAAAATGCGTGCTTCGTAGCCGCGTTCAATCAACCGTAATCGATCTCGTACTTTGCAGTTACGCTGTGTGGGTTCACGCGCGTCCTTATGCGCGAGAAAATGCCATGGCACATCGTCAAGGTATCCCTCCGGATGCGCGAGCACCCAAGTCACCTGCTCCAGCTTCGGGTATCGTTTGCAATCTTGATTACTACAATGGGGTGTATGGTCCGGCTGATCGTTCCGCCACGGCCAACGATACATTGCGTCACATGCCGGGCAGCGCATCCAGGAGGGGAAGCGCGCTGCCGGTACACAGACACCATCTACCTGTCCATTGTCCAGTTTTTTCGCCACAGGCGGCTCGCGCAGTTGCTCGTCGATGCCAAGTGCAGCACGCACGCGCTCCACATACGGAATCAGTTCGCCGGCGCCGCCGCCATGGCGATCGGTCCATTGCCGGGTGTCCTCAACGACTACCAGCCAATCTGACCCACGCACGATGGCCCCGACGCCGCTGTGGCCGAGCAGGTGTGACAAGCGAATCGGAATCAATTCATGGGGCATGGTTCACAGCGCCTTGAACAGGGCGGTGTTTTCGATGTTGCGCAGGGATTGCAAGGTTGGCCACAGACCGCGAATCCGATCATCATGGTTATACAACAGACGATCGCGCCTTTTGTCCTTATCGAAGACTTGATACTCCAATTGTCTTTTGGCTTCCCGACAGCGTTCGACCTCGGTCCGCCATTCAGCAACCAGGGCGTCAATATGCCGGTTCACTTCATCGACCTGGTCGGGAGCTGACAGTGCGCAACGTCGTTTGAGTTGTTCAACGGCTTTGGATACCTGCGAAGCGTCCGGATCAAAGTCGGCGGCTGCGCCGTCGTTCAACAAGCCAATTCCACCGTGCCGCATCACGATGACCAGCGCCGCGTGCAGGGCGCGCAAGCGGGCCTGGTAGGTATAAGGCGTGACGCTCGTGGGCTCGACGAAGCGGTAGAAGGCTTCATGGTAAGGGCGGAAGCTCTCGTGCGGTCTGCTTGCTGGTGAGTTGGGCAATGGCCGGTGTCGAGCGTTCCCGTTTGTTCGCCTTTTCGTTTTCCTGGGCCTGCGCGTCCGTTGTGCCGGACAACAAGTGCATGAAATCGCGCACGTCACTGGCAAAAGCCGTATGGCTGTTCCCTACCCCCTTAAGGCTGCCGTGATACACCACCTGCGTCCACCAGGCATCCAGCAGTTCCCGTGCATCCTGTTCACTCTCGAACAGCGCGTGCGGGGTCAACAGCAATGCCGCCGCCAGCGGCGCCAGGCACTGCTGACGGTCCAGTAGCGGCGCCAGATAGCCAACGTAGATTCGGCCTGGTCGCTCCTCCAGCGGCACGGTACGGGCGAAATAGGCATCGTCGCAGTTCAGTCCCGGCGGCGGAAACACGGCGACTTCGCGTCCATACAGTCGTTTCGCCTGTTGGTCCGCCATGCGGACGGTGGCGGTCGATGCGATGTACTTCGGATACACACCGCGCAATTGAAGCACGGTGTCGATAGCGGCCTCGTACAGACCGGCCACCGAACCCAGCGCGCCGGCGATCGTGTGCAATTCATCCTGGATGATGAGTTCCGGCGGTCGATGCCGTGTGCCGCCGAAGAACGCATTGGCGCGTTTTTCCCAGGCCAGCCTGGCGAATTTATCAACCGTAGCGACCAACATGGTCGGCGCTTCGGCATACAATGCCTCGTCAACGACATTGCAAGGCAGCACGCCATCCGTAGACGCGCCAAAGTCACAGTCCGGGTTCCGGCAAAGGAAATGGAAGCGCTGTGCGGCGCTGTCGTAGTTGCGGTCCTCTGCAAACTCTTGCCCGCACCAGGGGCAACGTTCGAGTACCAGCGCAGGCTTCTCACCGGTAGCTTGCGCCTTGTTTACCAACTCGGCAGCCTTCCGGAAGCTGTTCGGGCTGGTCGCCTCTCCCACCCACATGCCTATGCTGATCGGCGCGGAACCGAGATCGTCGCGTTCACGCCGTATCAGTTCCAGCGCGCAGATCAGGCGGGTAGCGCGGATAAACTGGTCGCTGGTCAACAGGCGCAGGGTGTAACGCATCAGGACAGCAGTTCCGCCTCCGGTATCAGGATGACGCAGACGCCGTAGCGTTACCTGGAATGCGATCAGGCCGAGGTAGGCTTCCGTCTTGCCGCCACCAGTCGGGAACCATATCAGGTCAACCATATCACGGAATTCGCTGTCCTCATTCGCTGCGGATTCCAGCGTGCTCAACAGGAAGGCCAACTGGAACGGACGCCAACGATAGTCATGGTCGGCACGGTGCTTGCCGTTGAGTCGGTAGTGCTGACGCCACTGGTCCAGCATGGCGCGATTGGCTAAAGCGAAGGCCAATCTTGCCTTGTCGTTCTGCTCCAGCAGGCTCAGGCCAGCCCGCATACGCGCTACGGCCAGGTCCATGCGCTCGACGATGCGCCGCCCTGCATCGCGGTCATCAGGTGGCAAGCTCGATATATCCTCTTGCCGACTGGAAACCCATGTAGCGTAACCATCCACGAAAGCGGCCAGCTCTGGCAGGAGGGTTGCGTACGCGCTGTCGGTGTCGGTCAGTCGCGCAAGCGACAGCACGGGATCGCCAGCGGATCCCGTGTCTGCCGTCATCTGCGGAACCTCCACCGTCGGGATTGCCTGGGATCGCAGTTCAACGACCTTGCCGTCCCTGATCTCCCAGTCAGCCGCGCAGCCATGCCCGATGGCGTATATGTGACGGTTGGTATACTGGAGTTCGATTTCCTGTTCTTCGGGATCGAGCAGACTACGATCCACGCGAGGATAGACGCCAATCTCGCCGACGTCTATAACGCAGCGGATACTTGCCTCGAACAGGGTCTTCTGCGCGCGCTCGAAGACGAAGTCTCTGCCCGTCCGGTCGTCAGAAACCTCCTGTGCATTGCACAGGGAGACCGTGACGATCCAGCCGTTGGCGAAGCGTCGCCACAGAACGTCCACGCGCGCATTTCCTTCAAGCTTGTAAAAACTCCGGCGCTGGTCTTTGCCGGGGCAGGCGATGTTCTCGAAACCCTCGTCGTTTCCCGGACCGGAAATCAATTCCTTGCGTGTCCACGTATGCTGGTTTCCTTCGCGTTTGTGTTCATACCGGACGGCGCGACACAACACCTGAAAACGGATATCGTCGCCCTTGATGAAGAACGACAAACCCAACGATGACGGTGGGGTGTATCGCCGCACGATGGCAGGTTCAGAGGCGCTTTCACCCGCCACCTCAGTCGTACCCTCAGCTTCATCGACATCTTCGCCGGCAGGATCTATACCTTCGCCCCATTGGGATGAGGGGTAGAGGGCGCCGCAAGGGAAACGCTCCGTAGGCAGGACACCGCGCAAATCCGGGCCATCAACCGCCCGCACAGGTGGTCCGACGAGTTGCTTGCGCACCCACTCGATCAGCTTCTTACGTGGTTCAATGAACATGATCTTACACTTCTATCCCGCCCTGAAATACCGCCGCCCTGGACCCTGCGGGTTCGTTCCGGTTTCTCTCATCAGGCAGTATTTTCCAGTATGAAATGAGCCTGAAGGGGACGTGATTTCCTGCGATGTGCGCAAACAAGCAGGTTGGTATCGACAACAATTATCCTGTTTCAGGTTTTTCGTACATCATCCCGCGTAAATCCTGCCACGAATATGCCTCAAACGGGTCTGCCGCATCCGTATCTCCAACACTCAAGTCGGGTAATTGATAATGATGGGATGAAACAGGGACAGCCAGTATCCGGCGCAGGCCGTCTTCTACTACCGCGCGCAGTGGCCGGACGATCTTCTTCGCATGGCGTTTCGCTCTATCCAGCAGTGCATCGTGTATATCAGGAGTTGTTTTCTTGTCACCCATAATTAATTGTATGGCAAAGCAATATCAATGAGCAACTACCTCAGGCCTCGGTTTCAGAACCCGATATCTCCCCGAATAGTGAACTCTTTTGCCGCGGTAAGATTTGATAATGTCAGTTACATGATCAAATCATCGAATTGACATAACTACAGGTTGTAAGCTATCCTTAAACCATGTTCCCTCGCCATATCTCAAAAGCCCTGCGAGTCGCAGCTGAACAAAATCCCGTAGTGACACTGACGGGACCCCGGCAATCCGGTAAAACGACCCTGGTGCGGGCCATGTTCCCCAGGCACCGTTATTTTTCGCTCGAGGCGCCGGATGTTCGTTCCAGGGCCATTGAGGATCCTCGCGGTTTTCTCTCCGGTGGTTCCAAAATCATCCTGGACGAAGTTCAGCGCGCCCCGGAGCTGCTTTCATACATACAGGGGCTGGTTGATGATGATCCGGCCCCCGGCAGGTTCATCCTCACGGGTTCGCAAAACCTGCTGCTGATGGAATCAGTGTCACAAACCCTGGCAGGACGCACCGCCCTGTTGCGCCTTTATCCACTCTCTATAGCCGAATTAACCGGCCGGGAACTTTTCGACCCTGCACAATTGCCCGTCTCACAAACAGCGCCGGACCTGGACCGCTGGCAAACCCTGTTCAATGGCTTTTATCCGCGTATCCACGACACCGGGATTCCGGCTCGCGAATGGTTGGCTGATTACTTTCGTACCTACGTCGAACGCGATTTACGCGCCGTGCTGGAAGTGTCAGATACGCGCGCCTTTGAGAGTTTTGTGAGACTCGCCGCCGCAAATACCGCGCAGGAACTCAACCTCACCCGGATGGCGAGCGACGTGGGAATCACGCAGCAAACCGCCCGGCGTTGGCTGAATGCCCTGGAGGTCGGTTATCTTGCAATGACACTGCCCCCGCACTATGTAAACTACAGGAAGCGGTTACGTAAACGTCCGCGCCTGCACCTCCTCGACAGTGGTTTGACCTGTTACCTGCTGGACATCACGGATGCCGAAATATTGGCCAGACACCCACTCCGGGGCGCAATCTTCGAGTCATACGTGATAGCAGAGATCATAAAAAGTTTTACCAACCGCCGCCGTGAGCCCCCCCTCTTTTTTTGGCGGGACGCAACCGGCCACGAGATAGATACCCTGATTGACCTGGGCGAACGCATCCTCCCGGTGGAAGTAAAGTCCGGTGAGACAGTGCCGGCGGATGCGGTTCTCGGCTTGCAGTGGTGGACTTCCCTTCCGACCAATCCCAACAGTGGCGGATTGCTCGTCCATGGCGGCAACGAGCGTTTTTCCTTAAAGGGTTTCGACGTGCTGCCGTGGTTCCTGGCTTGAGATCGAGCGCCGACGAAAAAACTATAATAATCAAGCCGCAACAGGCTTTGCCTTCTCAATCCGGGTTCGCCGCTTTGGCGTATTCAACGCCTTCCACAGCTCGTTCCGTTGCTGCAGGTTCAACCAGAATTCAGCAGAGTTGCCGAAAACCGTGGCAAGCATCAATGCGGTATCCGCCGTAATGGCGCGACGATTGGTACACAGTTCGTTGACGGTTTTTCGACTCACACCCATCGCTTCCGCCAGTTGTCCCTGTGTCAACCCCATAGGCACGAGAAACTCCTCGGTAATCATCTCACCGACACTGACGGGTTGCCGTTTTGTGATATTCATAATCTGCCTCACTGATAGTGGCCCAGTTCGTAATCAATTCGTTAATGCCAGATATATACAAGGAAGCGTCGCTTTTCGGGAAAGACAGTACATTTCGCCGTCCCCTGTTTTCCTGAACCCGAGCTTGTTCAGCACCCTGGCCGAAGCGTCATTCCCTGTCATATGACTGGATTTGACATTCTTGATATTCAGTTCTTCAGCCGCGTAATTGGGCAAACCCTTGCATGCTTCCGTGGCAAATCCCTGCCCCCAATGAACTCTGCCCAGCCAGTAACCCAACTCGTAGAAGCCATCATCGTCGTGGGTCAATCGAATACCCCCGATAAGGGTATCGCTTCGATATATGTTAAACGTCAATTCCTGCCGGCTGAGTGTACTTATCCAGTCGTCAGCATCGTCTTCCGTATACGGGTAGGGAACCTCAGATAGCCATTGTACGACTTCCCAGTCTCCAATCTGGGAGACGATCGATTGTTTGTCCCTGAGTCCGGGCTTTTTTAGAACCAATCTCTCCGTTGTGATTTCTGTCATTCCCACTCGATTGTAAATAAGCCTTTTTTATCCTTTATATTCAATTATTTATCTTCCATTTAATTGATAATATCATAAAAAATACCATGCTCAGAAATTCCTTCAAAATACTCGAAATGTGCCGATTGAACGCTTCTACACAGCACCCTTTAGGCCACTTTCCGAGCTATGACTTCCAAGTGTATGCCCTCCTGCTCCTGCAGGTAGTGGATCACCGCAAACAGGTTGCTCGCCTGGGGATTCCCTTTCGGCCCGAACATTCGCATGAGGCTCTTGCTCGATTTATCGAAGACCCGTGACAATTCCTCGAACCCGATCGTCGCGTTGATATAGTCGCGCAACACCGACTTGCCGGTATCGACATCAGCGGCGAGCAGACATCCGACCCCTTCTTGCAGCAGGGCTTTGCGAAACGCCGGATCCCTTTGGGCGCGTGCCTGTATGGTGTCCTTAAAATCTTTCGTCAGAGCCATCATGCCACTCACTGTCGAGGTATTCTCTAACCTCTATCACGTGACGCACATGGTAGCACATATGTTACCTTTATCAATGCCCCAACAACGTTCCGTTTCTTTTACTGGGTTATGTCACTGGGCTATTGTCGCTCCCACCGCCGCGCATCCTTCCCCGTAAAGCCTGGCGCACAAACTGTCTCGCCCCATTGTCGTTCGCCTCAACGAGTTGCCGAATCTGCTCGGTGACGTCGTCAGCCCTATTCAACCTGGTGGCAGCGTCCATTGCCCGGTCATAAGCCTCCATAATATCGACGCTGGTCACCTCATAACCCCACCCCTCACTCAACCAGCGCAATGCGGTCAGGGCTGAACCCAGAGCAAATTCCGGTGCCGAATCGAGATTATCCCTGGCCGCCCTGGTCAGTGTTTTTGGATCACAGGGACTCCGGTTCGCAAGGTCCAATGCGAGTTCGTACAGCTCCAGTTCCTTTGCGGTCGCAAACCATTTTCCTTCATCTCCGAGGGCCGTGGCGATGAGGTCGGCCAGAATCTCTGACGCGTCCTTCATGGGATAGCGTTTTGCCACAGCACGAAACCGCGCGAGATATGAATTGCCCTGGATCGCCCTCAACCCATAGCGCCGATAGGCCTCGTCATGCAGGCCAGAGGAAATCAGGATATCTTCGCAGGTCTGATCAATCGCCGAATCCGGTTGGTTCAAGCCTCTGGATGCCTCGGCGTATTTTAGCGCTTCCGACTTTTTGCCCATCGCCAATAACGCTTCAACGCCGTAGCGACGGTAGTGCCAGAAGGGTTTACGGTCCAGCACCAGCAGGTCGAGCAGATCCTGATAGCGTTCGGCCACCAGCAGACAAGACAGGCAGGCCGTTGCGCCCTGAAAATAGCTGCCCGGATTGGAGTCGGTCCAACACGCCCTCAAAGTCGGCATCAACTCCTCCGCCCACTGATTGGCGGTTTGCACCGACCCGCATACCTCTCCCCAGCGATCGCCCACCGGCCCCAGGTAGTCGACACCATCATCTTCCATGGCCTGCCATAAGCGTTCGAGCCATTTTTGGCGTGTATTGGCATCCGCTGGCGCGTTGATGATGACGGGAAGCAGTTGGTCGAGTGTTTTGTTCACCGCAGAACCCAAGGCGCCGCTTGAGCTGTCCACATGCTCCAGTGCAGGCCAGAGCCTTTCGATCAAGCGAACCGCACCTTCTGCAGCTAGATCAGGTTCCTTCTTCGCCACCTTTTTGATTTCGGAAACGGCTTCACGAAGTCGCCGGCAAGCCAATCTGGAGGACTTCCAACCATAGGTTCCTGCACGGAAGCGTGCAGGGAAGATCCATTTGTGAGTGGCCGTCTTCGTCATGCCATCACCTTGCTAATAGCGATATATACCATACTCAATCCGGATTCGCTCTCTGACTGCTTCATCTCCACGAAGTCATACGGGAAATCAGTACAAAATTTGTGGAACCCAGAGAACTGACCGACCTCCTGTGTAAAGCGAAATCCATCTGGCGT
>MKWU01004441.1_pt1 | contig 16594 bp, 11 predicted proteins | sample 809101 | NCBI WGS metagenome assembly MKWU01 (sample SAMN05860141, study PRJNA318959) | sponge metagenome | host: Aplysina aerophoba | place: Slovenia: Piran, Adriatic Sea, Gulf of Piran | collected 2013-05-07 | reverse complement strand
CCGCTGGGCCGCTGGGCCGCTGGGCCGCTGGGCCGCTATTATAGTCGATGCCGGATCGCGGCCGAAGTCAAGAGCGCGATGCGCATGCTCACCGGAGAGCGCCGCCCCGGGAGCCTTTCCCGATATCGCGCCCGCTCCGGCGGACGACACGATACGGAACGCACTCGACATGTTTCTCTCCGTTCCCGGCATGGCACTCTCCCCGCATCTTCGCACCAGCGATCCCGCTGCGATTGTGAAGTAAACGCGAAGGCTAGCCAACAGTTATCGCAAAGACAATGTGACAACTGTGTGGAATACGGTTACGATAGTGAGAATACCGGAGACGCCGCACGCCACGAATCCTGCCGCCTGCGGGTCCGCTCATCCCCCGGAGGCAGCTTCCGCGCGATGGCCGCCGCCGCCCGCCCGGCCGCCTCGCCCGTCGTCGAGACGGACGCAGCGCCCGGTCGCGGACGCCTTGTCGTGCGCTTCGACTATGTGCGCCGGATCGGTTTCGTCAGGTTCGTCGGAACCCATGCGGAATACGACCGGATCGACCGGATCGATGCGTCGAGGGTGTAGGGGTCCCATCATGGAGATAAGGCCGATCAGAGACGAAGCCGATCACGATGCTGCGCTCAAGGCTATCGACGGTCTCATGGGCGCTGAGCCGGACACTCCGGCAGCGGACCGGCTCGAAGTTCTCGTGACCCTCGTCGAGGCCTACGAATCTCGGCGCTGGCCATGGATGCGCCCGATCCGGTCTCCATGATCGAGCACGTCATGGAAGCCCGCGGCTATCGCCAGAAGGACCTCGCGGCCGTGATCGGCTCGCAGCCTCACGCCTCGGAAGTGCTGAACCGCCGCCGTCCCCTGAGCTTGCCGATGATCCGGGCGCTTTCGTCGGAATGGGGCCTTCCGGCGGACGCGCTGGTGCGCGAGTACGATCTGGCGACGTTTGGTTGAGTGAGTGTTGACAAGGTGTTTTGCAATGGAGGCTCACGGAGGGCGGAATACTTCAACTATATGTTTTACATTCAGAAATCAGGCTTCTGAAGCCAAGCCCGAAGGCATCTCCGCCAAATTGAACATCTTGGAGAGCACCGAGAGCGCGCGGTTGGCGGCGCGGGGTGTCTCACGGAGGCGATAGTGGAGCGCCGCCACGTGCGCCGTCTCGACCATGGCGAGCGGCATCATGCCGAGCGCCGGGAGGATGTGGTTCTCGAGCGATCCCCGGTAGATGCCGGCGGTATGGGCGTTGCAGTTCTGCGCGACATGGGCGCTCAGGTAACGGGCGGCGAGGTCGGCGACGGTGGCCCCGGCCTGGGGCGGCGGCGGGATCGGCTCCCTGCCGCCCTTGATGCGGTCGATGACCTGGGCTGCGCGGAGCCGGGCCTGCGTGGTGGTGAGCTCGCCGTGGGAGCCGAGGGTGACGCGCTTCGGCCCGCCCCGGCCCCGGCTCTGGACGACGTAGACCTTCCGGCCCGAGGGATAGACCCGGACCCCGAAGCCCGCGAGCTCCCGGTCCCAAAAGATCTGGTCCTTCCCCTCGACCGAGAGGCCGTCCACCGCCCGGCCGCTCAGCGTCACCGTGCTACGGCGCGGCACAGCCGTCAGATCCCCGCGACGGGCCGCCGATAAAGCGCAAGCCCACCGTCATCACTTCGCAACCGACCGGAATCAGCCGTCTGCACACCTGGGCGTACGCCCGTAGGCACCCTGGAGCGGGACACCGGCTGGAAAACTCGAAAACGGGCGTAGACAGAAAGGGTTAGCGCGGCTCCCTGCAGCCCAACGGGCCTATCTGGGGAGCGCGCTTCGCGGGATCTCGGTTCCGGTTCGCCTCGCACGAGGCCTCTTCAAAATGAGGAGAGCCTCGAAGCCATGAAGAAGATGAAGCTGACTCGTAGTTTGCTGGCGGCCTGCTCGGTCGTCGCCCTTTCCGCCGTCATGTACGGCTGTGTTCACAGCGGTGACGGGCCCAGCCAGTCCGATCTCGATGCAGCGGCTGCAGCCCAGGCTGCGGCCGAGGCCGAAGCGGCTGCTGCGGCTGAGGCTGAGGCTGCGGCTGCGGCCGAAGCGGCTGCGGCTGCGGAGGCCCAGGCTGCGGCCGAGGCGGAAGCGGCTGCTGCGGCTCAGGCTCAGGCTGACGCTGAGGCCGAAGCGGCTGCGGCTGCGGCGGCCCAGGCTGCGGCCGAGGCCCAAGCGGCTTTGGACCTGGCGAACACCCAGGCGGATGCCAGAGACGCGGCTGATGCCGCGATGATGGCGTCGACCAACGCGGCAGCCTCGGCCAAGTCGGCCAGCGATGACACGAAGTACCTCGCTACCCTCCAGACCGGCGCCGACGCGAACTCCAAGGAGACGGGGGGCAACGAGCACGCCAAGGCGGCGAGTGATGCTGCCGAAGCAGCGGAGGAAGCTGCCGAGGCGGCGAGTGATGCTGCCGAAGCAGCGGAGGAGGCGACCACCGGCACGGACGCCGAAGCGGCAAAGCGCATGGCATTGGACGCGCAGGATGATGCCGAGGCTGCCGAGGCGATGGCCGCCACCCATGCCGCAGCGGCCACCAAAGCCGCGATGACGGAGCTTCACATCAAGGGCATGTTGAAGTGGGCCGGCGGCATCATGGCCGATGATGAGGATGCAAGCTCCATCAACGCGGGGATGGGCATGCTGACCACTCCGGGCGAAACCGCGACCGACCCCGACATCGTCACCGGCCTTCAGCACAATGTGATGCGCGAGGACTCCGGAGCAGTGGTGGGCCGAGCGCACACGGCGCCTAACGTCACCCCGGTTTTAGGGTATAGGCAAGCCGTCGAGGCTCGGGACCTGGAAATCGGCAAGGTTCTCGACACGACGGACGACGCGGCTCGTTTGGCGGTGATCCACAGCCGTGCCGGCACGGAGAAGGTCAGGGCGTATGCTCTGGAGTCGGCGGTAGCCGGTTCTGGCAATCTCGCAAACTTCGACACGGATTCGTCGCCCGCGAACATCATCATTCTGTCTAACGAGGACGGGATGACCGCAAGTTGGAACGCAGGTGGAAATGCGGTCCCACTCAATATGATCACCGCAGCGACTACCGCGGCCACCACTCAGCTGACGTCCGTCGGCATGCACATCGAGGCGGCCAATGTCGACCCTGACGCTAACGGCAATTACGTCATTAACGCCCAAGGTGTCTCAACCCCCGCCGACACTCAAGACAACGCGCTTGATGCTAACGATCTGGTTAGGGAAGACACCGAGCCCATGGAGGTGTTCTCGTACGGGCATGTTACGGCGGGGCCTGACGGCACCCTTGGTACCTTTGACGATGTCACTACGACAAGGCACGTGATCGAGGTCAACAGGACCGTGGACTCGGCACTTGGAAGCACCATGGTTACGTACCGGCATGTCGACACCATGGCTCAGGCGTTGCCCGATGGTGCGGATCTACTTGGTAACCTAGATCTGGCCCCGGTGACGGCGGCTATTCCCAAGGCGATCGAGTACGACCACATCCACTTCGGTGTGTGGGCCGGCCTTAGCGAGCCCGCCGCGAGTGGTGCGCAGAAGCTCACCGGTCTCGGCACGGGTTTCGTCCAGAACTTCTCGGGCTCTGGCGAGACCGCGAGGCTGGGCATCGGCACCGTCTCATTCAACGGTGACTGGGTTGCTGTCATCCAGAGGCAGAACTCCCTAGGTGCGGGTGTCTACAATATTCGCGATGGTGCTGCGAGCATGACCGCGAACTTCGAGGAGGATGAGTTCGAAGCAAACCTGGTTGGTCTCGCCATGCTGGAAGGCACGCTTGACGGCAACGGGTTCTCCGGCATGACGGCGACGGCCATCTCGCACGCCGATCTGGACAGCACGGGCACGTTCACGGGCGAGTTCAGCGGCAACATCTACGGGCCGAGGGGCTCGGAGGCCGCTGGCGTCTTCGACTTCTCCGGTGGCGCTGCCGGTTCGTTCCGCGGTGCCTTCGGCGGCACGAACCAGGACGACGACTAGGCGATCGTCGCTTCTAGGTAGCTTGTCCACTCAAAGGCGCCCGGTCCGGCAACGGGCCGGGCGCCATTTTCTTATCCCCCGGGGAGGAGGAGTTAGCATGAAAGCCAGGTTTGCGTCGGCCGTTCTTCTTGGCTTCGTCCTGATAGCCGCAGCGGCGTGCAGCGGAAGCGATGGCCTGTCCACGGCGCAAGAAGAGGAGCTGCAGGACCGGCTCGCTGCGGCTGAGGCCGCAGAAGCGGAAGCCGAGCGGCAGCGTCAGGCTGCGGCCGCTGCGGCCGCGGAGGCCGAGCGGCAGCGTCAGGCTCAGGCCGCTGCGGCCGCCGAGGCCGAGCGGCAGCGTCAAGCGGAGGAAGAGGCCCGCATACAGGCCGAGGCTGACGCCGAGGCGGCACGGGAGGCGCAAGAGGCCGCTGAGGAGGCGAAACGGTTGGCCGAGGAGGAGGCCGCCGAGCTGGAGCGTCAGGCTGCGGCCGCCGAGGCCGAGCGGCAGCGTCAAGCGGATGCCGCAGCAGAGGCCGAGCGGCAGCGTCAAGCGGATGCCGCAGCAGAGGCCGAGCGGCAGCGTCAAGCAGCCCAGCAGCAACAGCAACAACAACAGCTTCAAGAACAACTGACCGCGGCCCAGCAAGCGGAAGTGAGGGCCCGCGCCAGCGCGTTTGGCACGCAGCTGAACGACCCTGGGGAGGGGGAGGCCACCGTCGAGTGGACGCGTGGAAACACCCTCACATTCAGGCCCCAGGGGACTATGACCCGTGGCTCGGCGGCGCCCAGTGTCCCCGGCGGTTGGCAAAGCGCCAGCTTTACCGGCCTGACCGGAACGGCTGCCACACTCACCGACGAAAGCGTCTACCTCTACACCAACATCCAGGCTCCCAGCAGTCGCGCCTTCTGGAAGGTGCACAACGTGGAGGTGGCGGCAACGGCGGCAGACGATCTGAACTTGGAAACCAACGCAGATGATCCGACGCCCACCGCAGCGGCAAGAGTGGTCAGGGTCGGTACTAGTCTCGACTATGACGATGTTACTACCTACAACATTGCCGTCACCGGCACCTACGACGGCGTTTCAGGCACCTATACCTGCACCACCGGTTGCGTCATAGCAGATGGCCCTGATGCTGATACTGATATCACCGCCGCCGACTTTGACCCCGACGATTGGGTACTGCTTGCTAACGGCGAGCGCTCATTCGTCACTGGTACTTGGGGCTTCAAGCCTGGCAGCATCACAAGCCTCGTCAAGGCGGAGGACCAGGCGGATCAAGACGATGCCTTCCTCTACTTCGGCGCCTGGTCTTCCATCCCCGACAACATCAATGGGACCACGTACGACTTCAGGTACGTTGCGGGCGGCGGAGCCGAAGAAGGAGCCGCTTTGGGTAACTTTAACCAACTTGTCGGCCCAGCGACGTTTCGCGGCGGTGCAGTCGGCAGATACGTAACGCAAGGGCAGGTCGGCGGACAGAACGCCAAGATCGGTACCTTCACCGCTACCGCCACCTTGAACGCTCATTTCGGTGACGCGCCCGCTGACGGTACAGCTGACACAGCGGCCGGCACGATCAGCGGCAGCATCACCGACTTCCGCGAAGACGGCAGCCCTCTCACAGGCTGGCGGGTCACGTTGGGCGGGGCAGACAATGTCGGTGTCGCTAGCACCATCACCGACGGCGCCGCGTCTGGCATCACCGTGGCAAACATCGGCGGCTTGTCTGTGGGAGGTTCGTGGGGCGCCACCTTCTACGGCAGCGACAACGAAGTTCTCGCTGATCGGGACAAGTATCCGGCGAAGCAGTACCCGGTGGTCGACCTCGCGGGCGTGACAGGCTGGTTCGATGCCGTCGGCCCGGGCGACGGCGACGGTCCCAACGATGTTGCTCTTGCCGGAGCCTTTGGCGCCACCCTCCAGTAAGTGACCGTGCGCGCACCGGCGGCCAGCACCACGCCAACCCTTTCACGGCGCAGCTCGGCGCGCACGCGCAGTAACGCGTTACGGGATGGGGTGGGTTCAGGGTCTTCGAGGCTCTCTTCCGGCGGGATGATGTGGACTGAGACTCCCCTCATCCCGCCGGAGGCCCCCGGCGAGGCGCCGCCCTTCACCGAAAAGGATCCCCATGCGCAGTCTCTTTGCGGCCCTGCTGCTGTTGCTTTCCCTTCCCGCCGCCGCCCAGGACATGAGCGCCCAGTTCCAGGAGGGCATGAAGGCGGTGGAGCAAGCTGTCGTGGAGCAAGACGAGGACCGCCGCGACGCATTGCTTGACGAGGCGATCGCCGCCTTCCGCGAGATGCTGGTGGCGGACCCCGGTCTCGTCCGCGTCCGCCTCGAGCTTGCCCGCGCCTTCTATTTCAAGGGGGAGGACTCCCTTGCCCGGCGCCATTTCGAGGCCGTGCTGGCCGGCGGCGTGCCTGAGCCCGTAGCGGCCAATATCCATGCCTTCCTTGCCGAGATGCGCGCCCGCAAGCGCTGGAGCTTCAACGCGGGCTTTGCCATCGCCCCTGACACCAACATCGGCGCGGGCTCCGAGGAGCGCACCATCTTTATCCCGGTCTTCGGCCAGCCGCTCCCCTTCGAGCGGGACGCGGAGGAGCTGACCTCCTCGGGCATCGGCGTCTCGGTCTGGGGCGGGGCGGAGTACCAGGTGCCGATCGGGGAGCGGCTCAGGCTGCGCGCCGGCGGCGACGCGTCGCGGCGGGAGTACTCGGGCTCGACGTTCGATCAGCTCTTCCTCGGCACCCATCTCGGCCCGCGCTGGCTGATCGACCAGAACACGGAGGGGAGCCTGCTGGCGAGCGCGGCGCAGCGCTGGATCGGCACCGCGCCGGACAGTCGCGATCTCGGCGCGCGCCTGGAGGTGGGGCGCCGGCTCACCCCGCGGGTGACGGCGTTCGCAAACGCCTCCTGGCACGACCGGCGCTACCGGACGGACACCTACCGGGACGGACCCGTCACGATTGCGTCGCTCAGGGGCTCCTGGGTGGTGACGCCGACGGTGCGGGCGGACCTCACGGCGGGTTACGGGCAGGAGCGGGCCGAACGAGAACGGGAGCGTAACGACAGCCGCTGGCTGGGCGCGGGGGTCTCGGTGATCCTGCCGGCGGGCTTCACCGTGGGCGGGGGCGGCGAGGTGCGCTGGACCGACTTTGACGACGAGTGGTTTCCGCATACGCCGCCGGGCGAGAACCGGGCGGACCGCACGTGGAGCGTCAGGCTCTCGGTCCACAACCGGGCCTTCACGGTGATGGGCTTCAGCCCGGCGCTGGTGGCGGTACACGAGGAGCGGGAGACCAACGCGCAGCTCTACGACTACCAGCGCACGCGCGGCGAGCTGAGGTTCGTGCGGCAGTTTTAGGGTTTCGTTTCCCTTATCAGTTCCCTCAATCGCCGGGCGCTGGCTTTTCTTGCTTTCCCTCAACGGCGGGCGCTCACTCCGTTCGCTTGCCTACGCGCCTTCGGCGCGGCACGCGGTCGCGTGCTCCGGGCTGCTTCGCAGCCCGGTCCCTCTGCATCGCAGACACCTCGACTGCCATCGCGCGCGGCGCTGTCGCGCCGGCCGGGCCGCTGCGCGGCCCGGTTCCCGTCATGGGAGATTCCTCGTTGGTTGCCGGATGCGCCGTTCGAGTTGGCACCCCGGACCATGGTGCGGTGCACGGCGCGGGGCGGGCGCGTCAGGATTGCGCCGAGAAGAGCGAGCGTGAGAGGAGCGCGGCGGGTGCGCCGGGCGGGCGGTCGGGAGCCTCGACGTCGTGCGCGGGGCACCGTGGGCGTGGGGGACATCCCACTTGTCCCACTTATCTCGCTTGTCCCACTTATCCCGCTTAATCCCACTTAATCCCGGCGAATCCCGCATAAATTTGTTGTCATCCGTCCCGCCGGGGTCCGACGGGAACGAAAGCGGGGATCCGGGCAAGCTACCGCCCTTACGGTCCCCGGGCGTGCCTTGCGGCCGGGCCGTCTCTCACGCGATACCCGTAGGGCAGTGCACGTCGCGTGGTGGCGATCATGTCCATAAGCATATGCCAAAAATTCGCTAACTGTTATAATTAACGCAAGTTATTAGCAGAGTGCATCAAATGGCAGAATCTATGCCCGCGATGCATACGTTTGGTCGAATCATCTATTCTCCAACGCCCAGCCGTGCGGGTGTCAGGCGCGGTGTCGGGAGAGTGGGACCTGGTGGAGCCGGGGGTGGCCGGGTTTGGGCAGCCGCCGCCAAGGCCGCGGAGGGGCGGCGCTCCTCAGGCCGAGGGGCTGCAGCCCGTCCAGCGCGACGTAGCGCCCGGCGTCCGCGCCCTCTCTAAGGGCGTCGGGGCTCCGGCAGACCGGCCAGCGCCAGCACCAGTTGCGCCAGCTCGAACTGGCGGGAGATATGGTGCTTGTTGAAGATGTTCTTCATGTGCCAGCGGACCGTGTTCTCCGTCCGGCCCAGGGCCTGCGCGATGTTGCGGACGGTCTTGCCCTCGGCCAGCCACACCGCCACGCGGCTCTCCATCGGCGTGAGCTCGAGGGTTGCCGCCACCAGCGCCGGATCGATTCGGGTCCGGCTCGCCGGGTCGACGATCAGCACGAGCGCGGCGACGCGGCGCGCGCGGATGTCCGTTTCCCCGTCGGCCACGGGGCTCACGTGGAGCACGAGCCGCGGCTGGTCGAAGGGGCGCCTCACCAGCATCGAGCCGCCGACGCCCTGGCCGCCGAAGCGCGGCAGCGCGCGCGCCAGCAGCCGCTGGAGTTCGGCATTGTCCGCCGGCGCTCGGGCGTTGAGGGATCCGCTCTGGTCGAACACTCCGTCCCCTCGCCGCAGCAGGGAGCGGGCGCGATCGTTCGCCGCCACGATGCGGCCGCGCCGGTCCAGCTGAATGACGCCGGACCTGGAATTGTCGAGTAGCCCGCCGAGCGATGCGCCGAGAGCCCCCGCTTCGACCAGCGTGTGGCGCACCCGCACGAATTGGCGGAGGTGGGGCAGCAGGCGCTGAATCAGGCCGGTCTGCGCCGGCGACCACTCGCCTGCGTCGATGGAGTCCGCCAACACCCAGACGATGCGCGAGCCATCCGGTCCGTCCAGGCGCACATTCAGGCTGTTCTGAGTGTGAGAGCGGGGCAGCGCCTCGTTATACGCGGCCGAGCTCTTCACCTCCTGGTCGGTGTAGAGAGTGCGGATATGAACCAGCTGACCGTCCGGCAGCCGTCGGAGGCGCGGCATGCGCTCGTCGCGGGCGTGGTAGACGTCGAAGTATTCGCGCTCCATGTCCCGGTCGCGCTGCCCGCGGTAGCAGAAGCGCGCCATGTAAATCTCGGCCTCGTCCTGAGCCTGGCCGTCGCCGTACACCAGTATGTTGCCCTTGGTCCGGCAGGCGTCGTCGATGAGGGCGGCGGTTGCCGACCACCCTGAATCGTCGAGCGCGGCGTCGTGCAACGCCGCGACGATGCGGTCGAAGGGCTCTTGCTGGCTCATGGCGGTGCTCTCGGTTCACGATGGCGTCCTGTCTCCCCTCGCTCGCGTCCTCATGTCGCGGACGATGCCTTCCGGCCCAGGCAGGTTTCCGGTGCATACGGATCAATGTGGGACGCCCGGGGCCGCGCGCTCATGCCACTTCGCAAAATCGTTAGGCCGAACCCGCATCCCAGCAATTTCGGGGGCTTCGGCCGGCGCCCGCCTCCCTAGACTTCGCCCGCGGCGAGAGAGAACGGGCACGCGCCGGCGGGCCCGCAAGGGCGGTAGCCTGCCCGCATCCTCCCGATCCGGCCGGGCGCCCGGGGACCAGGTGGGACGCGCACCAAAAAATTAAAGCGGGATTCGCCGGGATTAAGTGGGATAAGTGGGATAAGTGGGATAAGTGGGATAAGTGGGATGTCCCGCACACCTCCAGCGCCGCGCGCCCGACGTCGAGAGTCCCGCACACCCGCCCGGCGCATCCGCCGCGCTCTTCGCACTCTCGCTCTTCATGGCGCGATCCTGACGCGCCCGCCCCGCGCCGTGCACCGCACCATGGTCCAGGGCGCCAACTCGAACGGGAGCCCCCGGCAACCAACGAGGCATCTCCCATGACGGGAACCGGGCCGCGCAGCGGCCCGGCCGGCGCGACTGCGCCGCGCGCCGCAAGGCGCGGAGCCAAGCGAACGGAGTTCGCGCCCGGCGCCTGAGGGAAATGATAAGGAAAACAAGAACCCTAAAACAACCTCACGAACCTCAGCTCGCCGTGGGTACGCTGGTAGTCGTAGAGCTGCGCGTTGGTCTCCCGCGCCTCGTTCACCACCACGATCTCGGGGCTGAAGCCGTAGACCGTGAGCGCCCGGTTGTGGATCGAGAGTCGCAGGCTCCGCGTCTGGTCCGCCCGGTCTTCGCCGGGTGGCGTGTGCGGCGGCCACTCGCCCTCGAAGTCGGTCCAGCGCACCTCGCCCCCGCCGCCCACGGTGAAGCCCAGCGGCAGGATCACCGAGACCCCCGCCCCAATCCAGCGGCTGCGGTTGCGCTCGCGCAGGCGCTCGGACCGCTCGCGCGCGTAGCCCGCCGAGAGGTCCGCGCGTACTGTCGGCGTCACCACCCAGGAGCCCCGGAGCGAGGCATCCATGATGGGGCCGTCAAGCCAGGGCTGTGTCCGGTAGCGCCGGTCGTGCCAGGAGGTCTGGGCGAACGCCGTCACCCGCGGGCTGACGCGATGCCCTACCTCGAAGCGCGCGCCGAACGCGCGGTTGTCCGGCTGGGTGCCGGTCCAGCGCTGCCGCGCGCTCGCCAGCAGGCTCGCCTCCGTGCTCGCGTCCACCAGCCAACGCGGGCCGAGATGTGTGGCGAGGGTGAGCTGGTCGAAGTCCGAGCCCGAATACTCCCGTCGCGCCGCCTGCCCGCCGGCGCGCAGCCGCCAGCGCTCCGCCAGCGGCACCTGGTACTCCGCGCCGCCCCACACCGACACACCGATGCCGGAGGTAATCAGCTCCTCCGCGTCCCGCTCGAAGGGGAGGGGCTGGCCAAAGAAGTTGATGTAGATGGTGCGCTCATCCGAGCCCGCGCCGATGTTGCTGTCCGGCGCGAGCGCCGCGCCCAGGTTGAAGCTCCAGCGGTCGCGCGCCTCCATCGCGGCGAGGAAGCCGCGCACGTTGGCCACCACCGGCTCGGGCACGTCGCTGGCGAGCACCGCCTCGAAGTGCCGCCGGGCGAGGTCGTCCTCGCCCTTGAGGAAGAAGGCGCGGGCCAGCTCCAGCCGCACCCGCACCAGCCCCGGCGCCGCCACCAGCATGGTGTGGAAGGCGCCGATGGCTTCGTCCAGCAGCGCGTCGCGGACGTCCGCGGCAACCTCGGGATGCCGCGATGCCTCGAGCGATGCCAGGCCGTAGAGGAAGAGCACGTTGGGCTCGACCGCCTCCCCGTCGAGCAGCGGCCGCAGGATGGCCAGCGCCTCGGCGAAGCGGCCGGCATCGATCAGCGCCTGCGCCTCGGCCGCCGCCGCTGCGGGGGCGGCGGCTTCTGCATCGGGGGCGGCGGGCGGCAGCGGCACGTCCTCGTGCTCCGCGCCCCAGGCCGGTGCTGCGAGCGCGAGGCAGGCGACAAGCGCAAGAACGCGGAAATACATGACGTGTTTGGTCCAAGGCCCCGATGCAGGGAAAGGAGAAACGGACGGCTCCATTCGAGTGTCCCGTGAGTGACTTGACTGTTTCTGCGCGCCCGCGCGCTCTCGATGTCGGGCGACGGGCAGAGTTGCCCGAAAGAGAAAGGGTGGCGCTCTTCGTGCGCCACCCTCTTTACGCAACCCCGGGGATCGGGGTCAGGTTCTCATGGGAACCTGACCCAGTCCTCGAAGTCGGCTACTGCTTGTCCACGCCGAACGCGCCAACCATCTGGCCGTCCAGACCGTACGTCGAGTGGAACGTGCCGGTCGCGACCTGCGGAACGCCTCCGTCGTCGTTGTCGTAGAGAGTCCCGCGCCACTGTCCGCCAGCCGCAGCAGCGGTTTCGCCGATGGTCCAAACAGTCTCTGCTCCGGCGCCTGTGTCGGTGCCGTCACTACTGATTGGCCCAGCAGCTCCGATCATGGACTCCTTCAACTCGACGGACCAGCTTCGTGACTCACCGTCCGCACCCGTGAAGTTGTCGATGGTGCCGGTGATCGTGTCGTCGCCGAAATCGGCCTCAAGCATCGCGTCCGCAGTGAAGTGGCCGGCGTCGTTCGTGCCGCCGGTGGAACTGCGGAGAGCGTACTTGCCAGCCGCACCGCCCATGTACGTCGCCGATCCCAGCAAGGTGTCGATGCCGGTTGCGGGTTCGACAGTGCCCCTGTTGGCCGCGAACGCGCTCGCGGTGAAGTCCTCACCGTCCGCGGACTTGTGGAGCCACCAGCCGTAGGAGGCGTACATGTTGTCCGGCATATCCATGAGCCGGGTTTCAGCATTGGTGGGCGTGAAGGTCCAAGTTCCGCCGCCATCGGTGAAGGCGTTAGTGGCATCTGCGGTCACGCCCAGCTGGAACCCTTCGGCAGCTATCCGAGCAGCGCATGTGGTTTCGGCGGCAGGCGTACAACTATAGGTGCCAGGCACTCCGTGGAAGCTGCCGGAGATCATTACGGCGAGTTCGTTCATCCCCTTTTCGAACTCCTTCGTCCCCGCCGACTGGTCGAAGCTCGGGCTAGCAACTCTTGATGCGGGGGTGTCGCCGCCGCTCGTATCAACGCTCACCACCCCTTCGGTCACGTAGGCTTCGGTATCGGGATACGCCGCTGAGAACTTGTCCCCCTCCGTTGCCTCGCCAACATTCGAGTAGACGACCGCCTCGTAGGTGCCGTCAACGCCGGTGCCGGAGGCCGTGAACATCTGGCCCGTCCAGCCATGGTGGTCGTCGACTGTCGCGTCCTTGTCCTCCGACAGCGATTGGGCGGTGGGGGTGTTCGTGCCGTCGCCGATGCTCACCAGGATGGCGGTGCCAGCTGTGTCATAATCAGCGGCCCGATCGGTGTTTGCCGGGCTAGCGGGGTCGCCCATCGGAGCACTGATGCCGTCATACAGCTTCGCGGCCGTGACGGCCATGGCCGCAATCTCGGCCTTGGTGGCTTCGTCCTCGGCATTGTCGAAGGCGGTTTGTGCCGTCTGGATCGGCGCCGCCGCATTGTTCGCCTCTCTCTGATACGGAGCCTTTTCCGTATCCGTCAGGTCGGCGCCGCCCGCAATCGCGTCGTTCAGAGCCGTGAGGGCAGTGTTGGCGGCGTCGAGAAGCGCCTGCGTGGGAGTCGAGCCGGAAAGCGCCGCGAGGGCAGTCTGGAGCGTCCCGGAAGCACTCGTCAGCGCCGTCATCTGGTTCGTCCGGCGCGTCGCGGTGTCGAGCCCGCCCTGCGCCGTGTCCACGGCCATCACGGCGTTGTCCAGACGCGTCTGGTACATCGCCTTGTCGCCATCGCTCACGTCGGCCGCGGCAGCCAGCGCCCCACGGAGCATAGCGATCGCCGTTCGAGCGGCGTCCACCAACTCCTGGGTCGACAGGTCGGACGTGTCGATTGCCCCGGCCGCCGTCATCAGCGCCATTTTCTGGTCTGCCTCACGGTCCATCATGTTGATCGCCATGATCCGGGCATCAACCGCTGCCTGAAGCAGCTCGCCCTCCGCGGCGGTGACGTCGTCCTTCACCGCGTCGTAGGCCGCCTGGGCGTCCGCCGCCGTGCCGGCCGCCGCGATCGCCGCGACCGCCTGCTCGTACGCCGTCGGCGGATCCTCCATCACCACCGGGTCGTCACCGCTGTGGACGCAGCCGTACATGACGGCGGTGAGGGCGACGATCGAGCACGCCGCCAGCAAACTGCGAGTCAGCTTCATCTTCTTCATGGCTCCGAGGCTCTCCTTTTGTTTAGGTTTCGGTGAAGCCGAACCATGGCAGGGCTACGCTCTGGTACGCTGTGGTATGCTGTGGTACGCTGGAATACGATTAATGACATGACACCAATGACTTGACTACGTACACATACCTCCATATAGCCCTTGACGACTTGTTAATCCTACGTTCCAATACGCGGGAGTTTGATTTCAGGGCTGACGAAGTGATTACGGCTGTTACGGCGGTTCAGACCCGTCGCGAATCGAGTAATCGGCCGGGTAGGCGGGCGTTACCGAGCCCCGCCCCCCAGTTGCGGTAGGAACGCGCATTGCTGCGCACCCCCCGCGAAGATCCGGACGTGGTCGCTAAACCATCCGGCTCCTACCTCGGGTGCTTGACGGCAAACCACTGGTCCGGCCATGGGTGACGGATGGAGACACGCGGCCAAAGGATTTCGGTCACGCGCTCCAATCGCTTCCAGTCGAAGCGGGCACGCTGGGACCGCCGGCGTAGCGCCCGCATCCACAGGCGTTGCAGCCTGCGGCGGACCGCACGGAGGAACCGGCCCGACCCCGGGACAGCAAAGTAGTTGAGCCAGCCTCGATAGGCCCGCCCAAGCCACGCATCGACTTCCCAGATGTCGTGATGCCAGCGCTTGCGGAGTACCTCGTCGATACGCGCCAGGGTCCTGTTGACCCGTTTCGCGACCGCTTTGCGACCAAGCCGAAAGCGTCCTCGCCGGGTCTTCGTGCAGTAGTGCGTGAAGCCCAGAAAGTCGAACGTTTCCGGCTTGCCCGCCCCGCGCCCGCGTCGGTTCATAACCGCGAACCGCCCGAACTCAACGAGGCGGGTCTTGTCCGGGTGGAGGCTGAGACCGAACCGGGCCAGCCTCTCCCGCACGTCGCGGAGATAGCCCGACTTCCGCAACTCGGCACCGGTTTAGTCTAATTTGACAGTATTTCGGCCCGGAGAGTGGCGGATTTCCAGGCTTCGGCTCTTCAGAACCGTGTGTAGTGCCGACCTCCCCCCCCCCTTGATCGGACTGGCAAAGCGCCGGACGCTTCGGCCATGTTCGTGCGTTGCAAGAGACGCTTCAAGGACGGCAAGGAGCACCGCTACTGGAGCGTGTTGGAGAACGTCCGGGTGCGGGGCGGACGGGTGGTTCAGCGCCACGTCCTCTATCTCGGCGAGATCAACGACAGCCAGTACGCGGCGTGGTGCCGCTCGATCGAGATGGTGGAAGGCAAGTCGGGGTCGCGGCAGATGGCGCTGTTTCCCGAGGGTCGGCAGGCGCCGGCGCTGAGGTGCGAGGTGGTCAAGATCAACGTCGCGGGGGTCGCCCTGCACGAGCCACGCCAGTGGGGGGCGTGCTGGCTGGCCCTTGCCTTGTGGGAGCGCCTTGATTTGGACCGGTTCTGGGGCCCGTGCCTGGCGCCGAGCCGGCAAGGCACGAGGTGGCTGGACATCCTGAAGATCCAGACCTGCTACCGGCTGATAGACCCGGGCAGCGAGTGGTGCCTTCACCGTCACTGGTACGAGCACAGCGCGCTGCGCGGTCTGTTGGGCAGCGATCGGGCGATCGCCGATGACACGCTCTATCGCTGCCTCGACAAGCTGCTGGCGCACAAGCAGGACTTCTTCTCGTTCCTGCGCGGCCGGTGGGCGGCGTTGTTCGACGTGCGCTTCGACGTGCCGCCTTACGACCTGACCTCGACCTACTTCGAGAGCGATCCGCCGCATCCGGACAAGTGCCGCTTCGGCTACCGGGCGTGAGGCGCCTGGTGAACCATGCAATCAGGAGGGAATACCGGCGCCGGCATTCGACTTCCCCGCGAGGGCTTCGGCCCTTGACGCCGGGGCGCCGGACGACAGGGGCGTTTAGCGGGCTCATGAACAGGCCGGGGCCGCGGTCGTTGAACGCGCCGCCGCGACCTTTGGGCGTGCCGGAACTGGCGAAATCACAGCGCAAGCCATCGGCGCGAAAAGGCGCGAGAAATCGTTCCTGTTTGGCATTTCGGGGCTTCGCGGGGCCGTCGGCGGCCACTGCCCGAGCGGTGCCGCGGGGGCGGGCGTCTCCTCCTCCGCTCACGGCCGAAACGCCCGCGACTGCGGCCTGTCGCGCGCTCTCCCGGATGGCGCTGTGGCAGGCGCTCGCGATCCGCGTCTCCGGTAGCTGCGGCGCGCACGGCGTCTGTGACCCGCCGTCCCGGCGGGCTCATGCGCGAGCCGGTTTTGTGTCGGCGGGATGAGGAGGGTTCGGATCGCCGACAATTTCTTCCAGCGTAGCCGATTTGGCGCTTGCAAAGGGGGCCAAAATGTGGCGAGGTTTGGGTACGGCACGCCGGACGGCAGGGAGGAAGTCGCGCGGATGTGCAGGAGGGCCAGAAGGATGCGGGGCGGTTGCTCCGGCCGGGCTCGGGAGCACACGGTTTCACGGCCTGTTGAGACCCGCCATTTGGGGCTTGACGGCGGGGGCTGTTTCGGGTGAGTAGACAACTTGCTTGACGGTGTGTCGGAGTGTTACGTTACTATCATGTCTCCGAGTCGCCATAGATGGTGACGGTGGGAGAGTTTCACAAGCGAGGCCTCGGGCTGAGGCCTCCTAAACCAAAGGAGAGCCTCGGGGTAGGGGATTAGATACACCCCGGGCTCCCCGCCAGCCTCTCCGCTAACCCTCTGAAACGCCAACCTGATTGTCCAGCCACCGTCGCCCGTATGCGGCCCGGGGCGGATCCGCGTTATGCCCGCCGTAATCACTGCGTAAGCGAGTGAATTCGTACTCCAGCGTAGCTCAGCGTACGCCTGACGTGCCGAACCCA
>MKWU01004440.1_pt1 | contig 16596 bp, 16 predicted proteins | sample 809101 | NCBI WGS metagenome assembly MKWU01 (sample SAMN05860141, study PRJNA318959) | sponge metagenome | host: Aplysina aerophoba | place: Slovenia: Piran, Adriatic Sea, Gulf of Piran | collected 2013-05-07 | reverse complement strand
ACGCCACCCACAAGCATGCCCGAGTGAAGGACTGGCTGGACCGGCACCCCCGAGTCCACTTCCACTTCGTGCCCACCTCGTCCTCGTGGCTGAATCTCGTCGAGCGCTTCTTCTCCGAACTCACGCAACGCCAGCTCAAACGCCTCGCCGTCCACAGCGTCGGCCAGCTCGTCCACGCGATCACGTCCTACATCGACCACAGGAACCGCGCCCCGAAACCCTTCGTCTGGACCGCCACCGTCCGCGATATCCTGGCCAAGGTCAACCGTGCCAACACCGCTTTAGCGGCACTACAATAGGGCGTGAGGCGGATGCCTTATTCGGAGGGGCGGCTACGCATGAAGTCTCGCGCACCGCTCACGTCGATGGCGTTGCTCGCTGTCGCGACGATCAGTGGGTGTCGAGGAGGCTGCCGTGACGTCATCATCAATGGCCATCCCCAACAAACGCCTTTCCCCGGGCATCACAAGTCGAGTTTCCCGATCCGACCTTGACCGCAGGCCGGTCACTCACGGTCTCCGGTGTCGAGAGTCTGTTCCAAGACGACGATCCCCTGACGCTTACGCGACATCCTCCGACACGACGGTCGTGGCGGTGTCCATGGTTCGCTTAGCTTAAGCTTGGGTGGAGTGACCATCCAACGGATGCCAGTGGCGCGAGCGCCTGAGGAAGCCTAGCCCGGCCAAGGGTGCCGACGTGCTAGTCGAGATCCTCGGCAGGGACCTCAACGCCGACGAGAAGCTGAGGCGTGAGCACCAACAAGAGCACGAAGTAAGGAAAGGCTCTCAATGATTCGAACCATGGCAGTCCTCCTCGCCGTGACGCTTGTGGCCCCACCTTTCACCACCCAGGCCCAGGAAGCTCTCACAGCCGAGGACTACGCTCGTGCGGAGCGGCTCCTCTACACGGCCCCGATGATGATGCGTTGGTGGGTAACTCCGAACTGGCTGGACGACGACAGGTTCTGGTACCGGATCTCGACCCGGGAAGGGAGCGAGCACATGATGGTGGACCCGTCCGCCGGGATCCGCCGCGTCGCCTTCGATCACCCGCGGCTGGCCGCGGCACTGGGAGAGGCTTCCGGCATCGCCCCCGATCCCTTCGCCCTTCCCGTTCGGAGTCTCCGTTTCGAGCGCGATTCGGATTCAGCCCACCTACAACTGCGGGAAGGGTCGTATCGCTGCGACCTCCGAGCCTACCAGTGTCGGGGAGCGGCCGAACCCACCGCGGCACCCCCATCCCCACGGGGGCCCGAAGTGGCCTCACCCGACGGCCGCTTGGCCGCCTTCATCCGCGACCACAACCTCTGGGTCCGCAACCTGGAGACGGGCGATGAGACCCGGCTCACCACCGATGGTATCGAGGACTTCGGCTACGCCACCAACAACGCCGGCTGGGCGCGCAGCCCGCGCCCGGTCCTCCGGTGGTCGCCCGATTCGCGCCGGATCGCCACCTTCCAGCACGACGCGCGGGGCGTCGGGATGATGTACCTGGTGACCACGAATGTTGGGCATCCGAAGCTGGAAGCGTGGCGGTATCCCCTCCCAGGAGACAGCGTCATCTTCCGCATTGAGCGGGTCGTGATCGACCTGGACGCTCCCGACGGGCGCCGCGTCGTGCGGCTCCAGATGCCCCCCGATCCTCACCGCTCGTCGGTGTGCGACCACATCTTCTGCGGCGGGGCGTTTGCCGACGTCGAGTGGAGCGCCGATGGATCGCACCTCGTCTTCGTCTCCACCTCGCGTGACCACAAGGAAGCCACCGTCCGCGTCGCCGACCCCGAAACCGGCGAGGTGAGGGACCTATTTGTCGAACGAGCCGAGACGTTCGTCAATACGGGCTTCCGGCAAGCCAACTGGCGTCTGCTCTCGGCGAGCAGCGAGATCCTCTGGTACTCCCAGCGGGACGACTGGGGGCATCTGTACCTCTACGATCTCGAAACCGGCGGTCTGAAGAATCGGGTCACCGGCGGGGAGTGGAACGTCCTCGACGTGTTGCGCGTGGACGAGGAAGAACGGGTCGTCTACTTCGTGGGCAACGGGCGTGAACCGGGCGACCCATACTTCGAGTACCTCTACCGTGGGCGAATGGACGGTTCAGGGATCAAGCTACTGACCCCCGACAGTGCCAATCACACCGTCACCGTCTCTCCCGGCGCCGACTACTTCATCGACCGGATCGAGACTCCGGTGGTACCCACGCGCACGGTGGTTCGGGACATGGAAGGCGACCTGGTGATGCCGCTCGAAGAAGCCGACATATCCGGGATCCTGGAGGTCGGGTGGCAGCCCCCGGTCCCGTTCTCGGTCAAGGCCCGGGACGGCGAGACGGATCTCTACGGACTGATGTGGCGGCCGAGCCACTTCGATCCCTCGAAGCGGTATCCCATCATCAACCACATCTACCCCGGGCCATCGACGGGGAGTGTCGGGAGTCGGCAGTTCTGGCCTCAAAAGTCCGAGCGGGCGCTTGCGGCACTGGGGTTCATCGTGGTGGCACTCGATGCCATGGGGACGCCGAAGCGCTCGAAGTCCTTTCATGAGGCATACTACGGGAACATGGGAGGACAACGGGCTCCCCGATCATATCGCCGGCATGAAGCAGCTGGCGGAACGGCATCCATGGATCGACATCGACCGCGTAGGCGTCTATGGCGGTTCCGGTGGGGGATACGCGGCGGCGGACGCCATCCTTCGGTATCCGGACTTCTTCAGGGTCGCGGTGGCCCAATCGGGCAATCACGACAACCGCAGCTATGAGGACGACTGGGGGGAGAAATGGCAGGGACTGCTGGAGGAGTACCCGGACGGCACTACGAACTACGACAACCAGGCGAACCAGTTACTGGCCGAGAACCTCAAAGGCAAGTTGCTGATCACGCACGGCATGCAGGACGACAACGTCCCGCCCTACGGAACCCTGCTTCTGGTGGACGCCCTGATCGCCGCGAACAAGGACTTCGATCTGATTCTCTACCCGAACGCTGGCCATGGGTTGTTTGGCGTCGCCTCCAACTACATGACTCGGAGGAGGTGGGACTACTTCGTGAGGCACCTGCTCGGTGCTGAGCCGCCGAAGGAGTACAGGATGGGGGAGAGGTGAAATGGCCTCACGATTCCCCTACGACCAGTACCTTGACCGGTGGAGACTTCCCCTTTCTTGAGTTCGTTGGCGATGGCTTAGAAGGTCGTTTCCCACCATGGACGGCCGCGCGGCCTGGGAGGATTGTGGCCGAGAGCCACCGCGACCTCGGCTCGCCGGGCGATGCCCGCCGGTCAAACGAACCGACGTTCGAGCGAACGGATACTCCGCCGTCTCGAAGCCGCGCTCAACAACTCTTCCGGGACGGATCGCTGGTACGCTAGCGACCCCAAGGGGGCGGGGACGGAAGGTGCGCAAGCACACCCGGCCCCGAACCCGTACCAGGCCCTCGGACTGGGGGGTCGCTAGCGTCACGGCCTTCGTGCCCCGTACGCCACGAGCGAACGGGGCGGGGAGGCCGAAAGACTTTGCCGCGCCAGCGGATAAACGGGAAGGCCGGTGCGCATCGCCGAAAGGCCAAAGTGCGCATCGGACCCCCATGTCGTTTGCGCGTTTCAGCACGGCTCCAAGTCGGGGTTCGCCCTACGCTCCAACCCAACTCCGGCGAATCGAACCTCCTGCCCGGCGCCACGACCGTGTTCCGCCCGCCCGCCGTGGGGATACATACCGGCTTCCAAGACGAAACGGTGCTTCGCGGCTCGGACCACTGAGGGTGAGCCGAAGTGTCTCCAACGGCTGGTCGGCCATTCGGTCGAACGATTCACAGCGTGTACTACGGCGTCGGTGGCGATCGAGTTTCAACGGTCTCCAGGCCGCCGGCGTGAACCCATCGACGCAGACCCGCGCCTCGCCTTCGAGGACCGCCCGCAGGGAGTCAGCCAGCCAGCCAGCCAGCCAGCCAGCCAGCCAGCCAGCCAGCCAGCCGACGCAGTGTTGAACACTGCGACCTGGCAAGGGGGCGCGGCACCCCCCTTGAACCCCCAGCCTTCCACGCCCGCTGTGGCAGCCGAAGACGGTGAGGCGCTACGCCAAGGACATCGTCGCCGTGTCGCTCGTGGCCGCCCTCTGCCCTCCAACATGGAGGGGCGGCGGGCGCGGCCTCAATAGCCCGGGTCGCCCCGGCCGGCAGAAAGACAACACTCTCGGCATCTCCTCGACCGAGCCGATGGACCGGCTATATTTCCGGTGAGCAGGGAGATCCCTCAGGGTTGAAAAGGACTGACGAGAAAGTGGCCAGGAAGAAGCTAGTTCGATGGATCCTGCCGGGCGTTGTGTTGCTCGTCGCATTGTTCGGCTTTGGCGTGTGGTGGGCGATGCAGCAGCCGATGTACCGGCCAGGCACCCTTGCCGGGATGGATGTGAACGATCCGGTGGGCGTGTCCACCGAACCCGGCAGCGACACCGGATCCGTGTCGCGGGGCCGGTGGGAGGTTGAGCCAGGCGTCGAGCTGGCCTTCTTCTCGGTCGGAGACGGTGAAAGCGTCCTCGTCGTACACGGGGGGCCCGGCATGCCGCAGACGGCGTCGGCACCCGCGTTCGACTCGCTCGCCGAAGCGTATCGCTTCCACTACTATGCGCAGCGCGGGTCCGGTGAATCGTTCCGTCCGGCTTTCGACTTTTCCGGCGGTCAGTGGGAGAACATCCAGGCGCTCGAGGGAGCGCTCGGCATCGCGCAGCAACTGGCCGACATCGACCGAATTCGCCGACTGCTCGGTGAAGACCGACTACTGCTCGTCGGCCACTCCTACGGCGCCTTCCTCGCATCTCTTTACGCCGCCGAAATGCCGGACCGGGTACGGGGCCTCGTGCTCATCGCACCGGCCAACCTCGTGGTTTTCCCATCGCCGCGCGGCGGACTGTTCGACAACCTGCGCGAGCGGTTGTCGGCCGACGAGATGCCGGCCTACGACGCGTGGGTCGCCGAGTACTTCGACCTTGGTGGCATCTTCGCCCGCACCGAAGCCGAACTCGCGGCCCGGGACGCCGAACTGTTCCCGTTCTTCGAAGCGGCCGGGGGCAACGCCCCGGCCGCGGTCTCGCCGCCTCCACGCCTCATGGGCGCCTGGCACGCTCGTGCCCAGTACTTCTCGATGGGCCGGCGTCACGACTTCTCGGACGCACTGGGTGCGATCACCGCCCCGACGCTCATCGTTCACGGCGGCAACGATCTTCAGCCCATCGAGGTGGCTGAAGACTACGGCGGCTGGATTGCCGGCAGCGAAGTCGTGACCATTCAGGATGCGGGGCATTTCCCTCACTATACGCACGGTGAAGAACTGGCCCCGCTGGTTCGGAGGTTCCTGGACGAGCGGACGACGCGGTAGACCTTTGGGGGGACACGCAGACCTTGGGAGGACACGCATAGCTCGAATCGAGATCCGCGGCGCTCGGACCCACAACCTCAGGAGCCTGGATGTGGACGTCCCGAAGCACCGGCTCGTCTGCTTCACGGGTGTCAGCGGGAGCGGCAAGTCGTCCCTCGTTTTCGACACCATCTGCACCGAGGCGCAGCGTCAGCTGGTCGAGACCTTCAGCACCTATGCGCGCCGCCGGCTGCCGAAGCTCTCTCGGCCCCCGGTCGACGAAATCCGAGGCATCTCGCCGTGCATCGTGATCGACCAGAAACGCCTCGGCCGCACCAGCCGCAGCACCGTCGGAACGGTTACGGAGATCTACACCTATCTGCGGATGATGTACGCGCGATGCGGCGCGCCGTTCATCGGCTGGTCGCACCGCTACTCGTTCAATCATCCCGAAGGCATGTGTCCCTCGTGCAAGGGGCTCGGCAAGCGAATCACCGTCGACATCGGCAAGCTGCTCGACCGTGGCAGGAGCATCGAGGAGGGGGCGATCCTCCACCCGGACTACGATGTGGGCAAGTGGTACTGGCGTGAACTCGTCCATACCGGCGTGCTGCCCGCCGACAAGCCGCTGCACGGGTTCACGGAAGCCGAAATGGAACGCCTCCTCTGGGCGGACGGCGTGCCGATCGAGTACGACTTCCGGGGCAAGAAATACAAGCGCAAGTTCGACGGTGTCGCCCGGAAGCTCGAACAGTTGCATGTCGAGAAGGACGAAGACCAGCTCTCGGCCCCGCGTCGGCAGGCGTACAAGCGGCTGTTCTCCGCCGGTCTCTGCCGGGACTGCGGCGGCACCCGGCTGAACGCCGAGGCCCTCTCCGTCAAGCTGGCCGGCGGCTGGACGATCGATCAGCTCGTCGAGATGGAGCTCACCGACCTCGACCAGGTGCTCAAGGACCTCGTCGAGGGGGACGACTACCAGCAGATCAGGCAGGTCGTCGTGACGTTGGCCACCAAGATGCGCCGCGCGCTGGGTCACCTCATCGACATCGGGGTCGGCTACCTGTCGCTGAATCGGAGCGTGCCCACGCTGTCGGGCGGGGAAAGCCAGCGCGTCAAAATGGCCCGCCAGCTCGACTGCGACCTCGTCGATCTCGTCTACATCCTCGACGAACCCTCGGTTGGCCTTCATCCTCGCGACATCGATCACCTCATCGACATGCTCCGGCAGCTGCGCGACAAGGGCAACACCGTCCTCGTGGTGGAACACGACACGGCGGTGATGCGCGCGGTCGACTGGATCATAGACATCGGACCGGGCGCGGGAGAGGGTGGAGGCAGGCTGATGTTCTCGGGCCGTGTCGACGACCTGGTCCGTACCGACACGGCGACGGCCGACGCGCTGCGTCGCACCGCCGCCAAGGCGCCGCGCCGCCGGCCGTTCGACACCACGTTCCAAATCACGGGAGCCACCACCAACAACCTCCGCAACGTGTCCGCCGCCGTTCCCCTCGGCGTACTCACGTGCTTCACCGGCGTCGCGGGATCGGGCAAGAGTTCCCTTGTCGCGGAGTTCATCGCGGCCCTTCGGCGTCCGGGCCAACCCGAGGCAGTGATCATCGACCAGCGGCCGGTCGGCCGCTCCCCACGCTCCAACCCTGCCACCTACGCGGGCATCTTGGACCCCATCCGACGCGCCTTCGGAAAGGCCAACGGCGTCTCCCCGTCAGTGTTCAGCTTCAACGCAAAGGGTGCGTGTCCGGAGTGCAAGGGCCGGGGCTCCATCGACATCGATCTCTCCTTCCTGGACGACGTGCGCGTCGCTTGCAGGGCCTGCGAGGGCAAGAGGTATCGAGACGAAGTCCTCGCGCTAACCTACAACGGCCGGTCGATTCACGATGTCCTGGAAATGACCGTCTCCGACGCCTTGGATTTCTTCATTTCGACCGATGACGGCGGGAGACGTCCGGCCAGGATCATCCGCGGCCTCCAGCTCTTTCTGGATGTCGGCGTGGGCTATCTGCGGCTGGGACAGTCGCTCTCGACGCTGTCCGGCGGGGAGGCGCAACGGATCAAGCTGGCATCCGAGCTGACGAAGAGCGGCAACGTCTACGTCATGGACGAGCCGACCACGGGACTCCATCCGACCGACATCGACCGACTGCTCGCCATTGTCGACCGGTTGATTACCTCCGGCAACAGCGTCGTCGTCATCGAGCACAATCTGGATGTCATCGCCGCCGCCGACTGGATCGTCGATCTCGGCCCCGAGGGCGGCAAGAACGGCGGCACGATTGTCGCCGCAGGCACTCCGGAGACCGTTGCCACGCAGCACCGGATCAGTCACACCGGTCGGTATCTGAAGGAGTGGCTGGGACTATAGCCGGTCGACGCGATGCCAGACGCCGGCAGCCCGGTCCGATGCTCCGAGGCGGCCCGGGTCCGCCGCAGAAGCGAGCCGGCTCCGGATCACCGGGCGGTCTTCCGCCGGCGCCATCGGCCGAAACTACCGGCCGGGCAACCCAGTCGACCGGGCCGTCGAGACCGGAAGCGCGATGCCGCCGGGTTGGGGGTCGAGGGGGCGAAGCACCCCCTGTCGATCCCCCCGGCAAAACCCCCACTCCGGCAGCGTTCGCGGTTAGAGCGTTCGCCCGCTTTCGCCTGGCCACGTCCAATCGGCCAGGCACTCCCGACGACCACCGGTCGAGGCCGTCGATCTTCGCGGGCGAGTCTCCGGCGTGACCGGCGGTCAGCGTGGTCGGCGTTCCCACCGCTGCGGCGCCGGTCCCCCCGGCCTCCGGGACGGGACTCCGCCCGTCCCTCCAGCCGGGGTCGAGCCCCTTCCCAACCCAGCATAGCCCGATTGTCCGCGACGGACGCGCCCGTCCACGGCCCGGAGAAACGGATCGGCAACGGGCTCCGCCGAACGGCGCTCAAATCCGGACTCCGGAAAGGCGGCGCGAACGCCGTGCCGAATGGATGTCGGTTCTGGGCGATCCCGCAGCTCGCAGGTTGTCCCGAGAACGCTCCGGAACCCGCGGAAACGACCTCTGAGCCGAGCATGGAAGAACGCCGGTTGCGCACCACTCGCAACGCCCTGCTGACTGGACCTGCCCCGCTTTCACGAACGGTTGGTTCCTAGGGTCGATGGCGTCTGAGTGGTCTGCCTCTCCCTGGCGGAGAGGGGCGGTCGGATCGGACCCTCGTTCGGACGGCGGGTCTCCCGGCGTCCGAACGAGGGTGGGCAAGCGAAGCGCGGCAGCTCGGTCCGGGGCCGGGAGGTTCTGGTCGAGGGCCGGCGCGAGGATCTCGACCGAAACCAAAAGGGCGAGAGGGCCGCGCTGGGCAAGGCGGGCACCGACAGCGCCCGGCAAATCGAGCGTCGGGTGCGGCACGCGAACGGTGGCGAACCCGGTTCCCGTCAAGCGGACGGCAACCATGGTCGTGCGGGCGGCTACCCGATCGGGATGGGCCGCCACGGGGGGACGGGGGGCGACGCCCCCGCCCGCGCAATCCACTGGAGCGCGGGGCTTCCAGGGTTCGAAGGGGCGGAGTCCCTCGCCAGCCCCGGTGCATTACACGGGCTAAAGGCACGGCGGAATCAGGCCGTGCGGGCAGAGAGCGCCGGGGTCGCAAAGGAGCGACTCGGGATCCGTTGCGGGCCAATGGTCGGGAGCCGTTACCGGTCCTGAGATCCCCTAGCAGGTCCGCGCTCCGCTGCGGACATCTGGTCATCCGACGGCGGGCGGGTTCCACTTCGTTGCCCGGCGTGCCGTTTGGCGGTTCCGCTCACGCCAGCAGTCCCCCCAAGCACTGCTCGTGTTGGACATGGCCTCCCCCAACCACTCGCGGCTGTCGCCTCGTCCGGAAACACATCTCCCAGTTCGCGGGCCGAGACTGTTTCTCCGTCCTGCGGGATTTGGTACCCCCCCGAAGGCAACGCTGCACTCGCCCGCTGCCACCCGTTCCACTTCTACGGCGAAACAGCCGCATGGCGACGGTGATTCTTACGGCCTAAGATTAGCGAAGCGCTTCTCGAAGAACGGAGGCTATCCCCATGTTCGTGCGTTACGTTCTCGTGCTCGCGCTCTTCCTCGCGAACATCGGATGCGACAGCATCCTCGGCATCGGCTCGACCGCGACTCTGGAGGTCCCCCTGCCGAGCAACAACCGTCGCAGCTACAACTCCTTCGAGGATCTTCAGGGCCTTGCCGGTCTCCATGTCACCCTCAGTGGAGCCGTGGACCGCACCTTCGAGGCGGACGACTTCCCGGTCGAACCCTTCTCCGTGCCGGAGGAAGGCCGGGTCTTCGTCGAAGTGTCCCTGAGCGGTGGCCCGGGCACCCCCGGCCCCATTGCGCGGGGCCTGGCCGATTGGGCTCTGGAGCCGAACATGGAGTGGAGGCTCCGCTTTGACCGCGCGCCGTGGCCGCCGATTTCCTCCCTGCCCGTGCCCCCCGGCGAAACGGAAGTGCCTTGCAGTTGGCCGGGGTGCAAGGAGTACTGGCGCTTCGACATCGCTCCCCGAGCCCGCAACTATGAAGAAGAGGCGCTCTGGTTGGCGCTTTGGGGGTACGACCCAGCGGAGTGCAAGGACGACGTAGTGTGCTTCTAACCCCTGAGCGGGCTCCGCGGGGGAACGGCCCGGGGAGCCCGCCAACTCAGGCGGTTACGATGTCAGATTCTGGAGCCAAGTCCTGCGTATGGCGGCGGGCGGGTCCTAACATTGCCGATCACTTGGCGGCGGTGAGCGTTCTGGCTTAGGATAATCGAGGCAACCTCGAAGAACGCCGGTATCCCCCATGCTCATTCGTTGCTTTCTCGTGCTCGCGCTCTCCCTCGCGTGTGCCGCGTGCGACCTGCTCACCGAGACGCGCGTCGCAACACTGGAACTGACGATTCCATCGACATCCCGAGAGGAATGGCATACCGCCACCGACGACCCGAACGGACTCGCGGGTCTCAAGATCCAGTTGAGCGGGACTGTCTCGGACAGCTTCGTTGCGAACGAGTTTCCGGTTGCACCCTTCTCCGTGCCGCTATCCGGCACCATCCACATCGCCGTATCCCTGCGCCAAGGCTCTGAGCCCGTCGCGCACCGCGAGGTTGATTGGACGCTCAGATCGGATGCCACCAGATGGGAGCTTCAGGTCTCACGCACGCCGTCCCCAAGGAACGCGATGGTCGATGGTGCCGACTTGGAGAGCAGAAACCCGGACCCGCGTTGCGGCTGGTTTTGGTGTCACAGGGTATGGCGCGTCGAGATTGACGAGGATGCGCGCAACTACGATGATGAAGCTCTCTGGCTGGTGCTCTGGAAGTTCGACGACGACTCGTGCGCGGACATCTGCTGGTAGACTGCGCGGGTCGGCCTCGTGCCATTGGCTGGGGCGCACTGTTTGCGGAGGTGTTGTCCGTTGCGTAAGCGTACGCGCCCAAGGTGCCCCCGGGTCGCGATTTCTCAACCTGCCAGGTTGTCTCCCCCGGGGGGATTCTCGCCATTGACCATAGGGACTCGCTCACGCCGGGACGTCGGTAGGGTATCTGGTTTTGGCCCGCCCCTGCGAGTGGACGCACTGGGGGCTCCCCGAGGACATCCCCGGGGAGCCCGCAGCTCGGTTCTACCCGCTCAGGTTCTGAATCGAAGTGCTCCGAGTATCGCTGGCGTTCCATCCGCTACCACGCGTCGCTCTCTGAGCGTCTGGAGCGTCGATCCCCGGGAAGTGCTGGTCCCACGCTCTCCACGATCTGGTTCTCCAGGCACCACACGAAGTCCGACACATCGTCTCGGTCTTCCCACACGCCGTTGTGCCTGACATCGCAGGTTCTGAACGCCGTGCCGATTTGTCGTCCGCCTCGCTGACGCGGACCTTCAGCCAAACGGCCCGTCCGGCGCTCACGGCGCGCGGTTGCCTTTGTGGGGGTCGCACCAACTGGCCCACGCGTTGAAGGATCCCAACGGACGGGCCTACAACCGAACGGCGTTTCTGCCCGAGCGGAGGCACATGATGCAGGTCTGGGCCGACTATCTCGACCGGCTTCGGGCGGGAGAGATCGACCCGGGGACTCTCAGGGCACCGGGGCACGCCCACCAGCCAGCGCCGTGACAGCAAGCCCTCGCACGCTGTAGCCGTCAGTCGATCGGGAAGACGACGCCCGCCTGGATCGCCACGAACCTCGTCGTCTCGCCGAGAGTCCCAACCTCCTCCAGTCCGCGGTAGTAGACCGCGTCCAAGCCGAGGCTCGAACCGCTGAGGAGCTTGAGCTCCACGCCTCCACCGACGGCCAACCCGCGGTCCGGCCCCTCGCTGTCAAAGCCGGAACAACTGCGTGCCACCTGACGATGCACGCGGCACCCCAACGGTATCGCAAACCACGGACCGAAGAGTAAGCCTCCCGACAGTCGGCTAGAGGGCCGAACGGGGCCGCGGAGCAATAGAAGCGACGAGATCTGAAGGTAGCCCAAGGAGAGCTTGCCGTTCAGCGGCTCGCCGTCGGCGTAACGTCCGGATGCGGCGCCCCCTTTCCGCGCGTAGGCGGCGCCGACCCGGATTTGGAGACCTTCGCCGACGAGAGAGATGCTCAGGTCGGCACCTACCGTCACGCTACGCGCCGAGCCGGTTGGGAAGCCGGGGCAATCCCTGTCCGGCATACATGGTTCAAAGGCGATACCGCCGGCCAAGACCGTCTTCGCACTTCCCAACCCCGCCCGAACGCCGACGGTCTGCGCGGCAGCGGGCAGCGCAGTCGGGAGTAGGATCAAGGCAAGCACGATTCTGCGCATCTGGCCCTCCTTCGGCAGGTGGCAAGCTCCCTGAACCTGCCCCGATCAACCGCAACTTGTCCAGTTCGGGATCGAGGCCCCGCAGGTGGCGTGGAGGCGCGGCTGGCGCTGGCCGATCCGCGTCCCGGACGGTGCTGGAACCCGTTGGACATCGCCATTTCGACGGCTGTTGACACCGCCCGAAAACGTTCGCCTACTGTACGTCATGGCGATTCCGACAGCCCGAGATTCCGCGCTCAGGCGGACGGTTTTGCCCGCTAATGCGGGAGAGCCAGCACGCCCCATGGGCTCCGTGAAGGCGCCGTCTCTGAGAATCCCAACCATCTCCAACCCCTGCGGAATCGGCGCGTTGGTGACCGAGTCCCGGACGACGACCGTAACCGCTGGAATAGAGGCGTCCTCGCACACAAGCACAGGGTCTTGCCCGCATCCCACGGCAGCAACGACGGCGACCATTTGCTTGCTCCCCTCGCCCGCGCCCTTCCCTTTCCGGAGGCGGCGCTCGCGGTCCCGGCGGCCTCTACGCACCTCACGGATGCTCGGTCACGACTAAGAACGCCTTGGACGCAACACCAAGCCATCCATCCGTGGACAGGACCTCATGAGCGCTGCGGACGTAAGCCCGAAGTCGATAGGTTCCGTCGACCGGAGCGGTCCAGCCGGTCGCGTCTTCCGCAATGGATGCGGAGATGAACTGGGAGGTCTCAAGCACCTCGCCGGGACTGATCGACACCTCCTCGGGCAGGAGGGGGCAGAAGGTGTGCCAGACCTCCTGCCATTGGCCCGGCGATCCAAGTCGATCAAGATAATTCCCGCAACCGGCGTACCAAAGCAACTCTTGGGTCTGATTCTCGATCGAGATCGCAAGCTGCCCGTGGACGTAGTCCTCGCTAACCTGAAACTCGTGGCCCGTCACGGTCACGATAACCGGCTCAGGCGACACATCGAACGGACCCCAATCGCACCCTGCTCCAACTACCAAGGATCCGCAGATCGCCAGACCCGCCAACGCCCAACGGCACACGTCAACTGGACCTGCCCCGCTTTCACGGACGATTCGTTTTTGGGGTTGATGGTGTCTGATATGATTTCTTCTGTGCCCCCTCCAAGGCTGGAGAGAGGCAACGAGCGACCGGGACGAAGCGAGCAGGCCGGAGAAGCCCTGAGAGCTTCGGCCGCTCCAGCGCTGCAGGTTCGCTTCAGGCCGCATGGTTGAGTTTCTCAAAGATCGCCGGCGACTTGTAGCCGAGCGCCGAGTGGAGCCGGCGGGTGTTGTAGAAGCCCTCGATGAAGCTGAAGACTTCGCGCCGTGCCTCCGCTACGGTCCGGAAGCTCCGCCTGTCGAGGAGTTCGCACTCGAGCGTTCGCGAAGAAGCTCTCGCACATCGCGTTGTCGTACGCGTCGCCGACCGAGCCCATCGATTGCACGATGCCCGCCTCCCGGCACCGCTTCCCGAAGGCCAGCGACGTGTACTGCGAGCCCTGGTCGCTATGATGGATCACCGGGCCCGTCGGCTGGCGGCAGGAGATCGCCATCGTCAGCGCATCGCCGACCAGGTCGGCCGGCATCCGCAGCGCCATCGCCCAACCGACGATCCGCCGACTCCACACGTCGAGCACCACGGCGAGGTACAGCCATCCCGCCCAGGTGCGCACCTGCGTGATTGTCGGCCACCCACAGTTGGTCGGGGCCCTTGGCCGAAAAGTCCCGGTTCACCAAGTAATGTACGAAGCCGAGGAAGGCCGCCGCCAGCAGCTACGTCGGGCTGTCGACCACAAGGCCGTCAGCCAGGGCCGGGGGCCACCACGTCGAAGGAGACGCGCACACGAACGGGGTCGAGAGTGTTAGGCATCGATCAGGGCACCTTCCACTCGTGGAGCAGGAAGCACATCCGGGCTATCACAACATCCGAGGACTGACCACGATGCAGAGTGTGGGCTACGTCGTGGACCCAGCCTTTCAAGAAGCGGCTGACGTGGGACTAACTGAGCCGGGTAGAGGGCAGTGCCCCCCGCGAGCTTGACCCGGCGGGGGGCTTTGCTCAGCCTCCGATGCTGCAAACGTCTAGGCACTCGTCAGGGTGTACTCGCCACAAGGTCAGCCAGAGCGCCTCGGCCTCGTAATTGCGGGCATCTTCCCTGATCGCAAAGCGCCAGACGCTGTGGCACCAGTTCGCACCGCAAATCTGGCCTTCGTCTGGACCGCCACGGTCGCCAACGAGGGGACCCGAGTCCAATGGGTGGGGACGGCGCTCGTACTCGGCTCTCCATCGAACTTCCGGTTCGAGCCGCCATCGGCTAACGCCTTGCGCCACGATCTCCCCGTCCTGGCTTAGCTGCGTGATGATGCTGATCCAGCCGGAATCCGGCACCCCGAAGGGCGGGGGCGCGGCCTTGAAGTCTTCGGCATCGAAGGCGATTCCTATGCCGACCCCCGTGATCTCGGATTCGATGCCCGCCATGTCGGTGGCATCGTAGAGCGAGTTGTCGATTGTGAGGAATTCGCCCGGCCTGCCCGGCCACGGGATCCCGCCGTATATTCCTTCCCGCACCTGCACTTCGAGCGAAGCGCTATCGCTCTCGCTAATGGAACAGGAAGAGAAGACGGCTAGGACGAGGAGCGCGACGGTCGCTTTCATGGCGTCTTACCCTACCCTGTTGGTCCAAGTGGTGCGGATGTCGTCGGCATCCCAATCAGACGGCTCTGAAGCCGATTCCTGCGCGCTCTCGGGAGCCGTGGGACCGCTTGGGAACTTCTGGTCATGAACGCTCTTGACCACCCGGTTTTCGAGGCACCAGACGTAATCTGAGACATCGTCTCGATCGTGGGTGAGGGGTAACCCCGAGCTTCTTCACCTTTACCTCGCAGGACTTGAATACGTCCAAGATGTAGTACGGGGTAGTCGGAACACAAGAGGCTCGAATCACGGCAGGGAATCATCTAAAGTCATACAGGGCTGCACGATCCGCCGTTCCTGCCGTTGGGCTGGACCTTGCTGGACCTTACCCGAATGACCAGAAAACCGGAGTTGTTTGACGGGAAATCGAGGGAGCCCAACCGACACGAATCCGAAAGAGATTCGGGCGTTCGCGACGCGGACGCTCCACCCGCTTCCCCGAGTCGCGCGCACATCGGAAGGAGCCGTGATGCCGGGGAAGTGGTCTCCGCTTACGCCAACCCCCCTCGGCCGACCCTCCTCAAGGAGGCTCAACCCTGACATTTTCAATGCCCACGATCTGGCAATTTGCATGCCCGGTAACACTCGGTGGCCATTCTCGTCGGGAACCATCTCCGCGCGCTTGGAGACCGTGATACGCCATCCTTCAACATCTCATCCATCCCCTCCCCTGCGCTTCCAACAACAACAGACGGCCGCCAAGCTCTGACAACCTTGGCGACGGCAATCCCGCCCGTTTAACTTGTGGGGACTTCCTCAAAGCCGGAGGCGTTTCCCGTGTTCCTGCGACTCCTTCTGCTCGCGCTCTGCCTCGCGTGCTCGGGGTGCGAGAGCATCCGCGACATCCTCGGTATCGGTTCGAGCTCGACGTTGTGGTTGCCCGCGCCCGGTGAACATCGCCGCAAATACAACTCTTTCGACGAGTACCGGGGTCTCGCCGGCCTGCGGGTCGAGCTCACCGGAGCCGTCGAGCGCGTCTTCACGGCCGAGGATTTCCCGGTCGAGCCCTTCTCCGTGCCGGATGATGGTCGGGTCTTCGTCGGCGTATCCCTAGCCGGTGGCCCGAACATCGTTGGTTCAATTGCGACAGGGCAGGTGGCTTGGGATCTCGAACTGAACAAGCTCTGGACTCTTCGTTTCGATCGTGCGCCATGGCCTCCGATCTCGTACATGCCCATGCCTCCCGGTGAACCGGCAGTGCCTTGCGCTTGGCGGGGATGCCGGGAATACTGGCGCTTCGAAATTGACGCGAGCGCGCGCAACTACGAAGAAGAGGCGCTCTGGCTGGCGCTGTGGGGTTCCACGCCCTGCCCCGAGGGCCACTACTGCGACTAGAAAGCGGGCTGCGGCTGGAGGGGTGCCGCTAGCGCGGTGGATTGCGAGCCGCGCGCTGTTCTAGCGTTGCGCAAGCGTAACTCTCGCGCTAGCTAGCTAGTTCTCGTCCACAATATCGTAAGTAGTTGTCATCAATGACGTAATGGAACTACGAGAAGGCTAGTTTTGCTGCAAATCGGGGGTCAAGGGGTTATTTTGGGGTGAAAATGCTGTTCTAGAAGCCCCCGGAGGCCGCGGATGCGCGCAAAACGTGCTTCCCAGCGCAGTTTCGTCGACGTGGGATACCCCAACCATGAGATGGGCCGTGTTCTGGAGCGGATCTCGACGCTGCTGGACAGTCATCCGGAGTTCCTGGACTGGATCTCGGCCGATGTCGACCGCGGGCGCCGGTCGAGGAGAGGCCGGGCGGGGCTGCCCTGCGAAGTGATCCTTCGGTGCGGGATCCTGAAGCAGCTGT
>MKWU01004439.1_pt1 | contig 16601 bp, 8 predicted proteins | sample 809101 | NCBI WGS metagenome assembly MKWU01 (sample SAMN05860141, study PRJNA318959) | sponge metagenome | host: Aplysina aerophoba | place: Slovenia: Piran, Adriatic Sea, Gulf of Piran | collected 2013-05-07 | reverse complement strand
GGGAAGTTCGAGTTTGGCACTCCTGAGATTAATGATGTGCTACAGCGAGTTATAGAAGCACACCCACCTCCAGCGGTGAATGGCAGGCAAATCAAGCTGAGATATGCGAATAAGGTGGGCTCGCATCCGCCTTCAATCATGATTCATGGAAATCAGACCAGTCGACTAGACGCTCAATACAAGCGGTATTTAAAGAATTCGTTTCGAGAATACCTCAACCTTGATGGTTTACCCATCATGCTTAAGTTCAAAACCACGGACAATCCGTATAAAGGACGGCGGAACGAATTGTCTCCTCGTCAGAAGAAAAAACGCGAAAGGCTCATTCGCCACCGAATAAAGCATTAACTCGATCCATAAACACTTGCGGATCTACGCGGTCTGCACTTAGGCTGACTGACCAATGCAGATGCGGTCCTGTAGACCTACCGGTGGTACCAACTGTCCCAATCGGATCTCCTAGCATTACTTTATCGCCCTGAGAGACATCGATTCGATCAAGGTGGCACATCATGGAAACAAATCCTCCGCCATGATCTAGCATCACAGTGTTGCCGTTAAAGTAAAAATCACCTGTGAGTGCAACCTCTGCATCTGCTGGTGCATGGATAGGCGTTCCGGTAGGCACTGCTACGTCTAGACCCGAGTGAGGATTTCGTGGTTGATCATTGAAGAAGCGCCGGGACCCAAAGACTCCTGAAATTCTTCCCTCGACTGGTAAGATGATTTTGCTTTTAATGTCTGGCTGATTTGAGAACAAGCCGTAAACCTGTCTCATCGTAGCAGATTCTCGTCGAATCCGCTCGAGCGTCTCTTCAGGCGGAGTCACTTGTGTGGTGTCTTCGATTGTGATCCGTTCCTCCGGATACTGTTTCGTTCCTACTTCTAGACTCCATTCAGTAGTACTGTTGTCCTCGTGCGTCATAACCACAACATAGCTTCCGATATCAATGTCTAGGGGGATGCCGATAATCGCGTGTTCTGCAACAATCAATTGAGGTTTCTGATTGAAGCTGACTTGCTTAACGGACTGTTGCACCGGCACGATAACCACTTCACCGATAGCTCCGTTCAAAGATTGTGCCGAAACGTTCATGCCCATCAAGTACCCGAGTATCGAAAAGGATAGTGTTGCAAGGCGTATTTTGTTTCTTCGAGGGGTAGGTGTGTTAATCAAATGTCCTCCTTGGAATCGCTAACACTTGGTAATGGTTCTTCCGTAGTACCATCCACAGTTAAATCTACTTTACCGTCTTCGACTCTAGCAACCAATTTTTCACCAGCTCGTAACTCCTTGACTGAGTGAATAGGTTGTCCCCATATCGTCCCATCTGGTTTTGAGACCACGGAGTATCCTCGTTTTATAGTCTGAAGAGGACTGATTGCATCCAACTGTCCAACGACCGATTCAAATCTCTCTTGGCGGCGACGAAGTTGCATATTAAACGTTGAATCCATCTGGGTGTCTATACGTGAAATCCTGGCGCGGAGACTTCCTACTTTCTTTTCAGGTGAAGTCACTCGCAGTCTTTGAAATGTACTACTCAAAACACCTATTTTTTGCTGGATTGCAATATTGAGTGCAGTCGTCCTTTGCTTGAGTTTTTCAGCGATTTCTGTTAATTGGTACTTGGGATGGCGTAAGCGCTTTTGTAGATTCTCCAGTTCCCTGCCGCGTGTTTCGAGCAGTCGAACGGGACTATTCCTGGCGGTCTGTAACTTTAAGATCGTAACTTCCAAGTCATTTTTAAGTGTTTGAAAAATAATGTCTTTAGATTGATTCAGAGCGGAGTACTGGTGATCAATTTGCATGGAGAATCCATTGAATCGACTAGAGAAATCTGGGAATCGAGCCTTCAACTGATTCACGCGTTCTTGCTTTGATTCAGTCGAGGACTGCATCAAACCATCGAGATCACTCCGAATACCCTTGAACATTTCACTGATGCTTGCCCAATGTGGTGTCGTGAGCTCTGCTGCACTGGAAGGTGTCGATGCACGTTTGTCAGCAACGTAGTCAGCTATGGTTATATCAGGTTCGTGCCCGATTGCGGATACCACGGGGATGGTGGATTTCACAATAGCTCGAGCCACGGTTTCGCTGTTGAATGCGTTTAGATCTTGTAGGGATCCACCACCTCTTGCGACAATTACCAAGTCTGGAGTTTTTGTCATTCTTTGGACTCTACCGAGTGCAGCCGCGATCTCTCCTGCAGCTTCTGACCCTACACCTGAGTGAATCAAGGAAAGATGCACAGGAGGAAATCGTCTACGAATATTGATCACGACATCTCGCCTAGCGGCTGAATCTCTAGAGGTAATGATCGCGATGTGCCGCGGGAACATCGGTAGGGGCTTTTTCAACTCCTCTCTAAGTAGACCTTCTTTTTCGAGTTTCTCTCTAAGCTCTTCTCTTGCTCGTTCCAATGCACCTTCACCTGCAAGCTCCATATGGACTACACGTGCTTGAAATGTCCCTCTCGTCTCATAAACGGTCAGATCGGCGAATATGCGTACTACATCGCCATTCTTGAATCGTTCTCGCAGTTTTGCCACGTCAGAAGCCCACATGACACACTTCAAAGATGCTTTTATCTTTCGGCCGTCAGACTCAACTAAAGAGAAATACCAGTGTCGATACTGGTCTGTGAAGTCTTTCACTTCACCTTCGATGAACAGTCCCCTGAATCTCTCCTTAAGAACACCATTCACCTCTCGATGTACTTCACTGACAGTATGAGTTCGTTCGTTGGTACCAATGACTCGCATTCTTTCTCGGTCTTGTTGTATGGTCTAAATATAAGAGTTGGGTAGAACTTTGTATGGTCTGAGAAGACACTCTCTGTTAATAACCCAGCTTGAAATTCACTCGAACCTAAAATCTAACGCTCCGAACGGAGCAGTACTTTGTTGAATAAGCAAAGAATCACAGCGAACGCGCTGACTTTTGATGATGTCTTACTTAAGCCTGCATACTCCGAAGTCTTGCCTTCCGAGGTTTCGTTAACCACGAGACTTACGAAGGAAATCACCCTCAATATTCCACTCGTGGCGGCTGCTATGGATACAGTCACCAATGCTCGATTAGCAATCGCCATTGCGCAGGAAGGTGGTATCGGTATAGTTCATCGCAATCTAAGTATTCAAGATCAAGCGGATGAAGTTCAAAAAGTCAAGAAATTCGAAGCTGGAATCATACGCGATCCGATCACGATAGGACCTTCAGCGACAGTCGCCAATCTGATCCGACTGATGCGGGAAAACAGTATTTCTGGCGTGCCAGTGGTCAATCAAGATGAACTCGTTGGTATCGTCACAAGTCGCGACATTCGATTTGAGACGAATATGGATTTGAAAGTGTCTGATGTTATGACGCAAAAGCAAAATCTCATTACCGCACCCTTGTCTGCCTCATTCGAGACATTCATTGAGTTACTACAGACTCATCGTATTGAAAAGGTGTTACTCACGAACGGCGATGGCAAGTTAGCAGGAATGGTCACGGTAAAGGACATTCAGAAAGCTAGTGATTTCCCGATGGCTTCAAAGGACAAAAATGGATCACTCCGCGTGGGTGGTTCAGTGGGTACCAGCTACGACGATTTCGAGAGGGTGGATGAACTGATCGACGCAGGAGTAGATGTGGTGGTCGTGGATACCGCGCACGGTCATTCCAAGAATGTGCTGGATAGAGTCAGTTGGATAAGGCAGAAATATCCAAATATGGACATTATTGCAGGTAATGTGGCAACGGCCGATGGTGCTCGAGCATTAGTCGATGCGGGTGCAGATTGCATAAAAATCGGCATGGGACCTGGAAGCATTTGCACGACGCGCATAGTCGCTGGTATTGGAGTGCCGCAGATCACAGCCGTGGACGATGTCGTGAATGAATTGGCCAATGAAGATGTACCTGTGATCGCGGATGGCGGAATCAGGTATTCTGGCGACATCGCAAAAGCGATCGCAGCTGGTGCAGAAAGTGTCATGTTGGGTTCGCTATTTGCTGGGACGGATGAAGCTCCTGGAGAAGTTGAGCTTTATCAAGGTCGAGCGTACAAGTCTTATCGAGGTATGGGGTCCCAAGCCGCTATGCAGGAACATCCAGGGTCCCGTGATCGGTATTTCCAAAACGATTTCAATGAAGGTGGGAAATTGGTTCCGGAGGGTATCGAAGGACGCGTGCCCTATCGGGGACCTGTACGACCTATCGTTCATCAATTAGTGGGTGGCCTACGCGCTGCGATGGGATATACCGGAAGCAGTAGCATAACCGACCTCAGAAACAACAGTGAGTTCTTGACTGTGTCGAACGCCAGTCTTGCAGAGAGTCACGTACACGACGTGACCATTACCAAGGAAGCACCTAACTACCGTGTTTCCTGAGAGCTCAGAACCTCAATCCTCTTAGCCGAGTGCATTCTGAATCAGATCGGATCCTAATCGTAGATTTTGGATCGCAGACGACGCAATTAATCGCACGACGGGTACGAGAAGCCGGCGTCTATTGCGAAATCCATCCGTTTGATATACCGGATTCATTCATTCGAGAGTTTGACCCAAATGGATTCATCCTGTCTGGTGGACCAGAATCGGTTACCGAGGCGTATACGCCTCGAGTTCCGCAGGTTATTCTGGACCTTGGGAAGCCAGTCCTAGGTATTTGTTACGGAATGCATGCCCTTGTAAAACAGCTCAATGGCGAAGTACGGTCAAGTTCGAAGAGAGAGTTTGGACCTGCCACAATACACTTGGATCAAAGCGTTGGGTTCATGGACTTCGACGAATCCTTGCTTGATGTCTGGATGAGTCATGGGGATAGGGTAGAACAGCTACCCCCGGGATTCGAGAGAATAGGTTTTTCCGATGATTGCGCAAATGCAGCTATCACGAGTAATGATCGCTTGATTTGGGGTGTGCAGTTTCACCCTGAAGTCACACACACTAAGCGTGGAAGAGAAATCATCGCCCACTTCGTTCAGAAAATTTGTGGTTGTGATGCAACTTGGACTCCTGAACACATCATTGAGGAATCAATACAAAACATAAGGGCTCAGGTAGGTTCTGAAAACGTTATTTTAGGACTATCAGGTGGTGTCGATTCCAGCGTGGTAGCCGCGTTAGTATCCCGCGCTATCGGAGAGCAACTAACGTGCATTTTGGTCGATAACGGCCTAATGAGAAAGAACGAGATCGCTGAGATCACCGAGCAATTTGGACCTTCCAATGCTCTTCCTATCAATCTAAAGGTAATAGACGCATCCACACGATTTTTAAGAAATCTCGAGGGCATTGTCGACCCGGAAGAGAAGCGAAAATCTGTGGGTAGGACTTTTATTGATGTGTTTGAGGAAGCGGCTAGGAGTCTCGATGCCGTTGCATGGTTAGCACAGGGGACTATCTATCCAGATGTCGTCGAATCAGCAGCCACGAAATTCGGAAAGGCAGATGTCATTAAGAGCCACCACAATGTTGGCGGTTTGCCAGAGAGGTTGAATTTAAAACTACTCGAACCGTTAAGAGAGTTATTTAAAGATGAAGTTCGAGAAGTTGGACTTGAACTTGGTTTACCGGAATCACTGGTTCATCGACATCCTTTTCCAGGACCTGGTCTCTCTGTTCGCATTCTGGGAGAGGTAAGAAGGAAATACATCGACGTATTGCGCGAAGCTGACGCGATCTTTCTAGAGGAACTGAATAATTTTGGTTGGGTCGAAAAGGTCAGTCAGGCCTTTGCAGTTTTTCTACCTGTAAGGTCAGTAGCTGTCTTAGGGGATGCACGAGCTTATGAGTACGTAATTTCACTACGTAGTGTTTCGACTACAGACTTCATGACTGCAGATTGGTCCGCCTTACCGAGAGACCTTCTTGCCAAAGTATCGAGTCGAATTATCAATGAAGTACCCAACGTGTCGCGAGTCGTCTACGACATTTCCAGCAAACCGCCGGCCACCATTGAATGGGAGTAAGAGTGCGTGAGCTTCGTTTTCTATTGGTGCAACTAGCTTGATGACCTCACCCAACCATATTTCCTTAGTTTGTTCAGCGCACTAAAGAGATCCACAAGAACCTCGTCACGCAATCTTCAACTCAGACGGATCTTCACAGCATCAAAAATACTCGATACACAATGAAAGGACCAACGCCGGCGCATTGGTTACACGATTCAGTGACTGGACTTTCCAAATCGGCAGGTAGATTAGGAACAATTTAGTGTAGAATTTGAGTTTGAAATCCTTAATGTGAAGTGGTAACAACAAAAACGCATAGAGTCGAGAATTTTGACAAGTAAAAAAACAGTAATGACAGAAGAATTTGATACCTTAACATTTACTAAGAGATTGCAGGCTGCTGGTTGTGACTCGCATGTAGCGGAAGAAATAGCCAACGGTATAAATGACGTCTTTAAGGGAACTACGGCAACGAAGGTTGACATTAATCTGCTCGAAAAGAAAATCGAAAATAAATTCGTCAATCTTAAGAACGAACTCAACAACAAAATCGAAAACTTGGGTGCAGTTTTAAGGTCAGAGAATAGCAAACTGGAACTTGACCTTGTGAAGTGGGGAGTTCTCATGTTCTTGTCGACCGCGGCAGTAGTTAGCTGGGTAGTTGTCTGTTTCTCTGCTCTTGTTGGTTGAACCTCCACACATAATCAGTCCACGGATAGCCGGAACTTTTCTCCGCTGAATTTCGTTCCTAGGCGGTACTTTTCCTTGATATATGGCCAGGAACAGATGCGATCTTCCAGTAGGCACTGATTAATTTTGGTTGGGTCAAAATGCCAGTCAGGCGTTTGCAGTTTTTCTACCAGTTAAGTCAGAATGGAAAACGACAATCGAGATGAAACTCAGCGACAATCAAATCCTCGGGTTTCACCACACCTGATTTGCTCGAACTAGAGCGAGCAATACGTGGTCTTGGATAGCAATGTCTGGTGATGGGTCACTGATCCTGCCGCAAAACCGACAAAATTAGGAGAGACAAACGAAATGGTAGACCATGTCTGGCCAACTAAGCGTCAGCAAATACACACAGTTCAGGAGCGCTTTCTAGGTTGCATGCTAGGAGGTGCGGTTGGCGATGCCCTAGGTGCCCCGGTTGAGTTCATGTCTCGGGATGAGATTCTCGATTGTTTCGGCGAGAAGGGCATCACTCAGTACTCAACAGCTTTTGGTGGTCTAGGGAATATCACTGACGACACCCAGATGACCCTGTTCACCGCTGAGGGGTTGATCCGAGCCTGGGTGAGTGGTTGTCTTAAAGGTATTTCCACCTATAGTGTGGTGACCGCCCATGCGTATTTGCGCTGGCTGAAAACTCAAGGCGAACGGCCAAACATCGACATCGATGTCGATGAGACAGGTTGGCTCTTCCAACATCGTCAGCTACGCAGTTGTCGCGCACCCGGGAATACGTGTATCTCCGCACTACAGGAAATGGATTCACTTGGGGAGCCAGCAGTAAATGACAGCAAAGGATGCGGCGGTGTTATGCGGGTTGCGCCAGTAGGACTGTTCAGTTGGCGACTGTCCCAGAACGAATCACCCGAAGATGCATTTGGACTGGGCACAGAATTGGCCGCGCTGACCCATGGCCATCCCACTGGCTCGCTGACTGCAGGCGTTTTGGCGGTGTTGATTCTTGCCCTGACTGACGGTGCTTCGCTGGCTGATGCATTACAGGTTTCGAAAGCCATCCTTCGGGAGGAACCCAACCATGAGGAAACACTGCAATTTATTGAGAAGGCTGAGTCGTTAGTTGGTTCTGGTTTGCCACATCCAGAAGCGATTGCCCGGTTGGGTGGGGGCTGGGTCGCTGAGGAAGCACTGGCGATTTCTATTTATTGTTCTTTGGTAGCAAGCAGTTTCGAACATGGTGTCATCCTGGCAGTTAACCATGATGGCGACTCGGACTCGACAGGAGCAATCACCGGCAATCTGCTGGGAGCAAAGCTCGGGGTGTCAGCGATACCCGCCGAGTGGCTGGAGCCGCTGGAACTACGTGAGGTCATTACCGAGCTGGCGGAAGACCTATACGCATTCAAAGAATGGGATATCGGCGAAGACAGTGACAACGAAGAGTTGAAACAGCCGATTTGGCAGAAGTACCCGGGATTTTGACATGGTATGAATTGTCTGACTGGAAAGTCTATGGGAATGGACATTGATGGTCTGCCTGATTCCATGTGGTAGTAACCCGTAAGTTGCAGGTAACGATTTGCCACCGGTATTGAGGGTTACAAGATTGCTGAACCGTGCCACCGACAAAGCGCGTGTGAGTCTGATTATGTCCAAACCGTTCGCTACTGACCATGATGAGCTATACCACGATCCGAGTTGAATTGGTCGTACACCAGGATTCTACTACGGTGACTGTAACTGACCACGGTACCCGTGCTCGTTTTGACGGGAGGATTTGCCTGGGTTTGGAGTGGCGCTCCCTCGTTTGGAACGACGAGTTCGGTACCATTGACGGGGTACATTCAAATAGTTCCTACGTGCGGAATATTCTCGTTGTGGAGTTACTGCTTACCATCGGATATTCGGGCGAGGAGCAAAGTCCTATCGACGACAGTAAGGGGTAGTTTGTTTATCGCCTTGCCAATGAGCTCCTTGAGCTAGCAACACTCTAAACTAAGCCCACCGGAGTAGGTTTACGTCATCCGATAGAGCACGTCGTGCCCGTCAATCCAACGGTGCTTGTATGCAGCGGCGACATGGACCACAGCCATAACCAGCATGGTATAGGCCAGAATCATGTGCACCTCCTGAGACAGGTCCTGCCAGAATTCGTCAACCTCGGGAAAGATCGCGGGCATCCCCATGCCGAACCACTTCACTGTATGTCCACCGAAGTTAGTCTCCACCCATCCGGCTGTGATGACCAGCGCGGGCAGAATATAGAGCGCGGCATGGCCAAGATGCGCACCAATGCGCTCCCACCCTTGGATAAGTGAAGGCATCGGCGGTGGAGCAATCACTATGCGGAAGGTAATTCGCACGATTAGCAAGACGAGCAGGGTCACGCCTACGGAAATGTGGAGGTCAAACAGGAACTCCTGTAACGCGGAATCATCCTCGACGAGTTCCGTCATGGAGTAGCCGCAAATCCACATGAAGAGAAATCCGGTTGCCATCAGCCAGTGAATCAGGCGGGCGACGGGGTGATACTTCAGCGAGGCGTCCTTCATGGTCAATACTTGGTTGGAAAAATCAGCCGTAGGAAGTATAGGATTTTGTTTGGCGAGTGTAGAGCGTCAATCAGCATGAGAAGAGAACGATAATCAGGACTAAAAGGAATCGAGATGTCAGATGATCCCTAATCGGGTGCTAACGAAGCAAGTGTGAGATTTGAGTATTTTTATTCCACTTATTCCAACCATAGATATCCACAAGTGAGACATTGCTGGAGACTACCGGACATACAGCGACAATCAAAATAAGAATCGGTGCAGCAAAGAGAGGCGCGACATGTTCGCGACGAAGTTTGCTAGGTTGTGGGGTCTTCACAAAGACGGACATCGATACCATGCAATCACATTAGCGAGCATTGAGTGAGACTTTACATTCATTTCAAATACTACACACGACAACCGTGAATGCATGCTTCAGCATCGCTACGAACTATATGATCAAGGCCGATCCTCAACTCCTTGCCACACAGTCAGAGCCACGGGCTTACGCAGGTCCACAGGGATCTTCGACGAGAAACTCGTTCAGATGCAAAAGAGAAGCGCTGGCCAGCCACGGCCGCCAGCGCCATTGAACCTTCCACCTCTTCCCTGATCAACATTCGTCGGATCAGCATCGCTACCTTTAAGGTCACAATGTCAGCGCTATCATGCGTGTTCGTCCATCTCCTTCTTCCCTCCTTGTGAGAACTTCCTCAAGCGATCGCCGCAGACCACCAGTTGTAAATAAAACACATCGCTCAACAGCTCCGGTGCTATCGCACTGGAACGCTTGACCGTGTAACGCAACACCATGCTCACCAGCGTAACTCGGTGCGCAGTTCCGCACCCCAAGTACCGTCGAGGGTCTGTTGTCGCTGTAGCCCGAATCCGATGGTGAGTTCTTGGTGGTGCCACTTCGGGTTGCCGGCGTAGCTCACGCCGATCCGAAGCACATCCGCGCCCGTTCCCGTGCTCCTATAACCGAGCGTAGGTGTGATGCGTCCACGTAGCCACAACGAGTCGATGCCATAGCCGAATTCAGTGTTAAAGCTCAGCGCCGGATCCGCGCCCGCCGACACCTGGCCAAAGTTCAGGCCTGGGGTCGCTCCCTGCGCCCACACGAAGTCCGTGGTCCCGGATCGGCCCCAATCCGGCATAAGCTTCGCGGTCAGCCCTGTACCGTCGGCTGCTGCCTTGATCGTGAGCGTCGCTGCGGCACCCGATTCTCTGTAAGCATTGTCGCCTAAGAGCGCTAACCAGCGCCCGCGCAGATCCAGGTCTATGTACTTGCCTGCATATCTGAGTCCGGTCTCGCCCTCATAACCCGCCTCGTTCATTTCGCCGCCACCATCATAGCGACCATTTAGTCTGACGTACGGCGAGAAACGTCCCGATCCGGCAGCTTCAATTCCTACACGAGCGCGATGTGCAGTCGAATTGAGTCCGGCTAGTGCCTTCTGCCCATCAACCGCGAGCGTTGTCGTGCCAATGTCGGCCAGCACGTTGAGCTTCACGACGGACCAGTTTCCAATCGTGTGGCGCAATCCCACCGCCGCTAGGCGCATGGACAATCCGCCCTGCTGAACGGCATCGTAGTCGTGCGTTTTAACGCTCAACGCCGCACCTGTACCTACGCCGAGCGTAGCCCACAGCTCTGCACCGTTGGATAGAATGACCTGGGCGTAGGGGTACAGCGCCGTCAGTTCAATCACAAGCCGTCCTTCGCCCGCGGTATGTCTGCCAAAACCGTAGGTTGCTTCGCCGCGCCCTTGTGACAATGCCACGCCGCCCAGCCAGCGTTCACCTAAACGCCGGTCAGCACCCAGATACGCTGTACGCCATTCGCCGTCGAAGCGGGAGTCGCCCACATTGCCACTGAATCTCTGCATGTCGCCTAGACCCCACACTGTCCAACCTGAAAGGGGACCCTGTCCTGTGTAACTGCTAGGTGCTTGCTCGCCATCATCTGTTTGCTTGGTGCGCGGCACTGTCATATTACTAGGTTCTAGATCGCTACGGTGTGATTGCTGGCCGGTACGCCCATGGTCGCCCTCTGGTGCATCAAGCGCTAGAGAGTACGCGAATGAGCGGTTCCATAAGTTACCGCCCAACCCGACGCGCCCGTAGGACTGTGAGAGCCCGTCGTGGGGTACGCCCCTCTGGGCAAACTCAAGTGAGGGACCTGCCATACGTGTGCCCGGTACCGTCAATCCGCTTCCCGCAGAGATGGATGTGGAGGGTAGGCCCAGCAGTCCAGCAATGGTTGCCACGGCGTCGATATTCTCAAGCCTAGGCAAGGCCGGCGCTGCAGTGCCCGATGCCGCTAAGCGTGAGCCTATCACACCAGTGGGACCGGACAGCAGAGAGCGAGTGAGCCCGTCAAGCGAGCGCCCAAGCGCTTCTTCCTCCTCTTCGGAGACTGCTTTGACGGCAACCGCAAACGTCACACTTGCTGTGCCACCCTCGTTGATGGCAGTCACCGTGATGCTGGCATTGCCCTCGGACTCAGCGCGCAAGAATGCCGTCCCACCTTCTTGAGCAACTACCGTGGTGAAGCCGCCGAACGACGCCACGGCTGCGTCACTTGAAGCAAATTCGTATTTCAGGTCCTCGCCAACGATCGCGAACGATGCGTCCACCTCAATATCCGGTGAACCTGCGACAAACGTCAGATTGGGTAATGTGCCTGATACCGTGGGAGCAAATATCGTGGTACGCCCCGCGCTCTCGACCCATTCACTTTGCCCGTCGCCTACCACACGCACTCGCACGTCGTATTCGCTGCGCGAGGCAAGTCCTACGATTGTCGAGGCGGTGCCCGTTCCGGCGTGGGTGTGATCCACCCATTCGGTCTCTCCGGAATTCCGATACTGCACGGCGTAGCCGTCCAACCTTGCGCCGGTGTCCGAAGGCGTTGTCCAGTTCACTTCGATGCTTTGCGGACCAGCACTCGCGATCGTTACGTTTGTGGGTGGTCCGGGTGGTTCTTCTACGTTCTGTACCGAGACGGTCACTTCAATTGCGTCGTCAGCTGTGGGTAATGCTTCAGGTTTACCGTTTGCGTCCTCCCCGTCGCTGACCTCGACGGTAAATGTGTAAGAGGATTGGCGCTCGTAGTTCAGCACGACGCCGTCGGCGACGCGTAGCGTGCCGTCGGTGCTGATCTCGAACGCCTCGTGGTCTTTGATCAGACCAGTGAGCGAGAATATCAGATCGTCGCCATCCGCGTCGGTGGTTGCCAGCTTGCCCACCACCGCGCCTGCGGCGTGGTTCTCAGCCAGAACGCCAAGTGCGCCGGCACCGACAAGTACATGATTGCTACCTGTAAATCCGCCTAAAAATACAGGGGAGGTGTGGTGCGGTTGGCGCGTTACAGTCACCGTGTAAGTGCTACCTGCAGTCGCGATCTCAATGGTGTTAACACCTACGTCAAGTTCAACAACCGGACCCGGCTCGCCGGCCTGCACTTCGGTGAACGAACCACCGGTCGATCCAACCCGTACCTCCGCGTCTGGTTGTTCGAGCTCAGGCGTGACCCGCACGCGGGTCATCCCGTACGGCACGGTGGCGGTGTAATGCTTAATAGAGTCGATGAATACCGGAGACAGGGTCAGCCCGTTAAACGTAGAACCGTCCGTGCTAGCACTGATGTCCAGCCCTCTCAGCGCCGCACTGGAGCCTGCATACCCCGGCCGCACATAGTCAGTCACGTCCTTGATCGTGATCGTCAGCGAGGAGGGGGTACCCGACGACAGACCCTCGGGGAGGTTGCCCAGGGACACTATGAATGTATCGTCATCGGTGTCGGTGTCGATTTTAGTGCTCACAAAATGACTGCTCCCAGTCGAACCCCCACCGACCCGTATTTGGCGCGTACTTGCCTGCACATCCCCAGCCTCGGCCGTGCCCAGAGTCACCACCAGCGGAATGATCTTCTCCTCCCATCTCTGCCACGGCGTAGGCGCGGAGAAATAAATGCGCACATCAGCCGACGAGCCTTCCTCCACCTGGCGTGTATTGCTACCGTTTTGGGCTTTCATCCCCAGCGTGACTAGCACTGGACCGTTGTCCTCGATAGTGATCGTCACCGAGGAGGGGCTAACTGCCGTCAGCCAAGGCCTCATATAGTCATACTGATCCTCATCTACAATCGATAAGGTGAATGTCTCATCTTCCACGTCACTGTCCCGGTAAGTCTGTATGGTGTGCGTCGCCGTGGTCGCACCCTCGGGAACCCGGATCAGTTGCAAGCCGTCCCTTTCAGTATCACCTTCTTCAGTGGTTATCCCTTGCACCCGAACTAAGATGTCGTTCGTCAACACAGCGCCGTTATCCAGCGTCACCGGTTTTGGCAGGGGCCGCGAGAAACGCAGAAATAATTGCACCTCATCGCCTTCCTTCACCGTGGGGCGGGACACCAGTAGCTTCACGGTGGTGTCAAGGGGCGTAGCGCGATCGTTGTCCTTGATCGTAACCCGAACCGAAGAGGGGCTACCCCGGTTTACCCCTGAGGGGAGGTTGGAACCGAGCAGTATCGTGAATATTTCGTCGTCGGTATCATCGTCGTCGTTTGTAGTGATCGTACCTGTACCGGTGGTCGAACCGGCGTTTACGGTGATGGAGGACAACGACCCGTGGTCACCCGATTCTGCCGTCCCGGACCTGATCGTCACCGGGATCGTCACGGCAGTCTGCAGTGTGGAGGTTAGAGTGGCCGTCACCGTCACGCTGGTACCCTCGGTTACCACGTTCGGCGATGCCTTAAGCGATACGTCGACTGTGGACGACTCCGGCGTGCCGGTGGCCGTTACCCAAGCGCTTGAGCCGGCACTGTTCACCGACCGCACCCTTACTCGGTACTGTGTGGTGTTGGTCAGGTTAGAAATCACATCCGAGGCAGTAGTGCCGGTGTGACCGGCATCAACCCAGCCGGTCGCTACGTTCGAGCCGACCGCTGCATTGATAGCTACGGTGGAGGAAGCGGTGTAGTGCACGTCGTAACCGGTCACCGTACCTGCCGGTGGTGTCCAGCTCAGATCCAGCTGTGCGTCACCTGTAGCAATCGTCAGTCCCGTCGGCGCCGCAGGCACAACCGTGAATATGGCGTTGGTCGCAATGCCACGGTTGCCTGCAGCATCCCAGTAGTCGTTCGTGATTGCAACATACACCGCTCCGCCGTCTAGGTTCGAAGTTGGGACGATCGTGATCGCCGTCTTCGCGCTGTTGATGCTCGCAGAATATGGGATGTTGTTTCCGCTGGCGTTGGTCTCCTTCAGCGTCAGTACGGCTTTCAACTCCGACTCGCTCGTGAAGTCCGTGTTCGAGCCATCCTTCTTCACCGCCTCAGCAAACTGCAACGTGATGTTCGTGGCCGCGTTCGTGACTGACGCGCTGTTCAGCGGGCTGAAGGTCGGCGCCGAAGGACCGGTCGAGTCGACCGTGAAGGTAGCGCTGGCCGCGCTGCCTTGATTGCCCGCCGCGTCGTAGTAGGCATTGGAGATCGCCACGTAGATCGTACCTTCCGGCAGGTTCGATGTCGGGTTCAGCGTAATGATGGTCTTGCCGGTGTTGATGCTCGCCGCGTAGCCAATGGCCGTACCGCTGCTATTCGTCTGACGTAGGGTCAGGATCGAGGACAGGTCCGCGTCGGCGAAGTCTGCGTTGCTGTTGTCCTTCTTGATCGCCTCAGCAAACGTCAGTGTGATGTTCGTCCCCGCATTCGTCACCGTCGCGCTGTTCAGCGGGCTGAATGTCGGCGAAGGCGCGGTCGTGTCGACCGTGAAGGTGGCGCTGGCCGCGCTACCCTGGTTGCCCGCCGCATCGTAGTAGGCGTTGGAGATCGCCACGTAGATCGCACCTTGAGGCAGGTTCGCGGTCGGGTTCAGCGTGATGATGGTTTTGCCGCTATTGATGCTCGCCGCGTAGCCAATGGCCGTGCCGCTGCTATTCGTTTGCCGTAGGGTCAGGATCGAGGCCAGATCCGAGTTGCCGAAGTCGGCATTGCTGTTGTCCTTCTTGATCGCCTCAGCGAACGTCAACGTGATGTTCGTTCCCGCGTTCGTCACCATCGCGTTGTTCAGCGGGCTGAAGGTCGGCGCTGCCACCCCCGTCGAGTCGACCGTGAAGGTGGCGTTGGCCGCACTGCCTTGGTTACCTGCCGCGTCGTAATAGCCGTTGGAGATCGCCACATACACCATTCCGTCGTCAAGGTTTGAGGTCGGGTTCAACGTGATGATGGTCTTGCCGCTGTTGATGCTCGCCGCGTAGGCGATATTGTCACCGCTGGAATTCGTCTTCTTAAGCGTCAGGACGTTCCGCAGGGTGGACACGGTAAAGTCCGCTCCGGCAGCGCTACTCTGGACCGCCTCGGCGAAGGTCAACGTGATGTTCGTCCCCGCGTTTGTCACCGTCGCGCTGTTCTGCGGGCTGAATGTCGGCGACGGCGCGGTCGTGTCGACCGTGAAGGTGGCGCTGGCCGCGCTGCCCTGGTTGCCCGCCGCATCGTAGTAGGCGTTGGAGATCGCCACGTAGATCGTACCTTCAGGCAGGTTCGCGGTCGGGTTCAGCGTGATGACGGTCTTGCCGGTGTTGATGCTCGCCGCGTAGCCAATGGTCGTGCCGCTGCTATTTGTTTGCCGTAGGGTCAGGATCGAGGACAGATCCGAGTTGCCGAAGTCGGCATTGCTGTTGTCCTTCTTGATCGCCTCAGCGAACGTCAGCATGATGTTCGTTCCCGCGTTCGTCACCGTCGCGTTGTTCAACGGGCTAAAGGTCGGCGCCGAGGGCGCGGTCGAGTCGACCGTGAAGGTGGCGTTAGCTGCGCTGCCCTGGTTACCCGCCGCGTCGTAATAGCCGTTGGAGATCGCCACGTAGATCGTACCCTCGGGTAGGTTAGAGGTCGGGTTCAGCGTGATGATGGTCTTGCCGGTGTTGATGCTCGCAGCGAAGCCAATGGCAGTACCGCTGCTATTCGTCTGCCGCAGGGTCAGGATCGATGCCAGATCCGAGTTGCCGAAGTCGGCATTGTTGTTGTCCTTCTTGATCGCCTCAGCGAACGTCAACGTGATGTTCGTTCCCGCGTTGGTCACCGTCGCGTTGTTCAGCGGGCTAAAGGTCGGCGCCGAGGGCGCGGTCGAGTCGACCGTGAAAGTAGCGCTGGCCGCGCTGCCCTGGTTGCCCGCCGCATCGTAGTAGGCGTTGGAGATCGCCACGTAGATTACACCTTCAGGTAGGTTCGAGGTCGGGTTCAGCGTGATGATGGTCTTGCCGCTGTTGATGGTCGCGGCGTAGCCAATGGCAGTGCCGCTGCTATTCGTCTGCCGCAGAGTAAGGATTGAAGATAGATCCGAGTTGCCGAAGTCGGCATTGCTGTTGTCCTTCTTGATCGCTTCAGCGAACGTCAGCGTGATGTTCGTTCCAGCGTTCC
>MKWU01004438.1_pt1 | contig 16610 bp, 12 predicted proteins | sample 809101 | NCBI WGS metagenome assembly MKWU01 (sample SAMN05860141, study PRJNA318959) | sponge metagenome | host: Aplysina aerophoba | place: Slovenia: Piran, Adriatic Sea, Gulf of Piran | collected 2013-05-07 | reverse complement strand
GGCGGGCGCCAGATGCCGGCCCACTTCGCCGATACCCGCCACAACATCGTCTGCCCCTCTTCGCCCACCGGCACCCAGTTCCTGAACGCGGTGGGCACGGCCGAGGCGGGGCTGCGCGCGACCATCGCGCCCGAGCTGCGCCACCACGTCACCTCCTTCGCCGAAGACGAGATCGTGGTGTGCACCGCGGGCGACGGCACCACATCCGAAGGCGAGTTCTGGGAGGCGCTCAACACGGCCTGCAACCTGAAGCTGCCCGTCCTCTTCGTCATCGAGGACAACGAGTACGCGATCTCCGTCCCCGTCGAGGTGCAGACCGCCGGCGGGAACGTGTCGCGGCTGCTCACCGGGTTCCCGGACCTGAAGATCGTGGAGTGCGACGGCACCGACCTGCTGGAGAGCTACCGCGCGTCAAGCGAGGCGATCACGTGGTGCCGCCAGCGGCGCGGCCCGGCGCTCCTGCACGCGCACACCACGCGCCCCTACTCGCACTCCGCCTCCGATGACGAGTCCGCCTACCGTTCCTCCGACGAGCGCGCCGAGCAGGAACGCCGCGATCCCCTCCCGAAGGCACGGCGCCTGCTGATCGACATGGAGGTCGCCACGACCGCGGAACTGGACCGCATGGAAGCGGATGTGAAGGCGGCCGTGGCCGCGGCTGCCGACCAGGCGCTCGAGCACCCGCAACCGTCGGCGGACACGGCGACGAAGTGGCTCTACTCGGAGACCGTCGACCCCACCGGCCGGCAGTTCGACACCGAGGACCGTCCCGCCTTCGCGGACGACCGCCCGCTGACCATGGTCGACCTGCTCAACCGCTGCTTGCGGGACGAAATGGAGCGGGATCCGCGCATCGTGGTCTTCGGCCAGGACGTGGCCGACGTGTCGCGCGACGAGGCGGCCGGCGAGGTGAAGGGCAAGGGCGGCGTCTTCATGGTGACTCACGGCCTGCAGAGGCGCTTCGGCGACAACCGCGTCTACAACGCGCCCCTCGCCGAGGCCAACATCATCGGTCGGGCGGTAGGGATGGCCACACGGGGCCTCAAGCCCGTGGTGGAGATCCAGTTCTTCGACTACATCTGGCCCGGATTCAACCAGCTGCGCAACGAGCTGGCCACCATGCACTACCGCTCGGCCGGAAAGTGGTCGGCGCCCGTCGTCGTGCGGACGACGTACGGCGGCTACATCAAGGGCGGGATCTACCACTCGCAGACCGGGGCGACGCTCTTCACCCACACGCCCGGGCTGCGCGTCGTGCTGCCGTCCAACGCGCTGGACGCAAATGGCCTTTTACGTACAGCCATCCGCTGCGACGACCCCGTCATGTTCCTGGAACACAAGCACCTCTACCGGCAGGTCCACAACAAGAGTCCGGATCCGGGCCCGGACTTCATGATCCCATTCGGCAAGGCGAAGGTGGTGCGCAAGGGGCGCGACCTGACGGTCGTGACCTGCGGCGCGCTCGTGAAGCGGACGATGGACGCGGCGCGGGTCGCGGAGGACCGGCACGGCATCAGCACCGAGGTGATCGACCTCCGGACGCTGTCGCCGCTCGATATGGAGACGGTCGCCGACTCGGTGCGCCGCACCAACAAGGTGATCGTCGCGCACGAGGACGCGCTCTCCTTCGGGATCGGCGCCGAGGTGGCCGCCCGGATCGCGGACGAGCTATTCCCGTGGCTGGACGGGCCGGTTCGCCGCGTGGCCGCGCTCGACACCTGGGTGGCGTTCTCACCGAAGCTCGAGAAGGCGATCCTGCCCCAGCCGGACGACGTGCTGGACGCGATCCTCAGACTCGCGGGGTACTGAACACCCCTTCCAGCGCCCCGATCGCCCGTTCCTCCGACTCCGAATTCTCGATCACGCGGTCGGCCAGGTACTCGATGTTGTCGAGCGGTGCCTCGCCGGCCAGCGACTTGATCTGCACCTCGGCCAGCCCGCCCAGCGCCCTGCCCACCGCCTGGGCCTCCCGCACGAACTCCTGACCGATCGCGGCCAGAGCCCCCTGCGCGCCGGCGATCACCATGTCGGCCTTGCCGGAGAGCTCCTCGAGCCGGCGGGTCTCCTCCAAGTCCCGGTTGTAACGGTCCATCACCGCCAGCCGGGCGTCGCACTCGTTGTAGAAGTTGAGGAGTACGTCGGCACGGCGATTCAGCTTCCCCAGCGCGAGCCGGAGCTTGGACCGGAGTTCCGTGGCCACCTCGAACTGCCCCCGGGCCAGCTCGTTCTCCGGGCTCTGCTCCATGCGAACCTTCCAGTACGCGACCGAGCGCCCGGCCTGGTCCAGGGCGCGTGTGAGCGATTCCCGCGCCTTCCCCCACTCCGTATCGCCCCCGAGCGTTTTCGACCGGTGTGACTCGATGGCCTCGCGAAACTGCTTGACCGCGAACTGGTGGACGGTCTGCAGCATCTCCGAATCGCCCTCCCTGTACGCCTTGAGCCGGTAGGACACCTGCATCCGGCGACCGAAGATCCAGCCGGCGGCACCCAGCGCCAACAGCGGGAACGCGGCCAGGGGTGTGGCCATCACGGAAACCACCGAAGCGGTGACGACCGTCGCGGCGAACACGGCGATCCACGGCTCCGCCCCCGATTCCCGCATCTCCTGCTCGAAGCAGCGGCGCGCGAGGTCGTCCAGCGACCCCGAAAGCTGAATCCCCGTCATCCGACCACCTCCACGATCCCTCCGTCCAGATTGCGCACGTCCCCGTAGCCCTCCGCGCTGAGAAGCTTCGCCACCTCCAGGCTCCTCACGCCGGTGTGGCAGTACACCACCACGGGGCGGTCGCGCGGGATCTCGTCGAGGCGGCCGGGCACCTCGCGCATCGGGACCAGCACGGCCCCCATGTGCGCCAGGTTCATCGTGTTCCACTCCATGGGTTCACGCACATCAAGGAGGAAGGGGCGCGGCGAGCCCGCCAGCACGTCGTCCAGCTCCTCCGCGCCGACATGCCCCACCCCCCCCTCCGCCCCGTCCTGCCCGGGCTCCATCCCGCAGAACACCTCGTAGTCGATCAGCCCCGTCTGGGTTGGCGCGTCTCCACACACCGGACAGTCGGGATCGCGGCGAATCTCCAGCTCCCGCCACCGGTAGGCCAGCGCGTCGAAGATCTGGAGCCGGCCGATCATCGGCTGCCCCACGCCCAGAATGAGCTTGATAGCCTCCATCGCCTGGGCCGCGCCGATCACCCCGGGCAGCGCGCCGAAGACGCCCGCTTCCGCGCAGTTGGGGATCAGCCCCGGCGGCGGGGGTTCACGGAAGAGGCAGCGGTAGCACGGCCCCCCCTCCGTCGCGAAGACCGCGAGCTGGCCCTCCCAGCGGTAGACCGACCCATAGACGTTCGGCTTTCCGGTCAGGACGCAGGCGTCGTTGACGAGGTAGCGCGTCGGGAAGTTGTCGCTGCCGTCCACGACCACGTCGAAGCGCGACACGATATCGAGCGCGTTGTCCGACGTCAGCCGCAGCGCGCCGGTCTCGATCCTCACATGCGGGTTGACGTCGTGCAGGCGGGAGCGCGCCGAAGCGACCTTGGGGGCACCCAGCCCCGCCGTCCCGTGCAGGATCTGCCGCTGCAGATTGGTCACGTCGACCACGTCCGGGTCCACGATCCCCAGCGTGCCCACCCCGGCCGCCGCCAGGTAGAGCGCCGCCGGCGACCCCAGCCCTCCGGCCCCCACCAGCAGCACCCGGGCGCCCTTCAGCCGCTCCTGTCCCTCCCGGCCCACCTCCGGCAGGACCAGGTGGCGGGCGTAGCGGGCCAGCTCCTCCCGGGTCAGCGACCCGGCGCCGTCACCACCTGCCGCCACGTCTCCTGCCTTCCCCGAAGCCGAACTGCACGCCCACGCTCAGAATCGGCCAGTACTTGACCAGGTCCCCCACGTCGCTGCGCATGTCATCCTCCTCGGTCCGCAGATCACGGCGGAAGCGGCGCGACGCGAGCACGCGCCCGTCGCCGGTCGCGCTCATCGCCAGGTCCGGCTCGTCCAGGAAGGCCACGCCCGCGTCCAGGAAGAGGCCGACACCCCTGCCCACGTGCTGTCCCAGGCCGACCAGCACGTACGGCGCCCACGACTCGGAAACAAGGGTAGTGGACAGCCTGGTCACCTCCGGCGCGGTGTATGTGCTACTGCCGATGTCGATTTCGGCGCCGTCCGCGTACGTGATCGCGTACACGGGGTCGCGCTTCTTGTATAGGACCCCGCCACCGAGCCGGAAGTTGCCCACGGCCAGGTCGGCGCCCAGCGTGTAGACCGACCTGGGAACCGCCAACGTGCCGGTCCGGTTGTCCGCCAGACGCGAAAAGGACGTGATGTCGGCGTCGAAGCCCATCAGGCCCGCGCCCGCGCGCAATGAGAACACGTTGTTGGTGATCAGAACGACCTCGGCGCCGTGGCCGAGCGTGCCGGTGCGGGCGCCGATCGTCAGGTCCTGCAGCGCGTGCGCAGGAAGGGGCAGGATCGCTGTCGCAGCAGCGATCGCCAGGGGAGTGAGAAGGACTGTGCGTCGTTTCATTGGACCTCCGTCCGGGTAGTGGTGAATACTTCCAGCCTTATCGTCCCAGGCCGAACCGCAAGCCGATGCTTACGATGGGCCAGTAGTTGATCCACGCGCCAGCGTCGTCCCGCACCTCCCGCTCTTCGAGCTCAAGATCATCCAGAAACGGCTGCGATGCGAGCAGTGCGTCGTCGCCCGTGGCGGTCATCGAGAAGCTCGCGTCGGGAAGGATCACCGCCCCGACGTCGGCGAAGAAGCCAAGCCCACGCCCGGAGTACGATCCGAAACCGAGCAGCAGGTACGGCGCGGTCCCCGCCCAGGAGAATCCGGTGGTGAGGGTGGCGACCTCCGGCTCGGTGTAGGTGCCCGCGCCGATATCGATGCTCGCGCCCTGGTCGAGGGTGATCCGGTAGGTGGGGTCCTCCGACTTGATGAGCAGACCCGCGCCGGCACGCAGCCCCCCCAGGGAGACGTCCGCGCCGAGGGTGTAGAACGCCTTCGGGAAGAACAGCCTGGCGGTGCGGTGGTCTGCGAGGCCGAAACGGCCGGTCATGTCGAGGTCGAAGCCGAGCAGCCCCGCCCCGCCCCGGACCGTGATGCCGCTCCCCACGGGAATCGCGACCTCGGGCCCGATCCCCAGCGTTCCAACGCGGCCGCCCACCGAGATGCCTCCCTGCAGGGCGTGGGCGGGCTGGGCTGCTGCCAGAAGCGGCAGTGTGCAGGACAGGATCAGGCGGATTCGTTTCAAGTTGTGCTCCATACTGTGAGGGTCATGCCGAACTGTGATGGACGAGCGGAGCCCGTTGGCAATCCCGGGAATCCAGGGTGGCAACCCCTGGGCCCCGGGCGGTATTCAGAATACTGTAACCCCACACCTACGCCGATGCGCGGAAACAGGTTCCGGAGAGATTACTACGAAGCACATAGTTGACTTGGCGGAGAACACGCTGTATCATTGATACGAAGATTTTCGTGACTTGCCATCGCGCACGAGCACGATGTCCGATGAGCCGCGGCGGGCAGGAAAAGGAATCGAGTCATGCGAAACAGTTTGCTTTCCAGGGTCACGATCCCCCTTGCTACCATGCTCGCCCTGGCCACCTGCGGCACCGACTCAAGCCCCCCCACTGCCGGGCCGGACACCGTCGTCGAAACCATCGGCGACACCACCGTGGTCCGCACCCTCTCCGGGAGCGTGTGGGGCGCGGAAGCCACCCTTGTTCCCGAGATCACCATCGGCAGGCTCGAAGGCGCCGACGAGTACATCTTCGGCTGGATCTGGTCGATCGCGGTGGACGACGACTGGAACGTGTACGTCTTTGACGAACAGGCCCATCACGTTCAGGTCTACGACTCCGCCGGCGTGTACGTGGAGACGCTCGGGGGACGGGGAGAGGGGCCGGGCGAATTCAGCCGCGCCGAGGCCATTGCGATGTTGCCCGACGGACGGCTGGTCGTGCGGGATCCCGGCAACATGCGGGTCCAGGTGTTCGGCCCCGGCCCGGGGGAGCGGGACGAATGGCGGTACAACTCCGGCAACGCCTATTCCATGGGCCCCCTCTTCACCGACGGCCTCGGTCGCACGTTCGTGGAGACGCGCGACATGTCGCGGACGGACTTTTCCATGCACCTTGTCGTCCTGGGCCCCGACGGAACGCCCCTTGACACAATGCAGCTGCCATCCAGCGGGTTTGAGCAGGCGACCCTCACGGCCGTCACCCCGGACGGAAGGGGTTCGTCGAGTGGGAATGTCCCCTTCTCGTCCCGATTCATCTGGACGGTTCATCCGAACGGCCACTTCCTGACCGGAATCTCCTCGTCATACCGGATCAACGTCCCCGGCGACGACGGCGTGCTGCGAATCGAGCGAGCCTACGATCCGGTACCCGTGTCGGCGGGCGAGCGGGACCACCAACACGAACGCTTGACCCGAGGCATGCGCAACACCCAGCCGAACTGGAGCTGGAACGGTCCCCCGATCCCCGATCACAAGCCGGCCTTCCAGGCGCTTCTGGCTGGCAAGGGCGGACGCATCTGGGTGATGTTGTCGACCGAGGGGCAGGCCATTGAGAACGAGAACTACGACCCGGACAATCCCCGGTCGGCCCCTTTGTTCTGGCGCGAAGCGCTTCGCTACGATGTTTTCGAGCCCGATGGCACCTACCTGGGGGTGGTGGTCCCCCCGGAAGACTTCGACAACCTGCCGCTCCCGGTCTTCGACGGGGACCGCGTGTGGGCGGTGACCACCGACGAGGTAGGCGTCGAGCGGGTGGTGCGCTACCGGATCGTGGTGGGTGACCCGGAATGAATGCGAAGCGTTGCGTAGGGAACATGGCGACCAGAATCACGCCGCTCCTCCTGGTCCTGGCCGTGGCCGCCGCCTGTGGCGCCGACGCGGGTCCGACCCCGACCAACCCAAGTGTCGTTGTCGAAACCATCGGCGACACCACCGTCGTCCGCACCCTCTCCGGGAGCGTGTGGGGCGAGGAGGCCACCCTGGTCCCCGAGGTCACGATCGGCCGGCTGGACGGCACCGACGAATACCTCTTCGGCAACATCTACGCCATCACGGTGGACGACGATGGGCGGGTGTACGTCCTGGACGGACAGGCCAGGGACCTCCGCGTCTACGACTCGGAGGGCACCTACCTGGAGACGATGACGAGGCGCGGAGAAGGGCCGGGTGAGCTCAACAACGCCATGTCGGTCGCAGTCCTGCCCGACGGGCGCATCATCGCGCACGACGTCGGGGACATGTTCGTAAAGGTCGTGGGACCATCGACCGCGGACCGGGAGCACTGGGCTTTCCCGGCGGGCGCCTTCGTCATCCCCGTCAAGCCGCTGCGCATCGACCGGAACGGCCGCATCCTCGTGGCATCCGCCGGAAGCTCGTCCGGGGACATCATCGAGTACGTCAGGGTCATGGGCCCGGACGGCCAACTCCTGGGCTCGCTCTCCCCCCCGGGCGTCGGCTTCGAGCCGCCCTCCGTAGAAGTTCGCCTTCCCTTTGTGATGAACGGCCGGACAACGGCGTCACGAAGCGTCCCGCTCACGGCCCGTCACTATTGGACCGTGCGTCCGAACGGTCGTTTTGTGACCGGGATCTCGAGCGACTACCGCATTGACCTGCAGACCGATGATGGCGTGTTGCGCATCGAGCGCAGCTGGGAGCCGGTCCCCGTATCGGAGGCCGAACGCGGCTACCATCGCGAAGTCGTCACCGCGGGATTGAGACGCACCCAGCCCGACTGGAGCTGGAACGGGCCGCCGGTCCCCGAGACGAAGCGGCCCTTCCGCGGGATTGTGGCCGGCCGGGACGGACGCATCTGGGTCCAGCTCTGGACGGAGGCGCACCCGGTCGTCAACGAGGATCACGACCCGGACGACCCGCGCTCGCAGCCGGTGTCGTGGGAGTCACCGGTGCGGTACGACGCGTTCGAGCCCGATGGCACCTACCTGGGCGCACTCGCCGTCCCCGAGGGCTTCCTCGCCTCACCGGCAGTGCCGATCTTCGATGGCGAACATGTGTGGGCGGTAAGCCGGGACGAACTGGAGGTCCAACGCGTGGTGCGCTACCGGATCGTGGTGGGCGGGGGGTAACGGGAAGCCACCGCTACGCTTCCCGTTTTGACAGCAACGGTCCCAATCTCCATCGTCGTCTGACTGGCAAACGTGAAAGCACCGGAGATCGAATGTCGACGACGACCGCGGTAACCGTTCTGGCCACGGCTGTCCTGGCCGCTTGCACCGCAGATGACCCTGCGCCGTCCAACGGAAGCGAGCAGCGGCACGAACAGTTGGTAGAAACGCGCGGCGACACCACCGTGGTGCGCACGCTTTCGGGGAGCGTGTGGGGTGCGGAAGCCACCCTCGTGCCGGAGTTTGCGATCGGTGCACTGGACGGGCCGGAGGAGTACCTGTTCGGAACAATCCGCTCTTTCGCGGTGGACGACTACCGGAACGTGTACGTGCTGGACACACAGGCTCAACATGTCCAGGTCTTTGACTCGGCCGGCACCTATGTGAGGACGCTGGGGGGGCGGGGCGAAGGGCCGGGTGAACTCAGCTCCGCGACTTCTGTCGCCACCTTGCCTGATGGCCGCGTGCTCGTGCAAGAAGCGTCCGCCATGCGTATCCAGGTGTACGGTCCCGGGCCGCATGAGACGCAGCGATGGACGTACACCGCGGCCGGCTTACCAACTCCCCCGAGGCCGGTGGAGGTCGACCGGCACGGCCGAACATTCGTCGCGACAATTCAGATGAACCCGAGCGGCCGACTCGACCTTCCATTGATCGAAATCGGTCCGGAGGGCACGCAACAGGGCACGCTTCTCCCCCCCGGCGGCGATTTCGAGCCTCCCTCGCTGGAGCTCCAGCCTACCCTGGGAACCTTCACCTCGACGATATCGGTTCCCATCCCATTGACGGCACGCCACTATTGGGCCCTCCACCCCAACGGCCACTTCGTGACCGGGATCTCATCCGACTACCGAATTGACCTGGGGCTCGACAGCGGCGTGCTCAGAATCGAGCGCGTCTTTGTACCGGTTGCGATATCGCCGGAGGAACGCACCCATCACCGCGAGGATATCATTCGCAGCATGCGGGTGACCCAACCCGACTGGCGTTGGAACGGGCCGCCGATTCCCGGGACCAAGCCACCGTTTCGGGGGCTCGCCGCCGGTCGGGATGGGCGCATCTGGGTTAGGTTGTCGACCGAAGCACAACCGGTGGAGAACGAGTTCTACGACCCGCAGAATCCCAACTCGGATCCGGTCTTGTGGCGGTCGCCGCTTCGCTACGATGTCTTCGAGCCCGACGGAACCTACCTCGGAACCGTTGTCCCGTCCGAGGGCTTTTCCGGCGCGCGGCGACCGGTCTTCGATGGCGAACATGTCTGGGCGGTGACCCAGGATGAACTCGGCGTCGAGCGCGTGGTGCGCTACCGGATCGTGGTGGGCGGAGGGTAGACGAACCCCTAACGCAGCGCGAAGCCCCGGAACCGCAAAATGTATGGTGGACATGACAAAAGGTAATGTTGTCTTTACATCGCGAACAGGTGAGGTGAAGCGGCGCCCGGATGCGCATCGTCGCACTCGGTGCTCACGTGGGGTCCATCCAGGGACCGCGCTAGAATCCGCCTCCCGTACTGAATCCACCTCCACCACCACCAAACCCACCCCCGCTGCTGAATCCACCACCCCCAAATCCTCCGCTCGACCCGAACCCGCTGTCGCCGATCGGCCGGAAATTCTGGTGCCGGCGGAGCGTCCTGTAGAGCCGGCTGGACGAGTGCCGGCCGGCCATGAAGCCGAGCAGGAGCGCGTTCATGTTCAGCGAGTCGTCGAACTGGGAGCGGCGGCCGTTCCAGTCCTCCCTTTCAAAGCGGTCGCGAAGGTCCTCCAGCTCTCCCAGCCGGGACGCCAGGCTGGAGCGTTCCTCCTTGTGGTCCGCCAGCCGGGCACGGAGGTCGGCCAGCAGCGCGTCGGTCTCGGCAAGCCGCGCCACGAGCACGTCATCGCGCGGGTCCCGGGTCTCTCGCGCCATGGCCACGAGTTCACCCAGCGAACTCCCCTCCAGGTAGGCCTCGATGCCGTCCATCGCCGTCTCGAAGTACGATCCCCGCTCGTCGCGGAGCGCGGCCAGCTCCTCGGTGAGCGCCCGCAGCGCGGCCTCCGCATCCCTCAGCGCCCTGCGCGCCTCTTCGCGCTCCGCGTACAGCCTCTCCCCCCGCTTGAGCACCGGAGTCATGCCGTTGCGGTCGATCACCTGGGCCTCGAGCTCTTCCAGCGGCGGGGCCGCAACCGCGAGCGCCTTCCGGTCCTTTTCCAGGGCCGACTCCGCATGTCCGGGCAGCGCGTTGAGCAGGTCGTACCTCCCCCGCACGGCCTCGTAGTCCGTCACCGCCGCCACCCACCGGTCGAGGCGGCGAGTGATCGCGTTCCCCGCGGCGGCCCCGGTCCCGTAGCGACGGCGCGACAGGTACGCGAAGAACGGGTCGCGCTCGTACGCGGACGTCTTCTCCCTCTGCTCCCGCAGCGCGGCTTCCCGGCGCTTCTCCGACGCCCCGACCCGCGCCTCCAGCTTGCGCACCTGCTCGAAGAGGCGTTTCCACCTCGGCATCTCCTGCAGCTCCTCGAAGACGATCCGCGCCAGGCGCGCCCGCTCCCTGCCTGTCTCGTTCAGCGCCTCGGTCACCGTGGCCAGCGCGGCCTCCGCCCCCTCCACCCCCTCACGCTGCACCGGAATCGACCGCTCGACCTCGTCCAGGCGTTCCTTCTTGTCCTCGTAGATCGCGCGGATGTCCGCCTCCATCCCGGCGAGCGTCCCCGCGACCGCTTCCTCGTTCATCTCCGGCAGATGGAACTCGGCCAGTGCGCGTACCGTAGCCGCCCTGCGCTCGCCGCTCACCGCAACCTGGCGCTGCAGTTCCTCGATCTCCTTCTCCTCGCGCGCCACCCTCCGCCGCACCTTCCGGATGCGCCTGACCAGGTCGCGGTGCACGTCTCTCCCTGTATGCATGGCTACCACTCCGTGATCTGGCCGAGGTCCTCGTAGTTCCGCTCCGCGGTCAGGAATCCTCTCCGCTTGAAGCCGAAGTCGTCGTCGTCGATGAGCCCGTTGTCTTCCTTGTCGGCTGCGATCCGGTCGTACACCTCCTTCGGCACCCGCTCGGCCCACTCCCCTACCCGGGCCGTGGTGCCGTCTTCCTCGTTGCGGATCGCGACCTCCAGCCGCTGCCCGTCCGCCGTGATCGCCTGGACCCGGAGGTAGTAGTTGCGCACCCCCTCCAGTTCGGTGTGGTAGCGCCAGGTGCCCCCGACGATGACGAGTTCGTATTCGGCGCCGATCTGCGCGCGGAGCTGCCGGTAGCTCTCCGCGGTCGCTTCGAGCCCATCCAGGTCCCGCGCGGCCAGCTGCCCGTCCGCGCTCCGCCTCAGCTCGGCGGCCCGTTCGTCGGCAAGCTCTTCGACCGCCTCCGTCAGCACCGCCGCATGCAGGCCCACGATCTCGGCCGCCAGGGTGCGCATGCGAGCATGGCTCTCGATCACAACATCGGCGCCCATGATGTCGCTGCGGGCGAACGCAAGACTGTTCCCGACGGCCTCCGCCCTCTGGTTCAGGCCGCTGATCGCGGCGCGGGTGAGTTCCCCACGGCCGGCCCCATCGGCGATCGGCTCCAGGGTCGCGGCGATCTCGGTCAGCTGGCTCTCGGCGGACGCGAGACCCGCCCTGAACGCTTCAACCTCTCCGGACGGCAGGTCCACCGGGATGCCGCGGGCACGGAGCGCCTGGATCTCGTCGATACCGGCGTCATGGGCCGTCTCCAGGCGCGCCACCTCGGCCCGCAACTGGTCGGCGTCGCGCTCGAGCGCGTTCGTGCGCATGGCGTCGGTGAGCGCGAAGCCGCCCCAGCCGAGCGCGACCACCCCCGCGGCGGGGAGCAGCACCCGCTTCGTCACCCAACCGCGCCGGATGTACAGGAGTGCCAGCCGGTTCCCGAAACCGGGCCGCGGCGGAGTGAACGCGTAGCGCTGGGCGAGATACTCGTCGAGCGCCTCCTCGATCACCCTGGCGTCGACGAGGTCGCCCAACTCCTCGTACATGATCTGGATTTCGCGGATCGTGGCCTCGCGGTCGAGCGCTTCGTGCTCTTCCAGCGCCGCCTGCCGCTCGTGGATGACCTGCGCGGCGTCCATCACGCGCAGCACTTCCTTCGGGTTCAACAATCGTTCCGGCATGTTCATTGCTTGCTCCTGGTGCGCGGGCGGAGTGTCACCCGCGGCTCAAACCCTCATCGGCTGTCGTTTCATATACGTAGCCGAACGCCAAATCCATTCCAGCGGGCCGAAGCGGAAGCGCGCCAGCCACCAGGGCGACCAGGCCAGCTGCAGCGTCCAGATCGCGACCACGATCCCTACCTGGCCGGGCGCGTTCACCCGCTCGAAGAGCCCGAACCCGTGCCCGTAGAACAATAGCGAGCAGATGATGCTCTGCGTGATGTAGTTGGTCAGCGCCATGCGGCCCGCCGCCTCCAGGCGCCGCCGCAGCCAGGCCAGCCAGCCGCCTCTCACCATCAGCATGATCAGCGCCACGTAGCCGAGGAAGACGCCGATCGATCCGACATAGTTGAGCAGCTGCGTGCTGAACATCACCTGGTCCCATTCGATGCCGGACCGGAAGATGGCCGAAGCACCCCAGGCGCAAAGAGGCAGGCCGAGCCCCAGACCGAGCCCCGCCATCCGGCGGTAGAACGCCGTTGAGCGCGCACCCGTGACGACCCCCAGCCGGTAGAGGGCCATGCCCACCAGCATCAGGCCTCCGGCGCGCCATAGCACATAGAACGGGAAGACGCTGCCGATCGCGAGCAGGTACAGCGAAGCCCGCTCGGGCAACTGGTCGCCCCACGAACCCCGGAAGGCGGCGATCTCGGCGTCGATAACCTCCTGCGAGGGGGCCCATTCGGCCATCAGATCGGCCCGCTCCGCCTCCGGCAGATACGGCAGGACGAGCGGGAGGAGTCCCCCCAGGAAGAACACCACCGAGACCGCTGCCCCGCCGATCCAGAGCTGGGGGCGGGGGGCGAGGTTGCGGAGCGGATAGAGCAGGAAGCCGCACAGCGCGTATGCGACGAGGATGTCGCCGTGCCAGATCAGGAAGGCGTGCATGAGGCCGATCACGAGGAGCCAGAACTGGCGGCGGTAGTGGAGGCCGGTGCCGGAGACGCCGCGGCTGGCCATCCGCTCGCTCATGATTGCGATGCCCACGCCGAAGAGCAGCGAGAAGATGGAGATGAACTTGGTGTCGAAGAAGAGGTAGATCGCGGCCCACGTCCACTGGTCGGCAGCCTCCAGGATGCGGCCGGAGGCGGGGTTCGAGTACGCGGACGCAATCCGCGCGAAGCCCTGGACATTGACGATGAGAATGCCCAGCACGGCGAAGCCGCGAAGCACGTCGATGGCCGCGATCCGTTCGGGTTGGGTGACGGGGGTGGTGATGGGGCCCTCCGGGGTGGGTGTGGGCCGGGCCGGTGGGCAGCCGACCGGGTGGTTCAGTGTACGCCGGGGACGGGCGGTGGGGCCAGCGTGGACGGATGGTGCGCTCCCGCGGGGAGGCAGCCCGCAGCCGGAAGCGATATCATGACTGGGAGCACCGCGGGTGCGCGCGGAACCGGAGAACCAGGTTCAGGGAGGAACACATGAAGAACGCAAGCATGGGATCGACGGCTGCAGCGGTGGCGCTCGCCGCGGTGGTCACGGCCGCAACCGTCACGGGTTGCTATGCCCAGGAGCCTATTCCGGGCCTGACAGCGTTCACCAACGTGAGCGTGCTGCCGATGACATCGGACGCGTTGCTGTCCGGCCAGACCGCGGTAGTGCAGGATGGAGTGATCACCGCCGTCGGACCCGCGGACGAGGTCGGCGTGCCCCGTGGAGCCACCGTCATCGACGGCGAGGGGCGCTACCTCATGCCGGGACTCGCCGAAATGCACGCACACGTTCCGCCCGGGGCCAACCCGCCCCGCGAAGATGTCGAGGACATCCTCTTCCTCTACGTCGCCAACGGGATCACCACCATCCGGGGCATGCTCGGATCGGCCTACCAGATCCCGCTCGCGGGCGAACTCGAGCGCGGCGAGGTCCTCGGCCCGAGTTTCTACGTCGGCGCGCCATCGCTCAACGGCGGGACCGCCCCCACACCCGAGGCGGCGGAGACCTTGATCCGCGCACACGTGGAGGCCGGCTACCACCTGCAGAAGATCCACCCGGGGGTGCCCCTGGCGGCGTGGGACCACATGTCGGCAGTGGCCCGGGAGGTGGGCCTCACCTTCGGCGGCCACGTCCCGCAGGATGTCGGGCTGGTGCACGCAATCGAGACCGGCATGTCCACAGTCGATCATCTCGACGGCTACATCCAGGCGATCGCGTCCGATGACGTGCAGGCCCAGGTGAGCGTCGGCCAGATCAGCCTTGGAGGACTCGCGCGCGGGGTGGACGACGCCAAACTCGCCGAGATCATCCAGCTCACGATTGAGCACGACGTCTACGTGGTGCCGACGATGTACCTGTGGGAGAACCTGTACGCGGCGCCGAATGCCGAACAGCTACTGCAGCAGCCCGAGATGAAGTACGTGTCGCCCCAGACTCGGGAGGGATGGCGGAGGCGGGCCGGCTCGGGCCGGGAGGGCGCCGACGTCTACCTTGCGCTGCGGATGCGCGTCCTGAAGGAGCTCTCGGACGCCGGCGCCGGGATCCTCATGGGGACCGATTCGCCGCAGCTCTTCAACGTGCCCGGGTTCGCGCTGCACCGGGAGCTGCAGGTGATGTCGGACGCCGGGATGTCCAACTACGAGATTCTGAAGAGCGGGACGGCCACGGTGGGAGAATACGTGGGGTCGCACCTGGGACTGGACGGCAACTTCGGGACGATCGCGGAGGGACAGCGCGCCGATCTGGTGCTGCTGGGATCCAACCCCCTCGAAGAGTTGGCGAACCTGTTCGACCGCGTCGGGGTGATGGTGCGGGGGCGGTGGGTGCCGGCTGAGGAGATCGACGCCGGGCTGGAGGCGCTGGCGGCGAAGCACTCGGGGTAGAGCTACCGTGCCGACCCGCGCGCCGGAAACGGGACCGGAGGCGGCGCCAGCGCAAACGCCCCCGGAAAATCCTCCTCCACCTCCTTCTGCTTGCCGCTCCAGGTCTCGATGTCGATCCGGTAGACCGCGGTGCGCTTGAGTTCGTCGTCGGTGGTGGGGCGGTAGTCGACACCAGGCCGGAGGTGCGGGGCGTACTTGTCGAGGAGCATCTGCAGGGCGGCGCGCGCCTCCTTCGGGTCCTCGACCACTCGCCCGCTTCCGAAGGCGACCACGCCCGCGTACTCCACCGAGAACTCGAGGGCTTCCGGCGCCGGTAACAGTCGGCCCATCGCCACGGTGCTGAACGCGACCTTCTCGGCTCCTTCCATGTTGTCACGCGTACGCCCGGTACGGTGTGTGTGGAGATAGATGCGGCGGCGACCGTCCGAGTCGTCGTACACGAACAGGTTCGAGTTCAGGAAAGGCTGCCCCCCCTGCCCCACCGTCGCCAGGAACCCGTAGGCGGCCCGGGTGAGGAAGGCGGCGACCCACTCGTCGTCCTTGCCGCGGTCACGGCGGCGGAGCGCGCTGCGGGGGTCTTCGCGGCCAGCGTTGGTGGCGCCGATCTTCGGGCGGTGCGTTGTGGTCATCGTTTCTCCGAGCGGTGTTGTCATCCGGCACAGGAAAGCTATCCTCTTCGCTCGGCGATTGTGAGCGGAGCGGCGCGTGCCCGCCCCCTTTGCACCTTCGGCCCACAGGAAGGACTGGTCCTGGATCAGGAGATCCGCGGGGGCGACGCCGAGACCGTCGTCCGGCGGATCCAGGTTGAAACGGACGACTGCGACCGGGTACCATTGACCCGTTGAGGGGTCGCGGCAGGGGTTGCGGCGGCCGCTGAACGGCGCTGTGGCGCGACCGCCGGCAGCGGCCCGCCCCGGTGTCTTTACGAAGATTGTCGTTGACAGGCAACCCTCTCACCCATTAAGGTAGTCACATGGTTATGTACGAAATCCTTCGTGCCCCATCCCTCACACTCACGAGAACGTTGACAGCTTCCCTGCCCCTCCTTCTGCTCGCGGCGTGTGCCGGCGACGCCGGGCCCTCCGACCCGGACGGCCCCCTCCTCGTTGACGGCGGCACCGTCGTGGTGATGGACGACGCGGGAACGGTCATCGAAGGCGGCGCCGTCCTCGTCGAGGGCGACCGCATCACCGCGGTCCTTGCCCCGGACGACCCCCGCCCCACCGGCGCCACGGTGATCGACGCCACCGGCCACCTCGTCATCCCCGGCCTGGTCAACACGCACGGCCACGCGGCGATGTCGCTGCTGCGCGGCCTCGCCGACGACCTCCCGCTGATGACCTGGCTGAACGACCACATCTTCCCCGCCGAAGCCGCGCTCGTCGCCCCCGATTTCGTCTACTGGGGGACCCTGCTCTCCTCGGTCGAGATGCTGAAGGGCGGCACGACCACCTTCGCCGACATGTACTACTTCCGCGACGACATGGCCAGTGCGACGATCGACGCCGGCATCCGCTCGGT
>MKWU01004436.1_pt1 | contig 16612 bp, 18 predicted proteins | sample 809101 | NCBI WGS metagenome assembly MKWU01 (sample SAMN05860141, study PRJNA318959) | sponge metagenome | host: Aplysina aerophoba | place: Slovenia: Piran, Adriatic Sea, Gulf of Piran | collected 2013-05-07 | reverse complement strand
CGGCAACCCTGCACCAACTCGAACAAGACGCCGGAGGCGTATTCGTTGACGTCTATGCGACCGAATCACAAGATCGCCGCATACCGGCGACGTTCACATGGGTGTCTGACTGCGAATCGCTTGCGCCTTATGTGGTTCTGGATCGCTGCGGTCCCAACGGAATCGTCGTTGAAACCGCCGCGGAACCCGCGTTCGCGTGGCTTAGCGCGAGCAGCACGCGAGCGCCCTTGAATGCGACCTTGGACCGTCGTCTTTTTGTCACCCTCGACGGTGACCGCGCCGAAGCAGTCCTTCGCTCATACGCGGTAAACAACTATCTCAGCCGCATCATCGTGACCAGCCGCAAGGAGCAGCGCCACGAATCCCGAGTTGTTCCCTGGCTGATCAGCGGCATGCAGATAGCGGCCGCCGGCGCGTTCGCGGCACTGCTGCTGTCGGTGATCACCCACGCCTCGCAATCCGCCGCAACCCGACTTCGCCTAGTCGGCATCGGCGCCGAGTTGCCGATGATACGCCGGCTCGCCGCAACCGAATCGTTCACTACGGTCGCCGTAGTCGGGTTCTTCGGCACGGCTGCGGGCACCGTCAGCGCAGTCGCCTACGCCCACGTAGACGGATCAGTTTCGCCGAACTATTGGCCCTCGTTGACCATCGCCGCAGCAACACTCACCGCCGCCGCACTGTCAGGATCAGCCTCGGCGATCTACGTCTCCCGAGTCTCGGCACAGTCAACGCTCAACGCCCCAGATTGAGAGTTCTTCGCGTTCGAAGACGGAGTGAGCGAAGCGCGGGTTCCCGTCATCAACAAGCGCCGGTGTACGCTGTGGCTACCAGCGCGCGATCTTTCCGAAGATATTTCCGAGATCTGTGAAACGCGAGCGCCTCAGGTGACAAGTACTTGGTGGAGCCACACGTTTGACGGTGTCGACAGCCATCTCACGCACATGATTCCGAACCATCCAAATTGACGAGAAAGGCGAAACGATGAATCGAATCACCCCTCTTATAGCCGTACTTGCGTTTGCAATAAACGCAGCAGCGACAGCCGCTGCTGCCACAGGCACAGATGACATTCTTACAGACTCTGGTCAGGCCAACGCGAACACAGGTCAAGCAGAAACCGTTTTCGTCGGCTTCGAGGCCGAACAATACGCGATCGATTTTGGTGTCACCACCGTCGAAGCCCTCAGAAGGCTCGACCGCATACCCGAGTTGAAGAAGATCATCCAGGAGGCCGTCGCAGCAGAATCAGGACGAGCCGCCGGCTGGGGAATCGTGCATGAACCGCGCTTCGGCGGCTGGGTTTACCTTGTCGGCGACACCGAGCCGACACAAGCGACAAAGGACCTGGTGGCCCGACACAGCGATCTCTACGCCGACACAGGAGCGACACATACGTTCGCCGAGCTCAAAGCAGCAATGTCGAACCGATCGAACTTTGAGGCCATTCCTGCTTCGATACGTGATCGTATCGCGTATCGAGAAATCGACGTTCGTTCCAACAGCATCGTCGTGGCGATCGACCGCGACCAGCCACCGGCACGGACCGACGAGACGATCCCGATCACAGAACGACCAATCGAGGCCATGGAATTCGAAGCTACGCACACGATGGATGAACTCTTGGCAGCCCTAGATAACAATGTGGATCGTGAAGCCATTCCTGTTTCAATGCGTGACCGTATTGCCTATACAGATATAGATGCACGCACAAACAGCATCGTCGTTGCTATCGACTCCGACATACCTCCTGTCCCTGTCGATGACACCGTTCCAGTCGTAGACCGCCCGATTGAGTCACTGGATCTGCCACAAGCAGCAGAAGCGCTCGAAGCCCTGCTCGAACAAGCGACCGGCCTACCATTCTCAGTTGTCCTAGGCTCCAGAGCTGCTCCCGGCGTCGGCTAGGGCGAGCACATGATTCAGCGGCGGATGCACAGCGCACGCTCCAACGGCGCACTGCACTTGATCCACCACTGCGTGGGTGCTTCTCTCGCCCGCATGGAGACCCACTGCGCCATCAAGCGGCTGCTGGCGGAGACCAACTCCTTCTCCCTCGTCTACGACGACCCGCCCCGACGGGAGAGCAGCATGTTCGTGCGCCGCCATGAATACCTGCCCCTCGACATCTCCTGGAACTAGCGGCGTTCAAGACTTGGATTACTTGGTGACAGGCACCCATTCACCAAGTAACCTGTTGTTCATGAGCAACGTACAGGAATATCTGGTGTCGTCTTCGGGTCAGATGTGTCTACCCGCCCCGGTTCGGCATCGCTGGAACCTCGATGACGGAGGACCAGTCGACATACTCGACCTCGGGTTCGGTGTACTAGCGGTACCGAAGGGCGAGGGACGCCGACTGCTAGCCGATCTCCTTGGGAGGGACGAGCATGCCGACTTCGTGCGCGGGTTGGCCGACGACCCTGATCTCGCCACCACATGAACCAGACGTCCCGGGCCCACACGCAAAGCGTTGCTCAGGACCAGGATGCCGCCACCAAGGTCCAGCAGGGTCTGCGCTCCCGGGTCGCACCGCGAGGCCGCTACTCTTGGCAAGCGGAGAGCCGTATCCAACTCACACCGTGGTGGCGCGCCACCGCACGGATCGGCATGACCTGCGCAGCCTGCGACGAGCCGATGGGCAATGCGGCGTGTCAACCTCCCGTCGAACTCGTCCGGGTTCAGGCACCGACGAGTGATCCGCAGTTTGGGCGGTTCGCGCCGAGAGCGTCGAGGTGTGCGGAATACACGACTAGCAGTTCGTCTTCGGCTAGGAACAGTGCGTCGATCAGACGGTAGTCGGGGTTGATGTCCTCGGGGACCATGTCGGAGCGATAGTTGTAGTGGGGATCGATCGTGTCGTATCGGATGTCAGGTGCGAGCGTTCCGATGTGCGCCAGCGACTCGCGGGGTGTTCGTCCCCACAGTTCGCGGCATATCGGCGAAGTGACGTTGTAGAGGTACCGCTCGCCGGGGAGGGCTTCGCGACCGTATTGGATGACGAGCCTGCCGTCGATTTCTTTGGGTAGGATGATCCGCTCGCTCCTGCCGGCCTCGTCGAAGACGACTGCCGCGGTGGTGGTTCCAGAGCTGATGACACTGCGAATTTCGTTGAGCAGTTCAGGGGGCGTGGGCACCGCCACGAATGCGATGTCGATGCCGAGTTCTTCTTTGAGTTCTTCTTCGGCTGCTCGGGGGTCTTCGAGCAGATCGATGATCTCCAAATGAATTTCGTTGGTCAGCCGGATGATCTTGAACGGGTGGGCGCTCACCGGCTGAGGACGAAGGTCAACGATCACAAAGCCAGCCAGCGCCAACACAACGATCGCGGCCAAACCGGTCGCGCAGACACGGAACCAACGTCGGGCGACGGGCCTCGTGTCGCTGGCTTCGATGCGGCGATAGGCCGCCGCTCTCAACTCCTCGCCGAGTTGTCGTTCGAAATCGCAGAGGTCTTGGCTCATGGTGTGTCCTCCTCGTGCAGCGGCGGGTCGAACTCGTCTCTCAGACGGCGCAGTCCCCTGAACACCAAGCTTCGCGCCGTCACAGGCTTGCAACCCAACCTCTCGGCGATTTCTCCGTATTCGAGTTGCTCGATGATTCGCAGCTGCACAGCTTCTCTGCTCCGAGCCGGCAACCGGCACAACGCCTCGGCCAGCCGGCCGGCGTCGAGTCCCGCGTCCGCAGCCTCGATTTCCTCCCAACCCGTGTCTGCAGTGGGAGGAGTCTGCACTTCGAGTCTCCGCCGCGCGTTCGAGGCGACTCGATTGCTGCGCCACAGCCTCTTGAGCTGATTGCGGGCGATCCCGTAAAGCCACTGACGCGGCAAACCCTTTGCCGGGTCGTACCGCCCGACACCCGACAGTGCCGCAGCGAACGTTTCGGCCATCAGGTCTGAAGCGATGTCGTGATCATGTGTCCGTGACCAGAAATAGGGGCTCTTCACGATCCGTTGCACGAGTTTCCGAAGAAATTTCCAAATTTGTGTAACACAAGCCTCTCAGCCAGCAAGTACTAGGTGGAAGCACACGTTTCGGCGGCCACCACGGGCATCCGACAAGTGCGCCTCCGTCCACCCGAAAACGAGAAAGGCAATCCAATGAGACGATCACCAACTCCAACAACGCTTCCGCGTAGGTTGCCCAGCCCAAAGATTCTACTGATTGCCATCGCCTCGGTCTCACTTCCTGTCCTGATCACGTCGGCGGCATTAGTAGCAGCTTCGGATCCACCCAGGCACTGATGTCTGAAATTGCCGTCGAACAGCTGGCTTCGCGACTGAGTCAACTTCCATCAGTGCAGCGGTCAAACACCGGGCCTGTCGGAAATGTGGATGCAGTAGATGGCGGATTCCCGACCGAGATGCGCTACCTCATGTCCACCCACCGGTTGAACGCAGATGAGGCTGCTGAGCAGATGCTGGCGCAGGACGCGGCAAGCGTTGCGAGCGAGTGGCTCGCTGAAGAGCTCGGCCACGACTCTCGCCTCGGAGGCATGTGGATTGACCACGATCAAGGAGGGCGTCTCGTGGTGGCGGTCACGGACATTGAACTGGGCAATCAAATCGTAGCGGCAACCTCCGATTTGATGACGATCGAGACCAAGGTGGTGTCAGCAACCGAAAGCGACCTTGAGGCAACCTTTGGTAGCGCAGTCAAATTGCTGGATCTCGTTGATACTGAAAGCCGTAAGGGATCTGGCGTGCCGTATTACACGGTAAGTGTCGAACTTCAAGATGGGCGAGTAATAATCGGTCAATCTTCGCTCGCACCCGATGAGTTTCGTCGCAAATCCAACGCTCTTGCTAACAATCCTCTAGTCATTGTCGAAGACTTGGGGCCTGTTGTCTTTGAACGCGGCGGCGATGCCTGCCCGACGAGCGGTTGCGGCAACGAGTTAGGAGCGATTTCCGCGCACGCCGACGGAAAACTCTGTTCAATCGGATTCACCGCCTCACATGACTATGGGGGGCTAGGTTACTCTGGGTACCTCCTGAGCGCAGGCCACTGCGCTGCTGACAACGGTGATCTTGTCCGTCATGGCAACAGTTCAGGACCAATAATGGGCGCCCAGTCCTGGGAACAGGACTCTGGGTCGGTTGATGCTTCGATCATCAACAATGTCGCTGGAACGATGACTCAGGACCAGGGTAATATCTGGCGATCTGACGATAGTTCATGGCCGATCTATGGCACCTACACCAGGGAGCGAGTTCCTTTGGGCAAGATCTATTGTCGGTCAGGTTACAAAGGAGAAGCCTGCGGCTATCTCATATCAAAGACAATTTCAAGGAACGGAAACACCAATGTGGGAAGGTTGGAACACACGAGCGCGTGCCCCGGAGACTCAGGTGGACCGGTGTTCGACCCCCGCACCCATTACGCTGTTGGACTGCACCAATCGAGTGCCAACTCGGCCTACTGCACATCGTGGGAAGACAGTTACTTCACGTTCATCAGCGAGTTTCAAGCCGTGGTGCCGACGATCTACGTTGACATAGCGAGGTGACTCCAATGGTTGATCGAACTTGGTTCCAGAGCTGGCGGATACTCGTGGTCACACTGGTGTCGATGCTGCTCGCGTTCGTTGGATGGTTCATGGGCCCGAGGGACTCCTCGTCGGATAGGGAAACAGCCACGATCCTTGAGTTCGATGTCGAGGAGTTGGCGGTTCGATTAGACCAGCGTCGACCGTACGACGGCAACGTGGACGCTGAACCCGACAAACTCCCGACAGAACTCCGGGTCCTCATGTCCACCTACGGACTGGATGCGGAAGGCGCCGTTGCACAGTTGGATGCACAGGACAAAGCAAGCGTGGCATTCAACTGGCTCAGAGAAACGCTCGGTGAAGATCCTCGCATCGGTGGCATGAGGATCGACCAGGGAAGAGGCGGACACCTGGTCGTGCATGTGAACGATTCGGAGTTGGGTCGCCAGATCGTGGCCGCGACAAACGGATTGCTCCCGATATACATCCAGGTCACGTCGGTCTCCGAAAAAGATCTGGAGGCACTTGCCCGCCAAGCGGCAGAGGCTCTTGACCTCGTTGACAGCGAGACCCGCCTCGGAACCGGAGTGCCGTACTACACGGTCAGCGCAGAACTAGACAAGGAGCGGGTCGTGATCGGGCGGTCCTCGCTCGCACCCGACGAGTTTCGCCGCAAGCTCGAACCGCTGTCGCACAACCCGCTCGTTGTTGTCGAAGACCTGGGACCAGTCCTCTTCACCCACGGCGGCGACGAATGAAACAACAACCTAGCCAAACGACTCAAACGCGGCACCTTCGGATTCACCAACTTTGCGAACTACCGCATCCGCACCCTGCTCTACGCCAGCAAACCCAACTGGGCCCTCCTCGAAACCCTCACCCCGACCTAAAACGCGAAGCCCCAGATAACCGCCAACAACCTCGCCAAACGCGTCAAACGCGGCGCCTTGGGGTTCACCAATGTCAACAACTGCCGCACCCGAGCACTCCTCTATGCCAGCAAACCGAACTGGAAGCTACTCGACACCCTCACTCCACCCTGAAACGCGAAGAGCCGCTTATGCATCCATAGATTCCATACCCGCTCTAATGCTTGAAGCCTGCACAGCACCCCGGACGAACCAGAATGCACAGCGAGGGAAGACTGCGGTGAGGCAGCATCTGGCTTCCTGGGAAGTACTGCCGCGCAATCCGTCAGTCGACGCTCGGCCTGGAAACGTGCTTGGAGCAATGCGCGATCCACGGGCTGGGAATCGGCGTGACATACCCCGATGGCAGACTTGAGAGACGAGCGGATGTCCTTGACGCTTGACTCAGAGAATGCCTCATGGTGCTACTCTACAAACTGAGAGGGAGGATGTTCCAATGTCCAAGCAGCGAACGAATGAGGGTGGCAAAAAACCCGCCGCGCGGGAAAAAGCGTCAGGCGGGTGGACCAAGCGCGAGCCCAACGATGGAGGATTCGCCATGTCCAAGCAGGCCCGGGGCCGAATTGGAGGAGTGCGGCGCGAGCGTTGAAGCAGGATGTGAGACCAGTCGCGAGACTAGGATGCCACCAGCAAGGTCCAGCGAGGGCTGCGTTCCCGGTTCGCACGGCGAGCCCGCTGCTCTTGGCAAGCGGAGAGCCATACCCAATTCAACCGCTGGCTGGTTCAGCGCTGCCGCATAACCTGCCAGAACACCGAGGACCAGTAGCTGGAGCCGTCGAGTCCCGTAGAGTCCCGTAGAGTAGGGGACCGTGATGCAAACCAGCACTCTGAGAAAACCGCATCAACTGTTGGCGCTGCTATTGGCCTTCACACTCCTCGCGGCCGCTTGCGGAGACGACGATGACCGCAGCGAACCGGCCCCGACCACAACCGCAGCCGACCCGCCAGACGAGTCCGAAGACGACCCGGGCGGAGACTCCGGCGATCTCGGCGAAGACGACGTGGGCGAAGACTCCGGCGATCTCGGCGAAGACGACCCGGGCGGAGACTCCGGCGGCCTAGTCGAAGACGACCCGGGCGGAGACTCCGGCGGCCTAGTCGAAGCCGACCCGGGCGGAGACTCCGGCGGCCTAGTCGAAGCCGACCCGGGCGGAGACTCCGGCGGCCTAGTCGAAGACGACCCGGGCGATCACCAGACGAACTCCGTCACCAGAGCGTTTGACAGCGATGGCGACGGGACTGTCACCATCGGGGTCGCAGCAGCTGGTCCGCGTGATGACAACGGCTACTACCAGTCGCTGGTGAACTTCGCCGAGCAGTTCTCCGCCGACTACGGTTTCGCCCCTCCCATAGTGTCGGACAACATCGGTGCAGCCGAGGCCGCCCAGGCACTCTCGGACTTGGCGCAGCAGGGTGTCGACATCATGATGGTCGGAGCCTCCGAGATTGCCGAGCCGCTACCCGACCTGACCGAGCAGTACCCCGAGATCTTCTGGTACTGCAACTGCGGTGCCGGGTTCCAGGAGTTGCCCGGCCTGGCGCAAGCAACCGACTGGGGGTCACCCATCCACTACACCGCAGGCGTCGCCATGGCGGCCATACTGCAGGACCACGGTGGTGCCAAGGCAGTGTTCCTCGGATGCTGTGACATCAACTTCGAGCGTGAGGCATACAACGCCACGGTGTATGGGCTTCAGTCGGTCGATCCGGACTTCACGATGGAGTACGTGGGCACTGGCGACTTCCAGTTCGACTTCGAGAACTCAGCCAATGCCACCGCGGCGCTCACCAACGCCATATCCAACGGTGCCACCCTGGCCTACGCCTACCTCGGCGGCGCGCTCGAGGCCGTCGGCCAACTCGCCACCGATGAGGGTGTGGCCGTGTTCGCGGCAGGACCACCGGACGTGTGCCAGCGCGACGACGGCATCAACTGGACGGGCAGCATCGTCTTTGACGCGGGCATCTACGCCCAACAGATACTCCCGCGGATCATCGCGGGCGATCTTGCTGAAGGGTCCACCTATCAGTTCCCGACCGAACCCGGCCTCAACGGTGCGCTGCTGTGCGACGCACCCACCGGCGCCCAGGCCCTGCTCGACGAAGCCTTCGGCAGGATCGCAGCGTTCGACGGTGAACTGCTCGGAGCACTCGGAGGGATTACAGGCGAGGCATACTCAGGCGGGTGAACAACACTGAACTGGGCGACGCGGGGGCGCATGAAGCCGACAACCCGTCGGTCCCCGCGGTGCAGCTGACCGGCATCAGCAAACGGTTCGGTGCTGTCGTCGCCTGCGACAGCGTCGACCTGGCGCTTCAGCGTGGGCGGCTCCATGGCCTCCTCGGAGAGAACGGCGCTGGCAAGTCCACGTTGATGAAGATGCTGATCGGGCTGGTGCTGCCTGACTCCGGCACCATCTCGATCGACGGTGCGGCCCAGACGATACATGACCCGCGCACCGCCTCCGCGCTCAGCATCGGCATGGTTCACCAACATTTCAGCCTCGTCGACGCGCTGACGGTCTGGGAGAACGTGGCGCTCGGCGACACTGGCCGGCTCGACCCGAACGCAACCCGCGGCCGCATCGGCGAGATAGCCGAGCAGTACGGGCTGGCCATCGAACCCGACAGACGGGTCGGCGATCTCACTGCCGGGCTGCGGCAACGGGTCGAGATTATCAAGTGCCTCCGTCGGGACCCGAGCATCGTCATCTTCGATGAGCCGACGTCGGTCCTCACTCCCGAGGAGTCCGAACAGCTGTTTGAATCTCTGCGTCATGTGGTTGTAGCCGAGAGCCGGGCTGTGGTGTTGGTGAGCCACAAGCTCGACGAGGTGCTGCACGCAACCGACGACATCACCATTATGCGCCAGGGCAGAGTTGTGGACCAGCGGCGCTCTGTCGATGCGGCTGCCCCGTCTCTGGCCCGGGCGATGGTCGGCCGCGAAGTGTCGCTGCGATCAGAGCGGGCCGCGCTCGGCATTCACAGACTCGATGACACCGATCTTGACTCTGACCTGACCGAGACCGACACCGGCCTCGACGGCAACGGCCTCGACGGCAACGGTCTCGACGGCAACGGTCTCGACGGCAACGGTCTCGACGGCAACGGTCTCGACGGCGACGGTCTCGACGGCGACGGTCTCGACGGCGACGGTCTCGACGGCGACGGTCTCGACGGCGACGGTCTCGACGGCAACGGCCTCGACGGCAACGGCCTCGACGACACTGGCCTCGACGGCAACGGCCTCGACGGCAACGGCCTCGACGGCAACGACCTGCGGGAAGGCTCTGGTGCGACGGGTGACACCTCCGCGCCCGGCGACCGCGACACTTCAGGCACCGTACCCGCCGTCGCAACGACCGCTCCGCCCGTGCTGCGCATCGAAGCCGCGGTCGCCCACGGCACAGACGGGCTCGTCGCCCTTGACGAGTTCTCACTTGAGATGCACGCCGGTGAGATCGTCGGAGTCGCCGGCGTGGAGGGCAACGGGCAGCGGGAACTCAGTGATGTGCTCTCCAGCCTGCTGGTCCTCTCGTCGGGCACGGTCACCGTGGACGGCACACCGGTGCCCACCGGCAAGGCCGGGGCGATGGCCAGAGCAGGAATCGGAGTCATCCCAGAAGACCGCCACGACAGCGGTCTGGTGCTCGACATGACTGTCGCCGAGAATCTCGTGCTCGTTGACCAGTCCCGTGCCGCGACCCGCGGCTTGATCGACCAGAAACGCCTCAACGCCTTCGCTGTGGAGATGATCGAGCAGTTCAACATCGCCTGCTCGGGACCGAACGCTCCGATGTGGTCGGTGTCGGGCGGAAATCAACAGCGGGTCGTGCTTGCACGGGAACTGTCCCAAGAACCCAAGATCCTGGTGGCGGCGAACCCCACCCGGGGCCTTGACATCGGCGCGATCGAGTACACGACCCGTCGGCTTGAAACAGCTGCGGCATCCGGAGTGGCCGTTCTGCTCATTTCAAGCGAACTGGAGGAGATACTCGAACTCTCAGACCGCATCATCGTTATGCACACTGGACGCATCGCCGGGACGATGGCGCGAGCGGAAGCGAACTTCGAGACCCTCGGTCTATGCATGGGTGGTGCCGCGACATGAGAGCCGTCGGGGGTGCTGGCACCGCAGTCGGCTCTGTCGCACGACCCCTGCGTATGGCGCGCGGTACACGACTGAGCGGATGGGTCGCGCTGTACACAATGAGCATTCTCGCCGCGCTGGTGTTGTCGGGGATCCTGGTGGAAGCGACCGGGAGTGATTGGCGGCCGGTTGTCAGCGCGCTGCTCGATGGCAGCGTCCGGCGGCCTGGACGCTGGGGTGAAACGCTTGCCACCGCGGCTCCACTGCTCGTGGTGGCTCTCGGCACTGTCATCTCCTCCAAAGCCGGTCTGGTCAACATCGGCCAGGAAGGCCAGCTCTATGTCGGTGCCGCTATCGGGGCATACTTCGGGTTTCTTATCGGCGGGCCCGGGCCGGTCAACGTGGCGCTGATCCTGATTGTCGGTGCTGCCGGGGGCGGCCTCTGGGCGGGAATCGCCGCGGGCCTGCGCTATTGGCGCGGCGTCCCTGAGGTGTTGTCAACGCTGCTGTTGGTAACTGTCGGCGGCCAAGCCGTGGCCTACGGATTGCGCTGGGAATGGCTGCTGCTGGCTCCCGAAGGGCGCCGCGGCAACCGCAACCAGGTCAGCGAGCAGCTCGCAACCGACAATCGACTTCCTCGACCCGACCTTTTCGGCAATGAACTCCCGTTGACCGTGTTCTTCTCGGTGGTTCTCACGGTGATCGTGGCGTTCGCGTTGTCACGTACGGTGTGGGGTTTTCGGCTGCGGATGCTAGGCCGCAACCCGAGGGCCGCGCAGAGGTCGGGGGTGTCCGAGACCCGCTACGGCGCAACCGCCCTCATGCTCAGCGGTGCCTTCGCCGGGCTTGCGGGCGCGGCCATGCTCACTGGAGGTGGATTCGCTTTCGGGAATTACCAGTTTGTCCCGGGTTTTTCTGCCAACATCGGCTGGACGGGCCTGCTCGTGGCACTCGTGGCCTATGAGAAGCCCCTGGCTGCGATTCCGGTGGCGGTGGTATTCGCGGGGTTGCGCACAGGGTCTAATTTTGTTGGCAGCACCGGGGTCGAAAGCCGGATCACTGATGTCATATCGGGTTTGCTGGTGCTGGCCCTGCTTGTTCCCGCGGCCGTCATGTTTCTGCGTGACCGCCGTCGTGCCCGGGCCGCGGCAACGGAGAGGGTGTGAGCCATGGCTGACTTTCTCGGTGCGGTCGATGAGATCTTCTCCAGCGAAGCGACCTACCTCAACGGTGCTCTGTTCGCGGCTTTCCTGGCCTTCGCGGCCACGGGTGAGTGGGTTGCGGAGCGGTCGGGGACCCTCAACATCTCGGTCGAGGGGATGTTGTTGGGCGGAGCATTCACGGCTGTCCTCGGCTATCACGTCAGCGGATCCGTGGCTTTGGGGCTGCTTGCGGGGATGTTGGGGGGGATGCTGATCGCCGGTGTGCAGGCCGAGATGAGCCACCGTCTCGCCGCTGATCAGTTCGTGGTCGGGCTCACGCTCAACATCTTGGTCTTCGGGCTGACCGGGTTCCTAGAAAACCAGATCGCACCCGACTCGACCCTGGCCGGTCGCTGGGAAATTCCCGTGCTCAGCGACATTCCCCTTGTCGGACAGGCGTTGTTCGGGCAGCGCTGGCCGTTCTACATCCTGTACCTGCTGATCCCGTTGTCATGGTGGCTGGTTTATCGAACCCGCTGGGGTCTGGAGTTGCGGTCGGTCGGTGAGAACCCGCAATCCGCTGATGTGTCGGGAATCGACGTCAACAAGCGTCGTCGGCAGTCAATCTATTACGCTGGATTGACGTGTGGACTCGGGGGCGCTTTCCTGATCTTCGGACACATCGGCAGGTTCGAGGACACGATCGTCGGCGGCCGCGGGTTCATCGCCATAGCAGCAGTCATCTTCGGCGGCTGGACGCTACGGGGAACGCTCGCTGGTGCCATGATCTTTGCCGGGGCACTGTCGTTCCGTCTTTCGATTCAAGGACTCGGCTATGACGTCAACAACGAGCTGTTGCAGGCGCTGCCGTTCATCGTCACCATTGCGGGCATGGCCGTCTTCTCCCACCGGGTACGAGCGCCAGCGGCGTTGGCCCGTCCCTTCATCCGCGGTCTCCGGTAGCCCGCAGGACACCGAACCGTGGTCCTATGGTTCTGAGCGCCCAGCCGACTCGGGACTCAACTCTTGAGTTGATCCTCAAGGAATATGTCGATGTAAGCGAGAACCGTCTCGACATAGCTGATGTACCAAGACCCGTCGATTTCCCCGACAACCACAAATATCTCGTCAAGACCCTCAGGTCTGAGTTCGGCGGCAACACAATCCTCAACACCGCCGGGTTCCCCGTCAACCGAGACAGAGATCTCCACGCAGAGACCATCCCATGAAGCGTCGATTTCAGCCTCAGTGACGTCGTCGTAGTCGGGGTCCAGGATTGCGCTGACATCCGCATTGATCGTCCCGGACTCCAGATACAGGACAACGTTGCCGTCTTGGCGCTCTTCTTCGCGGACGTTCACCGTCAACGAGACTTGGCCTTCGATTTCGTACGCGTCGATCAGCTCCTCCAGTTCCGCCGCGAGCTCCTCTTGCGTCTGCTCGCCCTGAAGCGCCTCAAAGGCTTCTTCTGTGTAAGCGGCGAGAGATGGCGAATAGTCAATGAACACGCCGAGTTCGTCGTACGGCGAAAATACGGCGAATGGATCGAATATCCCTTCGGGGTCACCATTGAGCAACGCTTCGAGATGCTGTTCGACCGTGTAGCTGTTGACAACTTCCACTACACCATCGACCACACCCGCAGGGCTGGAGGCGCCCGGCTTCGCCTGTTCGCGGGACAAAGAAAAGTCGGCCGGCGGAAGGTCCAGGATCTGCCGGATGTACTCAGCGACCGTGTAGAACGGACTCACATACCAACGTCCGCCTCGCTCGACCGTCATCATGAAGACACCGTCACGAGGGGCATGGATGGCGAGAGATTCGTCAACAGAGGTCCCGAGTATCTCTTCGAGCGCTTCTCGCGACCCGTCCAGTCCTTCGCTCAGTCCTTCGCTGTCTTCCAGTTCACGCATCGCCTCGCGCATTTCTTCGACGGTGATGGCGACCTCTGTCTCTCCGACATCGAAGAAGGCCGTGTCGGCTGTGTCGGCGTCGATCGCCATCGACAACGTACCGCTGCGCATCTCGACGAGGGCTACGCCCGGATGCAATTCAACGGTACGGGTCTCCAGGCCGGCCATCTCAAGATCCAAGCCAGCGAGCCAGTTCTCGTTCTCAATCTCCCCCTCCTCTACCGCCAACTCGACAAGGCGGGAATACATGTCGCCGAAAGTTCCGACCTCGGAGGGTGCCATCACTCTGAGCGCGGCCACGACGTCTTCATTGCTCATTGCTTCCGCCATTTCCTCGACCGCGGCTGCTGCCGAGTCCGCTCCAAACCGCTCTTGAGACCCAGAGTCGATTGCAATGTAGAAGACCACGGCCAAGAACACGAAGCCGACCAACAGAGCGATCACCCTCGTTCGGGAACCGAACCAGGACGCCGACAACCCCGCGGGCTCCGGCTCCCACTCAGACTCAGACTCAGACTCGCCACCCACCACCGGCTCACCCGACGACTCAGTGCGTTCCTCTTGATCCTCCGGCTCTTCGTTGTCGTCTGCCGGATCTTGCGGTTCTCGCCTCGTTGGAGGCCCTTCGTCGTTCACCGTACAATCCGCCTTCCCGAACAAACGCCTTCCCACACGGTCAACAGACCTCCCATCAGGATCAACAATCCTCCGACCAGCGCCACCACCGGACCGAGCTGAAGGTCGGCGAGACCCAGATACAGCCCCGCGCCAATGCCGACAGCGGCACCCAGGAAGACATGCGCCAACGAACCCGCGGGCGGCGACCGCCAGAATGCCAGCAACCAGCATGCACCTGCGGAAACGGGAAACAGGTACCACGCCACGCCAACCCACGGCGGGGGCACGGAGCTGAGTTCGGCGCCGAATCCCCCGATCAGTTCAGCGAGCCGAAAACCGGTGAGTCGCGAACCCAAGACCTCGAACCACACAGCGAACCCCGACGCTCCCACCAACACTGCGCCCACGACAACCGCGGCCGCATCTGCGACAGGTCCTCGCCCACTTCGTGACATGGGTCACCATACCCGGTTGTGGCTTGCTCAGACAACCTCACCCGGAGCTCCGACCCGCACCCGCGATGCGTCAACACCGCGGCGTGGTCCGACCGCGGATCAAGAACCGCCGCAACGACGACCGATGAGCTCTGGGCAATTCGGCCTCACGCGGGGAGGTGAGACCGCGGTGCATGATCTTCGTGCCGGGTGCTGGTACCACCTCTATCCGGACCTGGCGATCTCCACAGCGAGCGTGATCAAGGCGCAGGTACTGGCCGGAGTTCTGCTGGCAGCCCAAGACGGGGGCCGCCCGCTCAGCGCATCTGAAGTCGCAGACATCGAGGCGACTCGGTGCCTTTCCCTGAATGCTTCACGAATTGATAATACTTCAATGTCGCGTTGAAGTATACTATTTCATGGATTATTCATGGGACGCAACTCGGTTGCGTCGGGTAGGACATAGCGGGCAGTTCGTCGGTTGCCTGTCATGCGGAGTTTCCCGTTCTTGGTCAGGGCCCGTAGTCGGTTCGATGCTTGCCCGGGCGTGATTTGGCGGGGCTTCGCGTTTTAGGTCGGAGTGAGGGTGTTGAGTGGCGCCAGTTGGCTTTCCCGGGATACAGGATGGTGCGGTAGTTGTTGAGTTGTTGGACCCGAAGGCGGCACTGACCCGTTACACGAAACCGGAACGGCAACAAAACCAACGTGTGTGACAATTGGTCTGCGTTGGTTGATGCACCCCAGAGTCCACTTGGGACGACCTGACGACAGGTGGATGGTCTCCCACCGGCGCTCCCTCTAGGAGGTGTCGATGCTGTCGACCGGTTCGTGGCTGCTGGTTCGGGCTGGGGGGTGTTGCTGTTCGACGTGCGAACTGGTCTGTTTCTTTCGTTGGGCCCGCTTGCCGTGCGCGAGTCTGGGCGCGTTCTGGATAGTCGACTGGGTTGCGTTGCCGGTTTCGGGTTGAGCCGAGTCTGCGCGGGTTCGAGCACGGTTTGGTCGACCCGACGACACAGTCGATACCTCATCTGACGAGTTCCTCGACGTGTCATCCGATTCGACGACTAGGCGCTCACGCGATTGGCGCGCCGTGGGCTCTTCTGAGGGGACAGTCGGACACCCACCTGATGGGCCGCTCAAGGGTTTGCCCGTCGGGTTGGCGGGGTGTTCGCTCGGTGGGCGGGTCGGCGACCTGTCTGTGGAGTTGGTCGGGGGTTTGTTCGACGGGTCGGCTGGGTGTTTGCCCGGCGAGTTTCTTGGTGGTTGTTCTGGTGTGGCGAGTGGTCGGTCGTTCGTTGGGCGGGTCGAGGGCTCATCTGATGAGACGGTCGGGAACGCACCCGATCGGCGGGTTGGGGGTTTGCCTGTCGTGGTGGCGGGATGTTTACTCGGTGGGTGGGTCGGCGAGCTGTCTGTGGAGTTGGTCGGGGGTTTGTTCGACGGATCGGCTGGGTGCTTGCCCGGGGAGTTTCTTGGTGGTTGTTCTGGTGTGGCGAGCGGTCGGTCGTTCGTTGGGCGGGTCGAGGGCTCATCTGATGTGACAGTCGGGAACGCACCTGGTGGGCGGGTTGGGGGTTTGCCTGTCGTGGTGGCGGGGCGCTCGCTCGGTGGGTGGGTCGGCGAGCTGTCTGTGGAGTTGGTCGGGGGTTTGTTCGACGGATCGGCTGGGTGCTTGCCCGGGGAGTTTCTTGGTGGTTGTTCTGGTGTGGCGAGCGGTCGGTCGTTTGGTGGGCGGGTTGGGGGCTCTTCTGGTGAGACGGTCGGGAACGCACCTGGTGGGCGGGTTGGGGGTTTGCCTGTCGTGGTGGCGGGGCGCTTACTCGGTGGGCGGGTCGGCGACCTGTCTGTGGAGTTGGTCGGGGGTTTGTTCGACGGGTCGGCTGGGTGTTTGCCGGGGGAGTTTCTTGGTGGTTGTTCTGGTGTGGTGAGCGGTCGGTCGTTGGGTGGGCGGGTTGGGGGCTCTTCTGATGAGACGGTCGGGAACGCACCCGGTGGG
>MKWU01004435.1_pt1 | contig 16615 bp, 16 predicted proteins | sample 809101 | NCBI WGS metagenome assembly MKWU01 (sample SAMN05860141, study PRJNA318959) | sponge metagenome | host: Aplysina aerophoba | place: Slovenia: Piran, Adriatic Sea, Gulf of Piran | collected 2013-05-07 | reverse complement strand
ACCGTCGTCTGCGCCAACGACACACCGAACCGCTCCTTGAGCCATGCCGCCAGGTCGCAGCGCCGCCAGCGCACCACGCCGTGGACCGCAGGGTCCGGACCACTCTCTACCATCGCCGCCAGGGCCGGGCGCGGGTAACGGATCCAGGAGTTGTGTAATGATCAGTTGTCTGTTTGGCTCATCGTCAAACGGCTGGCGGCCGACAGGTCACGGTCAGTGTGGTCGCCGTCGCGACCGCCCTGCGGCAGGCCGGTCGCCTCGGGTTGTCTCGTCGTTCCGCCCATCCGCGTGCCGACTTCATTCGCCCGGTCCCGGCAAAACTCTCCAACGCCTGGCGCTTGGACCCAGTTCCGCAACTGTTCTCCTGACTTCGGTTTCAGACGTTGTTGCGACCATGCAATCGATAATCTTCATCCAGGATCGGAGTCAGCAACTGCTGCACGATCTCGGCCACGAACTCGGCACGACCCCGCACCCCGGCTTTGGAATATATAGTGGAAGCCTGCAGCCGTGTCGTGCTCTCCTTGACGTGGCGGAGGTCGGCAATTTCTGAGAAGCGATACCCCTTGACGATCAACCACGCCACTTCCCGCTCGGTGCGGGTCAGCTTCCATCCGTCCATCTGGGCGTCGATGCCCTCGGCGATCTCGCCAGCGAGGACCTTGTTCCTGGTCTCCTCGTGGTCAAGCCTGGAGCGTAGTTCACGCAGCTCCCTCAGATCGATGACAAAGATGATCAGGACAAACAGGAAGGTAACGGACTCGATGGCAAAATGCGCGGAAGCAAACTGGTGCAGTACAAAGGCATCGATAACAAGATCGTAGATCAGAAACAACGCGATCGGCAGCAACACAATCAGCCGAAACCACCTGCTCAATCGTGCATGCTTCATGCTATTCAACATACAGACCCTTTTCGTCCCTCTAGTCCCGTTGCCCCAAGGTCCAAGGCTCGGAAACCCGCATCAGCGGTACAGTACGAGCCTGTCGGCCACACCGCCTGCATCGGCTCTTGTACACGATTTCGGTGGCTCTTGTAGAATCGGTATTGTGGTGGCCGAAGAAGCCGCGTAGCGAGATGCGGGCAGATCTCGACCGATTCGGGAGACGCGCATGCCCTGCTGAACAACAGCCTGGGTATCATACGGTCGGGTGTAGGTCTGTCATGGCGATCGTAAGCCATTGATTTGGCGCAAGTGAGGGTTGGCCGTAGGCGGCCGGAATCGGTTTATCGTGACAATCGGCGGCCGCAGGGTGGGATTTTTTTCACGAGAGCGGCACCCAGCAGCGGTGGGTCGGAACGCTCCGCACCGCAAGATGCGGTAGGATACCGCGCTGAAGACCTACCAACAGCGGACATCAGGAGCGTTCCCATGCCAGTGTCGCGGTCTCTCACCCCCTCGTCCATCGACCCTTTTTGGACCTGCTTGGCGAAGTGGCCGAAGGGATCGTGCAGGTGATCGACTTCTGTCGCAATCTGGCTCGATCGGGCCCGTTTGCGGAGACGTTCGAGGCGGTTGAGACGGAGCTGCGAGACACCATGAACGGCCTGGGCTGCACGCTCCTTGGGGCCTGGCCTGGGCCGAGAGCCGGGACGACGGTGCGAACCGCATCGAGCGTGACGGACAGAGTTGGTTTCGGGTGGCGGCGACGCCGAAGACGATCATGACGACGCTGGGACCGGTGACCTTTCGACGTGCGCGCAACCGCACCGGTGCGCACAGCAAATCGCTGGTGGCGGTCGACGAGAGCCTGGGCCTCATTGACCACGACCTGACGCGGCCGGCGGCGCAGCTCGGGCTGATGATGATGGGCCACTGCACGCCGCGTGAAGCCGAGGAGTTCTTCGCGAAGATGGGCGGCATGTCACCTGTCACCGTCCGTGAACACACTGCAGCGGTAGATCCTGAGCATGCATGAGCGCTGGGAAAGCATCGCCCCGGAAACGCTGGACGGCATCCATGCCACCGAGAACAACCGCCCGACGCGATGAGCGCGTCCATCTCGCTTGACGGCGTCATGGTGGCGCTGCGGGCCGGCGAGGACGGACGCGTGCTGGCGCGAGGCCTCCCGCGACATGGTCTCTTTCCACGACGCCGGGAGCAAACGACTGAAAACCCTCTATCTCGGCCGCATGCCCGAGAGCGGCAAGGTCACGCTGAAGGCGCAGCTCGCAGGCGAGGTCGCCCATATCCGACGTGTGCGCCCACAGATCAGCATCGGTGTTGTGGCCGACGGGGCTGTCGACAACTGGACCTTCCTTGAGGGCCTCTCGCCCGAGACCAAGGTCATCGACTTCTGGCAATATGCCGAATTCGGCATAGCTGGCACGCCTGTGAGCATCTTCGCGTGGCCTCGGACCATGCGGTGGCATCCCACTGTTCGAGAAGCACCGCGAGACCCTGCGCCACGATCCTCGCGACGTCGCCAAGGTGATCCGGGCGTTGTGCTACCTCCGCAACACCGCCAAGACGGGTCGGGCCGAGTTCGGGCGCGAGTTGGCCTTCTTCCGAAAGCACCGTCACCGCATGCGCTACCACGTCCTCAAGGAAGAGGGTATCGCCATCGGCTCGGGCGTCGTCGAAGCTGCGAACAAAGTGCTCGTTACTCAGCGGATGAAAAGCAGTGGCATCCGCTGGTGGATCGCCGGTGGCCAAGCGGTTCTGACCTTTCGGGCCTGATCAAATCGGGCCCCTTCGACCGGGCATGTGCTGCGCTCATGGGCGCTCAATCCAGACCGGTCAACGACAACGGCAGCCCAACCCTCAAATCCTGCAAACCGCTGCCTGAACTCAGGTACCGCCATGCGAGATTCACACCCGTACGGACTGTCGGAACCCCGGGCGCGGCTCGTTACGGAAGGAGCATCCCGGCGCCCCGCCGTGCTGCGCGAGTGTGCCTGACAGGTCCTCTGGCGGGCACGCCCATGGTCACGTTCGGACACTCCTCAAGGGGAGAAACACTGTATTGGGATGGCTTCGGACAGGTATCGGAAGCGTGGGTGCCGGTACAGGCCGTGACTGGCCACATTGGTGGGGCAGGCGATACGTTGCGGAAAGTGACGCACTCCGCCAGCGGGCCGTTCCTCCCAATCACGCATTCCACTGTTACCGTTCAGTCTTCGGGCAATCGCAACGCGGGCGCACAGAACCCCGAGCCTCTGGGTCTGGCCGCACAGTTCACGCTGTACGCGCCGGCAACACCTATTGAGCACGCCGGGCGCATAGTGCGTTTGTTATAGATTGTCACGCCTATTGCAAACAGACACTACGGTAAATCGAGACACTTTGGTATCGTTTTGCGCAAACGGGCAAGCTTTCTGGCAAGAGCCACAGCCATGACTTCGAAACATGCAACGTTCACCTGCATTGCCGGGCCGAAGGACGAGGTTCCCCCCCTGCGACAGGCCAGTGGCGTGATCGCCTCGAGCGACGGATGAGCGCCCGGTTTCACAGCCATTCGTACGGCTCCGGTTGACCCCCGGGCGGGATGGACCAAGGTGAGAGCACTCCCGGGTTTCGGGCCACGGGCCAGCCTGGCTGGCCAGCGCATCGGTGCAACATCTCGACGGCAACGGTGATGAAGCTCATTGAGACCGTGATGTTTCTTGCGTTGGGCGGCCGCAAACCGCCATGTCGACCAGGATGACCTCGCAACTGGACGATGAGGTATGAAGTGACACACAATTCATCGAACTCGGCGGTCTCGGATCGGCACTTGGTGACTGAGATCCCCAAAGACATGTTCAAGGCGGAACACTATTTTCCGACGCTCATCTTTTCTGTGAAGATCCCAGACAGCGCTCTTCTGAACGCCCGGATGATCGCGGCAATTTACGCTCAACGCGAGCGCGACAGAACAGGAATACGGAAATCCAACTTTCCTGAGCTGGGAGGGTGGCATAGCCATGTCAAGCTTCACAAGGACTGCCGGTTTGGCGACTTGGTTCGACATATAGACGCAACATCGGACATGATGTGCAGCGAGCTTGGATATCACAGATCCTATCGACTGAACATCGGTACCATGTGGTCGATCATCAATCCACCGGGTGGCTTCAACCGGGCCCATATCCATCCCGGCTGTCTCTGGAGCGGTGTCTACTACGTCCAGGCACCCAGCAATTCGGGCTCAATCGAATTCAGGGATCCGCGCACCCAGAACCTCATGAGTCCTGTGGTATACCTCCCCAATACCAAGCGCCCACGAATGTGCTGGAGGAAGGTCCAGTACAAACCCGTTGCCGGCAGGATGTTGATCTTTCCCAGCTGGCTGTATCATAGCGTCAATCCAAATCGATCCAGGGCCAAGGGAAAGGCTGCGGATCGGATCATCGTGAGCTTCAACCTCTCTCAGAAGAAGCGGACATAGCCTCACACACGTTGTGTTGCGACAACCGAGTAAGTGCCTGCACCGTGGCGCTGAGGCGAGCGTGGCGCCTGCCGGACTTGAGTTCCGCACAGGTGCTGATTAATCCTCCAGTCAGTATCGTCGGCACTTCGACCTGAATGACGTGTGATCGAGGAAAGTGAAATCGCCTCTCCTGGATCCCGCGTTTTTGCCGCACAGTCACGAGAAAAGCCGCGTACGGACTGGTAAACAGAGTCGCAGGCTCTTCGCCGAGCTCGCGCGAGCCCCATGGCAACGGAATCCGCCCGCAGGGCCACGGTGCAACCGGTTCCGGACGCTGCCCGGACGTCCGCTGGGGTTCGTACAACACGCGTGACGAGTGTGCCGGCCGTTCCCAGGTCAGGCGGGAGAACGCCCCACACTCTCTGGAAGCCGGCGCCCACTGTGCCATTCCGGTGCAATGCGCAGACCCGGATCGATCAGCCGGCAGCCTGCACGAACGCCTCGATCGTCTCCCGGTCCACCCCGGCGTCGCGTGCCGTCGCTGCCAGGTCGGCACGGACCTCCGGTGGCAGCGGGAGACCGTCGTTGCTGCGCCGTGCCAGCATTCGGCGCTCGGGCTCGCCCGGGATCAGGACCTCGCCGCCCGGCTTGACCGGGCGGGATGACTTCAGGAACGCGACGTAGGAACGAACCTCGGCAAGGAACGGATCGGTGCCGACCAGGGCTTCGGGCGAAAGATAGAGCGAGAACATCCCGTTGCATGACCGCCGCCGCGGCTCGTCCAGTGCACCGGCGCACCCCGATCCGGTCAGTGCACCCGCCATGACCTCCATCAGGAAATTCAGCCCCGAACCCTTGTGCTCGCCGAAGGTTCGCAGGGCGCCCGGGCCACGTGACGGGTCGGGATAGTCCCCCTCGGCCACCGGCCCGTAGAGGTGGCCCGGATCGCCGGACACCTCGCCGGCGCCGGAAACCATCGCGTCGTCGGGCAGCGGCTTGCCACCCTTCAGCGCGACCAGCGCCTTGCCCTCGGCCACCACCGAAGTGGCCATGTCGAGAATGATCGGCTCCTCGTCCCCTGACCCGGGAACCCCGGCACAGAACGGCGAGGTGCTCATTCGCCGGTCGATGCCGCCGAACGGCGCGACCAGCAGGCTGCCGCGGACATTGACCATGTGAATCGACACCAGGCCAGCTGCCGCCGCCCGCTCCGCCCAGTCGCCGATTCGCCCGAGGTGGCCCGAGTTCCTGAGCGCCGTCACCGCCACGCCGTGGCGCGACGCAGCCTCGATACCGATGTCGACCGCCTGCTCGCCCACCGACTGGCCGAACCCGTAGCGCCCGTCAATCAGCAGGACAACCCCGTTTCCGCCGGTGACCTCGACGGTGACGTCCGGAACCAGCAGCCCGTCCCTGAGCATCCGGGCATAGCGCGGAACCCGCACCACGCCGTGACTGTCGTGGCCGCGCAGGTTGGCACCGACCAGCCTCGAGGCAATCCGGCCGGCTTCCGCGGCAGAACAGCCAAGCGCGGCGAAGACCCCGGCGACCAGGGCTGCGAGCGGGCCCTGACCGACAAGGATGGCAGGGCCATTCATGGAAGCGCGACCCCGGTCAGGCGCGCACCTCGGCCACCTGCGCGGAGACCACCGCGGTGAGCAGGCGCACGTCGTTGGAAAGTGTCGCGAAATCAAATCCGGTCGCGAACATCTGCCTGATGTAGTCGGGCGTCATGCAATGCAGTCCTGCCTTGATGCCGGCGGCCTGGGCGACCTCGCGGACGTGCTGGATCGCGTCGTAAACCTTGCCCGGCTTGCGGTCGAGCCCGGGCTGCTCGCCCATGGTTATGGACAGGTCGCTGGGGCCCACGTAGATCCCGGTCAACCCGGGAGTGGCACAGATCTCGGCTACGTTGTTGACCGCCTGTTCGGTCTCCACCATCGCCATGGAGACGATCTGGGCATTGGCCTGGTTGTGGTAGTCGGCGTGGATCACGCCCGCGCGTACAGGTCCCGAGCTGCGGTAGCCGTCCGGCGCATAGCGGGTCGCCCCCACGAAGGCCTCCGCGTCGGCGCGGGTGTTGACCATCGGACAGATGATCCCCATGGCGCCGGCGTCGAGCAGTTTCTGGATGATGCCGGGCTCGAGCCACGGCACCCGGCACAGGATGGTGGCGCCGCTCGCCGCCATGGCCTGCATCATCGGCACCGCCGCGGTGTAGTCGACCAGGCCATGCTGCAGGTCGATGGTGATCGAGTCGAAGTCCTGCATGGACATCAGTTCGGCGGAGAAGCTGGACGGAATGCCGAGCCAGCCGTTGAGCGCCGGTTTGCCGGCATTCCAGGTATCGCGAAGACGGTTCTGCATGGAGAAACTCCCGGGGTCAGGTTGTGCAGTCAGGATTGGAGAATGTGGCGGTTGACAATGCAGTCGGGATCGGGCCGGCCGTCGAAGACGCGAAGGACGTTGTCGACGGCCTGGGTCGACATGCGCCGCATCGACTCGACGGTCACACCGGCGATGTGCGGGCTGAACAGCACGTTGTCGAGGCCGAACAGCGGATGGTCCGCGGGCGACGGTTCGGCGGCAAGCACATCCAGTCCGGCCGATCGGATCTGCCCGGTGGTCAACGCCTCGTACAGCGCCGCCTCGTCAATGATGCCGCCGCGTGCGCAATTGACGATGACGGCAGAGGGCTTCATGGCCCGGAACTGCCCGGCCCCGAACATTCCGGTGGTTTCCGGCGTCTTCATGCAGTGGATCGCAACGGCATCCATGTCGCCGAGGACGGCGGCGCAGTCCGGCACCGGCGTCGCGCCGTGCGCCCGGATCACCTCGTCATCGACATAGGGGTCGCAGGCATAGACCTCCATGTCGAAGCCAAGGGCGCGTTTCGCAACCCGGCTGCCGGTGCGCCCGAAACCGACGATCAGAAGGTTCATGCCCTCCAGATCGAACCCCCGGACCGGATACCGGCCAGCCCAGTCGGCGGTGCGGGTGACCGGGTCGTAGTAGGCGAGTTCCTTCGCCAGGGCGAGGAGCAGCGCCATGGACTGTTCGGCGACGGAGACCATGTTGGAGTGGATCGAGATGCACAGCGGGATGCGCCGTTCGTTCAATGCATCGAGATCGACCGAGTCGTAGCCCACTCCGTGACGGGAGACCACCAGCAGGTCCGGTGCCGCCTCGATGATGCGCCTGGTGATCCGGGCGGCTCGGACTGTCATGGCATGAACGCCCGCGGCCGCTCGGGCGATCTCGTCCTCGTCAAGCGAGGTGCACTGGACGACCTCGATGTCGTCACGCGCCTCGAGCATGGCCATTCCGGCGGGGTCCAGGGACTGGATGACCAGAACCCGCTTGGTGTTGGGGAGTGCCGTCATGTGGGTGCGGTCAGTGGATCTCGGCCGAATCCGCCATGGCCTGGCGCAGGATGTCGACGTTGAAGCCCGGAGCGCGCGCCGCTTCGAGGATCACCGCCTCGCGACGCGTCATCACGTCGATGGCACCGGGTAGTTCCCTGACGCAGGCGGCCGGCACCACCACGGCGCCGTGCCGGTCGGCGTGGATGATGTCGTCGGGACGCACTGCCATTCCGAAGATGTTGACCTCGCACTCGATCGCGACCAGGTGCACCCACGCATGGCTCGGGGCGACCTTGCCGCCGAGCAGCTGGAATCCGGGAGCACAGGCGTCGATGTCGCGGAACGACCCGTTGGTCACCACGCCGAGGCATCCGAGACCCTGATGGATCGCGGTGTTGACCTCGCCCCAGAACGCGCCGAAACCGGGCACCGGATCGAGATCCTGGATGACGCTGATGGAAGGGGCCGGGTCCGCAGCAATGGATTCGTAGTAGGCGGCACGCATGTCGCGGACCTCCTCGGGTGTGGCCGCCGCCGGCGTGGCCGCACGGATCATCGCGGTGCGCGCATACCCGACGATGGGCGGTAACGCCGGATCGAAGCACTGCATGTGCTCGATGGTGAATCCCCGGGTCCGGTATTCGGAGCCCAGCAGTTCGAGCCCGTTGCAGATCGTGGGCGTGTCCCACTGCCGCAGTGCTTCCAGTTCCAGGGCGGTCACGGCTGTCTCGGCCATCAGTGCATTCTCCTTCCGACTGGGGCGCGCTGCACTATATACCCGGATCGTCCGGGTCCAATGACTGAAATCCTATGACGATGGCGCGCTGCTCGCCTATCGTGTGCACCCGGGCAGAGAGCACCGTCACGGAGCCATGGCATGACAGGATCCTATTGTCCCGACCCGGGGTCCGGATGGGAGAGACGCGAACCCGCCGACGCGGGGTTCGATCCCACTGGCCTCGCTGCCGCGGTCACCCATGCGCGCGAGCATGAATCCGTGCTCGACCGGGACATCCGCCGGGCGCTCGAGAACCGCGCCTTCGGCGAGCCGCCGCCGCTCGGCGACATCATCGGCCCGACACGACCGCGTGGCGCGCCGCAGGGTCTGCTGCTTGCCGGCGGGCGCATCATCGCCGAGTGGGGCGACACCGCCAGGCCCGACATCACGTTTTCGGTCGCCAAGAGCCTGCTGTCGATCTGCGCCGGACTGCTGCACGACGACGGGCTGATCCCGGACTTCGACGCCCCGGTCCGGGACCTGGTCGACGACGGCGGGTTCGATCCGCCGCACAATCACCGCATCACCTGGCGCCACCTGCTGCAGCAGACCAGCGAGTGGGAGGGAACGCTGTGGGACAAGCCGGACCTGGTCGATCGCCACCGTGATCTTTCGATAAGCCCGCAGGAAAACAGTGCCAAGGGCACGCACAGGGCACTGCAGGAGCCCGGCAGCTTCTGGGAATACAACGATGTCAGGGTGAATCGGCTGTCGCTGGCGCTGTTGCGGGTCGCGGGTCGGCCGCTGCCGGAACTGTTCGCCGAGCGCATCATGGACCCGATCGGGGCCACGGACGACTGGGAGTGGCACGGCTACGAGAACTCGTGGGTCGAGGTTGCGGGGCGCAAGGTGCAGTCCGTCTCCGGTGGCTCGCACTGGGGCGGCGGGGTATTCATCGGGGCGCGGGACCAGGCACGGATCGGCCTGCTGATGCTGCGTGGCGGAGTGTGGAACGGACGGCGCCTGCTGTCGCGGTCCTACATCAACCAGGCGCTCGAACCGTCGCCGGCGAACCCGGACTATGGTTTCCTGTGGTGGCTGAACCGGTCGGGAACCCGGTTGCCCGGGGCCGGAGCGGGCGGGTACTGCGCGTTCGGGTTCGGCTCCAACATCATCTGGGTCGAGCCGGATGCGGACCTGGTCGCCGTGATGCGCTGGATCGAGTCCGATGCCGTCGGCGGGTTCTGTTCCCGGGTCATGGATGCGCGCTCCGCCGGCGATGGGTGAGAGATCGCTCGACATCCTGTGCATGGGCGAGGCGCTGGTCGAGTTCGTCCGCATGTCCGGTGGCGACACCTGGCAGGGCGGTTTCGGCGGCGACACCTCGAACTGCGCCATTGCCGCTGTGCGCCAGGGCGCGCGGGTCGGCTACCTCACCGCGCTTGGCAACGACCGGTTCGGCGACATCCTGCTCGAGCTGTGGCGTTCGGAGGGGATCGACGTGTCTGGCGTGCGCCGGGATCCCTCGGCGCCGACCGGGGTCTACTTCATCGAGCCGGCGCCGGAAGGCCGCGACTTCACCTATTACCGCGCCGGGTCGGCGGCAAGCAGGCTCGCACCGGAACACCTGCCTGAGCCGCTGATTCGCAGGGCACGGATCTTCCAGACCTCGGCGATCACCCAGGCGATCAGCGAAAGCGCCTGTGACGCGGTGTTCCGCGCGGTCGCACTCGCCCGGGCACACGGAGCCAGGGTGGCCTACGACGCCAACCTGCGTCTCAACCTGTGGAGCCTCGAACGCGCGCGCTCCATCATTCACGAGACCATGCGCCACGCCGACATCCTGCTGCCCAGCCTGGATGAGGCGCAGATTCTGACGGGACTCGACCGTCCCGAAGCCATTCTCGACCGCTACCTCAAGCACGAGCCGGAACTCCTCGCCCTGACCTGCGGGGCCGACGGCGCGTGGATCGCCGCCCGGGGCAGGATCGAGCACATCCCCGCGCCCCGGCTTGCGACCGTCGATACCAGCGGTGCCGGGGACACCTTCGCCGGCAGCCTGCTTGCCCGGCTTGCCGCCGGCGACGGGGAGTTCGAGGCCGCCCGCTATGCGGTGACGGCGGCAGCGCTTTCCACCACGGGCTACGGCGCTGTCGGGCCGATCCCCGATCGCGTCCGCACGATGACTGCGCTCGGATGACAGGCGGCGGTCAGGCGCCTCCACCCTCGCGTTCGAGCACGGTCCGTGTCGCCGGGCGCCTCAGCATCCGGTCCCTGTGATCCCGTACCCCGGGAAACCGGTCGACGCTCAACCCGTCGCGTTCGAGCCAGCGCGTCACGGTAAACAGGTAGGGATCAGCGACGGTATAGTCCTCGCCCATCACCCAGGGTCCGCGCAGCATGGTCGCCTCGATCAGCGCGAAACACTCGGTCATGTTCGCCGGCACCTTGACCGCCAGCGCCTCGATGACCTGCGGATCGTCGGTCCAGCGCGCCGCCCGGCCGCGATGGGCATGGGCGACGTGAACGGTCGAGCACAGGTAGGAGTTGAAGGCCTGCATGGAGGCGAACTCGAAGCTGTCGTCCAGCGGCGCCAGCCCGGCGTCGGGATGGCTCTGGGCGAGGAAGGCAAGGATCGCCGGAGTTTCGGTCAGGATGCCGCGCGGGGTCACCAGGCTCGGGACCCGCGCCTTGGAATTGATCGCTCGGTAATCCTCGCCGCGCTGTTCCGAGCGCGAGAAGTCCACCCGCACGGGGCAATATCCGACACCCGCTTCCTCCAGCGTGATGTGCGAGGCGAGCGAACACGCGCCCGGCGCGTAGTAGAGCGTGTACACCTGTGTCACTCCTTCGAAGACAATTCACTGTTCCGGCATCCCGGGTACGCACGCCACTGCCGCCGTACTGTCGTGCATGCGCAGGCCGAGTGCCTCCATCGCCGCATCGGGAGCCTGCGGCCGGGCGTCATCATGATCAGGGACCCCCTCTCGGCACGCAAGGTCGACGGGGCCTGCCAGGCCATCGAGGCGCACGGCGCCGAACTCGTCCATCTGCCGCCGCACTTTCCCGACCTGAACCGGACCGAGCAGCTGTTCGCCGGGTTCAGGGCGCTGCTGCGCAAGGCGACCGCCCACTCTGTCAGCAACCTGTGGGCGGCCATCGGCAGGTTGCTCGAGAGCTTCGAACCCGACGAGTGCGCCAACGACTTCCGCCACGCCGGATATTGTTCGACCTGAACGGAGGGTGTCAGCGGAACGGGTGCCTTTCAGCGTCGTCTCCGCGCGCTGCGGTGGCCCGGCAGTCCCCCGATGGCGAGGATGTTCTCGCCTCCCCCGAGCGCCAGGCTCGCGTGGGTGTGACCTTGATGGTACAGCGGCGTAGCCTGGGGTCTTGTCACCCTGTCCACCGCGTTCCCTGCACCTGCACCGTCACTCCTTCTCACACCATTCCCCGCACCTGCGGTGCTAATTGCTTGATAACACGTGATTTTATCTCCCGTCAAGTGTTGCCGTGCAGCAGGTTTCCCCGCTCCCGCTTCCCCGGCTGCAACCGCGGTTCGGGAGCATGACCATGCCCGGGACCATCCTGACAGACGCCCGCGTCAAGGCCCTGCGGCCGCGCGGAACCGCCTACGACATCCGCGACGCCAATCTGAAAGGCTTCGGGGTCCGGGTGTTGTCCTCGGGCCGCAAGCGGTACTTCGTCCATTGCCAGCATCGCGGCGAACGCTTCTGGAAGATCGTCGGCGACGCCGATGCCATGGGAGTGGACGAGGCGCGGTCCCGTGCAGCCCGGACGCTCACCGCGATCCGGCGGGGAGAGGGCCCGCCCCCCGATCAGGCCGAGACCTGCTTCGAGACAGTCGCGGAGACCGTGTTCGAGCGCCACCGGCGGCTCTGGAAACCGGGAACGCTCACAGTCAACCGGAGCTACCTGAAAAACCAGATCCTGCCTCACTTCCAGGGGCGGCACGTCGCCGACATCGATCGGCAGTCTGTCCGCAACTGGTACGCATCGCTCCGCGCAACGCCGGTCGCCGCCGACCGCTCGATGCCGGTGCTTTCCGTCATCCTGAGGCAGGCGGAACTCATGGGTCTTCGACCCGAGGGCTCCAACCCCTGCCTCGGCATCCGGCGCTACCGCCGCAAGGGTCGGACCCGCTTTCTGTCCGACGCCGAGATCCGTCACCTGGCGGCAGGACTGTCGGCCCATGAGCAGACTGCCGCGCTGCAGGTCGCCGTGGTGCGCCTGCTCTTGCTCACGGGGTGCCGCAAGAGCGAGATCCTGACGCTCCGCTGGTCCGATTACCGCGAGGGGAATCTCTTCCTGCCCGACACCAAGACGGGGCCTCGCACCGTTTGGCTGTCGCGCCCGGCCAGGGAAGTTCTCGGCGGGCTGGAGCGAACCGGGCACTGGGTATTCCCGGCGCCACGCGGCAACGGGCCCGCGAATGCGCGCTGGCTCGACAGTTTCTGGCACACGGTTCGCACCGAATGCGGACTACACGGCGTTCGCCTTCATGACCTCAGGCATACTTACGCCAGCATCGCCCTGAGGCAGGGCGAGACCATCCTCACCATCGCCAGACTGCTCGGTCACCGGAACCCGAAAACCACGCTCAGGTACACACACAGTGCTGACCAGACCGTGATGGACGCCGCGGAAACCGTCGGCGCCGTTCTTGGAGGTCTGCCCCATGGCTGACAGGAAACGCACGCGCCTGACCGACCGGACCATCGTCCGCCTCCGGCCCCGCGAGCGGGAGTACACGGTCTGGGACAGTCATTGTGTCGGCCTCGGGGTTCGGGTCCGGCCCACCGGCGCGCGCAGCTATGTCCTGCTGGAGAACACCGCTGGGCGGTCGAGGCGGGTCTCTCTGGGCCCGGTGTCGCTGAAGACCGTCAAAGAGGTCCGCCGGGAGTGCCATGTGCGCAAGGCGGAACCGGAAGCATCCGCGGCACCCGGACGCTCTGCTCCGTCGTTCCGGGACTTCGTCGAGGATGAGTGGAAGCAGGGCCATTTCGAGGGATACAAGCCATCCACGAGAAAGGCCGTTCAGTCCCTGCTCGACCGCGAGCTGCTGCCCGCCTTCGGCTCGACGCCGCTCGACCGCATCACACCGGCGCGGATCGGGCGCTGGTTCGACCGCTTCAGCCGGACCGCTCCCGGCAATGCCAATCACGCACTCGACCTTCTTGCACAGATCATCAGTTTTGCCATCGCCCGCGGCTACCTGCGAACCAACCCGACGCGGGCCCAGGTACGGAACCCGCGAACGGCGTACACGCGCTTCCTGTCGCGCGAAGAGCTCACCCGGCTCCATCGGGTTCTGGACAGTCAGACACGCACGGGCAGGCAAGAGCAGGCCGACATTATCCGGCTCCTGCTTCTGACCGGATGCCGCAGGAACGAGGTTGTCGGGCTGCGCTGGTCGGAAGTCGACCACGACAGGCTGGTCCTGGCCGACAGCAAGACCGGGCCCAGGACCGTTCCGCTCAATACGCAGGCCCGGCACATTCTCGAACGCCGGTCGCGCGGCGCGAGCCCGTTCGTCTTTCCCTCCCCGACAGATCCCTCCCGGCCCCGCAGCCGAAACCTCTCGTTCTGGTCTCGCGCCAGACGCGAGGCGTGTATCGAGGATGTGCGACTTCACGACCTGCGTCACACCCACGCCAGTCACGCGGTGATGAACGGCGTGCCGGTGCCGGTGGTTGCCCGTCTGCTGGGTCATTCCGACGTCCGCACAACGCTGCGCTACGCCCATCTCGGGGACCGGGAAGTCGAGCGCGCGGCCGAGAGGATCGGTTGCACCCTTGCAGGACTGTGCGGCCTTCAGACTGAACGTCAGCGTTCGGTCGTGCGGTGACGAGCCATCTTCAGCAGGGTGTTTCCCGGCTGGTTTGATTGTCTTTTCCGACCGTTGGTGGCGCCCGGAGCAGTCGCGTGAACCGTTGCCCGAACCATCCATGCGCGTTGAATGCACAGTTGTTCGTGCGCCGTTTCCCGTCGCCGGGGTCACCTCGGTGGCCGGGTTGCGTTGAGGGCAGGTGTCGTTCCGGTCGCGGGACTGCGGACAGGGCGAGGTTCAGGGGTTGAGCGTGCCCTTCCAGTCCTTCCCGAGCGGGCAGAGCCAGATGTCCTTCTTCGGCTTGTCGGCCTGCTTGTACCGGTCGTAGCGGCCGCGGCCCAGGGTGGTCCCGACGCGGATCCAGCCCGAGGCCTGGTAGACGCCGCCGCTGTAACGCGGCACCTCCACGAAGGTCTCGCAGAGCACCGGGGTGATGGCGTAGCGCGCGGTCCAGTCCTCGGGCTGCCGCCTGCGGACGAGCGAGAGGATATGGGACCCCAGGTTCGGCACGGTCAGCCACGGCATGATCAGGAATCTGGGATTATCGATGACGAGGGGAAGGTTCTTCTCGCGCTGCTCGTGCGTCCATCCGATGAAGCTGTCGCCCGGGGCGAGCTGCCAGGCGGCGGTCGAGAAGCCGAGCATGGCGACGGACCAGCCGGTGCGATCGTGGATGGCGTAGCGCATCTGCGCCCCGACCAGGCGGGTGTGGTCCAGGTAATGGTAGCGGGCGACGAACTCGTTCCACAGCCGGTCTTCGCGGGTGCCGCCCCTGACGATCCGGATCTCCAGCGGGCGGATCTCCTCGAGGGTCTTCGGGGCAGGAAACAGCGGCGGCTCCGTGTCCGGCCCGAAGGTGATCGGCTTCGCAACGGGTGGGACCCGGGAAGGTGGCGGCAGCTCGATGATCCCGTCACGGTGTGTTGATCTGCGCACAGGTTGGACGCCGATCGGCGCGGTAAGTCATTGAGATAGCTTGATCCAGCGGGGTCAAGTTTGCGCGCCGAACAACAGCCTGCCGCCACGATCGCCGCAGGGGAGGAGTCCCCCGCCGCCGGATTGCCTTCGCCGTCCTTCGTTGCCATGCCCGGCTCCCAGCCGCTCACCGGCTGCGCCCGGACGCGGCTGCGTCCCGCGCGCCTACCACTTGATCGCGGCCCTCAGCATCAACCCGTGCTCGGGAGGCTCGTTGCCGTTGGCCGCCTCCTTCCGGGTGGCGTCAAGATTGACCTCGAAGCCGGGATCGCCCTCGATGGCCGAGGTCAGCCGCCAACCGGGGCGGGAGTCGTGCGCGCTGTCCGAGAGCCCGAGCCCGCGCGCCCGGAGCCGCACCGAAAACGGTTCGTCCTCGTCGCGCCGGCCGGGCCGGCATTTCCACGCCCGTTCTCAAAACAGCCTGCGCAGCCCGAGCCGGACCGACGGCAGATTCCGGTCGTAGAAGGGCACGGTCGAATCGGTCCGCGACCAGTCGAGCATCAGCACCGGCTGATAGCCCTCCCACGAGACCTCGCGGTGCGACAGCGTCAGGCCGGCGCTCCGCGTCCGGTCCTCGCGCGGCCTCAGGAACAGCGCGTCCGCCTCGTCATACCGGCGGGTGTTCAGTCCGAGCCGGACCGTTCCGCTCCAGCCGTCCCCGAGCTGCGCCGCGTATTCCAGGCTCAGACCCCGCGAGCGCCAGTTCAGGCTGCGCCGCTCCGCGGTCTCGCGCGAGAGCGTGCCGCGCGCCGTCAGCCAGCCCGGCCCGGCGCGGCGCGACACCGACAGGCCGAACGACCATCCCGTCGGATCGGCCTCGTCGGGCTGGCCGTCGAGGCGCGTGATCCAGAGCCGGGGCGCGACGCCCACCCGCCAGTCCGCGTCCAGCACCTGGTCCAGGGAGAGCGCGCCCCAGAGGCTCGCCCACCCGCCCGGCCCGGCCGGCCCGGGAGGGCCGGAGCCCCCGGGCGGGGCCCCCCCCCCCCCCCGCCAGTCCGCGTCCAGCACCTGGTCCAGGGAGAGCGCGCCCCAGAGGCTCGTCGCCTCGCCGTGCCCGCCCCGCATGCGCCGCTCCACGCCCGCGTCCGCGCCGATCCGCCCGGGCCGGGGGCGGCCGGCCACCGTGACCGCATACCCGAAGCGCGGCCCGCCCGACAGGTTGAGCCAGGTCCGGTTGTGTTCGCTCGCGCCGATCGCGGTGGTGCGCACCGCGCCGGCGCCCCCCCGCGAGTCCAGGGTGGAGCCGGTGCGCGCCACCCAGGCGCCGACCGGGCGCTGGTCGACCCGGAACGGCAGGCCGCCGAAGGCCGGTATGTGCACCGTGTCGACCTCGGCGGCGTTGTTCACGTTGCCGTCG
>MKWU01004432.1_pt1 | contig 16619 bp, 14 predicted proteins | sample 809101 | NCBI WGS metagenome assembly MKWU01 (sample SAMN05860141, study PRJNA318959) | sponge metagenome | host: Aplysina aerophoba | place: Slovenia: Piran, Adriatic Sea, Gulf of Piran | collected 2013-05-07 | reverse complement strand
CCTGCCCCCACCGCCGCCGACAGCCTTGATCATCACGGGAAAGCCGATCTCGCCGGCTATGGCCAGACCGGCCTCAACGCCGGATATCGGGCCGGTGCTTCCCGGCACAGTCGGCACCCCCGCCTGCAGAGCCAGTGTCCTGGCCCGGGCCTTGTCGCCCATCTGGCGGATGGTCTCAGCGGCAGGGCCTACGAAGCACAGACCCGCACGCTCAACCGCGTCTGCAAACCCGGCATCCTCGGCCAGAAATCCGTACCCCGGGTGCACTGCGTCGGCGCCGGTTACCCTGGCAGCCTCAAGGATCGCGTCCCGGTTCAGGTACGACCTGGCGGCCTGCGGAGGGCCTATGTTCACCGCTTCATCGGCCATGCCCACGGCCGGCATGCCGGCGTCTGCGTCGCTGTAAACCTGCGCTGTCCCGATCCCCATTTCGCGCGCGGAACGGATAATCCGTACCGCGATCTCGCCGCGATTAGCGACCAGCAGCTTCCTGATAGTCACGCCCCGCAAACTCACTCGTCGAGTTCGACAAGCGCCTGCCCTGCCATCACGGCATCTTCATTCTCGACCAGGAAAGCGGATATCCGGCCGGCTGCTGTGGCCTTCACCTCGTGAAACGACTTCATTACCTCGATGAGTCCGATGACATCACCTTCAGCGACCGTATCACCGGCGTCCTTGTAAGGCGGCTCTTCCGGCGCAGGCCTGCGGTAAAACGTACCCGGTAAAGGGGATGCGATTGATGCTTTTGCCATGATGTGCTGTGTTCCTGTTCGGATGCGTCGGGAAATATTTCAGAACTGATCAACGTAAGGTTCAAGAGTATCGCGAACTGTTCTGGCGACTTCAACGGCATTCGGCGTATCTGAATGCACACAGACAGTATCTGCCCTGACCGCCAGTTCCTTCCCGTTAGTGCTCTCGGTTTTTCCTTCCATAACGGCGCGTAAACACCGTTCTGCGGCCTTGTCCGGGTCCACCGCGGTATGCTCCCGGGTGATAATCAGCCCGCCGTCATCGTTATAATCCAGGTCGCAGAAATACTCCGACCTGAATTCCAGGCCTCTGGACAGGTATACTTCTTCCTGGACTGTACCTGCCATGCCGAAAACCGGCACCCCGTGGTGAACTGCAGCGTCTGCTATGGCATGCGCAACCGCTTCCTGCCGGCACGCCATTCCATACAATGCCCCGTGCGGCTTCAGGTGGTTGAGCGGCACGCCCGCGATATCCAGAAACGCTTTCAGCGCGCCTATCTGGTAGATGATGATGTTGGCCAGTTCTTCCCGCTCGATTTTCATCTCCCGGCGCCCGAAGCCTGCCTGGTCCGGCAGGGAGAAATGCGCGCCGGTCTTTACACCGTGTGATTTTGCCAGTTCGACCGTAGTGCGCATGTGATTCGGGTCTGATGCGTGGAACCCGCAGGCGATATTCGCCTCGGTGATGAACGGCATGATTCCTTCATCATCACCAAGCCTGTAGAGGCTGAAGCTCTCCCCCATGTCGCAGTTGATACCGATCTGCATTGTTATTCCTGCTTGTTGATCAAAAAAACTTCCGAATGAAAGCTGTTTCAGTATATCACAGGGGAATTAAGTACATGTCTGGCGGAGAGAGATTCCCCCTTCAGGCTCGTTTCATACAGGAAATACCCGGAAGCCCCCGATGTGAATGCCCGGCATTCAGCACCCTGCTATAATGCAAACTATCAGAATGTGCATGACAACCAGGGTGTAAACATGGCCGAAGTAAGAGAGAACCCTTCCGCAGACGCTGCGGCAAACACACAGACGACGTACAGCCTGGCTGCCGGCGATACCTTCAACGGCGTATTCGACGGCAAGCCGGACAACGACTGGGTCAGGGTCGAGTTGGTGGAAGGAAAAACCTACGAGATTCACCTGGCGGGCGCCGGGGATAACAGCGGCGCCGACACTATCTTAAGGGTTTTCAATTCGGCGGGAGAACAGGTTGCCGTCAACGACGACGCCGACTTCGCTGCGGGGCAACTCGACTCACGGATCAACTTCACCCCTGACAGCAGCGGCGTTTACTATCTCAGCGCCGGCCTCTATCTCGGCAACCCCGCGCAGGACCACGCCGGAGAATACACCCTGACGCTGGTTGACCCGGAAGCCGGGGACACAGGCACACCTATTGACAAAGGTATCGATATCGGCGGCAGCGACGGCAATGACGACCTGCGCGGCGGCGCCGGCGATGATATTTTGCGCGGCGGCGCCGGCAATGACAGCCTCCAGGGGCTTGGCGGGCAGGACTTCCTGATCGGCAACCGCGGCGATGATACGCTGGAGGGCGGGGATGACGACGACCTGTTGCTGGGAGATGACGCCAACCCATTGCAGCGGATCTTTTTTCGGCTGTTTCCCGACGCGATGACGATTGAGGATGCTGACGGCCAGGATATCGGCAGGAGCGTTGATCCTGATGATCCCGACGCCGCAGTGACTGACCCCGGCCTGGATACTGCTGGGGACGCCGTCGAACCCGGGTCCCTGGACCAGGGCGTCGGCGCTGTTGACGGCGTTGACCGGGTTGATGACACCCTGCTGCCGTCGCTGCTGCCCGACCTGACCCGCGCGGACGTGCTGGCGTATCTCAGCGACCGCTTGCACGCCGGCAACGACGTGCTGCGCGGCGGTCCCGGCAATGACTGGCTGGAAGGCGGCGCCGGCAACGACGAGTTGTTCGGTGGCGATGACGACGATTTGCTTTTCGGTGACACGTCGTCAACCGCGGGATTCGGCGCGCCGTTGCTGTTCGTGCTGGATGATGACATAAGCCTGGACTCAGCGCTTGCGATGAGCGACAGCCCCGAGGGTGAGAGCGCGCTCGACAACCTGTTGCTGATGCTGATTATCGACGAGTTGACCGGCGGCGATGACACGCTGGAGGGCGGCGCCGGGAATGATATTCTGAGCGGCGGGATCGGCAACGACAGGCTGAGCGGCGGGACGGGCGCCGATCTGCTCGATGGTGGTGACGGTCATGACGAGCTTGCCGGCGGGCCGGGCGATGACTACCTCTACGGCGGCGCAGGCGCTGACCGGTTGGCCGGCGGGTCGGGCGCAGACTGGCTTGAAGGCGGCGCCGGCAGTGACGCACTGGAAGGTGGAGACGGCAACGACATCCTGGTCGGTGACGACAACTTCCTGGTACACCTGTTATTTGAAGAACCGGCCGGTGACGGGCCGGTCGTGGTAAATATGGATGGGCAGATCATGGCTGACAATTCGGGCGAAATCGCACTGGCCTCTTTCCTGGTTCCCGAAGGTGATGATACCTTATACGGCGGCGCCGGCGATGACCTGCTTGACGGCGGCTACGGCGATGACGAGTTGTCAGGCGGCCCGGGCGCTGACGTCTTTGTGGTTGCGTACGACAGCGGCCACGACATCGTCACGGATTTTTCGATAGACGAGGATAGCATTGACCTCAGCGCGTTGGACGGGATTGACGCCATGAACGATCTGATCCTGCACCAACAGGGAGACGATCTTGTCATTGACCTGCTCGCACACGGCGGCGGCGAGATCACACTGCAGAACGTCAATCAGGCCGATCTGGCCGATGTGCACTTCATTTTCTTTATCGACCCGGAACCCGTGGCAGCAGCCTGACTGAGAACCCGTCTAAACGGCGGCTGGCTGCAATGTCTCTCTTGCCAACACGAACAGGGCGCTTGCAATACGGGGGCGAACCATGTACGTGAAACGGGTGGCAGGATTCAGTGAAATACGCAGTGACAGACAGTTAAATGAAATCAGCTTGATTCTTTGATCTGGATCAAAGCATTTTCCTGCCCGACAACCTACCCTTAAGGTTACTGAGACACCGTCAAAATCAATCGGAAAAACCCGTTGATTTTGAGCGAAAAGGAAAATTCCCGTACAAAACCGGGTAAGCCCGTGGCGGACTCATCCGGAGTTTCCCCGGTCAACCATTTACGTTATACGGAGGCTTATCATGCAATTAACCGAATATGAACCATTAGCTTTACTTAACAGACTGAGCAGGCACTTCTCCCATCCGGGCAGGTTCCTGCCCACGGACTTTAACGATGAGGAAAGTAACGTCTTCACCAGCCGCTGGATGCCGGCGGTGGATATCAAGGAAGAAGACCATCAATTCACGATCCGGGCGGACGTGCCGGGCGTAGCGCCCGAGGAGATCGAAGTGACCGCCAACAACGGCATTTTAACGATCAAGGGCGACAGAAAATCAGAATCCAGGGATGAAAAAGACGGCTATAAACGGGTGGAACGGACCTCCGGGTCCTTCTATCGGCGTTTCAGTCTGCCTGACTCAGCCGCTACCGACAAGATTCAGGCGAAAAGTAGAAACGGTGTGCTGGAATTGATCATACCGAAGCAGGACGCGGTTAAAGCGAAAAAAATCACGGTCAAATCCTGATATTTCAGAGCCTGGTTGATAACAGGTAATTGAAAAAGCCCCAGGGATGGGGCTTGTCAGTTCGGCAGTTGCGGGCCGGCTACCTCAGGCGGCGAACCCGTTCTCCAATCCGGGGCGTTATCACGGGAACATTCGCAACCATTCGGAAGTTCAATATGATCAGGATTACCAGATACTGAAAGAGAAAGAAGGAGAGTTACTCCGCTATACCAATTCGGTACAGAGCAAGTCCCAGGATGATGCTGAAATCAATGAGGTCAATCAACTCAACCACGCCATACGCAATGCCATGTACGCCGCCAAACACATTAAGGATATACGACACGACGTTGAGGTATTCGGCCACTCAGGAAAACCCACAACCAAGAAGTGGCAAAAGCATTTACGCGATCACATCCTGAACCTGTATGGCAACATGCTCGGCAAAACCGATGGCAATAAAATCTCTACCGGCGTTACTTCCCGAACCGGCGACAGGGTCAGGGAAATCTATGACGAATTCATTGAGGAAGTCTATTCATCAACCGGGAAAGAGAAGCTCGATAACATTGAAATTTCTACCATGCTTAATTTAAACAGGGCAATTTATTTATCAAACTGCGCGCTGCAGGAAGTAATCCGGGAATTGGCAGACACTGACAAACCGGTCGGCTTCAGGGCGAGGCCGGAATGGTGAACGAGAATCATCTGGCCGAATTTTTATTAATACTGGGAGTTCTTTTTGCCCTGACTTACTGCCTGGCCGGACTGTTGGTTCAGGTTCGCATCCCGGCAATTATTGCCGCTCTTTTTGTCGGCATGTTCATTCATTACACCACTTTGGGTGAACGGCTGCTTTCACCGGAACTGTTACCCTTGATAAATGTATTGGCGCAACTTGGTGTATTGTTCCTGCTGTTTTTTATCGGGTTACAAATCGACTTGCAAAAAATGCGCAGCCTGGGCGCGGATATACTTTACTGCACAGGGCTGAACACCATTATTCCATTTATCTTCGGAATGATCGTCATGCTGTTATTAGGCTATGGGTGGTTACTGGCATTTATTATCGGTTTAACAAGAATGCCTACTGCTGAGGCTGTTATCGTTCCAATCCTGGATGAATTTCAACTGATCAGAACCCGTGTCGGAGAAATCATTATTGGCGTTGGCACGTTGGATGACGTGATTGAGATAGTTATCATCACAATTGTATCAATCTGGATATCAGGAAGTCTGGGACTGGCTGCGGGTGATGTGGGTTCTGAGATTCTTGCTGTTATGATTTCATTTGTTTTATTCCTGTTTATTGCCTGGCTCAGCTATCGATGGATAGTGCCCCGGCTCGCAAATTATTTGCCGGTACGGGTAAGCCATCTGATGATGTTGTGCATTGTAATTATGTTCAGTTTATATCAATATATTATAATTATATACTAGCGGCGGAGAGCTAGCCGTTCCCAATTCCAGGAAAACCGACATTCAGGTGTATCCACCCATAGTCAAGGTGACCGCGCAGTTGGGGATTCGGTTCGATCCTGCTCCGACTGTTCAGGATTTGAGGTTGTAACCGTAGCCCCGGTGATCCGTCTGGCTATCTGTGTCTCCGCATGATTGAAGGCAGGGCCGTAATAATCAATTTCACTTTCCGTCATGCCTGCGTCCCTGTACAGGCTGCGCCAACTCCCGTCTATCACGTCAAGCATATCGTTCAGTGTTTGAACGGCCATGTCCTGCTCCACATCAAAAAAAGGCGCCGCTTCAATAGCCGCCTCAATGGAGGCTTCATTGCCGCTGAGTTCGCTGATCCCGGTTTTGAGCGATCGGTGGCGTAGCGGTTGCGGATTTATGTCAAAGGCTGGTGAGAGTTGCCAGCGATTATCGCCTGCATAGAGAAAGCCATGGTTTTGCAGGTGGTCGTCATTGTTAGAGACCAGTATGTAAAACAGTATTCGGCGGTATAGTTCATGCATTTGTTGTCTGGGTTCCTGGCAATGGGCAACCATCATGTCGACAATATCGGTGTAGTAGACAGGCTCAGGGGTTTCCCGGCCCATGAACGTTCTTGCAGAGATGTAGGGGACGCGCGATTGGCGGTCACGGTCAAATCGGGTAATGAGAGCAACAGGGTAGTCTGTATTCCCCAATTCTATACGGGAAACAGCAGCATTGATCCCGGTGGTGCCGGCAAGGTTCAGGGTCGCTACTTCGGCCCGTTCAACCGGCACCCTGTCATGCGTTGATGTAAACTTGATGATGGACAGCACACCGTTATCATCTATGTTGGATTTTGGTCTCGCCCCGCCCAGCGAGCCGACATAACCCTGCAATTCATCAAGCACCTCCTTTTTCATGGCCGAGTTCGTCTCCCAGGCGTGTGCCAGCCGGCGCAGGTCCGGCAAGTCAGCAAGACGCGGTACTCGTGGTGTTGCCGTTGACAAGAAGACGCCGTTCTCATCCTGAAAGCGCAAAGCGCCTGTTCTGGTAAAGTCGTCCGCCCTGATGAGATAATCAATTTCATCCGCCCCGCGGTCCATTGTCGCGTTTACCAGGGTACGCCCCCAGGAATCTGGAGACGCATCGGCAAATGGATCCGGCAGAGACAGTCTGGGCTCATCCCGGGTACCGGAACTGAAAAAAGGCGCGTCAAGTAACGGCATGGCCGGGGCAATTGCGAAGGCGTCTTTTCGTTCCAGCCATGCCGGTGAATACCGGAACATGCTGAACTGGCGGTCACCTTCTTTTTCAAATACGAGCTCACCCGCCTTGACAGCATCGCTGCCCAGCACAACCTGAATGCGAACCACTCTCTTGTTCATGGAGTGCGCTTCACCGCTGTCCGGCTCTTGTTTGCGCTCGAGCGGCGAATCCGCTTCGGCAAGGCTTCAATATCCATGACCAGGCCTGTATCATCTGATGCGACATCCAGCAGGTCATGCAAGCGTCTGATTTCGCCAAAGGCCAGTAATGCCATGGCCAGCGCTTGGATAGAAACACCGGGATCACCTTTTTCAAGGCGCCTGACCGTGCCGTCAGACATACGCATCCTGGATGCCAGGTCGGAAAGCGACATGCGACGTTTACGGCGGGCGATGCTGATGTCCCTGCCTAAACGGGCTAATGTTTTATTAACTGCTATAGATTGTGGTTTATGTTTCATAACATGTTATGTATAGAAGTTTATGGTTTTAATGTCAAGGCGTGCCGCGGGAAAATCCTGAACGGCGGGTGGATCAGGTTATGGGGAGGGGGTCAATGTTGCAAAGCGATGCGCATGATGACATCGCGCAGTTCGCCTTGCGGATCCCCAACTGTCACCTGCCTGCCGTAGAGGTCGGCGATATTTGCGCGCGCCCAGACCTTGGCGATTGACGGTCTGGTGGTATCTTGTTCTGCGGCGTCAAGGACGAAAGAGCGCCGCGGGCGACGGCCTCGCGGTCGTAATACGGCGCCCGCGGGAAGGCAGGATGGCCGCCGTTCTCGATACCCACCACCGTCATGGCGCCGGTGCGGCGTTCGGTGATGTCACCCTCGGCGGGTTCCAGGGGTTATCGTTCCCACAGGGGCTGGCGTGCAAAACGTTCTTTTAACCGGACATTCGATTCCACAGGCGCATCAAGCGCCGCAATAAAAGCATCGTATGCCTTGTCATCAAGTGCAATAACGGGACGCTCATTTAATGTTTCAATCGCAGCCGCTTCACTCGAGCGAAGTACGAACTCAGTGCGCGTGATTCCTCGAATTGCCGCTGCGCGGTCTATAAGGGCCAGACGCTCTTCTTTCATTCTGAAATTCACTTGAGCCATTATATATTCTCTTGGAGTTGTAAAACCTGCTTCAAGCTTCTGTGTATATCATTTGTATAGACAGTTGTCAATACCCCCGGGTCCACTCTGTCACCCTGCTCGCCCAGGGACCGTCCCGGAATACGGCGAAAAGAGACTTTTCTCCTATGGGAGATGAACATGATATTACTCACCTGATTGTAATCAACATAGAACACCTGGGTTTTGTGCGGCAATATTCAAGTTATATCCCCAAACTCTCATGATCAGATCTCTGCACACCCCGACAGCATGTAACTCAGCTTGCTGGGGACAGAATTAATTCTGTCCCCGAATTTACACAGCAAATCCGATCCCCAGGCGTCGCTGAGCGGTTCAGCTTATATGGTTAAACTTGAAGACAATTCCTACACCTGGTATTTGCCCATCAAACTCTATCAAAGCGCCAGCGGCGAGTGGATACGGTCTCCTGAAGTCATCGTTATTTCCGTTAAGATAAAGCTTGCAACATTGATACACCTTATGGATCAGTCATCGTGATTTTTATCTTAAAATTACTAGTACCCTTTCCAGTGAGCCCTGAGCCGTGCGCGGCTGCCTCAAACTACCGCCGCCTGACCCGGGTGATCCGGACGTTGTACTGAAGACTATTTCCGTGTGACCAGAATTTTTTTAACCCAGCCGCCGCCATTGCTGGTTTCGACCCTGATGAAACCGTTGTTTTCTTCACCCATGAATATCATGCCATCGGACTTTTTCAGTTCGCCAAGCTGTTCCGCAGCAGTGGATGAGTCGGAGAGTAATTTCACGTTATCTATCTTTGGGTAGAGAATGTCACCTTCAGCAAATACATCACCCGCTTTTTTGGACCCGCCGGCAGCAGCTTCCTGTGCCAATGTGCCGACATCGCGCTGCAAGCTCGGCTGACCGCGCACTGCCCTGACGATGTGGTTGTAATTGTCCATGAGGCTTGCAACAATAATCTTGCCTTCATTGGTATTGCCATACCCGCCTAAACCGGCGCCGGCGCTGCCACCTACCAGGAGACCGCCCAGCGCCAAATCCGCTTTCTTGGAACTGCCGGTCGCCGAAGCGACTTGCACTCCCGAGCGCGCGTCAGAGACCAGCATACTTGTCTGCGCCTCTTTGAATTTAAGACCACCGACCAAACCGCCAATGAGGGACCCCGCGGAGCCGAACACACCACCTAACGCGGCACCGACCCCGCCACCCAAAGCGCCGGCGTCACTTTCCGAAAAAACCACTTCAGGCCGCAGAAGAAAATCCGCGCTGACGATTTGACCGCCGCCTACGTTGGAATTCTCTCGAAGCTGACCCGCTTCCATCAGGGCGCGTTCCTGCATCATATTGTTCATTCCCTGACCGCGTTCTACGACGATGAAACAGTTGGACTGTTGTATCATCATGCGAACAACGCCAACCGGTGATTGCAAGTCATATTGCAACAATGCGCTAATGACAAAATCCTGCGGTTCTATGACAGCCATCGCGCCCATCGGTTGAGCACATTGTTCCAAAGTGCTTTCACTGCCTTGCGTGGAACCTGATGGCCCGGCGGCGCCTTGTGCAACACTGCCGCCTTCCCCCTGTTTCATTTCGGTAACACCCTGAGCCAGCGCCAGCGACATAAAACCGGCAACCGGTAAAGCAATCAAAATGGTCTTCAAGGTTTGCCGAATAATGGCCAGAGAATTCAGGCTGAATTTTGTACCGTAGAAACAATGACGCCTAAGGGCTTGTCTGCTCTTGTGTCTCATACTATTTCTCCTCTTAAGCCGATTATACCATCGAAAGCAGTGTGGTCTATCTTGTCATCTTTATCAACAACTACGCTATCAGTTCGCGCAGCGTGTTTGCCAGCAATCGAAACTCCCCTGCTCTCAAAGACGTGCGGCGCCATGCCAATCCGATTTGGCGGAAAGCGGGCACGCTGACCCGTGAAAACATGACATCCGTCCCCTGGGTGATATGGGCGTCAACCGCGAGCCGCGGTATCAACGTGACTCCTATACCCGCGGCAACCATTTGTACCAGCGTGTGCAGACTGCTTGCCTCAAACTGTGACCGTATCTTACTGTTGCCCTGGCCGCAGACGTCCAGCGCGTGGCCGCGCAGGCAATGCCCTTCCTCCAGCAACATCAATTGCGCACTCTTAAGCGCTTCGAGCGAGATCTCGTCGCGGCCGGCAAGCACATGGTTGCGGTTGCAGGCGAACAGAAATTCATCCTCCATGACGATCTCAATCGCCAGGTCCCCGGTATCGTAAGGCAGTGCAATCAAGGCGATATCCAGCTCTCCTTCTTCCAGGCGGGCGAGCAACGGGACCGTTTGCTCTTCCCTCAGGTAGATAGTCAGCTCGGGGTACCTTTCCCTGAGTACCGGCAGTACGCGGGGCAGGAGGAAAGGCCCGATCGTCGGGATCACCCCGAGGCGCATCTCGCCGGTCATTGGCGAGAGGTCGGCCCTGGCCACGTCCATAACCTCTTCCGCTTCCTGCAATATCGCCTTTGCTCTCTCGGCTATCTGCCTGCCGGCCCGGGTGATCAGCACCTGCCGGTTGGTGCGTTCCGCGACCGCGGCGCCGAGCACCGATTCGAGGTCGCGAATGCCGGCGCTGAGTGTCGATTGGGTGATATAGCAACGCTCTGCCGCCCGACCGAAATGTTGCGTGTCGGCCAGCGCCACCAGGTATTGCAGTTGTTTCAGCGTGGGTAATCGCTTCACCAGGTCCCTCCAAGTAGCAAATATTCGTATAATACGATTATAATAGCAAATAATAATCGTTATACATAATGAATAAATCCACCTATAGTTGGCCCGGTAATGAAGTAATAACGTATTTATCCTGTAATTTCTAATACTGAACTGATAGTACGGAGGAGCAAATCATGAGCGAAAGCAAGTGTCCCGTAATGGGCAATCACGGTAACGGCGCCACCCGCAGAGGCACGACAAACCGCGACTGGTGGCCGGACAAGCTGGAACTGGATCTTCTACGCCAGCATTCTTCCAAATCCGACCCGATGGGCGAGGACTTCAACTATGCTGAAGAGTTCAAGACCCTGGACCTCGACGCGGTAAAGCAGGACCTCTATGAACTGATGACTACATCACAGGACTGGTGGCCGGCCGACTACGGTCACTACGGTCCGTTCTTCATCCGCATGGCGTGGCACAGTGCGGGCACCTATCGAATCGGCGACGGCCGCGGCGGCGGCGGGACCGGCAACCAGCGCTTTGCCCCCGTCAACAGCTGGCCTGATAACGGTAACCTGGACAAGGCGCGCCTGCTGCTCTGGCCTATCAAGAAAAAGTACGGCAGGAAAATCTCATGGGCCGATCTCATGATCCTGGCCGGCAACTGCGCCCTGGAGTCGATGGGATTCAAGACCTTCGGGTTTGCCGGCGGTCGCGAGGACATCTGGGAACCTGAAACGGACATTGACTGGGGCATCGAGAACGAGTGGCTCGGCGACAGGCGCTACAGCGGCGACCGGGATCTCGCAGAACCCCTGGGCGCGGTCCAGATGGGCCTGATCTACGTGAACCCGGAAGGGCCCAACGCCAATCCCGACCCGGTGGCCTCGGGCAGGGACATTCGCGAGACCTTCGGCCGTATGGCAATGAACGACGAGGAGACCGTCGCACTCACAGCCGGCGGCCACACGTTCGGCAAGGCCCACGGCGCCGCTCCTGCGGACACCCATGTCGGTCCCGAACCTGAGGGCGCTCCCATAGAGCAGCAGGGCATGGGCTGGAAGAGCAACTACGGCAGCGGCAAGGCCGGTGATGCGATTACCAGCGGCATCGAAGGCGCGTGGACTGCCACCCCGACAACGTGGGACAACAGCTACTTCGATACCTTGTTCGGCTACGAATGGGAACTCACCAAGAGTCCTGCCGGCGCCTGGCAGTGGAAGCCCGCGAATGGGGCGGGATCAGATACCGTGCCGGATGCCCACGATCCGGACAAACGCCATGCTCCCATGATGACCACGGCGGATATGGCCATGCGTATGGACCCCATTTACGAGCCGATCTCGCGGCGCTTCCAGGAGAACCCGGACGAGTTCGCCGATGCATTCGCACGGGCCTGGTTCAAGCTGACACACCGCGACATGGGTCCACGGTCACGCTATCTCGGCCCGGAGGTCCCTGGAGAAGATCTCATCTGGCAGGACCCCATCCCTGCCGTCACCCACGAACTGATCAATGAGCAGGATAGCGCGGCCCTGAAGTCCCGGATACTTGCATCAGGTCTTTCCGTTTCCCAGCTGGTCTCGACTGCATGGGCTTCGGCCTCAACCTTCCGCAGTTCCGACCTGCGCGGCGGGGCAAATGGCGCGCGCATTCGCCTCGCGCCGCAGAAGGACTGGGCGGTCAACCAGCCGGATCAACTGGCTAAGGTGATCGATACTCTTGAGGGTGTCCAGCAGGAATTCAACAACGCACAAACCAACGGAAAGCGTGTGTCACTGGCCGACCTGATCGTACTGGGCGGTTGTGCCGGCGTTGAGCAAGCCGCGAAGAACGGCGGGCATGATGTGACGGTTCCGTTCACGCCGGGGCGCGGGGACGCCCTGCAAGAACAGACGGATGTTGAGTCCTTTGCCGTGCTGGAACCGGTTGCCGACGGATTCCGCAACTATCTCAACGGCGCAAACGGCGTCGCGGCGGAAAGACTGCTGGTCGACAAGGCGCAGTTGATGGGACTCACGGCGCCCGAGATGACTGTCCTCATCGGCGGGATGCGTGTCCTGGATACAAACGCCGGACAATCACGACATGGCGTCCTTACCGGGCAGCCTGGGGTGCTCACCAACGACTTCTTCGTGAACCTGGTCGACTTGGGCACGTCGTGGCAACCGGTCTCCGAAGACGGAAACGTGTTCGAGGGACGGGCCCGCGCAACGGGTGAAGTCAAATGGACCGGCACCCGCGCCGATCTCATCTTCGGCTCGAACTCCGAACTGCGGTCGTATGCGGAAGTCTACGCCTGTGACGACTCACAGAAGCAGTTCGTGCGGGATTTTGTGGCTGCCTGGAACAAGGTGATGAACCTGGATCGTTTCGACATTGCCTGATATCCGGTACAGGGGGAAGGTCCTCAATCATTCGTATTGAGGACCTTCCTTACTGGTCCCCTACCCCGAATTCGTACCACACAGCTATTCAGGGAAGGTCAGAGTGAGGTGCTCCCGTTCAGAAGTCAACAGATCCAGGATTACGACCACCGTGCCAGTGACCATCCTCGCTGGCCACCAGGCAAGTTATCATTTGTCAGCCCAACTCATCTACCGGTACGGCCAATTTGCCATAATGCCCGAATCCGCGTACTTGGCCGGGTTGTTCACAAGTCACTCAGCGGAACGACCCACGGCACCTGCGCCTGTCAGGCCGATTGCCAGATCCAGTGAGCCCTGAGACGAGCACGGCGGCCTCAAATTACCGCCGCCTGACCCGGGTGATCCGGACGTTGTACTGAAGACTATTTCCGTGTGACCAGAACTTTTTTAACCCAGCCGCCACCATTGCTGGTTTCGACCCTGATGAAACCGTTGTTTTCTTCACCCATGAATATCACGCCCTCAGATTTTTTCAGTTCGCCAAGTTGTTCCGCTGCAGTGGATGAGTCGGAGAGTAATTTAACGTTATCTATCTTTGGGTAGAGAACGTCACCTTCAGCAAATACAGCCCCCGCTTTTTTGGCCCCGCCGGCAGCAGCTTCCTGTGCCAATGTGCCGACATCGCGCCGCAAGCTCGGCTGGCCGCGCACTGCCCTGACGATGTGGTTGTAATTGTCCATGAGGCTTGCAACAATAATCTTACCTTCATTGGTATTGCCATACCCGCCTAAACCACTACCGCCTCCCAGGAAACCGCCCAGCGCCAAATCCGCTTTCTTGGAACTGCCGGTCGCCGAAGCGACTTGCACCCCTGAGCGCGCGTCAGCGACCAGCATGCTTGTTTGCGCCTCTTTGAATCTAAGACCACCAACCAAACCTCCAATGAGGTCTCCCGCGGTGCCGAACACACCACCTAACGCGGCACTGACCCCGCCACCCAAAGTGCCGGCGTCACTTTCCGAAAAAACCACTTCAGGACGCAGAAGAAAATCCGCGCTGACTATTTGACCGCCGCCTACATTGGAATTCTCTCGAAGCTGACCGGCTTCCATAAGAGCGCGTTCCTGCATCATATTGTTCATTCCCTGACCGCGTTCTACTACGATGAAACAGTTAGACTGTTGTATCATCATGCGAACAACGCCAACCGGTGATTGCAAGCCATATCCCGATAATGCGGCAATCACAAAATCCTGCGGCTCTATTACCGCCATCGCGCCCATCGGCTTACCACATTGTTCCAAGGTGCTTTCACTTCCTTGCGTGGAACCTGATGGACCGGCGGCGCCTTGTGCAACACTACCGCCTTCCCCCTGTTTCATTTCGGTAACACCCTGCGCCGGCGCCAGTGAAATAAAACCGGCAACCGGTAAAACAATCAAAATGGTCTTCAAAGTTTGCCGAATAATGACCAGAGAAATCAGGCTGAACCTTGTAATGTGGAAACCCTGACGCATCAGGGCGTCTCCGATCTTGTATCTCATATCAATTTTCCTCTTGTGCTGATTTTATTGTTTCGCGAACTCAATATGGAGCAAGAAACAGAGAAAGCATGGCTTTCCCTCTATCTACTCCGAGCTTGATGATCATCATGAGCAGACTAGTACTCTTTCAATTTAATTCTGATCGATTGGCGGCTGCAAATCAATCAAGCGCCGGGTGTGTCCAGGGGTGCTGTGTCTGCATCGTCTTATCTCCTCAACCAGTCCGGTGTCACCCTGGCGTCACGACAGGATGGGGGCCTGAGAGCTTGCCCGGTACGGTGTGTCGTTCGCCATTGGTGATATTGATTTAGTTTGGATAAGTATATTTTATGTGAAAGCGATTTATTATGAGTTTTTCGGGATGTATGTGAGAAAAACTCACAGAAGAGTCCGCTTCAGGGGCCGCTCTGATAGAATTACGGGGACAATACTAAATTATCCTGCCGCAATCGGCTGTAAAAACCACAGGTTATCCATCTGAAGGAAGGCAAGCTGCCCTTACAATTCGCCGTTATTTCTGAATTAAATATCCTCAGAATGCCCTCACCAGCGACTCCCTCGATCCCTTCGGCAAGATCCCCGGGTTCAAATTCTACGCGAACTGTGTCTCGAAGAACCAGTACTCTTTCAATTTAATTCTGATCGATTGGCAGCTGCAAATCAATCAAGCGCCGGGAGTTGACTGCGGGGGATTGCCAGTGACAGGCTGCGCGCCACGCCGGGCTGTTTCGTGATGAGTCCATGGTCTTCCAACTGGGTTAACATGCGATGCACAGAGGGCGGCGAGACCCGGAAATAGCGCTGTAAATCGGCCTGTGCGGGGGCGATGCCGTTGACCTTGGTGTAGTAATGGATAAAGGCCAGGTACTGGCCTTGCTTATAGGTGAAGGCCGGGGCAATTTTTTTTGCGTCAGGGATCGACATGGCAGGTATTTTATGATCCATTATCCCTTTTATGACAAGCGGGGACAATGGCATGCATATCACCTACCGGGTTGAGTTGACGGCGGCAGAGCGGAGGTATTTGGAGACGTTTACGTCGCAGGGGAAGCAGCGTGTCCGGGCGCTGAATCGGGCCCGGATTTTACTGCTGGCGGACGGACGGGGGCTGACGGACCAGGCGATCACGGCGGCATTATCGGTGAGCACCTCGACGGTCTACCGGGTGAAGCGGGAATTTGTGGAGTACGGGTTGGACGCGGCGTTGTCGGAAGGGACTCGTTCGGGACAGCCGCGCAAAGCGGAATATGAGTATGAGCGCAAGGGGGTGGCCAATATCTTTGTCTACTTTGACAGATATCATGGCTGACATCATGCGAAGGTGACGGTAACAGAGAAAACCATCGACTTTACCGAGATGCTGCGCAAGTTGGTGGATGAACATTATCCCAATACCGAGTGCATCCGGATGGTGCTGGATAATTTGAACACGCACCAGCCTGCTTCGCTGTACCGGGCATTCCCGGCGCCGGAGGCGCGGCGATTATTGCGCAAACTGGCGTTTCGTTACACGCCCAGGCATGCCAGTTGGTTGAACATGGTGGTGTGAGATTGGCAATATGAACCAGCAATGTCTGGACCGTCGTATTGATAGCATGGACTTGTTAGAATCGGAACTCGCTGCCTGGGAGACCCGACGCGACCGGGAGAGGGCCAATATCAACTGGATGTTTGATGTCGACAAGGCCGCTGTGGTGTATGGCCGTTCCGGAGAGGGCGATTATATCAGGGCATGCAACTTTGGCATGACGGTGTCCGAAAGAAGGGGCGGCAGCAAACGTTGTAAGAAA
>MKWU01004431.1_pt1 | contig 16622 bp, 14 predicted proteins | sample 809101 | NCBI WGS metagenome assembly MKWU01 (sample SAMN05860141, study PRJNA318959) | sponge metagenome | host: Aplysina aerophoba | place: Slovenia: Piran, Adriatic Sea, Gulf of Piran | collected 2013-05-07 | reverse complement strand
TAGATTCCTGCCCCGTTGCGCTGCCCTCTTTTCCTGCTGAGAATTCTTATTCAATCGGTGATGCAATCACTTTCTTGGCTCAGATGCCCGACGGGTTCTTGGCGGGTGTGGCCACGTCTCCGCCGTATAACAAAGCCTTCAGGGGGCGGAATCGAAATGGCGCGTCAACCAATTGGCCCAGTAGTCGGTTGATGGAATCCGATTACGATTGACCCAAACTTGGCAGGGGTCAGCTGTGCCTCGGTCGTTGAAAATGTAACCAACGACAGAGCTTGGTATCGGTTTGGTAAGCGCGTAGTGGCCGGCGACCTTGGGATTGCTAGGTGTTTGTCAGTTGAACCCAACCGCGGCGAAGCAAAGAAATAGCAAGATTTTTCAATTTCCGCGCGGCGCCAGAGGTACCAACGGGTAAGTACATACCAAAAAACCGGCACATCGTTCACCCGGGTGCATGACAGAATGGTGACAACCCATGAATACGAAACGAGCCACAAGAATCGGACAAATCAGACTTTCGAGGTGTCGCTTATTTAACCGAAGTCCGCTTCGAAAGCGACACGTCGGGTGTTGCGCCCGGAACGGTTGGTTCTCGACAGTTTCACTCTTTCTGATTGTTGTGTTGATGTTTGCGCCCCCGGCAAGTGCAGTGGACTATTCGACGACCTACTACGATGGGTCGACAGATTACGACGTATATCACTGGTCAAAGTGGTACTGGTCGGGAGGAGGTGAGGCATCGGCAACGCCTCTCGTGCAGAATGAAATCTGTGGTTATAAACATGCATATCATACGAATGGACACCTACCGATCAAGTGCAGGAAAGCTGAGTCGTGGAGCAATCGAATTCAGTACCCTCGGCAAATGGCGAGAAACGTGTGCGTAATTCGAGATCTAAGTTGGGGTGGTTACGGCATCTCTCTGGCTTGTTATAAGGGCAGTTAAATGAGACTCGGGTTCGCGCTGGGGTCAATTCGTAAATTCCGATTACGGACGACATCTATGGTGAGATTGCTGCTTCTTGCGGTTTTTTTGTTTTTTGCTTTGGGGTGTAGCGGTGATGATCGCGTTAGTGATCGGGCTTTGAGTGAACTTAAGTTAGGTACGCTGCCCTCAGGTGTTGAGATTTTCGGATCGCGGCCCAACAATGGAGCATTGCTGCTATTTGAAGGTGCGGACTTTGCGTCTTGGGTTGTGTTCTTTGATAACGAAACTTGCGTGTTGGATATTGAGCGGAGTGTGTTGAGCACTCGAAGCGAACCGGTTGTGGAACTTGGCAGAGATGATCTTGTCTCCAGTGTTTCTTGCAACCCCCCCGATTGGGTTCACGAAAAAGGTTTGGTCGCCACTGGCGAGGATTACCGGCAGACGATCATATCCGCAGTGTTGCCGAGAGTGTATTGCTCTAACAGTTGGACACTCGGCAACACCGAACAGTTAAGTCCTTTCGGTGTGCTCGCAAAATCGCCTTATTCTGTTCATTTAATAGCACCGAATTCCGAGGTGCTTGAGGCGCAAGAAGTCGGAGCGTTAGGGAGTTCTTTTGATGTCCAGATTCGCTGCGAGTGTGGTGATAGGGCAATGCGAGCGCTTATCTGATCCGATGGGTTGTTCGATTCCTAGGCGCATCGTTTCTTTTCTTTTGCTGTTTGTTGTTGTCGCGGTCGTTGTGGCTTGTGGTGGAGGTGACACCACCGATCGTGAAGCGAGTATCGGTTTTTTGGCTGGTGGAGATGAGTTTCGGGAGTTCCGGCAGAGATACGATCAAAGAGTGTCGGACCTGAAAGATCTTTGTCTGCGGCGAGCAGGGTTCCAACCCGAGAAGTTCACCGAAGCCCCCGACCCGCCGATGCCGACGGTTCCTGCCGAAGAGATGAACTACTACGGGATTGTCGACAATCTGATGTTGATGCAAGAATACGATGCGGCGATGGCCCAACAAATCCCCGAAGCCGACCCGCAAGTTTCAGCAGAGGAGCGAACGGCATATGACGAGGCGCTGCACGGAACCGGTCAAGAGCCTGGATGCGCTCAAGAAGCCCGAACCACCGCAGACGCTGAGTTCCGTATTCCTGAAGTCGAAGCGATCGCACCGCTTGTCGCACAGTTGACTATTGATTCGGGTGCGGCTGATGCCTACCAGATTCGTGTGGATGAATGGTCAACATGTATGCGCGAACAAGGCATTGACGGGCTCGTAAACCCGTCTGGCATTCACCGACTCGTCACCGAACAATGGTTTCGAGACGGTGCAGACGACGAGAGCAGCAAAGCTCCAGATCTCGAACGCTCAATCTACCTTGCGGATCAAGAATGCCCGTCACCGTCGAGCGACACATCCCTTGAAGAAGCAGCCGAAAGAATATTGGATGCCAACCCCGAAGTAGAAGCATTACTGAGTCAACTCACAGCAGAATAGAAGATCGGTTCACCATCAGTCAACGCAACCATAATCTGTGGCCAGTAGTAGGTGGGGTTAGAGTGCGGTTGTTGGCAAACTCCCTCTCAGCCAGCGTCCCATAGCGCGGTTACCTTTCGATGCGTTGCATGTGGGGCATAACAATTGCAGGTTGCTGTCGATGTCGGCTCCGCCCTTAGACCGCGGCACAATATGGTCGACCTCGAAAATGTCTATCGGGAACTCGCGTTCACCGCATTTGCCGACACACTTCCCGTCCTGCTGACGGTAAAGGATTTGTTTTATGTTTGGTGAGCGACGTTCGACCTCTCGGTCGGTCCGTATCGGTGGTGTTCTGCTGTGAGTGATTGTAGGTAGTTGCGGTTCTCCATCGTTACCCATTTTGAACAGCGGCATTTCATCGGCGTTTTCAGTCAATCGCTTTACGACAAGACCCCGCGCCAACGGTTCGATATCGGCACCGACCCAGCGTCTACCTAAGCGTTCAGCGGCAACCATTGTTGTGGCGCATCCGCAAAACGGATCAAACACCATGTCACCCTCGTTGCTAGACGCTTGAATGATCCGTTCCAGCAGAGCCAAAGGTTTCTGCGTGGGGTACCCGGTGGACTCTAAATATTTCGGGTTGTTGCGCACTTCGGGAATGTGCCATACAGAACGAAGAAGAGATGGTTTTGCTACGAAAGCCACGTCAGAGTCTCGCGGTTGCCGTCCCGCGCTCTTTATAATTCTGTTGCGGCTACGAAGTTCTTCTGACTTTTCGTGTTTGATAGAGCCGTAGAGGACCGTGCGCCCATCGACCTCTAGATACCTGCCCCAACGGGCTTGCATCTGGGGCGAGAGTTCTGATTCTCGAGGATTGTTAAACACGTAGTTATCAGACTTGGAATAGAAAAAAACCGTGTCGTGTTTGCGGGGGAAGACCTTTCGGGCAGAGGTCATCGCAGCACTACCATACGTCCAGACGATTTCGTTGCGGAACTGGTGGCGACCGAACACGGCATCCATCAACTGCTTCAAGTAATGCGAAGCTGTTGGGTCGCAGTGCAGGTAGATGGATCCTGTTGATTTCAAAATCCGCCGCATTTCAATTAGACGAACCGACATGTACGTCAAATAGGCTTGCATTGAATCGCCTGCTGTGAACCCGGCACCAACAATCGTGTGCCACAACTCGGGCGCTGCGATCTGCAACTCGTCAGCGTGTTCCTGTTTAATGTCATCCAATGACCAAGTGTCACTGAAAGCGGCACCAGCGGCCTGTGAGCCTAACGGCGCTGCATAGTCCCGTTTGCTATTGAAGGGTGGATCCAAATAGATCAAGTCGATGGTTTCACGGTTCATACCGCGCATCACGTCTAGATTGTCTGCTGTCCACAACGTGCGGTTTTCAAAGTTGATGTTTGCGTGTTCAGTCATAGCGAAACATTACCGAAAAGGTGTGACATTGCGGGCTTCCTCGGCATCCTGCACAGGTTAGGCGGGTTAGCCCAGATATTTCAGTAGTGGGGTTTGTGTTGGGGTGGGTGTTCGCGCGAGGTGCCCTACTGGTGTGGCAGAAGCAGACTTGTAAGAAGGTTCTGGGGCCACGTCAAGGAGGGCACTCGCATGGTGAAGTACAGTGGTAGTTGGCCGCGGTTGAGGTTTGTTGGCGGGGGCGGGGTTTGGTTGTTCATGCGGGGGCGCGGTAGTTGGCTGAATTGGCTGAAATGGGTTGCGTCTGACTTCGCGCGACAGATTCTGAGTTTTTCTACGCTACATCGGGCAGGGTTGGTGGCTTGCCCAGGCTAGCCAGAGGGCTGCTGTCCAAGTGAAGTCTTGGCCTCCTACAGGGCCGCCGGTTATCGGGTTGAAACTTTCGGGCATTCCGCTTTTGGTGATCAATTTGGCTGTGTCGGTGCGGAGTCGTTCGGCCCATTGAGTTGCGCCGATTTCGTTCAGCCCGGTTGAGATCATGTAGTTCACCATGCACCAGACTGGCCCACGCCAGTAGCGTAACGGCTCAAAGTGCGGGTGTCGAGGGTCGAAACTGGGTACCAGAAACTCGCACGTTTGCGACCACGCTTCGAGTTCGTTGAGTAATTGTTCGGTGTGGTTGACAATCCCCGCATACGGCGCCAGAAACGATGCTGAAGTGCCTGCTTCGGCGTGTTGGCCATTGCGTAGGTCTAGCGAACAGTAGGCACCGACTTTGTCGTTCCAGAATTGTTCGAAACCAGATTCGAGGCGAGCGACCCTAATTTGTGCTGCGTCTGTTGGTTCGCCGAGTGCTGTGCCCAGCCAGATTAGGTCTCGTTCAGCGCGCAGCAGCACTGCGCTGAGCCCCGGGTCGGCGACCCAAAAGGGGCTTTGTTGCGCGATTACAGTGTCGTCCCAACCTACAGTTGCGGCTTGGTCGACGAGGGCGAGGTAGCGGTCGTAGTCGGCTTGTAAGGGTCGCATGTCGGGGTTGACATGGTCGAGGTCGCGGCGTTGGTGATGGCCGTTGGATGAAGAAGCAATGCGTGATAAGGGTTGGTCCCAGTCGGGCAGGTTGTCACGTCCAGATTCCCAGGGGTGCGAGATGGCGATTATGCCCCGTCCTTCGGGGTCTCGGGCGCGGTGCCACCATTGATGCCAGCGTTCGATTGAGCGGTAAAGGGACAGTGATGGTAAGTGGTCCATTTCGCTGAGGAGCTTGACGATTGTTGCGGCTACTGGTGGTTGCGAAATACCTGAACTTGCTGGCGCATTGCGGCCGGTGCGCCAGATTTCGGGCCCCGGGAAATAGCTACTTGAGTCAGACCAAAAGACGATGTGCGGAACCATTCCAGACGGCCATTGCGCGTCAAACAGGGAGTGGATCTCAGCCCAGGCTCGAGGTAGGTCAAATTGTGCCCAACCTAGAGCCGCAAAGAGCGAATCCCAGTTCCATTGAAACGGGTAGAGACCTTCGGTTGGTACGGTGTATGTGCCTCGGTCGTTTTCGAGCAGGATTGTTTTTGCTTCGCGTGTGCGGTCTGTTGCGGCGCTCATGGGGTGTAGAGGACGTTGTTGGTGGTGGGGTCAATCCAGCGGATTTGATTTGCGGGGAAGCGGATGTGTAGTACTTGATCGGTGGCCACCTCGAGTGTTGGATGGGTCGACACTTTCAAACGATGTCCGCCAACGCTTACGGTCAACAGGTTTTGAGCACCGAGTGGTTCCACCACTTCAACGTTGACGGCTACGGTTTCGGGGGTCGGTTGTAGTAGCGTTTCCATGTTTTCGGCTCTGATGCCTAGCGTTACCTTGTTGCCGGGTAGGTCATGGATCAGCGATTGCGTCTCAGGGGTTAGCGAGAATTCGTGTTTTGCGACTTCAACCGCAGTTTGGCCATTGCTGCGCTTGATGTTTCCTTCCAAGAAGTTCATGGGCGGGTTGCCGATAAAGCTGCCCACGAAGCGGTTGGTTGGTGACTCATAAACGGTGTTGGGCGCATCGCATTGTTGAATCTCGCCGTCGCGCATTACCGCGACGCGGTCGCCCATGCTGAGGGCTTCTATCTGGTCGTGGGTGACGTAGACGGTGGTGGCATCAACATCGGCGAGTAGGCGTTTGAGTTCTGCGCGCATTTCCAATCGCAGTAGGGCATCTAGGTTGCTTAGTGGTTCGTCCATGAGCAGCACTTTGGCTTGCATGGCGATGGCTCGGGCAACGGCCACGCGCTGGCGTTGACCACCGCTCATAGCGCTGGGTCGGCGGTCGAGAAGCTCTTCAATGTGCAGCAATTCGGCGGCTTCTTCAATACGTTTTCGTATTGTGGATTTGTCGACCTTGTTCATCTTGAGACCGAAACCGATGTTGTCTCGCACCGTCATGTGCGGGAAGATTGCGTAACTTTGGAAAACCATTGAAATGTTTCGCTGTCCCGGTGGCTGGTAGGTCACGTCGCGGCCGCCGATAGCGATGCGTCCCGCGTCTGCCATCCCTAAACCGGCGATCGCTCGCAGTAGCGTGGTTTTGCCGCAGCCGCTTGGCCCTAGCAGCACCATGAACTCACGATCTTTGATGGTTAGGTTGACATCTTTGACAGCTACCTTGTCGCCGAAACTTTTGGCAACGCGTTCGACTAGAATTTCAGCCATCGTGCTCTCCGTTCATTTGGTTACCTGTCCCCACATGTTGAACAAATAGCGGCGGATAAAGAACATGAAAACGATTGACGGAATCATCAAAAAGAAACCGCCGGCGAATTTGTAGGCATCGGGTGAGTTGCTAAGAGAAGTAAAAACTAGTGCGGGAAGTGTGCGGTTGTCGAGGGTGAGCACTGACGCGGCAAAGACTTCGTTCCAAGACAACACGAAGGCGAACAAACCAGAAGCGGCTATCCCCGGCAACACTAGAGGAACCACAATATGGCGAAATGATTGAAATGGTGTTGCACCGAAAACCATTCCAGCTTCTTCTAGTTCGTATGGAACGCTGGCAAAAACACTCGACACTACGAGGATTGAGGTGGGCAGTGCCAGCGCGGTGTGCATCAGCGCGAGGCTCCAAAGACTATCGAAAACGCCAGCGCGCAGAAAAAGAACCGCCAAGGGGATTGAGAGCACCACGATTGGGAAGGCTCGCACGGCGAGTACGGATAGACGGAAGAGGTCTCGGCCTCGAAATATGTAGCGAGCTATCCCATATCCGGCGGGGATGGAAAGCAGTGTCGATAAGATTAAGGTGATTGCGGCCACAACGAAACTGTTCCATAATCCCCTTAATACGCCGTCGGATTCCAAAAAGAAACGCATCGTGTCGGTCGAAAAGGGTATGAACGGTAGGAAGTTTTTCGGGTAGCCGCGCACGGTTTCCACTGTGGTGAACGCCATTGAGAACACGAAGAAAACCGGAACTAGGATCCACACCGCGATGACGACGGCCACGATATAGGTGAGCAACCGGCCGCGTTTGGCTTTGCGGCGCATTTGTTTGTGTGATTGGACAACTTCTGGTGAATCGAGCGGGGCAAGCGCGGGTGGATGCGGGTCTTGGGTCTGCTTCATGTTGGACGTACCTCGGCTTCGGATCGAACTGACCGAAGGTAGAAGACGGCGCTAGCCACCGACAGCAACAAAATGAACAATGCGTAGGCGGATGCCACATTGGTGTTGCGCAGGTCGGCGTATTGGCGGAAACTCTCGTTGGCTAAGACAGTAACCACATCACCGCCGCTCAGAGCGACAACCACCGCGAACACTTGCAGAGCCAAGATTGTGCGCAGGATCAATGCGACCTGGATGCTCGGCTTGAGCAACGGCAGGATGATATGGCGGACGCGCTGAAAGTAGTTCGCACCGAACAACTCGGCGGCTTCTAGCGTTTCGTCTGGGATAGCTTGAAGCCCAGCCACGATTATCACCATCATGATGGAGGTTGCGCGCCAAACCTCAGCCGCCACGATAGCGACAAGAATCCATCCGGTAGTTTCTGCGGTGAGAAACGCAAAAGGCCCGTCAATGATGCCTAAACCGTCTAAGGCACTGTTGAGCAGGCCGTTGCCGGTGAATATTGAGAAGAAGAGAATCCCCGCGGCGAGGTCACTCATGCCAATGGGTAATGCGAAGACGTAAAGAAATCCCGAGTTCAGCCGAATGCGTGCATGGATCACCAGAGCCATCGCTAAGGCCAGCACCAACTGCACTGGAATTATCAATACCAGCAGCAGCAACGTTGTGCGAAGAGCGGGGCCGAAGAACCGGTCGTCGACCATGCGTTGGATAAATTTGGTGGTGAACTCGCCACTAGTGGCACCGCTGACCCAACCTCTTGATGCGTCTTCGGAGACCCGCAAATAGCTAGACGGTGCCCAGCCCGCGGCTGCGCCCGAGTTCATGTCGTCGGCGGGTTGTACCAAAAACCAGACCTCCAACTCGGCTGATTGGGTGATCGTTACCGTTGCCCGCTGTTCAAGTTGGCCAACCACGGAGCTAGTTTCGTTTGGTTCGGCGTGTATCTTGGTTAGCGGGTCAGCACCCTCGCCGAGCCTCGGGCGAACCGTGCCGGCCAATGGTTGACCAGAGGCATCTTCTTCACGTACCCGTATTCGTGCCTCAGTGACCCATCCACGTAACAACGATCCGTCAACGCCGGTTCCTTCGACTTGAAACCACTGATCGGTTATCAAGTCGTCGGAACCAGCGTTGACCATCTCCTGACTTCTACGGTCGTTGATTTCCAACTCTGTTCCAAGCGGAAGTTTGGCGACCGTGGCTCCAGAAAGTGTAGGAGATTCTCGGATCGGTAGTAATGCATCGTCGTCGTAGACGGTGAGCACAAACCCTTCATACATCGGGTAGAGGAAGAACATCGCGAGGTAGACGATCGCTGGCGCGATTAACGCATACGGTACGATGCGCCGCCGCCATGTCCGGTGTGTTTCTGTCCTCTTGGCGTTTCCCGTTCGGTTAGGGGGCCGGGTTTACGACGCAGGGGCCGTCGCTGGCTGGGTCGGGTGCCCAGCACGGTGCGCTAGCCTCGGTCATGAGGGTCTGTAGTGCGTCGCCTTCCTCGTTGAGGACGGTGGCGATGTCTCCGCCTTCAAGCACGATACGGTCGAAGGCGTTGCGGAATATTTGGTTGATTTCACCACCGCGTTCGCCAAGTCCGATTGGTAGGAGTGCTGGTAACGCGTCGGAAGCATTAGCTAGCTTTTCGACCGCTTCGGCTTCAAGGGCTACGCCAGCGGGCAACGAGGAAGTGTCGACCCCTTCCACAACCGGGAAGAATGCGAGTTCAGCTAGAACCTGAGCCTGAATATCGGGTCTGGTCAGATATTCAATAACCGCGGCTGCTTCTTCGGGGTTCGGGGCATCTGCTGGGATTCCGAGGCCCACAATGACTGGCATGAAGCCTCGGCCCTCGGGCCCTGACGGGGTTGGGAAAGCCACGAACGAATCGGGTTGTTCACTGAAGGCATCAATGAGACGGGCTACGTGGTCGAAACCCACCCAAACATCGCCGGCGAGCAACGGTTCTTGCATGAACGAGTAGTTGATCGATTCGGGGTTGATGGTAGGCCACAGTGAGTCGCGTGCCCATTCCATCATCTCGTGTGCTGCGGTGCTGCGGAACTCTGAAACCATGCCCCCAGTGAACGAGGGCCACATGTAGCCCTCTAGGAAGCGGTGGAAAAGACCTGCGTGGGGAAGTCCGCAAAGAGCTCGGCCTTCGCCGTCCAGAATGGCTTGACACCAGTCGGCGAACTCAGCCCAAGTGAGGTTGTCGATGTCGGAACCCGCAGGCAGGTATTGCAGCGCTTCGGTGTGGGCAGCCATAATGTAGGTTGCTTGCGCCCAGGGCACGTAAGCCAAGAAATCGTCCGTGCCTAACAGCCCTGCGTTCACAAAAGACTGGGCGAACGAGCGGTCGGCGCTCAGGTCGTCGTAAACGTCTATCATGTTGGTCAGCGCGTTGTTGTTGGCTAATGGCGGGAAAGTGCCGTGCAACGCACCTACCACATCGATGGCACCAGCGCCTGCCAGAATCTGGGCGATGGTTGGCCCTTCTTCAACGCCGTCAAAGTTCAGGTTGCCTGGCGCGAGGATTGAACGTAGCTTGGCCGCTTCTTCAACGGGCACGAATTGAGTGCTGACGAAGTTAGCGTTTGAACCGTCAGCCAGCATTGCTTCGGTGGTTGTGGTTGGTGCTTGGGTGGTTGCGGGCGCTTCGTCTGGGGCGGCCGCAGTTGTGGTTGGTGCTGCAGTGGTCGCTGGCGTTTCGGTCGCTGGCGCTTCGGTCGCTGCTGCGGTGGTGGGAGTGACTGAGTCGCTGCTCGAGTCTCCGCAGGCCGCCGCGATGATCCCGAATAATGCCAAGAGTGCTGCTAAGTAGAGCCAGCGCATCCCTTTGCTTCGGGTTGGCGTTACTTGTGGGTACATGATGTCTGCTCCTTTTAGCGTTCAACGGTTTGAGCGCTAGTGTAGTGGTGGCTTTTGTTGTGGTTGTTGCAACGTTACCGAAACGTTTCGGTTAACGTGTGAACGTGAACATAGCGTTAAGTTGAGCCGTTGTCAAAGAGATTCAAGAAGTTTTCTGTAAAGTTTTCTGGTGCTAACCGGCGCATTGGCGAAGAAAACGTAAGGGAATACCGTAAGGGAATACCGTAAGGGAATGTTGTGAAAAGCAAAAAGCGACCGACTCTGAAAGATGTCGCTCAAGAAACGGGCATATCGATCACGCAAACCTCTCGGGCGTTGAATGGTCGGCATGATGTATCAGCCCAAACTCGAAGGCTGGTGCTTGAAGCCGCAACCCGGATTGGTTACGCCCCGAACCTTGAAGCACGCCGATTGAAGATGCCCGAAACCCGAGCGAACTCCATCGGACTAGTTCTCGCTACCAAAAGTCAGCGGTTCTCCGATCCGTTCTTTGGTGACTTGCTCACTGGGTTAGTTGATGAAGCCGCCCAGTACGGCTTCGAGTTGCAACTATCCGCACCGCTCGTAGACGAAGACCCGACCATTTCGTATATGCGCGCTGTCGCAACCAAACGCGTTGATGCTTTCGTTGTTTTGCGAGCCGCGCGGCACGACCCCCGGGTCACTTATTTGCGTGAACAAGAAGTTCCGTTTGTGACGCTTGGGCGTATTGATGATCTTGGTGGTCACCCAGCAGTGAACTTCGCTGACGATGCGCTTGACCCAGCGATAGAGCATCTCGTTATGTTGGGCCATAAGCGGATTGGTTGCCTCGCAGAACCCCTTGAATACGTGGTTGCGGCACATCGGGTGGAGTCCTTTCATCAGGCACTCGCAGCACATGGTCTAGAAGCCGACCCCGCCCATATTGTGCCTAGCGGGTTTCGGGAAGACGAAGCAACCGAGGCCACCAAGCTACTGTTGCACAGCGCAGACCCACCAACGGCTTTGGTGGCGGTCAACGACCTGCTCGCTATGGGGGCTTTGCGAGCCGCGGCTGAATACGGCCTAGTCGTGCCAGACGACCTTAGCGTCATAGGCTTTGACGATATTGTTGCTGCGCGTTTTTTGTCACCAGCTCTAACCACCATGCGCTACCCCGCTCAAGATGTTGGCGCTAAGTTAATCGAACAACTCCTCACGGCCATTGAAGATCCGACTTACGAAGGCGATTTTCTTGTCAAACCCGAACTTGTCGTGCGCCAAAGCACCACAATAGTCAAGCAACGTTAGAGCTTGCCGACCAACGAAGTTAGCTAGGTTGTGAAGGTGATACTGCTGTGTTCGCAAGCTGGTTTAAGAAATCAACACCGGGGTTAGCGGGATCGTCCACTATGTTTCGTGAGGTTTCGAACAGCTCGATTGCTTCATCGTTGGCACCTTGTCGCCAGAGCACGATTCCCATGTTGTTGTAGATCTCGGCTTCGGCTTGTTTGGTTATCGCTTCGCTATGCATTGGTTGAGCCGCGATGAGGAACTCCATCGCTTGTTCTAGTTGTGCGTCATCGCCGTGGCGTGCCAATATTCCGGCCATTCCGTTGAGACCGTAATAGTCTTGCTTGGCTAATTCGCGTGACCTAGATGTTTCTTCAATGATGTTCTCATCTTTACTCAACAACGCATAACCCAAAAACTGGCTGTAATCGATAACTTGGTGACTGCGAGCAACTCTTTCCCATCCATCTAGGTCTGTTTGGGTAACTATCTCCGCAAAGTAGTCCGCAGCAATATCATCTGGCTGGATTTGAATTTGTTCGTCGGGGTTGCCGTCTTCAAGGACTTCTCGCAGAAATCCGTAATCTCGAACCGCCCGGCCGTGGTCAACACGGTTGGTTCGGTAGGTATGAAACACTGGCCGGTCGGTGGTTTCTAAGAACCTCTGTAAGGCCTCTTGTTGTGCTTCGACGGAAATGTTAGCGATACTGTCGTACAGATTGCCGGGGAACATAATCCCGTGCGCCTCGGCGTAGCGAATATCTGGACGACGGTTTTCTGCAAAGTGGTTGTAAGCCAGTGGCAATACAATCTCGTCACCGAAGGTGATTAGTACTGCATCTTCGGGAAGCAATTCAAACACCATGTCTGCGAAACGTTGGGCGAAGTCCGCATCAGCACGGTTGTTGGCCTCCCAATGGCCGGCTAGCGACCAAATTACCATAACCAAACCAGTGCTAGCTATCGCTACCGACCTCACCACTGAACGTGTCAACGTCGGCAAACTCAGCTTGTCAGTAAGCCACAACCCAACGTGATGTAAACCTATCGCAACCCAAATCCCCAACAGACCATAGCTAACCGACGGGTAAGCACGAAAAACGTAGGTGTGTTGGTAATCGAAATCGAAATTCAAAAGCAGGACCAAAACCACGCTTTGCGAAACAAACACTACCGGTGTCGCCCAACGGCTAACCCCATCAAACATTTCTCGGCGACCGCCATTACGGCGCTTGCGGCCACGGCGTGCTTGCGGGGCACGTTGTTCTTTTCGCTGAACCAATAACACGTACAGCCCCACGAGTGCGAATAGGAAGCCGACGAAGGTCATCTGCCATACAACATCGGAACTGAACCAGGTGAAAAACTCAATCCGGTCTGACCAACCCGCTGAAACGCTCGAGTCCACATCTCGGTATCCGTCACGAGCGATATGTCCTCTGATCCTGTCCCACGTGTCGAGCGGGCCGGGAAAACTGAACGTGGGTTTTTGCACGGAACGCAACACCATCCAGATGTATGGCACAAGCAGCGACGGCACGAATACGGCCACCAACTGCAACCAGCGTTTTAGCGCCGCGCCCCACATGGGTAAAAGTGCCAGAAAAAGCCCTGGCGTGGCCAACACCATTAACGGCCAATGGTTCGCCAAACTAATGCCATACAAACATGCCAGAGCGACCCAAGCTCGGTCGTTTGCGGGGTTGCGTCGCAGGTACAACAACAACGCAAACACCACAAAGAAAAGCAGGGCATTGAGAGTGTAAACCTCGGTGATAATCGCTTGAGCCCAGAAGTGTTCTGACACACCGAACAACCAGGCACCCACGAGCGCGGCGATTGGCCCAACCCGCATCAACCGAACGCAAGCATAAACCGCGCCACAAGCAAGCGCTCCGAGCACGCCGCTTAGCAGATGGCCAAGAAACGCGTCCGAACCCCAAGGAAGCTTCAAGAATATGTTGGCTAAAAGGGTATGGACGGGGTAACCGGGCGGATGTCCGATGCCTAAGTACTTGCCCACCAACAAAAACAACCCGTCATCTTCAAGCGACACGGTGCGAGGCGTGGTGATGAAATAAAGCATCAAAGGCCCGACCACGGCCAGCGCGCCAGCCACAAGATCGATGCCGATCTTGATGCCCGGTTGTTCGGGCGCGGCGTTATTGCGCTTGGAGCGCTGCTGAGTTTGTGTTCTGCTCACGTTCGAAGATCGACGGTTAGCCACAACCGTCAAATTATACTTCTTTTGGTGCTGGGTGTGTGCCCGTTTTCGGTGTTGCGTCGCCGCGGTGCCGCAATTCTTCAATCAATTCTTCAATTTTGGGTCTTCTGGCCTGGCCCGGTTGCGGTCAACTTGTTGCGGGTGTGTGATCGTCGAGCCATTTACGCCAATCGGCATCGTCTCTTGCGGCGGATGCTGCACCTTCACTTCCGTATAGGTACATCCAGATTGAGACCATGGTCATGCCGCCACCGTCTTCGGAAGTCAGAAACGCAGTACCGGGTGCTGGGTGGTCTACGAGCAGGGTGATTTTGCGGGTGCCGATGTCGACTACGGTGCCGCTGAGTTTCGTTGCTGGCGTAGCCGCGATAGTGATCTGTTCGCCTATTTTGGGTTCTTCGGTTATGCCTAACCCGTTGGTGAGGATGCCCCAGCCTTCATCAGGTGATACGGCCCAAACCACCATCGGTAACGCCGCAGTAGCGGTTTGGCCAACGAAGTGTTTGAGGTGGAGTTGAAGGTTGGACAAAAAGAGTTTCCAGCCGTCGGTCATCGCCGCGTATTGTGGGTCATCGTCAGCGAACCCGGCGTTGTGCAATCTCACTGTGCAGGTGTTGTCTTGGTGCGCTTCAATTGTCCATTCGAAACTCAACCCCTTTACGCCTTCGCCACCGTCGAAGACCACGCGATGCGGTGGTTCCCACACAGCGACCCGGCCTGCTATCTGCATTTCAGGTTCGGGCCCAAATGATGCGGTGGCGGATCCGCCAGCTGTTTCTTCAACTTGGTGGGGCACGTACCACGATGATATGCCGGGCCCGGTAGCTACAGCCCGCCATACCGTCTCAATATCGCCGTTTACCTTCACGGCAAGGTCTATTGCTCGGTTTGTTTGTGTCATGGTGTTATTGTCCTCGGTGGTGTCTTGCTTGTCAAGATTGATGTTGATGTGTTTAGTGGGTGATCTGCTTGCGTCTACTGTTAGGGTTGGGTTTGTAGGGCTGCTAGGTGCTCAACTATTTGATGTTCGTTGGCACCGATGCGGAGTTGGTTGACAGCACCGCAGTTGATGTTGTGCGCCACGCCTACAGCGGCGGCAAAATCCTCTTCGGGGATTGTTTGGCAGACGCGTAGCCAGTTGCGATCCCACAGATCGGTCTCAGTGAGCCGTGTTGTGGGGACCAGCATGGTTAGGCGAGCAGTGCTGCGGGTCGGGTCGGTTGGGTGCGGGCGCAGCGAGAAAAGCTCTACGTGGCCCGCTTGCCATTGGACAACAGTGCCGGGAACCAAAACGAAGGCACCGGTCACATGGTCAAGGACCGGCCATTGGTCACGTGGTCTTTCGGTGAGAGCGGTGACCAAACGGTTTTTGGGTACCCAGTTTGCAAAGTGCCGACCGTAGCGGTCGGAGAGGGTTAGGTGTGCCGGGAAGAATGGTGCGATTGAGTTCCGATGCAAGTATTTGAGGTGATATATCTCCAGGAAACCGTCTGTGAGTAGTTTCCAGTTGCAGTTGAGATTGAATTCTTCTGTGGCGTAGTGTGTCATTTCTGCGAGGCCGAGTTCGCTGAACATTTCGTCAAGTTCAGGGCCTAGCCAATCAGTGACCGAGATTGTGGACGCTTGGTTGGGTGTGACCCAAATTATCCCGTGGCGTTGTTCGCATGGCAATTGACGCAAACCGCTAGTACAAGGTTCGCTGGAGTAAAGACTGGCGGCCGATACGGCTCGCAGTGACCCGTCAAGGTTGTAAGACCAACCGTGGAAGCCGCAGGAGAAGATTCGTGCTGAACCCGAATTGCGGGGTTCCACGGTTGAGCCTCGGTGGGCACAGACGTTGTGCATGGCTCGTACTTGGCCGTCTTGGTCTCGGGTCACGATCAGGGGCGTACCAGCGAGTTCCAGGGTCACAAAGTCACCAGCTTCTGCGAGTTCACTTGCAGCAAGCGCAGCAACGGGGTTTGAGGCGATCAGTGCAACCTCTTCGCGGTGATTCGCTTCGTCAACATAAATCTTTGCATCGATGGGTTTGAAGGGTTTGGCCGCTGGTGTGGGGCCTTCTTGTATTTTACTTAGCAGGCGTTCGCCAAGCGCAAGTTCCATCTCTCGGCGCATACAAGTTAACTTACCATAGTCCGCTCTGTCACACCCCACCTATATTCTCTGCTAACATGACCCATCCAAACGGGCTCAAGCGATCCGCTGACATTAGGAGGTGACTACTATGGCAATGTGTATGACGGCTTCTGAGGAAGCCCCTGCGCCTGCGACGCAATCTGTGGCGATCCGAACTTGCCGGAAACTGCTCGGCCCGTTGATGTATCGACACCCGTCTCATGCGGCGTTGCCTCATGTTGTCAGTTTTTCTGGTGGTCGCTCTAGCGCAGCGCTGTTGTTCATGGCAGCCAAAGAGGGTCTGCTCGACGCGAGTCGAGGGGATGTGGTCCTGTTCGCCAACACATCTGCTGAACATCCCGGCACCTATGAGTTCGCTGCCGAGTGCAAGCGTCGTATCGAAGCAGATTTCGGCCTGCCGTTCTTCTGGTTTGAATTCACCACGGTGGAGGATGCTTGGCGGGGCGAATACTGGCGCAAGCTCAGCTATCGCTTGGTGAAGCCGGTGCCCATTGAGGTTGACGCCGATGGCTACCGTTCGAACGGCGAGCTCTTTGAAGACTTGGTTAGCCTGCAGGGGATGTTACCGAACGTCCACAGCCGCACCTGCACCGCGAAGCTCAAGTTGTACCCCTCCCACATTCTCCTCGGTGAGTGGCTCGGTGGCACCGATGGACCTGCTCACGCTGGCCATCACTGGTATGTGCCGGAAGATGAAGTCTG
>MKWU01004430.1_pt1 | contig 16624 bp, 11 predicted proteins | sample 809101 | NCBI WGS metagenome assembly MKWU01 (sample SAMN05860141, study PRJNA318959) | sponge metagenome | host: Aplysina aerophoba | place: Slovenia: Piran, Adriatic Sea, Gulf of Piran | collected 2013-05-07 | reverse complement strand
GACGGGAACGGCGGGCCTGAGATCCAGCGGCTCCCGCTAACCCGAATATCTCATACCAATTGATGCGAAGATCGCACCGCCTGGTGAGAAATCCGACTAAGTGAACTCACCTTGCCTTTATCGTAAAAAATTGTAGACATGAGCAATACAAATATGCTATATTGCAAACATGGCATATATTACAAATATTCCCGACATCCCGGCTGCTTTACGCGCCATACGCGCCAAACTCGATCTCACACAGGAACAACTAGCCGAGCGACTCGGCGTTTCCTTTACCACCGTTAATCGTTGGGAAGGAGGCTCAACGGCGCCACAGAAGGCAGCAAAAGAGGCAATCGTTGCGCTGGCTGTCAGCGCAGGTCTCGACGAGGCAGCAATCTCGGAACCCGCCGACGCGGCGGCTCGGGTGACGCAACGACGAGCAAGGAAACGCCCGACCGCTCCCTCGACGAAGCCCATGGAGCAGATGCTGTGGGACGCGGCCTGCTCCATCCGCGGAGAGAAGGATGCCGCCAAGTTCAAGGATTACCTGCTGCCGCTTCTCTTCCTCAAACGGCTGTCGGATGTTTTCGACGACGAAATCGGGCGACTCGCCGAAGAATACGGTGATCGTGCGATGGCGCTGGAGATAGCAGAATCAGACCACGGTCTCCTGCGTTTCTACCTGCCCCCGGAGGCGCGCTGGGCGACCATCAGCGGGCGCGAAGCATATGACTGGCCCCTCGACGACAGGAAACGGAGCACCCGACCGATGGACATCGGCGAACACCTGACCCGCGCCGTGCGCACCGTGGTTCGCCAAAACCCGTCACTCTCGGGCGTGATCGACCTTGTGGACTTCGCTTCCGAGCGCAACGGCGAGCGCGACATCAACCCGGCCCGACTCGCCGCGGTGGTGGAGACCTTCTCCGATTCCAGGTACCGGCTCGGCCTCGCCGACGTGCAGCCCGATTTCCTGGGCCGCGCCTACGAGTACCTGCTGCGCAAGTTTGCCGAAGGCTCCGGCCAGAGCGCCGGCGAGTTCTTCACCCCCACGGAGGTGGGCTTCCTGATGGCGCACCTGATGCGTCCAAGACCCGGCGAGGACTGCCACGACTATGCCTGCGGCTCCGCCGGGCTGCTCATCAAGCTGCAACTGGTCGCCCGCGAAACCGACCCCACCAGCCGCGTTCCCCTCAAGCTCTACGGGCAGGAACTGCAAGCCGACAGCTACGCTGTCGCCCACATGAACGCGATCATCCACGACATGGACGTCCAGGTCGAGCGCGGCGACACCATGATCAACCCGAAGTTCAAGAACACGACAGGCAGGATCGCCACCCACGACATTGTGGTGGCGAATCCGATGTGGAACCAGGACTTCAACCCGGACATATTCGAGAATGACCCGTTCGACCGCTTCCGCACTACTGGTGGCGTCACTACCGGCAAAGGGGACTGGGCCTGGCTCCAGCACACCCTGGCCTGCCTGAACGAACGCGGGCGGGCAGCGGTGGTGCTGGACACCGGCGCGGTGACCCGCGGCTCAGGCAGCAAGCAGGCGGACAGGGAGCGCAACATCCGCAAGTGGTTCGTTGACCGGGACCTGATCGACGGCGTGATCCTGCTGCCGAACAACCTGTTCTACAATACCAGCGCCGCCGGCATTATCGTCGTGCTGTCGAAGCGCAAGCTGCCGGCGCGCAAGGACAGGATCGTGCTCCTCAACGCCAGTCGGCGCGTGCGCAAAGGTCGCCCCAAGAACTATATCCCGGAGGAGGATATCCGTCCCTTGGCTACGTCTTTCCTTAAGGGCGAACCGATGGAGGGCGAGGTCGCCGTCATAACTCGGAGGCAGGCCGAGGAGGCGGACTACAACCTTAGCCCCAGCCGATGGGTGGGACAAGCTAGCTCAGCAAAGGTAGGTTCAGTCCATGCGTTGTTGAAGGAACTTGCCGCGCTTGATGATGAAGCTCACCAGCTTTCTGCGTCATTGTCAAAACTCCTTTCAGGAGTCGTCGATGAGCCTACTTGAAGCTCAACTCCCTGAAGGTCGCCAGTGGTTCCGGTTGGGTGATGCCTACGAGGTTACGAAAAAGCCTCGCGGGCTTGATGTAGCTTCATTGCCCGAGGTTCCGTTCGTACCAATGGATGCCATTCCGTCAGGCGGCGCGTATGCGCCCGGTTACACAATGAGGCCCCCAGGCGAGATCAGGAGCGGAACCTACTTTGAGCGCGGAGACGCCCTCATTGCCAAGATTACGCCATCGTTCGAGAACGGAAAGCAGGCCCTCGTGACCGATCTCCCTACACATTTCGGCTTCGCAACAACAGAGGTCATCCCACTTCGACCATGTAAAGAAGGGCAAGACAAGCGATTATTGTTCTTCTATTTGCTACACCCCGATGTCCGCCATCATATAGCCGGGCGCATGGAAGGAGCGACCGGGCGACAGCGCGTACCTCAGGATGTACTCATTGAGCTACCGTTCCCAAAGTTCAAACAGGAAGAACAGGCTGCGATTGCAGACTCTTTGGAGATGATCCAGTGTCTTAAGGCCGTTGAGATGCAATCCATACAGGCGGCCAACAATCTCAAACGCTCCGCAATGCGGACACTGTTCACTTGCGGCTTACGTGGCGAGACGCAGAGAGAGACAGAGATCGGGCCAATACCGGAGAGCTGGAATTTCGTCACCTTTGCATCCGTGCGGGAGAAGCTTCAATATGGTACGTCGGTCCGGTGCACATATGACGTATCTGGACATCCAGTGCTTCGTATCCCGAACATTGAACCGCAACGTGTTACCGCAGATGATCTTAAGTACTGTACGCTCACAGGCAATGATGCCGCGAAGTATCAGCTTGAAGTCGGTGATCTGATCTTCATTCGAACGAATGGAGTACTGGATCGTCTTGGATCTTGCGCCGTCTACGATGGAAATCCTGCTAAAGCCTTATTCGCATCGTATCTGATTCGTGCCAGGGTAAAGCAAGAATACGTCACTCCCCACTTCGCCGCAGCTTTCTTTGGCTCTGAAGTGGGAACCAGCATCGTGTCTGCTAGAGCCATTTCGGCTTCAGATGGCAAGTTCAACCTGAATACAGCAGCAATCGACAGCCTCCAACTCCCGCTACCCCCCACACTCAGTGAGCAACGAGAGATTGTCGCGGTTCTCGACACCATAGACCACAAGATTGAATTGCACCGTCGCAAACACGCCGTGCTAGAGGCTCTGTTCAAGGCGCTGTTGCACAAGCTGATGACGGGGGAGATTAGTGTGGATGAGTTGGACTTAGCGGCGATTGCCGCGAAACAGCCTATCGGGACAGGTGGCTGCAATAGCGACTGAAATCAAGAATTCACATCAGGAGTTCGCTGATCTTCTGAACAACATCCTGCAGGCTGCTACATTCGATGCGGGCAAGTGGGGTAAGTACACGCCAGCACAAATTCAGCAACTATACTTTTCCGGTAACGATATGAGCATTACCGCAGTACACTCCGCCAAATCACTGGTAAACGACCAGTTGCTGTCCGCGCTGGCTGAAGGCGTGCGGTCCATATTGAGCGCCTATCTGATCTCTGATGAAGATTCTATACCGAACAAGTTAACCCCACTGATGGGTGGTGTGACCAAGTTGGAAGTATCCAGATTCGTTCAGCTACTCATACTTGCAGCAGCTATTCTTGGGCCATTCCGTGCAGCGCAAATGCTTTTGGAGTGGGCAGAAGATAAACCTATTCGATACTGGCGGCACATTCTACTTGACGGTATATCTGTTGAACAACCTTTGGATCTGAATCCATCAGTGCGTATTGCGAGTCTACCTAGTTCGTCAGACCAGATTCCCCTCCATGTTCCCTCCTCCGTGCGATTTCATTACAGCGACGTGATGTACCTGGGCAAAGCCAAACTATCGCTCGAATATGAAACGACGTTCCTCAGTTACTCGCTGATGGCTCAAGACCTGTGCCGTAAAGGGATCATGAAACGGATGAATGAGAGCGAAGAACCCAACTGGAATGAACTGATACTGGGGAAAACACCATGAGCTATTCCACTTGGCGTATCCAAGAAACTGGGAGAAGGGTTCGTTGATGAACATCAGTGGCATCGCAGCCCTCGCTGTCGGCGGCGAGTCTGAAAGGCTGGAGTTCAAAGAGACGACCGGGACGCGCCGCGAGGCAGCCAGGACAGTCTGCGCCTTCCTGAACCAGCAAGGCGGGCAGGTACTGTTCGGTGTGACGCCGACCGGGGTCATGGTCGGGCAACAGGTCAGCGAGCGCACCATCGAGGAGTTGAGCGCCGAGCTTCGGCAAATCGACCCTCCGGCTTTTCCGACGGTCGAACGAATACCTGTAGAGGGTGATCGTGAAGTTATCGCGGTCAGTACGGACCACGGGACATCGAGACCATATACTTACCACGGCGCTGCCTACCGCCGTGTCGGTAACACAACAGTTAAAATGTCGGCTTATGAGTACGAGCAGATGCTCATGGAGCGCATGCACAAGGAACACCGCTGGGAGAACCAGCCCGCTGACGGGTGGTCGGTGGATGACCTGGACGTGGCGGAAATTCGAAATACAGTTGCCGAGGCTGTAAGGATCGGTCGTCTGGATGAGCCGCCGAGTCGGGAACCGGTTGATTTGTTGCGCGGGCTTGGACTCTTGCAAGACGGTGTATTGCTTCGGGCGGCGGCGGTGCTGTTCGGCAAGGAGGAACGTCTTGGGTTTGAGATGCCGCAGTGTAAGTTGCGCGTCGCCCGTTTTCGGGGCATCGACAAGATGGAATTCCTGGATAATCGGCAATTCCATGGTAATGCTTTCTCACTGCTGTCCCACGCCGGGCGATTCCTGCGGGACAGCCTTCCCATAGCTGCCCGGTTCGAGCCTGATCGCATCCAGCGGATAGACGAACCGCTCTATCCGCCTCCTGCGACGCGGGAAGCGCTGGCTAATGCCCTGTGCCACCGCGATTACACGATTCATGGCGGGTCGATAGGGGTGGCCATCTACGCCGACCGCTTGGAAGTGACTTCCCCCGGTTCGTTGCATTTCGGGATGACTCCTGAGGACCTGTTCGAACCGCACGAGTCCAAGCCATGGAATCCCTTGATTGCCCACACTTTCTACCGGCGCGGGATCATTGAGGTGTGGGGTGGCGGGACCCTCAAGATGGTGGAACTGGTGGACGAAGCGGGGCTTCCTCCCCTTGAAATCGAAGATGCCGGCAGTTGGGTCGCGGTACGCTTCAGACACGGCCAATTCGTGCCGCAACAGCATGCCTGGGACAGGCCAGCCGGACGGCAAAAGGCGATTCTTGCCCTGTTGGAGCAGGCTGAGGATGGAATGACCCGCCGTGAAATTGGCGCCCATTTGGGGCCTGGCGTCAGTGACCGACAAGTGCGAAGGGCACTGGAGGAGTTGAGAGACAGGGGGCTGATCGTGTCCACAGATCGCGGACCGTTGACGCGCTGGATGCGCAGGCCGGGCGGGGCGAGATAGGGGCGAGATAGGGGCGAGATAGGGGCGAGATAGGGGTCTTATTCTATCGGTCGCCTCTCCTTGGTCACCCGGGAGCAGCCCTTTAGGCTGCCGTCACCAGAAGAGGACTTTAAACGAGGCGGATTATGATACCGAATGAAGATGTGTGTCAAGCTGATTTATCGGCCACACTGAAAATCAGTGAGTGCCTCCTGTGATTGATATCAGTATCACTGAAGCCGTTACCGTCCAGTTCCCCATGGTCCGCCACGCCGCGGAAGTCGGCTGGACCCCCCTGTCTCCACAGGATGCCCTTGCCATGAGAGGGGGCGAAGCCGGGCTGCTGTTTCAAAACGAGATCGAAGGTGCGTTGCGCCGCTTCAATCCCTGGATGACAGACAACGCCATCCGTTCGGTGATAGAAAACCTCCAGGCGCTGCCGCCGACCATAGAAGGCAATCGCAAGATGCTGGCCTGGTTACGTGGCGAGCGGCAGTGGTATGACGAGGTCGAGCAGCGCCACCGGCCGGTGCGCCTGGTTGACTTCGACGACCCGTCGGCGAACGCCCTGCACGTGACCTGGGAGTGGCGGCTCAAGCCGCCCGCTCGCAAGGGCAATCGCGCGGACGTGATGTTCGTGGTCAACGGCGTGCCGATCACCATCGTCGAGCACAAGAACCCGACGGACACCAACGCCATAGAGCGGGGCATTACGCAGTTACGGCGCTATGAGCACGAGACTCCCGAACTGGTGGGAGCGGTGCAGATCTTCAACGTAACCCACCTGCTTGATTACTGGTACGGCGTCACCTGGAATTTATCGCGGCGCTTCATGGCGCGCTGGAAGGAACAACCCGAGGACAGCTACCGGTTTACAGTTCAATCGTTCTTCGAACCGACCGACTTCCTGCGCACGCTGCGCGACTGGATTCTCTTCTACGTCGAAGACGGCGAGACGCGGAAGTCGGTATTGCGCCAGCACCAGCGCCGCGCGGTGCAGCGTATCATCGAACGCTGCGCCGAGCCTGTGAAACGGCGCGGTCTCGTCTGGCATACCCAGGGGTCCGGCAAGACCTTCGCGCTGCTCACCGCCGCCCGCCTGATCCTGGAGGCCAGGGACGAGTTTCACACGCCGACTGTAGTTGTCGTCGTGGATCGCCTGGAACTGGAAGGCCAGCTTGCGGGCTGGGTCGAACGACTGCTGGGTGAGATGCAGCAGCAGGACATCGCCGTCTGGCAGGCCAACTCCAGGGCGGACTTGCGGGACCTGCTCACGACTGACAAAAGAGGATTGATCCTCTCGATGATCCACAAGTTCGAGGGCATCGAGAAGGACGCCAACCTCCGCGACAATATCTACGTGTTCATCGACGAGGCGCACCGTTCGGTGGCCAGGGACCTGGGCATGTATCTCATGGCCGCGCTGCCGAATGCGACCATCATCGGGTTCACCGGAACGCCGATCGCACGCACCGCACATGGAGAAGGAACCTTCAAGATCTTCGGAACTGATGACGACCAGGGCTACCTGGACAAGTACTCGATAGCAGAGTCGATAGAGGATGAGACGACGTTGCCGATCCGCCATACCATGGCGCCGAGCGAGATGACGGTGCCGGCGGAGCAACTCGACAGGGAGTTTTTCGCCCTGGCTGACATGGAAGGCATCACCGATGTGGAAGAGTTGAACCGCGTCCTGGAGAGAGCCGTGGGACTGCGAACGTTCCTCACCGCCGACGACCGGATAGAAAAGGTTGCAGCATTCGTCGCCGAGCATTTCAGGGAGAACGTAGCGCCGCTCGGCTACAAGGCGTTCCTGGTAGCGGTCAACCGTGAGGCCTGCGCCAGGTACAAACGCGCGCTCGACAAGCTGTTGCCGCCGGAATGGACCGCGCCGGTATATACGGAGAATGTCGAAGATGTCGTCAAAAGGCCGCTCGTTGCCGAGCTTCAGCTATCTCCTCAACGTGAAGCGGACATACGCCTGATGTTCAAGAAGCCGAACGAGGACCCGAAGATTCTCATCGTTACCGATAAGCTGCTGACAGGCTTCGACGCGCCGCTGCTTTACAGCATGTATCTGGACAAACCGATGCGCGATCACGTTCTGCTCCAGGCGATTGCGCGCGTGAACCGTCCCTACGTGGACGCAGAAGGCAGGCGCAAACGCGTCGGTCTCGTCATCGACTTTGTGGGCGTCCTGCGGGAGATGAAGAAGGCGCTACAGTTCGACTCTTTGGACGTAAGCGGTGTGGTCGAAGACCTTGATCTCCTTCTGGAGAATCTCCTCGATAAACTTGCCAGAACGAAATCTGACTATCTTGAAGGCAGCGAGGGAAGTGGAAGTGCGGACGAGCGCCTCGAAAACATTATCTATGGAAGGTTCCTGGAACCGGGGCCTCGCAAGGCGTTTTTTGAAGCCTACAAGGAGATCGAGGCATTATGGGAGATTCTATCCCCTTCACCGGAACTCCGCGATCATATTGAAACCTACAAGTGGCTTGCCCAACTCTATGCCGCGGTGAGGAATAACTACGATTTCAAGGCGAAACCCGATATAGACCTGGCCAATAAGACGCGGGAAATGGTGCAGGACAGCCTCACCCAGGAAGGTCTTGGAGACTTGCTCAGGACGGTGACATTTGACGTGCGTACCCTCGAAGCGCTTCAGCGCGAACCGGGGTCGAACGAGGCCAAGGTCTTCAACCTGGTGCGGGGCCTTAAGGCCGAGATGGATGCCAACCCGGACCTGGCGCCCGTGCTGCAATCGCTCAAAGAGCGTGCTGAACAGATCATTGAGGCACTCGAGAACCACAAAACGACCAGCCTTGCCGCGCTGGACCGCCTGGCGGAACTGGCAAAGGAGAAACAGGAAGCGATTGAAGCTGCGAGAAACAGTGACCTGACAACCCGTGCATTCGGCCTGTACTGGACGCTCAGGAATGACGAGACGCTCAAGGTGGCTGGTGTTGAAGCGATCTCACTGGCTCAGGAGGCGGAGGCGCTTTTGGAACGCTTTCCGAACGCGGCCTTAAATGCCGACGAACAGCGGAGGTTGCGGGCTGCTCTTTATCATCCTCTTCTTGCCGTTGAAGGAACGGAACGCCTTCGAATTGTCGAGACCATGCTCAAAATCATGCTTGATAACGAAGCCGATGCGTATTCGTGAGGAAAAGCGTCGACTCATTCGCGATCGTGTCGATTATTGGTCACTACGGCTGGACATCTGTCCCCGGATAATACGCGTCCAGTCTATGACCAGGAAGTGGGGTTCCTGCTCAACAAACGGGATAGTTACTTTCGCCGTCGACCTGGCTGAGCAGGAGCGGGGTTTTCAGGACTTTGTCATTGCGCATGAACTGTTGCACCTGCGAGTCCCCAACCATGGGAAACTGTTCAAGGCGTTGATGACCGTTCATTTGCCTGACTGGAAGAAGTATTCAACGGACAAGCAGCGCGTCAGTAAAACCCTTAACCACCTGTTCACGGCTCCAGCAGGATCTTCCCGATAAACTCGCCGCTCAGCATTTTCTCCTGCGCCTGCGCTCCCTCGGACAGGGGAAATACGCTGTCCTCGACCGCCCGGAAGTCGCCTGCACAATACTGCTCCCAGGCCGGCCCGAATTCCCCGTAACGATACGGGTCGGACCCCAGGATTTTCAGGCCCATGCTGTACAGGTAACCGAGGTTCGGGATAGGCGCTGTATTTCCCGAGGTGTTGCCGCAGGTCACCAGCCGCCCGCGCGGCTTGAGCGCCATCAGTGAAGCTTCCCACAACGCCTCGCCCACGTGGTCGAACACCAGGTCGACACCGGCGCCGCCGGTCATGTCCCGGGCCCAGGCCGCCACGTCGACCGTGCGGTTATTGCAGGTATCTTCAGCGCCCAGTTCCATGGCTTTCGCGCATTTTTCCCCGCTGCCGGCAGTTGCCAGCACGGTCGCTCCCGCCTGAACGGCCAATTGAATGGCGGCAACGGACACGCCGCTGCCGGCAGCATGGACAAGCACCGTCTCCCCGGCCCTGAGTCCGCCTGTATCGAACAGGGCGTGGTGCGCCGTCATCCAGCAGGTGGGGAAGACGACGGCATGGCGCCACGGCATGCTGTCGGGAACCGGGTACAGGTGGGTGTCCGGCGCCAGGCATTTCTCCGCGTAACCGCCTGCAACGGTAGCGCCGATGACCCCGAGAAGACCGTACAGGTCGTCCAGGCCCGCCAGTTTTGAACCTTCGGGCACCTCGGACATGGACGGGTTTACCAGCACCCGGTCGCCCGGTCTGACGCCGGTCACGTCCGAACCGGTCTCGATCACCGTACCGGCAACGTCCATCCCGGAGATGTGCGGCAGACTGAACCCGGGGATGGTGAACCAGCCGTTACGCTGCGCGACGTCAAGGCGGTTTACCGTCGTTGCCGCGACCTTGACCACCGCGTCCCGCGGCCCCGGTTCGGGGTCGGCGACATCCCGGTAGCGGAGCACCTCCGGCCCGCCATGCTGTTCATAGATCAATGCTTTCACCCTGGCTCTCCCGTGATAATTGGGGACAGATTTTAAATCTGTCCCCGTTCCTGCGTGTCAGGTAACAAATAAGTCAGCATGCTGGTATGATAAACATGTCATAAACAGGGTCAAAACCTTTCTTTCGGATAAAGGGGGGAGAGAAACAATGGCAACACCCAGCCCGGCAATGCTGATGCCGGATTCAGACGATCTCGATGCGAGCCTGGGCCCTCTTGAGGACGGTGAAGTCAGCCTGCGTTCCTGGCTGCGCCGGTTGCATGAGGCGGATCAACTCAGGCAACTCCGGTGCGAGGTGGATTCCAACCTGGAACTGGGGGCGATTACCCGCATCAACCTGGGCCTGGCCGGACCTGCCCTGCTGTTCGAGAATTTAAAGGATTACCGGAATACCCTCTCGACCCGTTTTGTGACCTGTGGACTGGGCAACAAACGGCAACTGTGCGCATTGCTGGACCTGGCGCCGGAAACCACTGATAAAGACATCGTCCGCCACCTCAAAGATACCTACTCCAACCCGGTGGAACCGGTCATTGCCGACCACTCCCCGGTTAAACAGAACATCCTGACCGGCGCTGCCATCGACCTGAACCAGTTCCCCGCGCCCATCTGGCAGGAACTGGACGGCGGGCGTTACCTGAATACCTTTTGCGGCATCGTAACCAAGGACCGGAATACCGGCAGGGAGAATATCGGCCTGTACCGCGGGCAATTCGTCGACAGGAACCACATTGCCATGGTCATGCTCCCGACCCAGGGGGGAGGCGGACACCTCACCGGCTACCGTCAGAACCGGGAAAAAATGCCCGTAGCCATTGCCTACGGCGCCCACGACGTGGTGCCGTTCTGCGCCGGCAGTCCGTTCCCGCGCCACGTATGCGAATGGGACATGATGGGCGCCATACTGGGCAAACCCGTCGAACTGGTCAGGTGCGAAACCGTCGACCTGGTCGCGCCGGCCGGCGCCGAGGTCATTGTAGAGGGTTACCTGGACCCGGATCCCGCTACCTACCGCATGGAAGGCCCGTTCGGCGAGTATCCCGGTTACGCAGGCGGCACGCCGTCGCCCAAACCGGTACTGGAAGTTACCTGCATTACCCACCGGAATGATCCGATCATGCGCGGCACCCTGGAAGGCTGCCGCCCGGGCTTCCCGTCCGAGGATTCCATCCTCTGTTCCTACAGCTGGTCGGCAATCTTCTGGAATATGCTGGAAGCGGCCGGGGTCGTGGGCGTCACCGACGTCTGGTGCCCCCATGTCTCGACCGGCACGCACATCGTGGTACAGATCCGCAAGCAATACCGCGGCCACGCACAACAGGTGGCCATGGCCTTATGGGGAACCAGCGCGGCCCAGTGGTTCTTCAAGCACGTACTGGTGGTGGAAGAGGATATCGACATCCGCGACCCCCTGGCGCTGGAGTGGGCCGTCGCATTCCGCGTCAACGCCGGCATGGACCAGGTCATGACATTTGGCCCGACCTTCGGTTCCCCGCTGGATCCGTCCACCTCCCATGACGTCCTGGACATGCCGCGCTTCCGCACCGGTAAATGGACCCGGGTTCTGGTCGACGCCACCCGCAACTGGGACCTGGCCGAAAACGAGGACTGGGACGGACAGAGTTTCCCGCCGGTGGGCAAGCTGGAACCGGAACTGGAGCAGAAGATCCGCGCCCGCTGGGACGAATACGGCATCGGCATCCCCTACCTGGACGAGGACCAGCGGCAACAACTGACCCTGTCAAACCTGCGCGACGTATTGCCGTTTATCTGACCTGCCAGTGTAACGCAGTGACGGCGGCTTCAGGCCGGATGCGGCCGGGTTTGTTCATTATTCGAGATGAGATGTTCGGCGAATGCTGTCCGGGCAGCGTCAATTTCCGCTGACTGGGCGTCAAATATGGTATTCGTTTCGATAAGCTGGCCGGCAATTTCCAGTGCAGCTTTTGCCTCGGCGATGCGAACGCCATGAAATGCGTCCAGGATAGACAGGGCCAGACTGATCACTTCGTCCGAGCCCAGGATGCAGTTTTCAAAGTCAGGATTTGTCATGGATATTATCCTCCGGGTTAAGCTGTTGCGGGTTGAGATAGTGTTTTCTACATTCCTTATATCTCCGACCAGATAGCCGGCGGGTCGCAATAGAAGAAGGGCCGGTAGCCGGCACTCTGATTTGTGTCACGAAGATGCTGCTGCAGCGGCCTGTCCTGCAGGGGAGTCCGGGGATGGCGCAGGCCGGGGAATGTCATCCGGCCAGGGAAGGTTGTGCGGCCAATTGTTACTGAACCATTGCGTAATCCGTAAATATACGCGTCGTGACAGGGAACCATGGCATTTAAGCCGTTTCACAAGCCTGGAATCGCCACAGCACAGGCGCCCTACGGTAGTAATCTGTCTTCCAGTTGTATCTGCATACAGCTTGGACAGTATGACTACATTGTCCTCTCTTGCGGAATACATACCACCAATATAATGGCACAAATTCCACTAGTCAACTTTTTTTGGAGTATATGCCGCTGCTTGCGTTATTCCGTTAAATCGTGGTAAATTTTCCACCATGTATCATTTCCATTTTCACGGCATCGTTGATGAACGGTTGCGGGAGCTGGGCAAGTCCCCGATAAAATTAGCCCTGGAAAATGGACTGCCCAGAGACGCAATTCGCAGCGTATTACGCGGGCACCCACCATCGGTTGAGAGAGCAAAAAAAATCGCTGAAGCTCTCGGCCTCGAATTCTACATAGGTCCGCCACGCCGGCTTGACGGCAACAAGGGATATGGGGTTGCTGACGGCAAGGAACCCCCTTTGCAGATAGATGAAGAACGTTCAGACTACGCAACGTCCCGCGTCACGGATGAATTACGCAGCGCAGCGGAAGTGCTCAGTAAAGCTGCCGAGACTATTGAGTATTCCGTGACCCGGCCGGAAAGCATGACCCGCCAGGTCGAGGTGGTAGAACTGGCCGCCGCTGCCGGCTGCAGAACAACCGACCTGGATGAAACCGTCACAGGCCATGTAGCGTTCAGCCGTAACTGGCTGGATCGCCGCGGGCTCGATCCGGCGCGATGTATTGTCATACACGTGCAAGGTAAATCGATGGAACCGACACTCCCGGACGGTTGCTCCATCCTCGTAAACCGTGCCCACCACCAACGCCGGACCGGACACATCTATGTACTGCGCACGGACGATGGGGTAGTAGTCAAGCGGCTGACTAAAGGCGAAGACGGCGCTTGGCGCCTCCACAGCGACCATCCGTCCTGGTCACCGGTGCCCTGGACGGAAGCCTGTGAAACAATTGGAGAAGTGCGCTGGATGGCAAGAAATCTGGGTTAATCAAGTGCGCAGGTTCAGCAGGTTTTCAATTTCAGCCTTGTAGGGAATAGAGGGTATAGCCCCGCTCTTTTGTACGGACAAGGCGGCCGCGGCCATGCCGAATTCCGCCGCTTCACGCAATCCCGCGCCTTCTGCCAGCGCGACCGCCAGGGCGCCGTTGAATACATCTCCGGCAGCGGTAGTGTCGACCGCTTCCACCCTGAAGGCCTGCAGCCTGAGTGTTGCGCCTGGTGTAACAATCAAAACACCCTCTTTACCCAGGGTAACCAGGACTGCTTCAGGCCCTTGATCCAGGATGGACTGTGCGGCTGTTTCAAGATCATTTTCAGCGCCAGAAGTTGTGCCGGTAACCTGGGACAACTCTATCCTGTTCGGAGTAAGCATGGTGATATTGCTCAACAAGGCGCGGCTTAATTCCTGGGCCGGGGCCGGGTTCAATATGACCCTGTCATGGCAGCGCGCGGCAGCCTCGACGGTTGCCGGAGGGATTTCCATCTGCAACAACAGGATATCTGCAGATTTTATGGCGCCTGCATGGGTTGCCACTATATCCGGTGTAAGCCGGGCATTGGCGCCGTCGGCAACACCGATACAATTCTCTCCCTTTTCGTCAACAAAAATCATGGCGCTACCGGTCTCCGCATCTTCAACAGCCGTCAGGCCGGACAGGTCCAGGCCATTGTCAGACAATTCCTTGCGCACCTCGGTGGCAATCGCGTCTTTCCCCACACAGGAAAGAAAGAAAACGTCTCCCCCGGCACGCGCCGCGGCAATTGCCTGGTTCGCACCTTTTCCACCCAGGCAGAAATAACAGGCGCCGCCCAGCACGGTTTCCCCCGCAGCCGGTAACGACGGCAAGCGCATGGACATGTCCCAGTTGGTGCTTCCCACCACAGCGACTTTTGCGTTCATAGCGTTAATAGTAAATTTGGGACACCCATGAATTTATAAAAATTATTAATTTATGGGTGTCCCAAATTAGGGTTTTTTGTTAATTCATGGGTGTCCCAAATTAGGTTTATCGAGGCTGGGCCCGATTGTTTTTTACAAAGTAGTTTTCCAGCCTGTCCATCGCTTCTTCGATGCGTTCGATGGGTTCGGCGCCGAAGCAGATACGCAGGTGCCCTTCTCCGTTGTCACCATAAAACGTGCCGGCCTCCACGACCACGTGTGCCTGTTCCAGGAGTTCATCGGCGATCTGCTGTGACGGCAATCCGGTGGCGGAGACATCGGGGAAGGCATAGATGGTGCCTTCAGGCGCGTTGCAGCTTACCCCGGGCATGGCGTTCATTCTCCTGACGACGAGGTCGCCGCGGCGCTTGTCTTCATTCACCATCTCGCGCACGCAATTCTGTGAACCCTTGATCGCGGCATACCCTCCTTCCTGTATGAACGTGTTGAGATGGGCGATATCGTTCATGGTGATTTTCAGGATGGCGGGCATGAATTTCTTGTCTGCCGCGATATACCCCATGCGCCACCCGTCCATGGCATAGGCCTTGGTAAAGGCAAACATGGTGAAGGTACGCTCCTTCATGCCGGGCAGGGAAGCGATACTGATGTGCATGCTGCCGTCGTAGGTGATCTGTTCGTACACCTCGTCCGCCATGACCAGCAGGTCATGCTTTATCGCAACGTTCGCCAGGGCTTCGAGTTCCCTGTACGTGAATACCCTCCCGGTGGGATTGGCCGGATTGACCAGGGCTATCATCCTGGTGTTGGGCGTAATTGCCCTTTCTATGGCCTGCGCATCGATGCTGAAGTTGGTTGCCTTGTCGAGCGGTACGGGCACTACCTTGCCGCCCGGCAGTTCGATCTTGTTTACGTGTTGCGGATAATAGGGATCCAGCACGATAACTTCATCCCCGGCGTCAATCGCCGCCATGCAGATAGCGTATGCCGCATGGGTCAGTCCGCTGCAGACCAGGATCTCATCGGCATCGACAGGAATGTGGTTTCGCTCCGCCACCTTCTCTGCCAGGGCCTCCCGGAACTTCTGCACCCCGCGAAAGTCGCTGTAATGGACCTCGCCGTCATCCAGGGCCTGCTTGGCGGCTTCCTTGATGTGGGCCGGCGTATCGAAACTGGGCATGCCGACTTCGAGGTGGATGACATCGATACCCTGTTCCATCATCGGTACCGCCTTTTCGTACATGCCGAAGGATTTGGTCGAGGATTCGGTTATCCGTTTTGCCGGCCATTTCATAAAGATTTGCTCCAGGTAATTTCAAATTCCGCTGCGGGCGTCGCGCAGTTGCGCGGTTTCATCCTGCGCAATACTGTAGCCCAGGGCGGTGCCGTCGTGATGTATGGCTACCGCGTATTCCTGCCGGGCCGTGGCGATTGAAACCAGGCCGTTGCGCACGTCGCGCAGTACGGCCTCCGGGCTGCGCTGCCGGGGGTTGCCGAAACCGCCGCCGCCACTGGAGACGATGGTCATGGTGTCTCCCTGCCTCAGGGTATACATGCTGTTGCCGTCTATCTCCTCCCGGCTGCCGTCCGCGTGGTCCAGCGTCATCCGGTGCGGCACCGCGCCCTGCCCGTCGTGGATACCCAGCGGAGCGGTAAAATCACGGGCGCCGCTGCCGAAATTGGCGCAGGCGATATTGTCTCCCTCAACGGCGAAGGTGTAGCGCACCCCGAAACCCCCGCGCCAGCGGCCGGCGCCGGCGCTGTCCGGTTCGATCTCATATTCGATTAACTTGTAGGGCGTCACCAGTTCATGCAGTTCCGGATCCGGCGCGCGCAGGCCGCCCAGGGTCACGGGCGTACCTACGTGGTCCCAGCCGTCGTAACCGTTTACCGCGCCGCCGCCGCCCTTGCTCATGAAATGGATATCCGCAAAAAAGCGGCCGTTGCCGGGGTGAATTCCCATGGTGGCCGGCGCACACCAGCGGCCCCATAGCGCCGGGACCTGGTCCGGTATGACCTGCGCCAGGGCCAGCCAGGTCGCCTCGATCATCGCCTCGCCTACGCACAGGGTACAGCATGAAGTAGGCGCCGGCTCCGTTGCGTTGACGACCGTCCCCGGCGGGGCGACGACGTGCAGGGGCCGTACCGCTCCGTCGTTGAAGTCGATATCGTTGCTGATGGCGCCGGTGGCGAACAGGGCCAGGTGGCTCATGGCATTGGTATTCGGCAGGGTGCTGTTGATATAACCAACGGCCTGCGGGTCGCTGCCGGTGTAGTCGAAGGTGACGTTATCACCCTTGATCTTCAGGTTGAGCCGGACTACATAACTTTTATCAAACTCTATGCCGTCATGATCAATTGCCCGCTCCGCATAATATTCACCG
>MKWU01004428.1_pt1 | contig 16631 bp, 18 predicted proteins | sample 809101 | NCBI WGS metagenome assembly MKWU01 (sample SAMN05860141, study PRJNA318959) | sponge metagenome | host: Aplysina aerophoba | place: Slovenia: Piran, Adriatic Sea, Gulf of Piran | collected 2013-05-07 | reverse complement strand
TGCTCTCCCGTTACTTCGGCAACAGCGCGCGCTTCTGGATGGGCCTGCAGAGCCAGTACGACCTCGAAGTCGCCGGGGACCGCCTGGCCGATCGACTCGCCGCCATCGAACCCACCGATCAGACGTAACACCCCGCCCTCCGGCTCGGCGTTGACGCGCTCGCGTGCGAGTGCTCTAGTGCGCGGCGTAAGCGCGCCGCACGCTCGTGGCGCCTTCGGAGGAGTCACGCATGGCCACCCAGAGCCGCATGGCGGCGATAGCAGGCATCCACGAATACCCGTTGCGCGTCGCGCCTGGCGTCAGCGCGATGCAGATCAAGGTCGAGTCGATCCGTGCGGCCCTCGAGGACGCCGGGCTGGCATGGTCCGACGTCGACGGCCTCTACGACTGCGACGAGGGCGAGGGCGGCGGTGGCCTCGGCATGGCCGCTTACCTGGGCATCAACCCGACCGTCACGGACACCACTGTCGTCGGCGGCTCCGCGTTCGAGTTCCAGACCGCGCACGCCCTGCGCGACATCGCCGGCGGCGCGTGCAACGTCGCGGTGCTCAGCTACGGCTCGACGTCGCACTCCGACCGTCGCGCCATCGGCACCGGCGGCATGACCGGGCAGGGGCCCGCCAACTGGCAGGGCAACATGGAGGACCCCTACGGCCTCACGCTCATCTCCGGCTACGCGATGGTGAAGATGCGCCACATGCACGAGTACGGCACGCCCGAGGAGGCCTTCGCCGAGCTCTCCGTGGTCACGCGCGCCCACGCGATGCGCAACCCCGAGGCCGTCAAGGCAATGAACGACCTCGAGTTCGGCGCGGTCCACCCCGTCAGTGAGATCACGATCGACGAGGTGCTCGACTCACGGGTCATCGCCGACCCGCTGCACCTCCTCGAGTGCTGCATGGTCAGCGACGGCGGCGGTGCGCTCGTGATCGTCTCGCCCGAGGTGGCGCAGGACATCAAGAAGCCGCCCGTCTGGATCCTCGGCACGGGCGAGGCCACGAAGTACCGCGAGAACGGCGGCGACATCACCACCAGCGCCGGTGCGCAGAGCGCGCCGATGGCGTTCGGTCAGGCTGGCGTCACGCCCGACGAGATCGACATCGCGATGATCTACGACTCGTTCTCCATCACCACGGCGACGTGCATCGAGGACCTCGGCTTCTGCGGCAAGGGCGAGATCGGCGACTTCGTACAGGGGGGCCGGCTGCGCTTCGACAGCGGGCTCAGGCCGACGCTCAACACCGACGGCGGCGGGCTGTCCTCGAACCACCCGGGCATGCGCGGGCTGTTCCTGCTGCTCGAGTCGGTGCGGCAGTTGCGCGGCGAGTCGACCTCGCAGGGCGAGGGCGCGGGCCAGCGGCGGCACGCTCGGCGGGTCGCCCTCCGGCGGCACGGTCATCCTCGCCCGCGACTAGCGTCGACGCGCCCCGACTAGCCAACACGAAGGAGATCAGGCAATGCCGAACCGACCCCAACCCCGATTCCCCGAACCGAACACCGAGCCGTACTGGGAGGGCGTGAAGGAGCGCGTACTCCGCTACCAGCAGTGCAACGCGTGCGAGGATGTCGTATTCACGCCCCGGCTCCACTGCACGAGCTGTGGATCGGCTGACCTCGAGTGGCGCACCTCGGCCGGCGAGGGCGCCGTCTACACCTACTCGGTAGTGCGTCAGAACCGGAACCCGCGCTTCGCAGACCTCGGCGCGTACGCCGTCGCCTACGTCGACCTCGACGAGGGGTTCCGCGTCTTCACGAACGTCGTGGGCGTCGACGACCCGACGCAGGACATCGAGTGCGGCATGCGCGTGCGCGTGGCGTTCGAGGAGCAGGACGAGGGCGAGTTCCCGATCCCGGTGTTCGAGCCTGCGTGACGCTATGCGGTCCCGGCCGGTAGCCTCGTTGGCATGATGAGATACTTGGGCTACCGCGCGAAGATCGTATCGATAGGCGAGAGCGGCCTCCTCCACGGTGAGGTTCGTGGTACGCGTGATGTGATCACGTTCCAGGGAGCCTCGCTGTCCGAACTGCGAGACGCTTTCGCCGACTCAGTCGACGAATACCTCAAGGTGTGTGCCGAGCGGGGGCGGTCCCCCGATCAGCCCGATGGAGGGCGCCCATCTCACGGGTGATAGGCTGGTAGCGCAGCCGTTACCACCCTGCTCCTGAGAGGAGCGCCCGTGCGCGCTCGAACCGACGGGCGTCCCGGTCGCCCCCGCACCACGTCGACTCTGCGGTGGTTCACCGTCGCGATGCTCGCCGTATCCCTGCTGCTCGTCGCGGCCTGCACCGACGACGAGCCGACCGAGCAGGTCGTGGAGGCTACCGCGGCGGCGCCCACGCCCGAACCCACGCCTACCCCGGCCATCCCCGAAGCCGAGGCACGTCAGCTGCTCGAGAACCTGCTCGAGACGGGTAAGGACCTCGAGCTCACCACGAGCACCGTTGACCGCATCGTCGAGGCGCGAGACTACCGGTTTATCGGCCCGTTCATCGAGATCATCCGCGCGAGCTTCAACCGCGGTGTGCAGGGGATCGAATCGATACGGGTGGTCCAGGACGCGCTGGTCGAGCTCTCCGGTGTAGACCTCGGGCCGCACTGGTACGGATGGTTCGACTGGTACGCCAGGACGGACCTGGAGCCCCCGCCCGGGTTCACCGGTTGGAAGGGCCGGCTGATGGCGCGCACCGACCCGCTGTTCGAGGGGTTCCTGTATCCCGACGCACCCTCGACGATCCGCGTCGAGGAGGTAGTGTGGGGCGGGGTACGCGTCGACGGCATCCCATCGCTCGACAATCCCGCGCGGCTCAGCCCCGACGACGCGAGCTACCTCGACCCCGCCGAGCCGGTGTTCGGGATCGCGCTCAACGGCGAGGCGATGGCATACCCGGTGCGCATCATGGACTGGCACGAGCTCTCGAACGACGTGGTCGGCGGCGTGCCTGTGTCCCTCGCCTACTGCACCCTCTGCGGGGCGGCCATCGCGTTCGACGGGCGAGCTCCCGACGGGAACACGTACGTCTTCGGCACCTCCGGCCTGCTCTACCGCAGCAACAAGCTGATGTACGACCGCACGACACGGACGCTGTGGAACCAGTTCACCGGCAAGCCGGTGATCGGATCCCTCGCCCCCGACGCCGACTCGCTCCAGCTCAACCTGCTACCCGTTGTGACCACCTCATGGCGCGACTGGCTCGAGCAGCATCCGGAGACCGAGGTGCTGGACGTCAGGACGGGCCACGACCGCATCTACGAGGTATTCGGACAGCCGTACGGCGACTACTTCCGCACCGATGAGATCCGGTTCCCCGTGTTCCGGCAGAGCGACGAGCTCCACCCCAAGCAGCGCGTCTACGGCCTCCGCCTGGGCGGCATCCGCAAGGCGTGGGTCATCGACGACCTCGCGGAGGAGCAGGTGCTCAATGACGACTTCGCCGGCACGCCCATCGTCCTCGTGGCGCAGCGCGGCCTCGCCGATGTCGAGGACATCCTGGTGCGCATCCCGTGGCCGAACTACGACTACGGCGGCGAGATCCGCTCCTTCGAGCGCGGACGCCACACGTTCTCACCGGGCCCGGACCCCGACACGATCCTCGACGGGGACGGCGGGGCGTGGACGGTGACCGAGGAGGGGCTCCTCGGACCCTCGGGCGAACGCCTCGAGCGGATCAACGGACACAACGCGTTCTGGCTCGGGTGGTTCGTCTTCTTCCCGGAGAGTGAGCTCTGGCGCCTCAAGTAGCGACGGGTGTACACAGCCGCTGAGGCGAGCCGTAACCGGTCGCCATCGGGTATGCTGACGCCGCAATCGACGAGACGCGAAAGGGGAGGCGCATGGCCAAGGTCGCCCCGGCAGACTTCGACATCGACCAGATCCGCGCCGACTACATCGGCAGGCAGGGTGAGCGCTCTCACGGGCTCTATCCCGTCGAGCACGACCCGATCCGCCGCCATGAGCACATGTGCTACGGCACGAACCCGCTGTTCATCGACCCCATGTACGGGCGCGACAGCAAGTACGGCGACAACATCGCCCCCGGGGTGATGGCCGACTACTTCGCCGGCGACGGCACATGGCCGTCCTGGAACGGCGGCCACGAGTTGCCCAGTCGCGGCGACGCCGACCTCGATGTCCCCACGATCGGGGACCGCGCGATCAACCTCAGCACGACGTGGGAGTTCCTGCGACCGATCAGGATCGGTGACCGGCTGTGGTCGCAGCCCTCGGTGGCGGACGTGTTCGTGAAGCCAATCCGCCTCGACCCGAACGCCATCTGGATCGTGAACGAGACGCGCTTCTACAACCAGGACGACGAACTGGTGGCGATCAGCCGCAACACCGGCCTGCGCCACCGCGAGCCCGCCGAGGTCGAAGCCGACCCCGACCCGCTCGGCCTGCAGACGAAGTAAGCACGCTCCGCGAGGGAGGACCGAATCATGGCCGTCAAGCTCGACCCGCTGCCGCAGACCTACTTCGAGGACGTCGAGGTCGGCGACAAGCTCCCCGGCTTTAGCTACGACCTGACCTGGACCGAGATGGTCAAGCAGGTCAGTGGATCGCAGGACTTCTACGCCGTCCACCACGACCCGCCGTTCGCCGAGTCAGGCGGGCACAGCGGGATCTTCTACAACACCGGCTGGACGCGAGCGAACCTGTACCGGTTGCTGGCCGACTTCGCCGGCCCCGACGGCTGGGTCCGCAAGCTCCACTTCGAGATGCGCCGCATGAACATGGCCGACGACAACATCGTCGTCAGCGGCGAAATCGTCGGTAAGGAGCAGACCGACGACGGCAACCTCGTCGAGGTCGAGCTCTCGATCCAGAACGACCGCGAGGGCATGGCCACCCGCGCCACCGGCGCCGTGCTGCTGCCGTCGCGGGAGTAGGGGCCCTCGACGCTACCCCCACGCGGATGGCGGGCGGGGAGCGTCGGGCGGGTTCGCCGGGATGGGCATGCAGCTTCGCTACGACTCCGAGGCCGATGTGATCTTCCTGGCGCTCCGAGCCGCTGATGGTGGTGAGGCAGGCGGCAGGCGCCTCGACGAGACGCGGATCGCTCACCTCGATCAGGCGGGCAACATCTTTGCGTACGAATTCCTCGCGGTCAGCCGTGGCGTCTCACTCCACGGGATCGACGCGAGCGACGAGGCGCTGATCCGTGAGGCGCTCCGTCCGGTCAGCCAGTTCTCAGGGGCCTGACTCCGCTCGGCTTCACCCTGCGACTGCGGCGGGCTCGACCTCGCCGTAGGCCGGGATCGCACGTAGCTGTTCGATGACGTCGCGGGCGTGCTCGGCGTCCTCGGGTGTGTCGATGCGCGCGCCGAAGCCGACCTCGGTGTTCACACCCGCGTAGCGCTCTGCCATCTTCGCGGGCAGTTCGTCCCACGTCGCGACGATGGCGAACTGCTCCATGAACTCGTCGTCGACGATCTTCGCCATCTCGGCCCAGCGCTGCTCTATCGAGAGACGGTGCAGCAGCGCACCCTCGTCCTCGTAGCCGGCCATCTTGATGCTGTCCTGGTATGTGCGCGTCGAGGCGTAGAACGCGATGGTTCGGCGGGCCTCGCCGAGGGACTCGCGCAGGCGCTCCTCGTCGGGGGCCGTGATGACGAAGCCGCCACCGGAGATGATGAGGTCCTTCGGATCCTTCCCACCGGCGCGCGCGCCCTCCTCGACGGCTGGCAGCAGCACCTGGTCGCGGTACGCCCAGCTCAGCATCCCGTGCCACATCACGCCGTCGGCGATCTCGGCGCCGAGCGCGGTGTTGCGAGGGCGCACCGCGGCGATGGTGATCTGCGGGTCGGGGTAGTCGATGGGGCCGGGGTTGAAGACGTAGCTGTCGAGCGTGTAGCGGTAGTAGTCGCCCTCGTATGCAGGGCGCTCGCCGGTACGCCACGTGTGCCAGACCGCCCGCATCATCCCGACGTACTCGCGCAGCCGCGCAGTCGGCGGACCCCACGGTACGGAGAAGCGCCGCTCGTTGTGGCCCTTGACCTGCGTACCCAGCCCGAGCATCAGCCGGCCGCCCGAGTACTCCTGCAGGTCCCAGCCCAGGTTCGCCATCACGTACGGCGAGCGGGCGAACGCGATCGCCACGCTCGTGCCGATGCGAATCGAGTCGGTGTGCTCGGCGGCGAGGGTGAGTGAGGTGAAGGGGTTGCGGGCCACCTCGGGGAAGTGGATCCCGTCGAGGCCGAGGGCCTCGCGCTGGGTCGCCCACTCCACGGCGTTGCCCATCGTCCCGCGCAGGTCGTACGACGCTGTCACGCGCATGCCATGCTCCTCTCGCGCCTGGTAGACGGTACCAACCCCGCGCCACCGCGTCTCGTCCCGCGCCACCGGGCGGCAACAGTCGTGCGCCGCATGCATGTCCCGTCGTAGGATGGGGCGCACCTGGATAGGAGTTACCGATATGGGACGGACTGGGACTGCGATCCGCCGGATGCGAGCACTGACGCTGCTGCTAGCCATCACCGCCTTCTCGATGGTTGGCTGCATTCGCTACGAACTCGGGTTCACCGTGAACGAGGACGGCTCCGGCGCGATGAACGTGCTCCTCGCGATCAGCGACCAGGTGACGGCGATGACGGGCATGAGCACCGAGGACGCCCTCGGCCTTGACCCGGCAGATCTGCCGGGAGCCGACGTCGAGGCGTACAGCCAGGACGGCTTCACCGGCGTCCAGTTGTCGATCCCGTTCCAGAACCTCCAGCAACTGGGCCTGTTCATGGGCGCGCAGCAGGCCGATGCCGTCACGAGCGACTTCGACCTGCGGCCGGACGGCACGGGTGGATGGTCGTTCTCGACAGTCCTCGCACCGGCGACCGAAGCCGCGGGAGGGGAGGCAGCGGGCGCTGAGGCGCTGCCGCCTGAGCTGCTCGAGGGCGCGTTCGCCCGTGTGCGCGTCCAGCTGCCCGGCGAGATCGCCGAACATAACGCCGACCGCATCGAGAACGGTGCGTTCATCTGGGACATCGACTTCACCGCCACGGAGCCTCGCCAGCTGATGGCGAGCACGACGGGTGCAGCAGCCGCGTCACCTGAGAAGCCGAAGTCCGGGCACGGCATCCTCGCCGGCGCATACGACGACGGCGCCGGCGCTAGCACCCTCGCGGCGGTCGCCGTGGCCGCGGTCGTCGTGGTGCTGGCGGCAAGGGCGGTTACCGGGAGGCGACGGGAGGTCCGAGGCTAGCGCCAGACGGCGCCGAACGGACTTGAGCAGGGCGGTACGCGCCGCCCTCGGGTCCCGGTCGCGCACCCGCGGCCGGGGCCGCCTTGTATGGTCGGTATGGAGCGGGTCGAGCCGTGCCGCTCGCCGCCGCTGAGGGCGACGTGATCACGACCGAGCTCCAACCCGGCTGGAACATGGTTGGGTGGCTCGGGCCCGAAGCATCAGTCTCCGAGCTGTTCGATCTTATCCCCGAGCTCACGCACGTGTCCGCCTGGGACGCCGAGCAGCAGCGGTACGATCGGATGAGCCAGAGCCTTGCGCCGAGCAGTCGTGCCCTCATCCTCACGCCGGGCCGCGGCGTGTGGATGTACATCGGAGGGAACAAGCCGGTTGAGTGGACGCGACCGATCGCCTCGGATCCGGCCCCTGTCCTCCTCCGCGAGGGCCGGAACCTGGTCGGCTGGACAGGGCGCGCTGGAACGCAGGTCAGGCAGGCGCTCGCCGCGGTGGAACCAGTCCTGCGGCGCGCGCTCCGGTGGGATGCAGTGGCCCAGAGGTTCCAGTACCACCAGCTCGGAGCGGGGAACAGGGTCAACGTGTTCGGCGAACTGCGCCACGGTGATGCGCTCTGGGTGGAAGTCACGGAAGACGCGTGGTGGTGGCAGTCAGGAGCAGTGAGTTCGCCCTTCGTCTTCACTGATGGCGTGCCCGCCGATGCGCGGGCTCATGTGCGCGCCGAGACTACATCGGTGCTCTCATTCTTCGCCGACCAGTATGGGATCGTGCCGCCGGAGGTCGGCGTCAGCGTCGATCCAGAGGTGACCGTGGCGGCAGCGTCCGATGGCCGGCGGATCGTACTCGGTCGCTCGACCGGGGCAGGACCCTCGATCGGCTCGTTACTGGCACGCGAGTACGTCCACGTCCTGCAGCGCGAGTGGGCCGGGGAGCAGCCCGTGCCCGCCTGGTTGGCGGCAGGAACCGCCGGCTACGCAAGCGGGCTCTATCAGTTCGCGCGGCACGGGACGACTGTTGCGCAGCTCCTCGCCGATCGGCGCGGGCTCGTTCGCAAGGGCTCGCCACCGCCCCTCCATGACATGGAGGATCTCACCGCCTATCGCGAGTCGGGCCCGGCAGCAGGCGGTCTCAGCTCGTGGGCAGTCGGGTGGCTGGAGGAGCGCGCCGCTCAGACGTCTGGCGAGCCGCGGTCTCCGAGCACCCCAGCCTTCATCAGCTTCTACCGTGTCTTCGGCGACTCCGGCGACTGGCGTCAGAGCTTCGAGGCCACCTTCGGCATCTCCGTCGACTCGTTCTACACGCGTTTTGCGGCCGAGCGCGCCAGGCCAGAGGAACATCCCACCCACGCGACGGACGCCCGGCTTGAGCCGGTCATCGTGTTTCTCGGCGATATCCCACCCCCTACCGAGGCTGCCGCGCGCGCGGACGTCAGGGCCGCCCAGGCGTTCTTCGCCGAGCACTTCGAGGCGGAGCCGACCGACTACACGGTCTACCTCGCAGCCGACTGGCCATCAGGGGAGGACGCGTACAAGGCGGTCATCCAGGGCGGACCGATATGCGGTCACCTCTACAACACGAACATCGCGTTCATCACGCTCCCGTGTCGCACGATGCTCCGCTCCCATCTCGGCTGGTTCCACTTCAGAAGCGTGCAGGAGCGCATCGATCACAGAGCCGGATCGTGGGTACCGGGACCGGACGGACTCCATCCGCAGGGGCCGGACTGGCTCCACATGGGCACGCAGTTGTACGCCCAGTACGCATACCTTCGGTCGCTGGACCCCGAGGCCGCCATGGCGCTGCGCGAACGACACGTGGCGTCCGCGTCGCAGTCGGGCGAGAGCCTGCCGGGCATGGAGGCAATCGCGGTCGGCGCGTGGGGGCCGTCGCGCTGGGCCTCGCGCGGTTTCTTCGCGGCGGAATGGCTCGCCGAGCACGTGGGGGCGCCCGCCCTGCTGAACTACTACCGGCTGGTGGCGCCCGCACCAAACTGGCGCGTCGCGTTCGAGCGCGCCTTCGGGATGACGGTCGACGCCTTCTATGCCGCCGCTGAGCCGCACATCGACGGGATCGTCACGCGCATCCCTCACCTGGCCGACGACCGCGACGCGCCCATCCTCGTGCTCCTCGGCGACATCTCTCGTGAACAGGAGGCCGAGGTACACGCGGACTTCGAGACCGCACAGACCTTCTTCAGTGAGCGCCTCGGCGCCCCGGCAGCGGACTACACGGTATACGTCGGCGCAGACCAGGAATCGGCCCTGCCGGCTTACCGAAAGTCGTTCGGGCGGGATCCGGAACCGAGGTTCTGCTTCACCGCCAGCCAGGGGTCGGCCCTTGTGATCACCCTTGACTGCGAGATATCGCTCGCCGAACGCCTCGGCAGCTACCACTACATCAACATCCACGGCGTCATCAGGCTCGACACGACCTACCCGAACATAGGGCCGCTGTGGCTGCGCGACGCGATCAGCGGGTACGCGGAGTACGCCTATGAGATGGTCGCACGCCCGGAGGCCGCAGCCCAGCGACGGGTCGACCTCGCTCAGATGGCCCGCACGGTGACGCTGCCTCTGACGGACCTGGAGACGTACAGCGCGATGTCCACGCCAGACCCCCAGTTCATGGCAGCGCTGGGCTACTTCATCGGCGAGTTGCTTGTAGACGGGGCCAGCGAGCTCGCGCTTCTCGACTACCTCCGCCAGCGCTCCGAGACGGAGCCATGGCAGGACACGTTCGAGGCTGTCTTCGGGATCACCGTCGAGGACTTCTACGAAGCGTTCGCGGCGTACCGCGTCCACTTCGCGCAGCCGGAGCAGTAAGTCAACCGCGACGTCCGTGCTGCTCCAGCCCTCCGGCATCGGAGCCTTGTCGCGGCGTCCGGAGTACACTGCCCGCGCTGCCTATAGCAGCGCGGAGGACAGGAGCAGCATGCCCGAATACGAAGCGTACGACCCGCAGAAGCACGGCCGTGACACGCCGCAGGAGACCTTCGGGCCCGTCGTGAAGGTCGACAAGCTCGAGGGCGGCAAGATCCACGTGATCACGCTCAACCGCCCGCACCGCATGAACTCCATCGGCGACGGGCTCGGGGAGGCGCTGTACGACGCCTACGCGGACTTCCGCGACGACCCGACCGCGCGCGTCTCGATCCTCACCGGCGCCGGGAACAAGGCGTTCTGCGCGGGCGCGGACCTCATCCAGACTTCGGAGACCCGGCAGGCCGAGGCAGGGGGCGACGACGCCCTTCGGCCCGCGGCGGGGCCGCGCAAGAACTCGGTACCACTCGCCGAGGGCATGGGGCTATGGAAGCCGACCATCGCGGCCATCAACGGGTTCGCCATCGCCGGCGGCTTCATGTACGCGATGCAGACCGACATCCGCATCATGGCCGAGTCCGCGCGCGTCGGCATCGCCGAGGTGCGATGGAACATGCCCGGCGCCGGCTGGATGATCCCCGTGCTGCGCCAGATCGGCCTCAGTTCGGCCCTCGAGCTCACGCTGTGGGGCGACACGCAGTGGGACGCGCAGCGCGCCTACCAGCTCGGCTGGGCGCAGCGCGTCGTGCCCGACGACGAGCTCATGGAGACCGCCATGGAGTACGCGAACCGCATGCTCGACATGGCGCCGCGAGCGGTGCGCAACAACAAGCAGGCGCTCTACCGCGGGTTCAACATGCCCCCCGAGATCGCGCAGGAGTGGGGTAACGCCCTCGAGCAGAACCTCGCCGGGATGCAGGACTCGATCGAGGGTCCGACGGCGTTCTCCGAGAAGCGCCGCCCGAACTTCATCGACGCGTAGCCCGGCTCCGGCCCCCGCGGGGGTGGCAGCAACAAGACGGGCGCGTCCCTGGTGGACGCGCCCGTCTGGTTTCGATGTTGGTGGAGACGGGGGAGGCCCCGTCGCAGGCAACTCCATACATCTATAGGACCCCGGTTTTGGTGCGCCCGGAGTGGGGCGCCTACGCCGTCGCGTGGCGGAGCCTCGCGTAGATGCGGCGTAGTGAAGCTTGGTGCCTCTCCTACGAGTCGCCCTGGATCGTCCCCGGAAACCCTTTGCTGCCAAGGGTTTCCGGGGGCATGCCGGGCCGCTCTCGGGCGGCGCTAGCGCGATCGTCAAGCCACTCTCTGCCCGAGAGCAGCATTGCTGGACGCGCCAGAACAACGCCTCCGGACGCTTGGCACCGCGGCACCCCGACCAGGCAAGCCGACCCGCAGTCGCGAGCCAAATGCACCCTCTCACCGATCACGAACACGCACGAGAGAGGAGAACAGGCGTAGGCCGCTAGCTCGGCCGGGGTGGCTTCCCGCATCGGAAGTCCCACGGCGGCGAGGCGGCGCCAATCAACCCAACACAGAAAGTGGCTGTCCGGCGCGGCAACGCCGGACAGCCCACAGACAAGGAGACACTCCTCCATGTCCACGTCCGCGAGCCTAGACGCTCGCTCTCACAATCGCGAACACCCGGCTCCATGCCGGGATCGCTTGGCCGACAGCGCCGAGCCGCGCGGCCCCGACGACTGCCAAGTCTCACATGACCACCATCCCGACCCGGAACTGGCGCACCTCCGCGCCGAGTGGGCAGATGTCGCCCGCGCAATCGTCGCCCGGGGAGCGGCCCGACAGATGGATGTCGCGCCCTCCACGTTGCTGGAATCCGAGACCGCGCCTACTCGGGATCGCGGTTCGTCGGAGGCCGCGTGATGGGGCGGAAGACACCGACGGCATCCGAACAGAGCGGGCCGCTCCCGCCCGCAGTCGTCGAGGATCGCATCGTCGAGACCCGGCTGATGTCCTGGTCGGCGGAGCAGGGGCCCGGTAGCAACGCCACGCTCACCGGTCGGCGAGGCAATGGCGGGTTCGTCATCGACACCTCCGTCGAGGGGCAGTGGAGCCCGCGTCACCCGTCGGGAGACCTCCCCGAGATCGTCGACATCATCGACGGTGTCCGGCGCGTTGATGCGCATGCGATGAGCAATACTGTCTCCGGTGCGCGCGCGCCCGCACTCTTCGGGTCGTACGCCGCCGGCGTGGTGCGCTGCGAGTCGGGCAAGGCACGGATTCTCATGGATCAGGAGTTCCTGCGTCTGGAGCGCTGCTACCTCCAGGCCGGAGCGGCGGCTGAAGACCTGATCGTCCCTCTTCGTCCGAGGGAGTTGCGGTATCGAGCCATACCAGTCAAGGACGCCTCGAAGCCCTCCGACCTCGTGAGGACGCTCAACAACAAGATGCTCGCGGCTGAGGCTGCACTGACCAGCACGCTGTCCGCGGACCCTCGCACGATCACACTGGTAGACGGGCCACTGCGGACACAGCCAGCCGCTCTGCGCGTCGCTGGGTACATCAAGCGCACCGCGAACTGGTACCTCGATCCCGAGGAGCGCGCGATCTTCGACGATCTCGATGTCGCCGACCTGGGGCCGCACGTACACCCGATCGCCTCGATCATGAGGCTGGAGACGTGGGCTGCCCAGCCCGTGGAACAGGCCGCCCGACTCGCCGACGAACTGGCGCTCATCATGCCCCGGCTGGCTGGTTCGCGGCTGCGCGACCCGCGTGCCCCGCAGAACTTGACGCCCGTCCACGGGCTCGAGGACAAACTCCGCCGCCTCCTCGGCGACCGCGGGTGGGTGCGGCGCCGGATCGCCGTGGCGCTCCACGAGCAGAACGAGCAGCGCGGCTCCGGCGCCACGGAAGGAGCCGAATCGTCGCCAGTCGTGGCGCAGTAGCGGGGCTTCGGCGGCGGGAGCAGGCTCGGTGTCCGGGGGTAGGACACCCGCGCTCTCGGTTGGGCGGTTGATAACAGTGGCCGTGCGCGGATTAGCCGGGGTGGTGTGCCTCCGTCGTCTCAGGATGAGGTCTAGCGTGGAATCGGGACTTCCCTGAACTCCCCGGGACCGACCTCACTGATGGCCGCGCGAATCTCCTCGGTGCGCAGCCGCACGTACGGCCACGCCGTGGACAGCAGGACCACCGCAGCAAGTCTCCGGGCAGCGAGGTTCTGCTGGTAGCGCATATTCTGATCGGTGGTGACGAGGATGTCGTAGCCCTCGTCCTCGGCCCTTGCGATCAGGTCTCCGTTGTCCAGCTCGGACCACCCTCGCTCCGCAACCGTTTCGACCTCATGGTCGCCGAGGTGTCGTCGGAGTGGAGCGGGCGTGCCCTGATCGAACAAGATCCTCACGACGAGGCAGGCACCCGGAGGGCGTTCGCCTCGTGCTCGAGGACAGCGCGCACCTGCCATTCCTCGACACCGGGGAACCAGTCCAGAAACTCTCCCACGGTGGCCCCGCTTGCCAGGTTCTCGAACAGGGCCGAAAGAGGCACCCTCGTCCCTGTGAAGATGGCCGCGCCACTGACCCTGCCCGGGACGCTCTCGACTGCAGGGCAACTCGCCCAATCTGTCATGCCTCCACCTTGCTCTCGATTCTCGTGCGCTCCTTAGGCCCCTAGGAACCCCGGGCGCCACGGTCCTCGTCTGGCAGGTGCGACGCCGCCTCACGTGCGTCAAGCTTACCAGTCACTGCGTCGGCGACGCGGCCGGTACGACGCTTGCTCAGCACCTCGAGTTTCGCGGCGCAGGCGCTCAATGGTCATGTCGACGACTGCGGGCTCGTCGGCGAGGCAGCGGACGACGGCGGCCTGTTCCGAAACAGGAGGTGTGAGCAACGTAACGGCAGGTCCGCCATATCATTGCCGCAGAGGAGGTGTGGGCACCGAACCGCCAGGCCCGCCATATCATCGCGCACGAGTCGGATCGCTGACGCACTCAGGCACGATGATGTCGTTCACGGAGAGAGTCCACGAGCGTGTCGTCGACGGCGAGAGTACGGCGCGAGCGAGTGCGCGCGGTGGTCGTGGGGATCGCCCGCCACCAAACGAAGCACGGCTACGCGCCGAGCGTGCGGGAGTTGAGGGCCGCGACCGGGCTCTCCTCCATCTCGGAGGTGACGCGCTGGCTCCGGATCGGCGAGCAGGCGGGGCTGATCGTGCGTACACCCGGCCTCGCGCGCGCGATCAGGCTGACGGCGGCGGGGCGGGCGCTCGCGGGCGAGCCCGCGGAGGCGGAACCGCTCCCGGCGGCCGGCGGCCGGGTCGCGTAGGGGCCGCGACTCGGCGTGGTTCAGGGGCCGCCCGGGCGTCTCCTGCGCCGCTCCGACTTCACGAAGCGGATGGAGTTGCGGATCACCTCGATGTCCTCCGGGGGGAGGCCGACCAGGGCGTCGCGGAACGCGACCTCGGCTTCCCTGAGCAACTCCGCGTGCAGCATGTCGAGTCCCTCGAGCGCCGCGGGAGTGGTCGCGCAGGGGTAGGCGATCGCGGAGAGATTCTCATCGTTGGGCCGCATCCGGCCCGCCTCCCAGCACCAGACGGTGTGCGGGCGCACGCCCACCAGCTCGGCGAGGCGCTTCTGTGTGTGGCCGGCGCTGGCCGGCGCTAGTGCGGGCCTCGCGGATGCGCGCTCCGGACGCCTTCCAGCGGTAGCCGCCGTCCTCGCTCATGCCCGGTGCTCCTCGGCGTCTCCCCTCGCTCCAACAGCATAGAACGCCCGTTTCGCGCGACACATCCCGCGCCTAGCGCTCGGGCCACTGCCGCTGCAGGGTGTCGTGCGCGCGATCACATGGCCACGCGCAGCTCCGGGCCTGGATCGCGTGGCCGTGCAGCGGGGGCCGGTCGCCGGCGCCGGGCGCCGACCCGACGTAGCGGCCTTGCAGCGGAGACTCCGCAATCTCCGCCCGACGAACTCTATGATCCGCTCCGCCGGACTCAGCTAGTAATCGGACCGTCTTGCGAACGAGCGGGCGAGAGTGGGATAGTGGCAAGGCTTCGCGGACCAGATGACATCCAGGTGCGCCTCTTGGTTCTCCGGCGAAGGCGGTTCCCCATGCCAGATGTAATCTTCGAGATCAACGGTTCTCAAGGAGAGCCAATCCAAGGTGCCGCCGTGTTGGCAGCCTACCCCAGCGGGGTATCTGTCAGAGGCCAGACAAATGCGAAGGGGGAGTGCCAGCTCCACCTGTACCGAACCGACCAAGACATGACAGTCCTTGTAGCTGCGGAAGGGTACTTGCCTTTCCACACCCTCCTCATGACCGGCGACTCGGCGCGGGTCCACTTGAAGTTGGAGCCTTCGAAAGAGGGACGCAAGGCCATGCTATTCGACAAGAGCACCGGCTACATACCGGGTATTGAAGGGCGTCTGAATCCGCATAAGGATGGCTATGTATACGGCGACAACATCGCCATCAACGGCCGACTCGCGAGGCCAGCGGTACACTTCAATGTAGGTGAACCTCTCCATCTTGTCGACGTATATGGTGTTGAGACTACTATTCGATTCCTAGTCGTCGAGGGCCAGTTTTCCCTGATCGAGTACACGGAACCCACGGCGTACGCAGGGGAGTAGCAGTGGCGACATCCGAGGAGCACGAAGAGATCAGCACGCAGTTCCTGGATCAAGCGGAGGAAGAGTTTCGGAAGGGCGATCTGCTCCAAGCCTCCGAGAAGGCTTGGGGCGCTTTCTCCCACTATGTAAACTCCGTTGCTCGTCGGAACCACTGGCCTCTCGGCTCCCACAGGGCCTTGATCGAGAATGCCAACAGGATGATCGACCGGGACTCCGCCCACCGGGAGGACAGACGGAGGCTCGTACGATCCCTCGAAGGCCTGCACGCGAACTTCTATCAGGCGTTCCTAGACGAAGAGTCCGTGCGGGGCGGCATCGAGGATGCTAAGGAGTTGATCCAAGCGCTTTCTGACCTTGAGACGTCCTAGCCCGGCGGTTAGCACGTCATCTCTCCAAGATCTGGCGACACATCGCGCTGCGTGTCAGGATCGGAGCGTTGCCTGCGTTCAGGCCCTCAGGCATCCGCATCGCCGGAACGCTGGGCTCCGGTGGACCGCGGCGATGATTATCGGGGCCGCCCTCATCATGGTCGCCGTGTTCGGCGCGTTCGCCACGGGCGAGACCACCATCAACGAGCAGATGGGGTTCGGGCTGGCCGTCGCCGTGTTCCTGGACGCCACGCTCGTCAGAACGGTGCTGGTCCCTAGCAGCATGGAGTTGCTCGGCAGCGAGTGGCTGCCGTACCAGAAGCCGCGCTTGCCGCGCCGCTGCTGGCCGAGCCGCTGCTCGCGGTCCTCGCGGGCCGCTGGTGCGCCGTCGGTCTCCTCGCCGCCGCTCCGCCTGCCGAACAGCCGCTGCGGGCGGAAGGGCAGGCGTCGTCCGTTGCGGCGCTCCCCTTCCTTGCGCTTCTGCGCGGCGCGCCGGGTCCGGCGCAGTGCCCGCCGCGCCAGCAGCCGCAGCGGGGCGCCGCCGTCGCCCTCGGGCGACTGCACCGGGGCAGGCGGCTCGCTCCGCGCCAGCTCGCCGGGAGGTCCGGCGTAGCGCCGCGCCCCCAGCGCGTACCTGAGCAGGTCGGCGGCCACCAGTGGCAGCCGCCTGCC
>MKWU01004425.1_pt1 | contig 16645 bp, 16 predicted proteins | sample 809101 | NCBI WGS metagenome assembly MKWU01 (sample SAMN05860141, study PRJNA318959) | sponge metagenome | host: Aplysina aerophoba | place: Slovenia: Piran, Adriatic Sea, Gulf of Piran | collected 2013-05-07 | reverse complement strand
TGGGCCCCGACCCGGCAGCCGTGTTCGGCAACGGCCATCGCCTCGCCGCCTGGGCCGGCCTGTGTCCCGGCAACAACGAAAGCGCCGGCAAACGCCGCTCCGGGCGCATCCGGCGCGGCAACCGCACACTGCGCGCCGTGCTCGTCGAGTGCGCCCACGCCGCCGCGCGCACCCACAAGTGCCAGTTCCAGGCGCATCACCAGCGTCTGACCCGCAAGCGCGGCTACAAGCGCGCCGTCATCGCCACCGCCCACAAACTGCTGCGATGCATCTTCGCACTGCTCCGCAACGGCACGCCCTACCGCGACCCGGCCACCGACTACGAGGCGCTGCTCGTACAGCGCAACGCGTCACGCTGGCTGCGCAAGCTGCAGGAGTTCGACATTCTCGTCCACAACGACGACGGGACCCTCTCGCTACGCTGGCCGTCTCGCCAAGCCAGGACCGTCCCCGTGCACTGAGGCCCCCATCCCACGCGTTGTCCGGCAGCGCCGTTCGGCATACAGGCCACTTGGGGCAGCCTCGCCGCCCGAGCTTCGTCGCCGCGCAACGCGTTCATCGCCGATCCCGTTCGTGACGCGTTCCCGTCGCGGCAGGAGCAGTACGTCCCGAAGCCTCGCTAGCCACACGGAATTTCGCGGCAATACCCGCGGGGCTCAACTCGTATTCACTTCCCACGACACGTCCCTGCTGAACAGTTTGAACCGCGACGAGGTCTGGCTCACCGAGAAAGCGCCTGACGCCACCACGCGCCTCGTTGGCCTGGCCGAGTTCGGGGGTGAACGCGTGAGAAGGTCTCTGAACCTGGAGAGAGCCTACCTGCAAGGCCGATTCGGAGCCGTTCCCGAAGTCGACCAGGTCGCAGTCCGCAGAGCCCTGGGGGTCGTCTCTCAGACTCGCGATGGCCAGGCGGACTGAACGCAGGTCGCGCAAGGAGCGATCGCTCCGCCGCAGGGTCGCCGTTCGCACTCCCAAGCGGACTTTCCTGGTGTTCTGCGAAGGCACGAAGACGGAGCCCGACTACCTCAAGGCCTTGAGACAGGACCCAGCGGTCCGGCACTTGGCCTCTGTTGACATCCGGGTCGACCTGCACGCGAGTGGCGCCGTGCCGTTGACCCTGGTGAACGCGGCCACCGAAGCCCGGATTCGCACACTGGCGCCGCGGCGCCAGAAGCCTGCGCCGTAGAAACGGTGCAGACTCCTGGACAGGCGCGGTTGGGCGGCAATCGGAGCCGGAGGCGACGATTGTCGGGCTACCGCAACTCGCGCGGAAGCGACTCGCCTTCCAGCAGCAGGTACAGGTGCGCCTCGAGCTGCTGCATGCCCGCCTCGCCGTCGAACGACATCCGCCCGTCGCCGTCTACGTCGAAGCCCTCCGCGATCTGATAGGCCAGGGCGCGCACGCGGGCCACGAGCGGCGCCGCGCGCCGGATCGAGACAGCCTCGCCGAGCTGCCGGGCCAGCCCGGAGGCCTGACGTGCGTTGGCGAGCAGGCCCGCCGCGATCGCGGAGACATGCCCGGCGTGGGTCCGCAGGTTGTCGGAGGCCCCCGCCTCGCCGGCCGCCCGCTCCAGGTGGCTGACGAGCGCCTCGACGGCGGGGATCACGCCGAGCCCGAGGCCGGGGCCCGACGCCCCCTCGGCCGGCTCCAGCAGGTGCAGCACGTGCCCCGCGTGCCGCCGCATCGCGCCGTAGTCGCTCAGGTCGCCGGCCGCGAAGTTGGCGTGCAGCACCAGCGTGCCGATCTCGGCCGAGGCTGTGGCGGCCAGGCTCCGTCCCCCCGGCGCGCCGGGGAAGCCGTAGGCGACGTGCCCCACGTGCGGGGGCGCGTTCTCGCCCGGAAGCGCGGTGGCCTCGCCGTTCGGCACGTGCTTCTCGATCATCCGCCGCCGGACGACGCCCCCGTAGACATTGCCGGCCGAGTCGACGCCCACGCCCTCGGCGCCGCTGTGCTCGATGGCGGTCGGCTCGAGGTCCTCGATGAGGTACTGCACCGACCCGTCGCGCGCGCTCCCGACCCGGATGCCCTTCTTCCAGCCCGGGTTGTCGGTGCCCCAGGACTCGGAGTCTGCCACGTAGATCCGGTCGTCGGCGCCGATGGCGATGCCGCTGGGACGTCCGAACTGATACCAGACGTCGAGCAGCGTCCCCTGCTGGTCGAAGATCTGGATCCGGTTGTTGGCCCGGTCGCCCACGAACAGGCGGCCCTGGGAGTCGAGCGCGATCGTGTGCGGCACGTTGAACTCGCCGGGTCCCGAGCCGGTCTCGCCCCACGACAGCAGGAACGTGCCGTCGGCCGCGTACTTGGTCACCCGGTTGGCGCCGCTGGCGAAGCTGTGTCCCTCGGTGATGAAGATTTCGCCGCTCGGGGCGACCACGACCCCGGTAGGCTCGTTGACCAGTGGCGGGTGGCCCCCCCGGCCGCGCTGGCCCCGGGGCATTCAGGGGGTTCCCCCCCCCGCGGACATTCCCGCCCCCGGTGCCGCGCTGGCCGATGGTCATCAGGTGGTTCCCCTCGGCGTCGAACTTCACGACCCGGTGCCCGCGCTGGTCGGCCACCCAGACGTTACCCTCGTCGTCGACGTCGAAGCCGTGCGGGAAGTCGAACATCCCCGAGCCCCAGCTCAGCAACAGCCGGCCCGACGGGTCGAGCTTCAGCAGCGCCGGCTCGCTGCGTCCGGTGCAGGAGTTCTGCAGACAGCGGCTCAGCAGGTAGATGTTACCGTCCGGTCCCTCGGCGGCGCCCATGAACGAGGCCCGTTCGTCGTAGGCGCCCGGCGCGTACGGATCCGGCAGCTCGCCCCACGGGTGCACGCGGGCGTAGGGATTGGACAGGTCGTTGGTCGGCGCCACCCGGGTCTGGTCCTGGAGTTGCGCGGGCGCGGACGCGGCGGCTGCCGCCAACATCGCCGCGGCCAGGATACCGATGGTCAACGCAGAGGGCATCGGGTTCCGCATGGGCTGTCGCCTCCTCATGCTGTCAACGGATCGCGTCGTCCGGTCGCTCGCAACGCCGGCCGCGCTCGGCGCCGCGCTCGGCGTCGCGCTGGTCTTCGTGCAACGCGGGGTTCACCGCGATTGCCGGTCACCAGCAAACACGGACTGTCAACATCGGCCGTCGGCAGGCCGCCGAGTAGTCCGGACAGGGTGTTTCGCCCGATGGTCTCGGCGACATCGCCGCTCGCGTTGGTCTGGTTGGACATCCCGTGCATGTCAGCCCGCGCGCCGCCGCCGCGCCGCGGACGGCTCCGGAGGCGGGGACTTCGGCTGCGGCGCCGGCACGATCCAACCGTGCAGCTTCAGGTAGCGCGCGGCGCTCTCGGCAAGCTCGATGGTGTCGCCTCTGCGGACCACCCGCTTGCCGTAGCGGAACTGCCGTTTCGCCAGATACGTCATGCACGCCAGCGGCCGGACGATGCGACCGCACGCAGCGTCTGGTGGAATCTGTAGTGGAACCCGAGGGTGACCCGTCTATTGCGACTCGTCGCCCCCGGCGGACTCAGCGGCCGCCGCGCGGGCCGCGGCCAGATCCTCGTACTCGGCATCTTCGAGATAGGTGATGCCGATCCACGCGTGCGACATCTCGTCGACGCCCCGCGCGCCGAACACCACCCACTGATCCGGGTCGGGATTGATGCGGTTGGCGGCCGTGTTGTCCCACTTCGCGCGCAGCATCACGACCGAGCCTTTCGGCAGTAGCGGCTGTGCGTCGTCGTCGTAGACGTAGGCGATCTGCCAGTTGTGGTCGTAGCGGTTGACGCTGCTGAGCAGCTCGCGGCGGCCGTCCGGATAGAGCACCGCCATCGACATCTCGGTCCCCCGCATGTGCATGTGGGGCCGGAAGCTCTGGATCAGCGCCGGCTGCTCCATGACGTACTGGTCCTCGAGCACGAGGTGCCCGTGCGGCGGGATGAGAATGTCGCTGGCCCGCAGCCGCTCGCGATGGGTGCCGTCGACGTAGAACTGCCGCTCGCCGGCGGTCACCTTGTCCGGCTCCTCGCCCTCGGGATAGAGCCACACGCCGACGTCGGCCACCTCCGTCACCTCCTCGCCCATCGGGAAGTAGTGGAGGCTGAAGTTGACCGTCCCCGAGCCCGGCGGCAGCAGCTTGCCGACGCCCTCGGGCAGCACGTCGTAGCGCTTGCCGATGCCCATGCCGACCAGATGCGTCCGCGGCGGGTCTTCGCCCTCGGCAGCCGCCGTCCGCAGTGTCGCGTGCCCGTGGTGAGTGACCTTGATGCCCAGCGGGTAGGACGGCTTGAACTCGGCCGCTCGAATGTAGCGGGGCACGTCGAAGCCCTCGAACTCGATCCGCGGCGACCACCACTGGTCCTGCCCGTTGGCCACCAAGTGATACGGCGTCGACTGCACGATGAGATCGGGCGGCCGGCCGAGGATCGCCTCCACCTCCCAGGCGTCGGCGCGGGGGAACTCCAGCGGCGGGGGCAGATCGGCCGGGTCGCCCTGCGGCGCGCCCGCGTCCACCCACCGCACGATGGTGTCGATCTCGTCCTCGGTCAGCGAGATGTCGTTCTTGTAGTCCTGAATGCCCACCGTCGTGTCGAGGTGCCAGGGGGGCATGAGGCGCCGTTCCACCCGGTCCCGGATGCTGCGCGCCCAGGGACGCGCCTCGCGGTAGGTGAGCAGCGACATCGGCGCGATGCCGGTCGGCTGGTGGCACTGCTGACACGAGCGCTGCAGGATCGGTGCGACGTCCCGGCTGAACGTGGGCGCCGTGTCGGCCGCCGCCGCCGCGCCTGCCGCGCCGGACTGCGCCAGGACCGGACCCGCACCCGCCAGCAGCAACGTCACCGCCAGCCCGATGCTGGCCGCCACGAGCAGCCTACCCCCACCGAACCGGTCCACCTTGGCCATGATCTTCTCCCCCGGCCGGCCGGCGTTGTCTCGCCGGACAACCCAACTCTCTACAGAACCCCGCGCCGTTCCAGGCGGTCGCGTCCAATCGCCGACAGGCCGCAGACAACCGCGAAGGACACCCCCCAACCGCTGCCGAGGAACTCGTGCGCCAGCGCCGCCATGACGCTGGCCAGAGCCAGCACACCCGCGCACCACCCAAGGCGACGCCCTCGCCGGTGCGGTTCGCCCTTCAGGATCCACCAGGTCCCGGTTGCATAGACCATCGCCAGCAGGAATCCCACCATCACGGCGAGTTCGTGTTCCGCCGTCACAGGTCTCCAATCGACGCTCACGGAGCCACCGTCACCGGCACGAAGCCGTTGGTCCAGCAACACTGGAACTCGAACTCCCGAATCACGTTGAACGTGAGCAAGCGCAGCAGATACTCGCCCGGCGCGGAGAAGGTCACCGTGGTGGCCACCTCCGCCCCGCCCTCCTGCGCCCAGGCGTCCGGCTCGACGACGGCGATCCGCTCGGCGAACGTCACGTCGCCCGGTCCCTGGTGCTTGAACCACTTGATGTTGATCGGACGCTCGTCGTCGACGGCCTCGGCGTCGCGGGCCACCCACGCGCCGAGATCGAGCGGCACGCCTACCTTTGCCTGCCGCGCCGCGCCGGTGATCCCGCGTGGTCCACGCCCGACCGGTCCGTCCGGCGCCCAGCGCAGCAGCGGCGAGACGCTCGACCGTCCCGGAAACTCCCACCCGGCCAGCTCGTAGGCAGGGCTGGTCAGCCGCCCCGGCACCGAGAGCGTCTGGCCGCGCACGTGCAGCGTCCAGACCACGTCGCGGCTGCCGAAGTCGGCCGGCACCGTCACGGTGAAGGCGCCCCAGTGGCGCCGGTCGCTCTCGGGCACCGGCTCGAACACCGTCGGCTGGCGCCCGTCGAACTCGGCCGGCTCGATGAAGTTGTCGGACCCCAGCGGGATCTCCAGCGTCTCCTCGGTGTTCACGTTGAAGTAGCCGAACGACAGCTCGAAGGTGCCGTCGGGGTTCCGGTACCACCCCTCGAAGATCGGCACCGCGGGACCGCCCGACGGCCGGAACAACTGGAGCTCGAACTGCGTCTCTCCCGGGTTGGCCACGCGCCGCTCCGACGCCCGCTGCGCCCCAAGCTCCGTCGTGCAAAACGTTACGGTCGCCACGAGGGCTACCACGAACGGGATGGTCCGTCGCATCGCTTTCGCCGGACGACACCTCCGGCCCGGAGACGTCGCCGCTACACAGAAACTCGACCCCTGTTTCATCCTTCTGGGTGCCCACCCCCGGCGGGAATGGGCAACTAGTCCGAGTGAATGCCCGGGCTCGTCACGTGCGTGACGAGCAGTGCCTGCAGGGCCTGGACCTGGCCGGCCAGCCGGTCGACCTTGCTGTTGACAATCATTACGCCGATCGCGCTGATGAACGAGACCAGGAGCGTGAGCACCTGCAGAACGGTCGAGAGGGTTGTGCTGCGCTCCACGTCTCGACTCTATCATCATCTCGCCAGTCCGACGCGCACCCTCGACTGTCCCGGGACTCCGGGTTCGGCGGGCGTCGCTCTCTCTCTCTCCGACCTCGCGCTCTGCCTACCTCGACTCAGACAGGTCGCTCAGCTTCCACAGGTGCGAGCGCGTCCGAATGAACAGGTTCCCGCGGACGATGGCCGGGGTCGACATGGCCACCTCTTCCAGCGCGTTGGTGGCGACCAGCCGGAAGCGGTCGTTGCTGTCGAGCACGTAGGTGTCGCCGTCCTCGCTCAGCAGGAAGACCATCCCGTTGTAGGCCCACGGCGACGACGTGAACCCGGTCGCCCCGCGCGCGATGCGGCGGCGCACCTCCTGCGTCTGGATCTGCTGCTCGGTGAAGTACAGCTCCTCGCCCGTGTGGGCGTCGTGGACGGTGAAGAACCCGCGGTCGAGCAGCGTGATGTAGTGGTCGCCGTAGACCAGCGGGGTCGGGTGGTACGGCCCGGCGGCATCCTGGTACCAGGCCACCCAGTCACTGCTGGTCGCCCCGTCGGGCAGGGTGATGTCGCCCTCGCCGCCCGGACGGATGGCGTAGACCGGCCGGACCGCGTCGCCGACGTAGCCGGACATGACGTAGAGCATGCCGTGGGCGGCGAACGGCTGCGGTATCGAGATGGAGTTCATGCCGCGGAAGCTCCACAGCTCGCGGCCGTCGAGGTCGTACGAGCGCACCAGGTCGCTGCCCGTGGTCACGAGCTCCGTGCGGCCCTCGTGCTCCCAGACGAAGGGCGTCGACCAGTTGGTCCCCTCGTCGCGGTCGTCCCGCCAGCGCTCCACGCCGGTCGCGGCGTCGAGCGCCACCAGGAACGACTGCTCGTCGTTGTCGTTGACGACGTAGAGCGTCCCGTCGTGCAGCACCGGCGAGGCCGCCGGCCCCCACCCGAGACGCGTGTCCGCCGCCTCGAAGCGCCGCTCCCAGACGATGGCGCCCTCCATGTCGAGGGCGTAGACGCCGACGTTGCCGAAGTAGGCGTAGACCCGCTCGCCGTCGGTCACCGGCGTCGACGAGGCGTAGGTGTTCTTCAGGTGGCGGTCGAAGTCGGGCCGGCCGGTGTGCACCTCGGACGTCCAGAGGACGTCGCCGCTCTCGAAATCGATGGCCTGCACCAGCCAGTGATGGACGGCCACCGAGCGCTCCAGCAGGTCGCCCGGCTCCGGGTCGCGGAACCGCCCGCCGGAGGGCATCGGCTGCGGCGAGCCGTAGGGGAAGTAGAGCCCCATGCGCGGCTCCTCCTCCTCGCCCTCGCTGATGACGGTGGTCAGGAAGATACGGTCGCCCCAGACCACCGGCGACGACCAGCCGAGCCCGGGGATCGGCGTCTTCCAGACGACGTTCTCCGTCGTGCTCCACGTGAGCGGCAGACGCGGATCGTCCTCAGCCGTCGACATGGCGTCGGCGCCCCGGAAGGCGGGCCAGTTCTCGGACGCCGTGGCCGGCGGCGCGGCAGCGACGAAAGCGAGCAGGACGGCGGCGAAGGCGGCGGCGGCGGAACGGAATCGTGCGTGGCGCATCGGATCTCCCTTTGGATGTCGGCGTTGCCGCCGCGATTATACGCAAGGTCGGGGCCGTACCCGCCCGCTACGGGCCGCCGGTTCCACGAAGCAATGCGCGGCCGGATTCCTCAAAGTGCCGGTCGAGTCCCAGCACATCCTCGATTGCGTGCTGGCGCATGAACTCCAGGCTCACACAGTCGACGAGACTGAGGCGACGGCGATTCTCTCTCGACAGGCGTCGCATGCCGCGTCGATGCAGCTCGTCCGACACCCACTCGACGGACAGCAACGGGAACACGTGGTCGTCGAAATCACGCACGGCTTCCAATCCGACGCGGTGCTGCAACAGGGCGAGCGTCTCGACGACGACATACGACGTCGTCCGGAGCGGACGCTGCTGAGCGACAAGGCCGCGGAACGCGCGCACCATGTCGGCATGGCCATCTTCAGAGCCGACGAGCAGAGCGTACAGGCCGGAGGTGTCGGCGAACACGCTCACGAGCGGTACGCTTCGTCCAGGTACCGATCGTGGTCCCGAGCCACGCGGGTCTCGCCGCTCGAGTCGCGGTACTTTCCGCAGACGGCGAGCGCCGCACGAATTCGTTCATCGCGCGTCGGCAGCGTTTCGTCATGGTCGAGCTGCGCATCGACGCAGCGCCGAACCGCTTCCGCCAGCGAAATACCGAGACGCGCGGCGTAGCGGGTCAATCGCCGATGTTGAGCTTCGGTTACCTGTATCTGTGTACGCACCATGATGTATGGAAGATTACATCACTCTGGTACGGCGAACTGAGCACCTGGGAGGCCTCTTCCAAACGACCGGGATGCGGCCAGGAAAAACAGGACTCATGCATGCGCTGCCCGTCGGAATCCCCACCCATGCGATGTACTGTACCGATCGATGCCCGCGACCGCTGCAGCCATCCGTCCGTTCACCTCCCGCGCCGACTACGACGCCTGCGTGCGGCTGCAGCGCGAGACCTGGGGCGAGGACTTCGTGGACGTCGCCTCGGCCACGATCCTGATGGTGTCCCAGCGGGTCGGCGGCGTGTCGGCGGGGGCGTTCGACGCGGACGGCCGCCTGCTCGGCTTCGTCTTCGGCATCAGCGGCATACGCGACGGCGAGCTCGTACACTGGTCCGACATGCTTGCGGTGCGGCCCGAGGCGCGCGGGACGGGGCTCGGCAAGCGGCTCAAGAACTTCCAGCGCGAGCAGCTTCTCGAGCGCGGCATCCGTCGCATGCTCTGGACGTACGATCCGCTCGTGGCCCGCAACGCCAACCTGAACCTCAACAGCCTCGGGGCTCTGCCGGTGGAGTACGTCGTCAACATGTACGGCGACACGCGCAGCGCACTCCATGCCGGACTCGACACCGACCGTTTCATCGTCGAGTGGCGGCTCGACCGGCAGGTGCCGGCCAGGACCGAACCCGAGGCGGGAAACGGGCCGCCTGGAAGCGCGCCGGGGCTGGAAGGACCGCGAACCGCACCGATCGTAGACGCGGAATGGCTCCGCCGGGAGCGCCCGCTACCGACCGGCCCGCAGGTCCGCGTGGCCGCGCCGGCCGACATCGACGGCCTGAAGGCGACCGACCCGGCGTGCGCCCGGGTGTGGCAGCAGGTCCAGCGCCGCGCGTTCACCTGGTACCTGGCCAACGGGTACCGCGTGTCCGGCTTCGAGCACCGCCGGGCGCCCGGCGACTCGCACTACCTGGTGACCAGGGCGCCGGCATCCGCGGGTGAATCACCAGGCTCACCCGCAACGGACGACCGATGAGCCTACGCCTGTCGCGCATCACGCTGCGGGAGATCCGGATGACGCTGCGCGAGCCGTTCGAGATCTCGTCCGGCCGCACGACCGGCCGCCGGATTCTGCTGCTGGAGCTGGAAGACGTCGACGGCACGACTACCTGGAGCGAGTGCGTCGCCGGGGAGCGGCCGAACTTCTCGGCCGAGACCATCGACACGGCGTGGCTGGCGCTGACCGAGTGGATCGCCCCGCGCGTGCTCGGCGCCGGCATCGGCCACCCCGACGCTGTCGACGGCATGCTCCGGCGCAGCTTCCGCGGCCACCCGATGGCGAAGGCGGCGGTCGAGATGGGCGCCTGGGCGCTGTGGGCCGAGCGGGAAGGCAAGAGCCTGTCGCGACTGCTCGGCGGCACGCGCCGCACGATCGCCACCGGCATCTCCATCGGCATCCAGGACAGCCCGCGGGCGCTGGTCGACAAGGCGCGCGAATCGCTGGCGCTCGGGTACCGCAAGATCAAGATGAAGATCCGGCCCGGGGCCGACATCGAATACATCGGGGCGGTGCGCGAGGCGCTCGGTCCGGACGCGCCGCTGATGGCCGACGCCAACAGCGCCTACACGCTCGGCCACACGGAGCACCTTGCGGATCTGGACGCCTACCGGCTGCTCATGATCGAGCAGCCGCTCGCGCAGGACGACCTCCGCCGGCACGCACAGTTGCAGGACCGGCTCGAGACGCCCATCTGCCTCGACGAATCCATTTCGCATGCCGCCGCCGCCGAGGACATGCTGGCCCTGGGCGCCGGCCGTATCGTGAACATCAAGCCGGGCCGGGTGGGAGGCTTCACCCAGGCCCGGGCAATCCACGACGTGTGCCAGCACCACGCGGTGCCGGTCTGGTGCGGCGGGATGCTCGAGAGCGGCATCGGCCGCGCCTGCAACGTCGCGCTGGCGTCGCTGCCCAACTTCACGCTGCCCGGCGACGTCAGCCCGAGCGCCCGCTACTGGACCGAGGACGTCGTGACGCCGGAATGGACGATGGATTCGGCGGGGATGGTGACGGTGCCGGCCGACCGGCCGGGCCTCGGCGTCAAGGTGGACGTCGACCGGGTAGACGACCTGACGGTACGGACGCGGACGCTCACCGCGTCCTAGCCGGGCAATCGGAGCCGCAGGCGACGATTGTCGGGCGAGTTGTGGGGACATGATGGCGCGCACACAGATACAGGTCGCCGTGTTGACGCTGGCCGCCGGCGTGCTGGCGCCAGCGCCGGCAGTTCCGCAGGAGCCGGCCGCAGCCGAGCGCGAGGCCTTCGCCCTGGTCGCGCGCGCCGGAGAAGCCATCGAGCGTGCTTCTGAAAAGAACGCGCTGTGGCGAGCGGCCGAAAGGGCGGCAACCGCCGCCGGGCACGCCGCCAGCGCCTTGACCGCAGCCGATCGCGAGCGCGATGCGGCCCTGGCCGCGTACCGCGCCGCCTATCGCGAAGCGCTGGCGGGCGCGGTCACCTGCGACAACGGCTTCCCGTGCACCAACGGCCGGATCGATCCGTTCGACGGCTTCGCCGCCGCGTTCGCCGCGCATTTCGAGCTCCTCGCCGCGGTGTCGGCCGCCCACGCCGCCCATGTCGACGCCGTTTGCGCCGCGCGGCGCCGGCCGGCGCGGTGGGCGCGCCGGCGCCGGCGGAGCCCCGCGCCCGGGCGGCCCGCATCCGGGGGCTGGCCGCCCGGATGCGCGGCCTGGGAGCCATCGACGACCCCCGCAGGTGGAACGCGCTGGTCGCCGGCGCCGGCGCCGAGATTGCCGCGGGCAACCTCCTCCACAGGCGTGCGACCGAGGCGCGCCATGCCGCGGACCTGGCCCTCGTCGATGACGTGACCCGGGTGGTGGAAGCACTCCATCTGGCCGGGAGCCGCATCGCGCAGCTCTCCCGGCCGGCGACCGGCGGCCCCGCCGCGGACGCCGGGACCGCATCGGCCGCCGGCGCGCGCGACGCGGCCGGCACGGCCAGCGACGCCGTGTTGCGTGCGGCGCTCGATACCGCGCAGGCCGCCATGGAGTCGTTACGCTCCCGCATCGTGGCGGCGGCAACGTCGGTTCCCGACGTGCGCCCCACGCGGACCGCGGAAACCGGCGTGGCGGGCGCTTCCGAAGAACGCGCTCCGGCCGGCAACCTCGCTCCCGACCGTTCCGCGGAAACTGCGCGGCCCAGCGACGACGGCGCCCCCGGCAACGACGGCGCCCCCGTTGCCGGCACTGCGGCCGCGGAGCCCGAACCGGCCGACGACTTCGCCGGTTGGGTGCGCGCTCTGACCGCGGCGGCCCGCGCGGCGGAGCAGGCCGCCGCGGATGCCGAGGCCGCGGCGGGCGGCGCGGGAAGCGCACGCGCGCGCGCCGGGTCGTGCAGCGACGCGATAGCGCGCGTGACCGCGGCGGCAAGCCGCGTCACGAGCCTCACCGTCGGCGACGACCGGCCCCCATACGTGCCCTCCCGCACCGGGCGGGAGACCTACAGCGACCTCTTCCATCTGCTGGATGCCGCGCAGCGCCGCGCGCGGGCCGCCTGCGGCTCCATCGAACGCCGATCGCACTCGCGGCGCCAGGAGCAGGGGTAGTTCACCGTGGCGGAATGGAAACGCAGAACTGTCGACCTGCCCGACGATCACGGCTGGACGGCCAAGCCCGGCAACAGCATCTTCGTGGCGAACCGGGGAGCCGTGCTCTTCGAGTACCCGTCCGGCTGGGTGATCAAGCCCGACGGGAATTCCATCTGCCTCTACGACCGCGAGGCGCCCGACGACAACATGCGCCTCCAGGTCTCGGTGTTTCAAACGGGTTCCGACCGGTCGATCGTCGACTGGAGCGCCATGCCCCCGCTCGCCAGCATCATGCAGCATATCGTGCTGGCCGACGACCCGCGGCAGTGTACGCGGAAAGGACCGTTGTTCGGCGCCTCCCGCCGCAATCTGGAGTACCTGTGGTTGGAGATGGACTTCATGGACCCGGCGGGGAAGCGCAAGGCGCATTCCAGGGCCTGCCTCGCCCGCGGCGGGAACGTCCAGGCGTTCATCACGATGGAGTACTGGCCCGAAGACCGCGGGGTTGCCGATCGGGTCTGGAGCAACATGCTGGAGTCGCTGAAGCTGGCCGACTACCTGTACGACGACCACCCGCATTAGGCGCACGACTCGCAAGTCGGCCGAAACGGCCATTCCGTGTTCATCGAGTCGACGTCGCCTCCACGGGGCGCGCGTCGGTAGAATGCGTCGGTTCAACGCTTGCCGATGAGCACCACGCGAGCCGACCGCACCGCCATCCGCCGCACCGCGCTGTCCCGCCCCGTGGGCCTCGCGCTCGACGACGGCCTCATCCATCAGGAACGCACGTTCTTCGACTACGGCTGCGGTCGGGGCGACGATCTGCTGCATCTGCACAAGATGGGGATTCCGGTGTCCGGCTGGGACCCCGCCTTCTTCCCCGACGAAGATCGGACGCCGGCCGACATCGTGAATCTCGGCTATGTCGTCAACGTCATCGAGGATCCGGACGAGCGCATCGTCGTCCTCGCCGCGGCGTGGGAGCTCGCCCGGAAGGTCCTCATCGTCGCCGCCCGCCTCGACTGGGAGGCCACCGACGCCGCCGTCGACTTCCAGGGCGACGGGATCGTGACGGGGAAGCGCACCTTCCAGAAGTTCTTCACGCAGGAAGAGCTCCGCCAGTGGATCGAGCAGGCGCTCGACCGACAGCCGGTCGCCGCGGCTCCCGGCGTCTTCTACGTGTTCCGCGACGAGGCCGACGCCCAGTCGTTCGCCGTGAACCGGGTCTCCAGACAGCGCCGCGTCCCCGGCATCGAGAAATCCCAGGCACTCGTCGCCGACCACAAGGAGCTGATCGAGCCGCTCATGGCGTTCGTGACCGAACGCGGGCGCCTCCCCGTGGACGGCGAACTGCCGGAAGCACCGCAACTGACGGCGGTATTCGGCAGCGTAGCCCGCGCGTTCTCGCTCCTCCGCCGGGTCACCAGCGCCGATCGCTGGGACCGCATTCGCCAGGAACGGCGATCCGACGTCCTCGTGTACCTCGCCCTGGCGGCGTTCCCGAAGCGACCCCGGTTCGGCGCGCTGCCGGACGACCTGCGGCACGACATCCGCGCCTTCTTCGGGTCGTACAGGTCCGGCTGCGCAGAAGCAGACGCCCTCCTCTTCTCCGCCGGCGACCCGGATGCCGTGGATCGCGCGTGCCGCGACGCCACCGTCGGCAAGCTGCTGCCCGACGCCCTCTACGTCCACCACACCGCGGTCGAACACCTGCCGCCGGTGTTGCGGGTCTACGAAGGTTGCGGCCGGCAACTCGCGGGCGCCGTCGAAGGGCTCACCCTCGTCAAGCTCTTTCGGCGACGCGCCCGCGTGTCGTACCTGGCCTACGAGGACTTCGACCGCGTGGCGCACCCGGCACTGCGGAGCGCTATCGTCGCGGATCTGAAGCGGCTCGACCTCCACTTCCGCGACTACACGCGCTCTGCGAATCCGCCGGTGCTGCACCGCAAGGAGCTGTTCGTCGCCGACGACTACCCTGCGCGGCAGCGCTTCGCGCGTCTGACCGTGCGCGAGGAGAGGCTGGGACTGCTCGACCTAACGAGCACCATCGGCACGCGCGACGGGTGGCACGCCGTGCTCGCCGAGCACCGGGTGTCCGTCCGCGGACACCGCGTGCTGCGCGCCCCGTGACATCCCTCCGATCCACGCCCATATCGGCGGATGACCAGGGGTGATTCGACCAGCGTGTCGTTGGAGACGATGTAGATCGGGCGCCGCGGTTCGCCGGCCGGGACGGCGGCGGCGATCTCCCATGCCAACTGGAGCAGGAGCGTGGAGTCCTTCCCCCCCCGGCGAGTAGGCGACGATCCAGGGATCCGTGTGGTCCCTCGTGAACTCCGCGTGCATCGTCTCGCGGACAGCGGCGAGACGGGCCGGCACAGCGCTGCTGCTGGTCGTGCGACGCGAACGCCTCCTTCCGGGCGATCCGGTGCCCGGCGATCGGAGTCGCAAGCTCCGTGCCATGCGGATGAGAGCGACCGCAGCTCGGCGACCGCGTCCCGGATGCGCTCCGCGGCGTAGTCGATCTGCGTCGCGGTCGTGAACCGGCCGAAGCTGAAACGCAGCGAACCGTGGGCCGAATCGTCGTCCAGACCGAGCGCGCGCAGCACGTACGACGGCTCGACCCGCGCCGACATGCCAGGCCGAACCGGTCGAGAAGGCGACGTCCGGGAGCGCCACCATCAGCGATTCGCTCTCCACGCTGGCGAAACGCAGGTTGACGATCCCGGGGACGCAATGCGTGCGGTCGCCGTTGACGGCAAGCTGTTCGATGTCCTGCAGGTGGTCAAGGAAACGTCTCTCCAGGTTGCGGGTGTGGGCGGTGTCCTGGTCCCGTCTTTTCGCGATCAGGCTCGCCGCTAGAGAGCGCCGATGCCCTTGGGGGCCGTACATCTTGTGTCCGCTGAGCGACACGAAGTCGGCATGCTGGCGCCGCACGTCCAGGGGAATCCGGGCGACGCTCTGCGCGGCGTCCACGTGGAACGGAATCCCGCGATCACGGGCCAGCCGGCCGATCGACTCGATGTCGGTGATCGTCCCCCCGATCTCGTTGTTGACGTGCATCAACGACAGGAGGACCGTGTCGTCGCGCAGCGCCGCCTCCACGAGCGCCGGCGTGATCAGACCGTCAGGTCGCGGCACGATACGAGTGACCTCGAACCCGTGTTCTTCGAGATGGCGGCAGGAATCGAGAACGGCCTTGTGCTCGATGGCCGAGGTCACGGCGTGGGCGCCCCGGTCGGCATAGGCGGCGACGGGTGCACGACATCATTGTGAGATGAGCGTCAGGCGGCATTTGCGGCTCGTCGCTTCCAGAAGTCCTCGAAGCGTCCGCTGAGGATGCAGCAGCGCAGGGCGATGATGGTATTGGCGCCGGCGACGGTCCAGCGCATGCCGGCGCGCTTGAGCCGGTCGCCGATCTGCTTGCATCCGGCCTCGACGACGCCCGACGAGACGCACAGGCCCTTGGCGCGGAACTGCGGATAGCGCATCCGGTGGCGGTTCCCGAACAGGTAGTGAATGCACTTTCGCGCTTCGGGCGTGGTCTCGACATGGATGCGCAGCACTGCGACGACGCCGCGGAGCCGGCCGGCGTCCAGCTCGGCACGGCGGTCGCCGGCCCACCGGTCGGCCGGGTCCTCCCGACGACATGGGATGGCCTTGGCGACGTCGCACAGTGCCATCCACTGCGCGGCGATGTCGAGGGCCTGGTGACGGACTGCCTGTTCGAGAGCCTCGAAGGCCGCCACGCCGGCGCGCCCGGGGGCGGCGGCCGACGTAGCACGCCGTGCTGCTTTTCTCGAAGATTTCCTTGACAACTTCCTGACGGCAGGTCGTTGGCGGTCCGGAATGACCGCCAGAGCAGCTCTCAAACCGACACATCGACACGCTGCAGTCCGTATCCGGGGAAGGTGACCCCAAACCGCCACCCCGCCCTGGAAAGACGCGCACAGATGCTCTCAAGCTATTGGAAAACAAGGGTTTACAATAGATCCATGAGTGTCGCGTCAGAGCATAGCTGCCCGGTTCGCCGCGGAGACGATCCCACGACGGCAACGGTTGGCGGCGAGGCCACCGTCATCGACATGCCGGCGCCGGCCATCGCGCCGACGGCCACAACGACCACTCCGGCATCCATCGCGGAACACCGCGCGGCGGTGCTCCGGCGCCGCGACGAGGCCGAGCGCCTCGGGGACGACATCGCCGAGTTGTCATCCCGAATCCAGGCCGCCACCTGCCAGTTGCTCGTCATGCTGCGCGCGTTCGACGAGCGCGAGGGGTGGAGCGGCTTCCTCTCCTGCGCACACTGGCTGCACTGGCGCACCGGACTGGCCCTGGGCGCCGCCCGCGAGAAGGTGCGCGTGGCCCGCGCGCTGGGAGACC
>MKWU01004424.1_pt1 | contig 16648 bp, 11 predicted proteins | sample 809101 | NCBI WGS metagenome assembly MKWU01 (sample SAMN05860141, study PRJNA318959) | sponge metagenome | host: Aplysina aerophoba | place: Slovenia: Piran, Adriatic Sea, Gulf of Piran | collected 2013-05-07 | reverse complement strand
GTAGGCCGGCATTCGGATAACATGACACTCCCGTCCGCGCCATCTCGTGCATCGTGCGCAGATGGTCCGTCATGAACTCGGGACCCGTCGCGCAATTCAGTCCGATCGAGAGAAGGTCGACGTGCGCAAGCGACGCGACAAAGGCATCGGCCGGCTGCCCCGCCAGCATCGTCCCCATCGGTTCAATCGTGCCGGAAACCATCACCGGCGTCTTACGGCCCAACGCTTCGAACACTTGCCGGATGCCCAACAGGCCCGCCTTGACGTTGCGCGTATCCTGGCAGGTCTCGAGCAACAGCAGATCAGCACCTCCCTCGACGAGGGCCAAGGCCTGGTCGTGGTAGTCCCTTTTCAGATCCTCGAAGGTAATGCCGCCGGTGACGGTCATCGCCTTGGTGGTCGGCCCCATCGACCCTGCAACGAAGCGGGGTTTGCCTGTCGTCGAGGCTTCGTCGGCGGCCTGCCGCGCGAGCTTCGCCGCCGTATGATTGATCTCGCAGGCCAAGTCAGCGAGCCCGAAGTCTCTGAGGTCACCGGCGGTGCCGTTGAAAGAATTCGTCTCGATGATGTCAGAACCGGCATCGAGGTAGCCCCGGTGAATGTCGAGAATCACGTCGGGGCGCGTCAGGACCAGATGGTCATTGCTGCCCTCATACGCAGCCCCGCCGAAGTCCGACGCCGCGAGATCCCGCTGCTGGATGGCGGTTCCCATTGCGCCGTCGAGGACCAGAATCCGCTCCCCGAGCGCTTCCATGAGAAGCCTGCTGCGATCGTTCTGATTTATCATTCCGTCCAACGGAACCTGCGCCGGGTCCCCAGTGATCGCTCAGGAGGCGATGATCCACCGCCCGAGCCAGAGGAACATTCGACGGCGGGAACACCCTGCGCTGCATTTCTCATCACGTGGTGAGAAATACAGGCCAGCCAAGTTACATCCTGATTATAGGTTGCACTCCTTGCATTGCCTTCGAGGGGCTTAGCAGTCCGTGGTAAAAGTCACGCGGGCGGCGTTACGCGCCGGGGGCCGATGAAGTAACGCCTGGTCGTTCGAGGAACACGGCGCTGCACCCTCTGGGCCTTTTTTCTTCGTCGGCCGAAAGCGGCGCGTAACCCTTTGGGCGACGGACGTTTTTTTTGTTCCAACGGCGGTACTGAGCTTGCCGGCGAGCGCGACCACGCAGACGACCGCCTAAGCTCGTCGGCTTTGTCGTTCGCTTTTCCTTCGCGAGGAGGAGATCACCCGGATCGCCATCCTCCTCACTTCGCGCCGAGGATGAGCAGGAGCCCGCCGCGCTTTTTCCTTCGTACCACGGGACTTTTACCACGGACTGCCAGCCTGCAGTTCAGACCCTCCGACAAGGTAGAATGGTATCTTCTGTCCTCGATGGAGGCGCAAGGAGAAGGGACAGCCTGGAGCGCAACGAAAAAACACCGGCAGTCATGATGCGGTCCGATTCCGTTACGAGTGTCGACAATCAGGGGTCGCAACGGAATCCCTGAAGTCCGTGGATTCCAGGTCTCTACAAACAAGAGAAAAGCGCCGTCGCAGGGGCTCAGCCTCTGGATTGACGGGTGCGGCGGAGTTTTTTCACCGGTGCCGACGGTTCAGCAAAACCACTCATGATCGCAGCAGTCATCAAAGAGAGTTTCCCCGGTGAAAAGCGTGTCGCTCTCATTCCCCGCAACGTCACTGCTCTGTCGCAGTCCGGCCTGGACGTCATGGTGGAATCCGGCGCGGGCGAGGCCTCGCTTCATGCCGACAGCGAGTATGAAAAAGCGGGGGCGAGGGTAGAAACCGACCGCGGCGCTCTCCTCTCGGAAACCAATTTGTTACTGACGGTTCGCGGTCCGGGCGCATTCGCCGACTTCCCATCCGAGGAACTCGACCGGCTCAAGAAAGGAGCGATCCTGATCGGATTCCTCGAACCACTCGCCGAACCGGAAACGATGCAAGCCCTGGCAAGCCGAGGCGTCACGGCTTTCGCGATGGAACTCGTTCCCCGCATCACGCGGGCCCAGAGCATGGACGCCCTCAGCTCGATGGCGAGCATCGCGGGCTATGAGGCCGTCCTGCTCGGCGCAGAACACTCGCCGAAGATGTTCCCGATGCAAATCACCGCGGCCGGCACGATCACTCCCGCGAAAGTCTTCGTGCTGGGCGCCGGCGTGGCCGGGCTGCAGGCGATCGCAACCGCCCGCCGTCTTGGAGCTTTGGTCGAGGCCTACGACATCCGGCCCGTTGTCAAGGAAGAGGTCGAAAGCCTCGGCGCGAGGTTCGTCGAACTCGAGATCGAGGCCGAAGCGGAAGGTCAAGGCGGCTACGCCGCGGCTCAGTCCGAGGAATTTCATCGGCGCCAAAGGGAGCTGCTCGCCGAGCGTCTGGCCTCGGCCGATGTCGTCATCACGACCGCCGCCGTTCCCGGAAAGCGCGCTCCGATTCTGATTACCACCGACATGACAGAGCGCTTACGGCCGGGAGCGGTCGTCATCGACCTGGCGGCCGAAAAGGGAGGAAACTGCGAACTGACCCGTGCGGGAGAAACCGTCGGGCATCAAGGCGCAACCATCGTGGGGCCGGTCAATCTCCCGTCGCGGGCCGCCTACCATGCCAGCCAGATGTATTCGAACAACATTGCAAACTTCGTCGACTTGCTCGTCAAGGGCGGCGATCTCACGTTGGACCTGGAGGACGAGATTATCAAAGGCACGCTGGTCACACACCAGGGCCGTATCGTGCATTCAGCCGTCCTCAAAGCCTCAGGACAAGGAGACTAGTTTTGGAAACGCTCATTATTTCCGTCACGATCTTCGTTTTAGCCGTCGTCATCGGCTTCGAGATCATCACGAAAATCCCTCCGACTTTGCACACTCCGCTGATGTCGGGTTCGAACGCAATCTCGGGGATCTCGGTCGTAGGCGCGCTCGTGGCTGCGGGCGCAGGAAAGGATGAAATGGCGGCCTACATCGGTCTGGGTGCGTTGATCCTCGCGACGATCAACGTGGTTGGAGGATTCCTGGTCACTCACCGCATGCTGTCGATGTTCAAGAGGAAGAACTAGAAGAGGACCGAGCCATCGTGCAGCAAAACCTCGTCAATGCCGCCTATCTAGCGGCCTCGGTCCTATTCATCCTGGGTCTCAAGGGGCTCACGTCTCCCCGTACCGCTCTCCGCGGGAATTTGCTCGGCGCCACGGGGATGCTCATCGCCGTCGCCGCTACATTACTGGTCCGGCAAATCGTCAGCTTCGAACTCATTCTCGTGGGCATCGCCATCGGCTCAGTGGTCGGGGTAGTCGCCGCACTCAAGGTTCCTCTCACCGCCATGCCGGAACTGGTAGCCCTTTTCAACGGGTTCGGGGGAGGGGCTTCGGCTTTGGTGGCGGCGGCAGCCGTTCTTTCCCCGGCGATGATCGGCGATGTCTCCCGCATCCAGATGTATACCGCCGGCGTGGCCAGCGCCATTATCGGGGCGGCGACTCTGACCGGCAGCGTGATTGCCTGGGCAAAGCTGCAAGGCATGCTGTCGATGCAGCCGCGAGGCGGCGTCCTGCATACGATCAACTTTGTCTGCATAGCCGGGGCCCTGGGATCAGGCATCTATTACGCCCTTGATCCTGAGGCTCTTTGGGTTTTTTGGACCCTCATCTCCGTAGCGGCACTGTACGGTGTGCTCTTCACCGTGCCGGTCGGCGGCGCCGACATGCCCGTCGTCATCGCTCTTCTGAACTCGGCGTCCGGACTTGCAGCGGCCTCGACGGGTTTCGTCCTCAGCAACAACGTCCTGATCATCAGCGGATCGCTCGTCGGCGCCTCGGGCTTTATTCTGACCGAGATCATGTGCCGCGCCATGAACCGGTCACTCTGGGACGTATTGTCGGGAAATCTGGGTGACTCCATCGGCTCGCCGACAGACGACGTCTATCAGGGGCGCGCCAAAAGCGCTTCCGCCGATGAAGCCGCCCTTATTCTGGAGGCAGCCCGCAGTGTCACTATCGTCCCCGGCTATGGAATGGCCGTAGCGCAGGCGCAACACGCGGTCCGCGACCTCGCCCGAAGGCTCCAGAAGAACGGAACGCGCATCCGCTATGGCATTCATCCGGTTGCCGGACGCATGCCGGGACACATGAACGTCCTTCTGGCCGAGGCCGATGTCCCCTACGACGAACTCTTCGATATGGACCAGATCAATCCCACATTTGCGCAGACAGACGTCGTGATCGTCCTCGGCGCGAATGATGTGGTGAACCCCGCCGCACGAGATGATCCGAACAGCCCGATTGCCGGCATGCCGATTCTTGACGTGGACAAGGCTCAGACGGTGATGATTATCAAGCGCAGCCTCAGCCCCGGATTCGCCGGCATCCCCAACCGACTCTTCGCGGCCGACAATACGCTGATGCTGTTCGGAGACGGCGAAAAGGTTGTGCGGGAATTGCTGGCAGCCTTGGACGAGTAGTACGAGTCACCTGCGGGGAAAGGCCGTGATTCGTGTTTCGTGAAAACCATTGGCGGGCCTGGTTCGCTCCAGAAAGAAATGTCTGATGGCCGGTGAACCGGAAAGGCCGTGATTCGTGTTTCGCGACCCTAGCCTGCATTTCTCACCACATGACGGCCGGAGCACGCGATACGACCGCCATGACTCTTCGTTGCGCTTGCTTGCCGTGCTCGATGTACTGCTCAAGTACACCTGTGCGCGACAAGCGGCTCGCGCCTCGTCCTGACGGCCCTCTCACGCACTTCACCTCGCCTCGTGGTGAGAAATGCAGGCTAGGGCCGAAGGAGGCGATCAGGCCGGCTACAGCTTCGCGCGCCAAGCGGCTCGCGCCTGGTCCTGACGGCCCTCTCACGCACTTCGGCCGCCGGATGGTGAGAAATACAGGCCAGGACAGGCAGGAAGGAACAAGAAAGCGGACAGGAGACCCGCCCAAACGCTGCGATCAGAAAGAGAAGCGCAGCAGAAACCGAAACGTTCGACCGTCGTTGAGGGTATTGGTGATCTCACCAAAGCTCGGCGCCGTGAGCTGGTAGCTGGGCGAGGCAAACTGGGGCGTATTGAAGAAGTTGATCGACTCTGCCCGGAAGGAGAGGGTTTTCTCCGCGGCGACCTTCCAGTTGCGCGTGATCGCGAAGTTGACATTACTGATACCGTCGTTGCGGAAGGTATTTCGACCGATGTTGCCTGATCTCTCACCGGGTTGGATAAAGGCGAAGGCGGAGCGAGGGAGTCGTTCGGTGGAGGTATCAGGATGATTGATACTGCGTCCGAGAATGGAGGGATCGAGGATATGGACCCGGTCACCGCTCGTGCCGTCCACGTTACCGAAACCAGGGCCATCTGAACCGCTCGACAAGGAAAAAGGAGTGCCCGATTTGAGAAGGACGACGGAGAACATCTCCCATCTTCCGAACATCTTTTTCAGCACGCCGTTTGCTGCCGTCAAAGCTGGAGTCTGATAGCCCAAGCGCCCCAGGAAAGCATGCGATTGATGAAAGTCGCTCACGGCCTTGACGTCGCCGTGCACGTCGTACTCGAATTGGCTGCGTCCGCGAAAGCTGTCTCTGCTACCCCCCGTGCTGGAGTAGTTTGCCCCCAGGTCCAAGGCTTTGCTGAACCAGTAGGAGGTTTCCAAACTGAGTCCTTGCCAGCGACGGGCGGTCAGGGTGATCCGCGCCGCGTCGAAGTAGGCTCGTGAGCCGTTGAGGATGGTGCGGTTCTCAAAGTATTTGGGGTTGCCCCGGCGCTGGTTCACCGTGCTCGTGAGAAGCGGAATCCCGGGGACCGGATGTGCTCGATTGGTGGGCCACATGCTGACCAGGCGGTGAGAGCGACTTCCCACGTAACCCAGTTGAAGAGTCCACTGGCTCGTCGGGCTCAATTCCCAACTGAAGTTGTACTGATAAGAGTACGGCACCGCGAGGTCGGGAGAGATGACGAACAATGAAGCTCTCGCGTCCGGGTCGGTGGGATCCACGTTCACACCCGCCAGTGGGTTGATCAGGTCGGGAGCGGGAAGCCGCAGACGGAGATTACCCGGTGGGTTGAACCGGGACTGCCCGAACGTCGCCGGGAAGACTTCACCGAAATGGACCCCATAGGCTCCACGAATCGCTCCCCACTGGTCACCGAGGCGATAGGCGAAACCGAATCTCGGAGCCACGTTGTTGCAGTCGCAATCATAAGGAAGTTCACTCAGGCCATTGACCTCGACCGGACTCGTCAGCGGCTGATAGCGAATGCCGAAGTGCAGAGTCAGATCGGAGTTCACCCGCCAGTCATCGCCGACAAAGTACTGAAGATCCCAGTAGCGAAATCCTCGGTGGGTGTTGCCCAGGCCGCGCAAGTAGTAACTCGGAGTGCCGAGGCGAAGATTCGTGATGGCGTCGCGCGCCTGGCCTGATTCGTCCATGAAGTCGTTGCGGAAAGAAAAAACCCCCAAGTGGGACGAACTCTCGACACCGTTCACCTGCGCACGCAAGACGTCAAAACCTGCTGTCAGATTGTGCCGGCCCCGCGTATGTCTGACGCGACCGGCATACCGGAATCGATTCTGAGCCCGATCGATCGGAATGCTGGAGCTGGCGCCGATCGTCTCCAAAATCCGCGACGTATAGATCATCGGGCCGAGATTGGATTCATCAGGAACGATCAGCGAGGTAACCCGGTTGAATCCCGCCGAGATGTCCATCATTGTTGCGGCGGACCAGGCGTGGTTCCAAGTGACGCGAGCATCATGCGATCGCGTCGTGGTATCGGGGTTCTGCCCATCCACGAGTTGAAACGCGTCTACTTCTTGGGTCTTGAAGTTGTATCCAAAAGAAAGCCGGTCTTTCTCCTTCCAGGCTTGATCGAGGCGCGCTCCGATCGCATCGTTGTCGATCACCTGCGAGGCGTTGGTGTTGAGAGCTCGAGAGTCGATGTCGGTGCGGTTGGGAAGCTCAGCGGGGAAGGCGCCGATAATCCGCTGAACGAACGCTCGCGTCGCCGGATCCCGAGCGAGCGGCACCCTCTCATGGGGCGCCAGGACCAGGACGTTGCCGTTGACGTTGCCGCGGATGCTCTGCCGGCTGCCGTCGAAGAAGATGTCACCACCGTTCCAGAGGGGCACTCCGAATTGAAAGCCGTAGTCGTTCGTCCGCGCCGGTTTGACATCACCAACCTGGAAGAAGGAACGCGCCGAAAAGATACTGTTGTTGTGGGACTCGTAAAGAGTGCCGCGTACACGGGAAACCTTCGAATCATCCAAATGCAACAAAGATGTCGGGGGGCCTCCGAATTCCGCTCCAAAATAGCCGCGTTCTACCTCGAACGCCTTTACAACGGTCGCCGTGATCCCCATACGGCGGTTCAATTCCTTGAGAACGTTGTTGTCAATCAGCGTGATTTGGACGTTCTCATTGCGGCGGCTTTCGCCGGAGCTCGTATCCACGTCTCCGAGAAGGTTGAGGTCCGTACGATCTCTTGAAGCGGACTCTTTCGGTTCTCCGGCAGGTACGGTGGAGGGAGAACCGGGGGCCGCATTCGCTTCGGGTCCGGCTTTCGGGATGTCATCCGTACCGGCCACGGAGCGGCTGCCGGTGTTGCTGCCGCTCGAGTTGGCCGTCTGACCAGCCAAGGGGAGTTCCCTGCCCTCAGCAAGAAGCGACTTTGCTCCCAGGAGAAGCACGACGACCCAAACGAGACGCACGTACGCTTTACTCATGCCGTTGGGGGAGTCGCCGCCAACAAACCCACCGAATACAGCATATCCCATCGGGCGTTCAACAAGGTTCGAGACCGCCGGGAAGGAATGCGCCGAGGCGTATTGCTAGCAATCCCCGGGCACACTGAGTGAACCTGAATCGTTTCCAAACACAAACTTCAGATTCCGACACTCGGCCGCGACCGGCAGAACGGTCGCCGGAGGGTGCTCCATTGAGGCTTATCCACCATCATCTCGTAACCTCCCACTTCATTTTCTCCGACGTCGCCTCCAGACGAAGGCCGACACCGGAAAGTAAAACTTTTGATCAGAGGTCCTTCAGGAAATAGTTGAATTCGCGTTCATGACCGATGGTGGTCTCTGGGCCGTGGCCGGGGATGACAATCGTCTCGTCGTGGAGAGTGAGGAGCTTGTCGCGAATGGAGACGAGAATGGCACGCGAGTCGCCACCCGGCAAGTCAGTGCGTCCGATGCTGTCACGAAACAGAGTATCTCCGGCGATCAACTTTTCCTCGGATGGGAGGTGGAGGCTGATGCTGCCCTGTGTGTGACCGGGAGTGTGAAGCACAATGAGGTTGGTGTCGGCGAGCTTCACGGTGTCAGCGTCGCGGACCATGACATCAATTTCGGGTTTCTCGGACGGCCTCATGTTCAGCAGCGCGGCCTGAACGTCCAGGTAATCCCGTATCCACAGGTCGTTCTCATTCATGTAGACGGGCGCGCCGGTGCGGCGGCGAAGTTCGGCAGCAGCTCCCACATGGTCAGCATGGGCATGGGTGATGATGATGCCTTCGACTTTGAGTTGATGGCGGTCGAGAATCTTCTGGAGCTTCTCCAACTCATCACCGGGGTCAACGACGAGCGCCGTTCGTGTGTCTTCGTCTCCGAGGATTGAACAGTTGCACTGCAACGGCCCTACCGGCAGTACTTCGTGAATCATTGCCGGTATAATATCAAGTCCCTTCGAGCTACCCTGTTCGTTCGTTATTCGCCCACCCATCGGGGACGACTTGAGGTTTCGCCATGATCGACGTCATTTTACGTTGGAGTCATATTCTTGCGGCCGCAATCGTAGTGGGCGGTTTCGCGTACTCCCGTTTCGTTCTTTATCCGGCGACGAACGCACTGGGCGAAGATGAGCAAGCCAAGCTCCGCGAGGGAATCGCGGCGCAGTTGAAGCCTTGGGCGTTAACGTCGATCGTGTTGTTGGTCGTATCAGGAAGCTACAACTTCTACCAAGTCGTATCTTCGGGAGTTAACACGGCCTACCACATGGCGTTCGGGGTGAAGTTTCTTCTTGCTCTCCACGTGTTCGCGATGCTGTTCGTGTTATCGACCCCGCCAAGCGGCGACCCCAAAAAGGACGCCAAACGTCCGCGCCTTGCATTCGGAGCATTCATCTCAGGGCTGATGATCCTGCTTCTCGGCGCATACCTGCGAACCCTGCACAGCTAGCGATGTCAAGTTATCAGGCGCTGCGCGAAGGCGCCGCGTGGATCGGTCTTCCCCGGCGCGGTCGGATTCGAGCGACCGGCGAGGACCGTCTGAGGCTATTGCACGCGATGTCGAGCAACGCCGTGGAGGATCTCAAGCCCGGAGAAGGAGTGAGGGCGTACTTTCTCAATGCTCACGGCCACATCCTGGCTGACACGCGGATTTGGGCGTTCGAAGATTCGACTCTTCTGGACACGGAACCCGAAACCCGGCAGAGCCTCGCCGAGCATCTCGAGAAGTACATCATCATGGACGACGTCACTCTCGAAGACGTGACGGACTCGATGGCGGCGGTGGCAGTTGAAGGCCCGCAGGCAACGGCGATCGTCGCGAAGCAGGTCGGAGCGGCGCCAGAGTCGGGTGAGCACCATCTAGCCTCCAGCGGAGTGACGGTCGTGGCAACCTCGGCGACGGGTCAGCCGGGTTGTTGGCTTCTCGCGGAGGCTGGAGAGGAAAGCGAATTGATCCGGAGGCTGGAAGCGGCGGGGGGGGGGCTCCCGCCTCACCCGAGGATGCCCAGGCGGTGCGAGTGGAAAATGGAGTTGTCAGGCATACGCAAGACTTCTTCGATACGACCCTTCCGCAGGAGTCCGGGCAAATGGGCCCGGTTTCGTTTGCAAAGGGCTGTTATCTGGGCCAGGAGATCGTCGAACGGGTACGCGCGCGGGGAAAGGTAAGGCGGCAACTCGTGCGGGTGGAGATCGATACGGCAGTGCCCCCGTCTTCCGGGTCGGCTGTACTGGCGGAAGGCCACGAGATCGGAACACTCACAAGCCCGGTTTTCTCGCCGAGGATGGGCGCGTGTCTGGGATTCAGCATCGTTCGCCGGGATGCATCCGGGCCTGATCGTTCGCTGACGGTGGGCGGACATGCAGCCCGTGTCACGAGCGCATCCGATACGGCATAAGAGAAAGATGTCGCAGTCTCGATCAGCAAGCCGTGATGGGGCGCATGCGCCGGGTCGACTGTATGGCAAACTATGCTGTGCTTCTGCAACAGTGCCGATCGACGACCGTAGGCCGCTTCCCCCTACCGGGGCCGTTCATTCCATGCGTCGAACGTGACCTGCATGTCTCACCGCCTGATGGCCGAAGCACGCGAGGAAAAGGCCGTGTCTCGTGTTTCTTGAAAAACCTTACAGGCCGTGATTCGTGTTTCATGTTTCTTGAGCCGAGGGCCGAAGGAGGCAATATGGCCGCTACACCTCCGCGCGCCAAGCGGCGCGCGCATCGTCATGACGTCTTTCTCACGCACTTCTTCTCGCCGCGTGGTGAGACATGCAGGTTAGTTTTTTCTCCGCCCGCGTGCGGATCATACAAGCGGGAAACATCCGGAGCGGTGTCGACGCCGCTTGATCAGGAGGATGTTTCAGGGCAGTGCTCTTGGGCATGTGATCAGCAAGAATAACGGATGATCATTCCTGCGCCGCTCCAAGTTCCGGTCGCCGTCCACGGTCGAAACCATGATTGATTGCTACGGCATGTCTGATGTCGGACTGGTTCGGTCCCACAACGAAGATTGTTTTGTTGCGAACCCCGAGCAGGGCCTCTTCGCGGTCGCGGACGGCATGGGCGGCGCGCAAGCGGGAGAAACGGCGTCGCGCATCGCGATCGAAACATTGACAGCCGAAACAGCCCAACATGGGCCAGACGCAACCGCTGATTCGCTCGAAAGAGCGGTCCGGCTAGCCAACGACAACATCCGCCGAGAAGCCGGGCAGAACCCGGAATACGAAGGCATGGGAACGACCCTCGTCGCCGTTCTGGCGCGGTCCTCGAAAGCCTTTCTGGTCAACGTCGGCGACAGCCGCTGCTACTTGTGGACGGGTGGAGAGTTGTTTTGCGTAACGACCGATGATTCCTGGGTAAACGACATCGGCAGGGAACTGGGTCTTTCAGAGGAACAGCTTCGCGTTCATCCCTACCGCCACGTGCTGACCAAGGCGGTCGGCACCGAAGATCATCTCGAGGTGGCGGCGCAAGAGATCGATTTTCTTCCCGGGGATACTTTGCTGCTGTGCTCCGATGGATTGCACGGCGTCACTGGAGAGAAAGCACTGATCGAGATTCTGGAGCAACCAGGCTCGCTTCAATCACGCTGCGCAGCACTGATCAAAGCGACCTTGTCGAAAGGGGCGCCTGACAACGTGACCGCCGTACTCGTGAAGTCCGTTGCAGACGGTCCCGAGGCTGAGCCCCGCGGCAGGTAGCGTAGACCGCTCCTACCGTAGCCGCCCGATTTGCTCGACTTCCGCCAAACGCTCCGTTGAGGATGTCAGGGAAAGACGGTGACCGCAGATCAGTCGGCTCCTCTCGTCGGGGCCTTCTCATTCGAGAGACTACATCTCCCGGTTGATGGCGAATTTTTTCGTCTGCTAGGACGGGCTTCAGCGGCCATGCCGGAGAATTTTCCCGAACAAGCGGCGCGTCTTGAGCTGCACCTCGTAGATCAGTTCCGGCAGCGACTTGCCGTCCGCCGGAGTCTGGCTCCAGCGCGCAAGCAACTCCTGGACAATAGCGCGATGAGCTCGGTCGGTGGGGATCCTGCTCGTGGAGTGGCCGGTCATGACGCGGCAAGCGTGGTCAACGGCGCGAAAGAAGACGGCGTTGGCGTAGAATTCCTCAGCTTCGGCCGCATCCAAGCCCCCGGTGGAATGGATGACGGCGATCCGTTCCGGAGTGTTCAAGGACTCGAAGAAGACACCTGCGGCTTTCAATCGAAGATACATCAGGATGAAATCAAGATCGTAATAGCCTCCGGGGCCGGATTTGATCGGGTGAGAAGCACCCTGCTCCCGTTCGATGCGTTCCCGCATTTCGACCAGCAGGCGGGCGAGTTCCGTATCCATCCCCCAGCGATGCCAACCGATATCCTGCAGCTCGTTGAGCGACTTGGTACCACGGGGGATGTTACCGGCAACGGTGCGGGCTTTCATGTAGGTGACGGCTTCCCAAGGCTCGGCGATTTCCGCGAAGTAGCGCTTATAACGAGAGGCAATCTGCACCAATTCTCCGTCTCGGCCCATGGGCCTTAAACGGGTATCGACGGCGAAGATAAAGCCCTCGCGGGTGTAGGTCGAGATGATCTCGATGAGCCGTTCGGCGACTTGCGTCCAGCGGTCGTGATCGCCTGCGGCGCCGTCATCCAAGAAGAAGACAATGTCGGCGTCCGATCCCAAATCGAACTCCCTCATTCCCAGGCGTCCCATGGCAATGACCTGCATGGAAGGGTCTTCGGGCGCGGGGGGTGCGTTTGGGAACACTTCGTCGACGGCAAGGCGATAGGCGGATTGGATGACCCAGTCGGCGAGGCGGCTTGTGTCTCCCAGGGAATGGAAAATGGGGCGGCGGCCATAGATGCTGCCAGCCAGAATGCGCAACATTTCATGGCGGTAGAAGCGTCTCAGGCAATCGGATTTCCCGCTCAGGCCGCTTTGGGCCTCCAACTCTTCACGGACCTCTGCCTTGGCGTGATCAAACAAAGAAGGGTTTTCCTCAGAAGGAGATTCCGCGACAGCTTTCAGGCGTTTGATGTCTTCGGGACGAGAGATCAAGTGTTCCGCCAGATATGGGCTGTGTTCAAACAGGTCGGCCACACACGCAAGCAGCGGTTTCGAATTTTCGATTTCGGCACACAGCGAAGGCATCGAAACGAGCCTGTTCAACAGAAGCTCCATGCGCCTGCTTCCCCAAAGGATCGGCAGTGAGCGGACGGCCTCGGCGAGGGCGGGTGCATGCCTCTCGACGTCGAGAATCTGCTTATGCAGGATTGGAGGCGCCAGCACAGGCAGGTCCTCACTTTCGTCCACTGGTTGGTGCAACAAGGGTGAATCGATCGCAGTCGGCTCCTGGGAATGGATGACACGCTCATAAATCTCAGTGACCTGATCGAAATGGAGCCGCATCTGCAACTCCATCGATTCCCGGCTCATGTGCGGCGAGATCAAATCACGCATCTTGTTCGAGAGAACTTCACGCTTGCGGGCGCCGCGAGGAAGCGTATGAGTCTGACGATTATCTTCGAGTTGCAATCGATGCTCGAGGATGCGGAGGAACTGGTAGGCCGCGGAGAGTTGTGCGTAATCGGGCATCGAGAGATAGCCTTTTTCGAGGAGCCGGTGAAGAGCAAAGAGTGTGCCGCTGCTTCTGAGCCAAGCGTCACGTCCGCCATGAAGCCGCTGCAGGCACTGCACCATAAACTCAATGTCGCGAATCCCTCCGCGGGCAAGCTTGACGTCCGTCCCTCCTCGCGAGCGTCTGCGGAGCTTTTCCTGAATGCGGTCCCGAGTCTCGGAGATGCGTTCGATCATCGAGAAGTCTGTCGAAGTCTGGTAGATCAAGGGCCGAACAGAGTCGAGAAACAACGTTCCGAGAGCGGCCGAGCCGGCGGCGGGACGCGCCTTGATCAGCATCTGCAGTTCCCAATCACGGGCGCGCCGGTGGTAGTAGTCGATGGCGCTGCGAAGAGGAACCACAACTTCTCCGACGCTCCCTTCAGGACGCAGGCGCAGGTCAACCCGATAGCAGATTCCTTCGGGCGTGATACGGGAAACCAGATCCGTCAAACCATTCGCCACCTGGGTAAAGAACTCTTTATTGGTGATGACAATCGGCCCCGACGTCTCCCCTTCATCGGTAAAGAGGAACATCAGGTCGATGTCCGAGCTGTAATTCAGTTCGCGGCCGCCGTGCTTGCCGAGAGCGAGAACAACGATCTCGGACTCGATAGGCCCGTGATCGGCAGGCGAGAGCGGCCGACCGAAACGGGCAGTCATCTTCTGGACCATATATTCCAAAGCGCCCTGGAGGATGCTGTCCGCAAGATTGGAAAGCTCCAAGGCGACCTCGGGCAACATCGCCGAGTCAAGCACGTCACGGGCGGCGATACGTAGGAGCTGCATTCGTTTGAAGCGAGCCAAAGTGAGGGCTACGGATTCCTCATCCGCCAGCGGCGAAAGCCAACCCAGTTCAGTCCGCAACTCAGGCGTGCTGCGAAGACGCTGCTGCTGCGGGTCATCGAGGTACCAAGAAAGCAACTCGGGGCTCCGCAGAAGAGTTTCCGTAAGGTAGCTGCTGTGCGAGAAGAGGCGGATGGCGGCGCTGAGTCGTTTTTCGGCGCTGAAGAGATCAGCCGTCTCGCCGGAGGCCATTGTCAATCGATCGACACCCGAGAGGCCCGCGTCGGGGTCGGGAGAATCGCGCAGGAGCTTGGCGAGCCTGTCCAAATCTTCCGAAGTTGATCGCGCGGCGATCCGTTCGAACGAGCGCCGGGCTTCGGCAGGCCGATCGAAAGGAATGTCAGAGAGAGCCTGATCAACGCTGGGCATTGAATAAAACGATAGCGCAACTTGCCGTTGTCGCTTTGGCCGTGGTTTCTCGAGGAAGTAGATCGCCGCACGCTCAGCAGCGGGGCTCTTGGCAAGAGCGAGAGTCGGCCACAGGCCGTACAGCCTCAGAAGCCAAGGCCGCAAGGCAACCCTCCGAAGCAGACCCGTCCGAGCTTCGGACATTCGGAACGTCCACGAAGCTTCGATGAATCGATCCGGCTACACTGGGAAATCTCATGTTGGATCTCAGCTTCCTGCGGAAAAACTTCGACCACGTCCAGGAACGACTGCAGGCGCGAGGCGCCGCCGCAACCCTCGGGTGTTTTCAGGAAGTAGATCAACAACGCCGCACCGCAGTCACCGAGATCGAGAACTTGAAGGCACGGCGCAACGCTCTGAGTGCGGAAGTCGCCAAAGCCAAACGCGCCGGCGAAGACGCCGACGAACCGATGCGGAAAAGCCGAGAAATCGGCCGACAAATCAAGGATCTCGAAGACAACGTCAAGGCTCTCGATCAAGCACTCGCCGAAATCCTGCACGGCGTGCCGAACCTCCCGCACGAGTCTGTGCCCGTTGGAGGCGAGGCGGACAACGAGGAGGCCCGCCGAGCTGGCAAGCAACGCGACTTCGACTTCGAGCCGCAGGCCCACTGGAACCTCGCGCCCGAGCTCGGCATCCTTAACTTCGAGCAAGCCGCCAAGATCACCGGCGCGCGCTTTGCCGTCTACTGGAACGCCGGCGCCAAGCTCGAGCGCGCCTTGATGAACTTCATGCTCGACGTTCACACCCGCGAGCACGGCTATACCGAAGTCCTGCCGCCGTTCGTCGTAAACTCCGCGAGCCTCTTCGGCACCGGACAACTGCCCAAGTTCGCCGAAGACCTGTTCAAGCTGGAGAACACCGACTACTGGCTCGTTCCCACCGCGGAAGTGCCTCTGACGAACCTGTTGGGCGACAACACCATCGACATCAACCGCCTGCCCATCAAGCTTACGGCGTTTACGCCGTGCTTCCGCAGCGAAGCCGGCTCGTACGGACGCGACGTGCGCGGCATCATCCGCCAGCACCAATTCCAAAAGATCGAGCTGGTCAAGTTCGTTCTCCCCGAGAACAGCTATGACGAACTCGAATCACTCACCCGCGATGCCGAGGACATCCTCGACCGGCTAGATCTACCTTATCGAACAGTTGTTCTCGCCACCGGCGATCTCGGCTTTTCAAGCGCCAAGACGTATGACATCGAAGTCTGGCTCCCCGGCATGAACGAGTTCAAGGAAATCTCATCCTGCAGCAACTTCGAGAGCTTTCAGTCCCGCCGTGCGAAGATCCGCTATCGCGACCCGGCCGTGAAGAAAGGGAAATCACAACTCGTTCACACACTCAACGGCAGCGGCCTAGCCATCGGACGAACCTGGGTGGCGATCATCGAAAACCATCAGCAGAAAGACGGGACCGTCGTCATTCCGCAAGCCCTGCGGCCCTATCTCGATGCCGAGCGCATCCTTCCCGGCGGCAACCTCGAATAGATGCAGGATCGACGAGTCATCATCGATACCGACCCCGGTATCGACGACGCCCTGGCACTCATTCTGGCTTTCAACTCACCCGAGTTGAAAGTCGAAGCCATCACCACCGTAAGCGGCAACGTCCCACTAGAGGACGCGACCCGCAACGCGCTCCAAATACTCGAAGTCCTTGACCTCCCCGAACCCCCGCCAGTCGCGTGCGGCGCCGCCTGGCCGATTGTGCGAGAACCGCTCGCTGCCCGGCACGTTCACGGAGAAGATGGACTCGGCGACATCGCAGTCCTAACCAACGCGGGGGGCGGCCCACGCTACCCCCGGCCCACTCTCTCGCCGGTCGGCACGAGCGCCGTAGAGTTGATCCTCAGTCTGCTCAGCGAAAGTCCCGGTGAAATTTCGATCATCGCTCTCGGGCCGCTCACCAATATTGCCCTGGCGCTCGAATCGAATCCCGCGGCCTTCTCACAAGTGCAGGAAGTCATCGTCATGGGCGGCGCCGTGAACGGCATCGGCAACGTCACCGAAACGGCCGAGTTCAACTTTTATGCCGACCCGGACGCCGCCTCGCGAGTCATCCGGAGCGGAACTCCCATCGCGGTCATCGG
>MKWU01004423.1_pt1 | contig 16653 bp, 16 predicted proteins | sample 809101 | NCBI WGS metagenome assembly MKWU01 (sample SAMN05860141, study PRJNA318959) | sponge metagenome | host: Aplysina aerophoba | place: Slovenia: Piran, Adriatic Sea, Gulf of Piran | collected 2013-05-07 | reverse complement strand
CCGAGCCGAGTGGAGCCGCCAGCGTCGCCGCCGCTTTGCGCGGCGCGACTGCCCTGCACGGTGCGGACGGCGGATTGCACGGCGCGGACGGCGGATTGCACGGCGCGGATGCCCTTTCCGCCGGCGAGTCGGCCACGGCGAGCGGCCCGACCGTCGCCGTCGTCAGCGGCGGCAACATCGCCCCCGCCGCCCTCGCCGACTTCCTTCGCGCGCCGGCCGGCGACTGAACTCGCGTCGAGTGCGTAGAATCAAGCTCAGGGATCCGGACCCCACGAATGACCCCGCGATCCGTAGCAGCACCGGTAGCGCCTCCGGGAGAGACCCGGCTGAGGGCCGCCGTCGCGGCCATACGGGCAAGGCTCGAGCCGGACCAGATCATCCTGTTCGGATCCGCTGCGCGAAGCCGGATGACCGGGTCGAGCGATCTCGATCTGCTGGTCATCTGGACACCGGACCCCGGGGAGAACGCGAACGACCGCCAACGATGGCGTTGCGTCGCGACCGGGGACGACCTCGATGTGCTGCTGACCGACCGCCAGACCGCGGAACGGTACCGGCGGAGTGCCGGATACGTCTACGCCGCCGCGCTGGAGGAAGGACGCACGATCTACGCGCGCGAAGGCGTCCCCCTGTTGCGTACGGGGCCACGCTTCGTGTGGAACGGAAGCGAGATGGTCAGGAGCACGACCTACGAACCCGACTATGCGCACGAATGGCTCGACCAGGCCGAGCGGAAGTGGCGAACCGCAAACCGCGAGGAACACCCGGTCGACAAGTGCGAGAACCTGCAGGCAGCGATGGAGCGCATGCTGAAGGCTCTGATCGTCGCCGGTGGGCAGCGTGTCAGGCATCGCCACGATCTGCGGGAGCTCTGGGCGGAGGCCGAGGAGCACGGCGAGTCCATTCCTGCCCAGCCGGACCCCGCAGAGCTGGACCGGTTGACGAAGTGCTCCGGAGAGTGGCAGTACCCGGCGCCGGGCATCGAGCCGGACGCCACCTGGAAGGCGATCGCTCCCGTTGGCGAAGACCTGCTGAACCACGTGCGCCGGCGGGTGCCGGCCCTGATCGAGGAAACCCGCAGGGAGCTCGACCGAAGCGGGTGACGGCCGGCCGTCTATGGGTCTTCCGCAAGGAGGGCCCGCGCGGCGGCCGTCGCCTCCTCCAGCGACTTCACCTCGCCGTCGAGCTGCCGCTCGTAGACCTGCCGCAGGACGGCGCCCACCCGCGGGCCGGGGCGGACGCCGAGAGCGAGCACGTGTCGGCCGAGCAGAAGCGGCGCCGGCGGCTCGTGCTCGACGCCGAGGGAGCGGGCGCGCTCCAGGAACCACTCCATCGCCGAGCAGTCGAAGCGTCCGGTGCGCCCGAGGCAGTCGGCCTTCGCGAGCCGCGCCAGCAGCTCCAGGTCGACCTTCCGCGCGAGGCGCCGGAACGCGCCGTCGCCCACGCCGTCGCGTGCCGCCCGCCACATCCCCGGCTTCAGGTGGTGGCCGACGAGGCCCAGCACCTGCCCGCGCACGTCGTAGCCTTCGAGCGTGCGGACGTTGAGGCGGTCGAGCAACGTCGTCGCCGGCTCGATCCCCATCGCCTCGTGGTTCAGCGAGCGGATGCGGCCGTCGATGTGCGCCGTGGTGGCCGGCTTGCCGAGGTCGTGGCAGACCGCGCCCAGCAGCACCGCGACCCGCTGCGGGTAGGGCAGGTCGTCGATTCGCCGGCGCGCCTCGTCGACGACGAGCAGCGTGTGGGTCCAGACGTCGCCCTCGGGATGCCACTCCGGTTCCTGCGGGCAGTCGACGAGCGCCGCGAGCTCCGGAAACAGGCGGTCGACCACGCCCAGGTCGCGCGCGGCGCGTAGACCGATCGACGGTCGGGCGGCCTCCAGCAGCAGCTTCTCCACCTCGCCCCAGATGCGCTCGGCCGGCAGGTCGTCGAGCGGGATGGTGCGGCAGAGCGCCCGCGTCTCCTCCTCGATCTCGAACTCCAGGCGCGCCGCGAGCTGCACGGCCCGCAGCACGCGCAGGCTGTCGTCGCCGAACGTCGCCGGGTCGACCATTCGCAGGCAGCGGCGGTCGAGGTCGTCCCGGCCGCCGTGCGGGTCGAGGTACTCGTCGCCGAGCGGGTCCCAGGCGACGGCGTTCACCGTGAAGTCGCGGCGCCGCGCGGCCTCCGCCAGCGGGAGGTGCGGGTCGCCGGTCACCTCGAAGCCGCGGTGGCCGCGCCCGGTCTTCGACTCCGTGCGGGGGAGCGCGATGTCGAGGGGACCGAGCTTGAAGACGGCGAAGCTCGCCCCGACCGCGTTGACCGCCCCGAGGCCGGCGAGCACGCTGCGCAGCCGCTCGGCCGCCAGGCCGTGCACCTCGATGTCGATGTCGTGGGAGGGGGCGCCCCGCAGGCGGTCGCGCACCCAGCCGCCGACGACCAACGCGCGGCCGCCTGCGTCGCGCACCGCGCGCGCCACTTGCCGAGCGAGGTCGAGCTCGTCGGACATCGCACCTAGAGCCAGAGCACGGGAGCAGGATAGCGCGCGATCACGGGGTCGGGCGTCACGATGGTCAGGCCGCGCAGGATCGCCTGCGAGACCAGGCCTCGGTCGAACGGATCCCGGTGATGCGGCGGAAGCACCACGTCATGCGCCGCGTCCCTCTCGTCGAACGGCAGCGGCTCGATCCGCAAGCGCCGGCGACGGCTGGCAACGAAGGGTTCCGGTGATTCCGGCAAGGGTAACCGGCCAAGCCGGTACTTGATCGAGATCTCCCACGTCGAAAGCGCGCTGAGGTACACCGCGTTCGCCGGATCGCGGCAGTCCGACCTGGTGCGGAGCGGGATTCGCGGATCGTCGGACACGAGCCAGAGGAAGGTGCACGTGTCGAGCAGAAGCGTCACGGCAATCGCTGCCGGGAATGAAGCGTCGCACTGTCGATGGGCTCGGTGGGCGATTGCTTCTCCGATCCGCGCCAGCGGTCCGGGGCCGGCCACGGGGCTCCTTCTCGCCTCTCGATGGCTTGTTGGCAGCGAGTGCCGTAGCCGCCCATCCAGCGGGTGACGAACGGGGCCTTCCTGTCGGTCCGCCGGAAGCTGGCGGCAGCCATTTGCGAACCCCCCGGCGCAAACTCGTCACTCGTGCGTTGCACCAACACGCCGGTATCGCACAACCGGTCGACGACACCCGACAGGACCCACGCCTCCTCCGGTGAGTGCGCGATGAACAACACCGCGGCGTCATCCTCCGACTTCAAGATGCGCGCTCGAGACCCGCCGCGGTCGGCGCGCTCCGCCGGGAGGCTCAACAGCACGAGTCGGTCATCGGGTGCCAGGCCGTGGATGGCGGTCTCGACCTCTTCCTCGTGGACCGACCGGTTCCCCCAGTAGTGGGGCTCGCCCGGCCACCCCCGGACGAGTTCAATTTCGACCTCCTCGGCGCTGCTGCTGCGCACCACGGCTTCGGCCGACCGGAGAGTCGTCGGCCCGCGCCCCACCGGCGACAGCGAGTACAGGCACTGCAGGGCGCAACCGGAACGAGAGGGCCACGACAGGAGATCGGACAGCGGCCCGCTCGCCCTGACTCGAAGGAGGTTCGGCAGGGTGTCGGGGTCGCGCGCCGTTACCGTCTGCTCGACATCGAGCTCGAGCGACTGCCCCCTGCCCCAACCCGCGCGGTGCAAGGTGAGGTCGAGCAGCCTCCTGCTCACCTCTCGACCCTCGCCCGTGCCGCCAGCAGCAACTTCTCGGCCTTCGTGACGAGCCGATCCTGTTTCGCGGGTCCGGGCCCCTGGAGGCAGGCGATGACGTCGGCCAGCTTCGGAGGGTCTTCGTTCTGCGGCGGACGGAGCCTCCGGTCGTAGTGCGCCCTCAGCCGGTCGGCCCATTGCCGTTCCATCCGCTCGAACGGGCCCCCGCCCTGCTGTGGCGCCGGCGCCTTCTCGCGCGAGCCGCCGCCTTCGAACGCGTCGAGGAGATCCTCGGGCAGGGGTTCGAAGAAGCTGTCCGGGATCACCAGGCCGCGGTCCGTACCGATGGGGCGCGGTTCGGTGAGGGGCCTTGGCAACGGGCGGATCTCGGCCACGGGTACGTTGCGCCGGCAGAGGGTAACGGTCTCACCGCGCTCGACCCGGTCGAGGTACTCGGAAAGGCGCGCTTTGGCATCGGCCAGATTGACTCTAGCCATGGGTCATATTGTTGACCATGAAAATGACCAACGTCAACAGCAACCCGGTGGTCGTGCCTCAGTCGAACCGTGCGTCCCGTGTTTGAGGGGGCCGCCCCGGGACGCCGCGTCATTGAAGAACTGAGACACTACCCAAGGGTCCGGTTCTTCGGACGCCGTCAGGTGTCCCGCGCCACCCGGAAGCCGTAGTCGGTGTAGCGGAACGTCGGATCGAGCTTGCTGCGCGCGGCGACGCGGCACATCGTCAGCGCGTGGCGCCACGAGCCGCCCTTCGACACGCGGCGGCGGCCGCCCGCCGGCCCCGCCGGGTTGCGCGGCGGGGAGCGGCGGTAGAAGTCGCGCCCGTGCCAGTCGGCGCACCATTCGTGGATGTTGCCGGCGATGCCGCGCACGCCGTACGGGTTGGCCGGACCGAGGGTGACCGGCCACGGCCCGTCGAGCGGTCCCCGGCCCCCGTTCGGCAGCCACGCCGGGAGTCCGTCGCCCCCCGGGTAGGCGTCGCCCTCGCGCCCGCCGCGCGCCGCCCGCTCCCACTCGGCCTCGGTCGGGAGCCGCACCGGATCGCCCGCCGCCGACGACCGCCAGAGGCAGTAGACGACGGCGTCGTTCCAGCTCACGCCCACCACCGGTCGGTCCGGCCCCGCCAGGGCCGGCGCGGCCCACTCGCGCGGCGTCGCGCGTCCCGTCGCGGCGAGGAACGGCTCGTACTCCCCGCGCGTCACGGGGTCGACCGCCAGCTCGAAGGCGTCGACGAAGACGCGGTGCTCCGGGGCCTCGTCCGGCTGCCCGTCGTCGCTTCCCATCCGGAACCAGCCCGCCGGGATGCGCGCGAACCCACCCATCCAAACATGATGCCACGGGCCGCCGCGGATGAGCCGCCCCGGGGCGGTGCGCGCCCCCCTGCCGTTCCTCCTCAAGACCATCGAGTCGATCATCGACGCGGATCCGGTGCGGCAGGACGTCCTGCTCTTCGCCAACACCGGTTTCCTGCTCTACGCCAACGCCTTCCTGCAAGCGGACGCGGAGCTGGCCGAGTGGGACGACTACAGCCGCGCCCGGGAGCTCAACGAGCGGGCCCGCCGGATGCTCCTGCGGGCGCGCGACTACGGGCTGCGGGCGGCGGAGATCGACCATCCCGGCATCACGGAGCGGCTGCGGTCGGACCCGGAGGCCGCCGTGTCGGCCTTCGGCCCCGCCGATGTCGAGGCCCTCTACTACCTGGGCGGGTCGTGGATGCTGGCCATCTCGGTCGGCCTCGACCGGCCGGCCCTCGTGGCCGACCTGCCGGCGGCCCGCGCCCTGCTCGACCGGGCGCTCGAGCTCGACGAGAGCTACTCGCGCGGCGCGCTGCACTCCGCCTTCATCACCCTCGAGTCGGTCGGGGAGACGATGGGCGGCTCCTACGAGCGGGCGCGCGAGCACTTCGCCCGCGCCGTCGAGCTGTCCGACGGCCTCGACGCCGGACCCTACGTCTCGCTGGCGACCGGCGTGGCCGTCGCCGAGGAGAACCGCGACGAGTTCCGCGAGCTGCTCGAGACCGCCGTCGCCATCGATCCGGACGCGGAGCCGGCGAACCGCCTGCTGAACACGGTCGCGCAGCGCCGCGCCCGCTCGCTGCTCGACCATGTCGACGACCTGTTCTTCGAGCCCCTCGAACCGCTCGAGCCGCTCGACGAGCTCGATTCCGATCAGGAGACCCGACCATGAAAGCGTTCCGTTTCGCCGTCGTCGTGGCGCTCGTGCTGAGCGCGGCCGCGGTGTCGGCCCAGCGCTCGAACCTGCGGCTCGGCACCATCCTGCCGGCGAACTCCATCTGGGACCGCTCGCTGAAGGACATGGCCGCCGCCTGGCAGGAGGGGACCGACGGGCGCGTCCGCATGCAGGTGCGGGGGACGACGGGCGACGAGTCGACGATCATCCGCCGCATGCGCATGAACCAGCCGCAGGTGGCCGCCCTGACCCTCCCCGGCCTGGCGGCCGTCGACGAGGCGTTCGGGGTCTTCGGCATTCCTTTCTTCTTCGCCTCGGACGCGGAGGCGGAGCACGTGGTCGAAGCGCTCACGCCGCAGCTGCGCGAGGTGCTCGCCGAACGCGGTCTCGTGCTGCTCAACTGGGGCCACGGCGGCTGGGCGCACATCTTCTCGGCGCGGGCGATCACGAGTCTCGACGACCTCAAGAGCGCCAGGCTGTTCACCTCGTCGGGCGACGACGGCATGGTGCAGTGGTTCAAGGAGAACGGCTTCAACCCGGTGCCGCTCGCGCTGACCGACGTGCTGATGGGCCTCAACACCGGGCTCATCGACGCCTACCCCAGCCCGCCCTACGGCGCGCTGGTGTTCCAGTGGTACCGGCAGACCTCGCACATGCTCGACATCCCGCTGAACCCGGTGTTCGGAGCGACGGTCATGACCCAGGCGGCCTGGAACCGGATCGGCGAGGCGGACCAGGCAGTCCTCCTCGAGGCCGCGAAGGAGACCCAGGACTACCTGTTCGAGGCCGCCCCGCGGCAGGACCGCGAGGCCGTGGCCGAGATGCAGAAGCGCGGCCTGACCGTCACTGCCGTGCCGCCGATGCTCGCCGACTTCCTGCGCGCGGAGGTCGACCGCCTGACGTCCACCTGGCGCGGCAGCCGCGTCCCGGTCGAGATCTACGACGCCGCCCTCGCGGCGCGCAGCGCCTTCCGGTCCCAGTGAGGCCGAGGCGCGGGCGCGGTTCTCGGCTCGCCGCGGAGACCAGGATGCGGGCCCCGTCCCACCGGAGTCGGGCGTCGCTGCTGTGGGACGAAGAACGACGGACGCTCTTGCCTGGACTCAGGCACCGCGCGGTGCCCGTGCGGACGACCGCGCGCGCAGGCGCCGGCATCCACGTGGGGGACGAGTGGCTGGTCCGGATCCCGCCACCATGACCGACCGGGCGACAGCCCTCGTGCTCCTGAGGCGCCAGCTCGACGACGATAGAGCCGACTTCCGGCCCGGCCAGTGGGAAGCCATCGACTCGATCGTGAACGACCGGGCGCGGCTGCTGGTCGTGCAGCGGACAGGCTGGGGCAAGAGCTCCGTCTACTTCATCGCGACGCGCATGCTGAGAGACCTCGGTCGTGGGCCGACTCTCATCGTGTCGCCGCTGCTGGCCCTCATGCGGAATCAGATCGCAGCCGCGGAGCGTCTCGGCATCCGGGCCGTCACCATCAATTCCACGAACCGGGAGGAGTGGCGGACCGTCCAGCGCGCGGTGCTGGACGGCGAGGCCGACGCCATGCTGGTGTCCCCCGAGCGTCTGGCGAACGATGGATTCGTGGACGACGTGCTGCTGCCCGTCTCCGCGCGCATAGGGCTTCTCGTAGTGGACGAGGCGCACTGCATATCCGACTGGGGGCACGATTTCCGTCCGGACTATCGCCGTCTCGTGAACGTCCTGCAGCGGATGCCGGGCAACCTGCCCGTCCTGGGCACTACGGCAACGGCCAACGACCGGGTGATCGAGGACGCGCAAGCGCAGCTCGGCCGGACCGTCGTTCAGCGCGGCCCCCTGATGCGGGACACCTTGGTTCTGCAGACTCTGCGTCTGCCGACGCAGGCCGAACGGCTGGCGTGGTTGGCCGACAATGTCAATGAGCTGCCGGGGACCGGGATCATCTACGCGCTGACCAGACGCGATGCGGAGCAGGTCTCGGCGTGGTTGAATCTGTGCGCGGGAGACCCGGGCGAGCTCGTCGCCCGACCCTATTACAGCGGTGTCACCCACGACGACCACGCCGACTCCAACGCCTACCGGCGTCATCTGGAGCTGGCCCTGGACCGCAACCAGCTGAAGGCGCTGGTGGCGACCTCGGCGCTGGGAATGGGCTACGACAAGCCCGACCTCGGGTTCGTCGTGCACTATCAGGCGCCGGGATCCATCGTCGCCTACTATCAGCAGGTGGGCCGCGCCGGACGCGGTGTCGAGCGGGCGCTCGGGATACTCATGTCGGGCGCCGAAGACGCCGAGATCCACGAGTACTTTCGCAACGCCGCGTTTCCGAGAGAGGAATGGGTGGCAGCAGTCCTCGAGGCCCTCGAAGCGAGCGACGGCCTGACCGTCCGAGAGCTGGAGGCGTCGGTGAACCTGCGCCAGGGTCAGATCGAGCAGGTCGTGAAGATCCTGTCCGTGGACAATCCGGCCCCGCTCACCAAGGATGACGGCAAGTGGCGGAGAACGGCGGTCGCCTACCAGATGGACCACGAGCGGATTCAGCGACTGACGCGGCAACGCGAGGCGGAATGGATGGAGGTGCAGTCCTACATCGACGGGCAGGGATGCCTGATGGCGTTTCTCGCCGAGGCGCTGGACGACCCCGACCCGCAACCTCGCGGCCGGTGCGCTTCGTGCCGCGGGATGCCCATTCTGGAGCCGACGTACTCCCGAGAGCGGGTGGTCGCGGCCACCCGATTCTTGCGTCAAGCCGACATGCCACTGCACTGTAGGAAGCGCGTGCGGAACGGCCACCTTCCCACATACGGCTTCTCGGGGAGCCTCTCCGGCACGCTGGATGCGGGAGAGGGGCGGATACTCTCGCGGTGGGCCGATGCCGGCTGGGGGGGCGCGGTCTTACGGGACAAGGGCAGAGGGCGCTTCCGGGACGAGCTGGTCGACGCCGTTGCGGAGATGGTGCGCGACCGCTGGCGCCCGGAGCCTCTGCCGCAGTGGATTACCTGCGTGCCGTCGCACGAGCATCCGACGCTGGTTCCTGACTTCGCCGAGCGCCTCGCCGCGGCGCTGGGGCGGCCGTTCGCGCCGGTCGTGGTCAAGTTGAGGCGTAACGAACCTCAGAAGGACCAGCAGAACACAGCGCACAGATGCCGCAACTTGGACGGTGTGTTCGAGATTCGGGGCGACCTGCTCGATGGCTCCGTGCTGCTCGTAGACGACGTGGTCGATTCGGGTTGGACGCTCACCGTAGTCGCCGCGCTGCTCCGAAGGGCCGGCTGCGGCCTCGTGTGGCCGGTGGCGTTGGCAACCTCGAATCCGGGTGCCTGACGTGATTCCGACGCCACAGGCCCAGGCCATTCTGCTCTTGACCGCGCCGTTGGGCAGAGCCGATCCGGAAACCGCGCGGCCGCTGTCCAACAGCGAATGGGCTCGGTTCGCGAGCTGGTTGAAGGACCGAAATCTCGCTCCGGCGGCCCTGCTCGACCGCGGCTGGCGGGATGTCGTCACCGGATGGGCAGATCCCGCCGTCTCTCTCGTCCGTTTGGAGGCCTTGCTGAACCGCGGTGCGGCGCTTGGATTCGCACTCGAGAAGTGGCAGCGCGCGGGTCTCTGGGTGCTCACGCGCTCGGATGCTGACTACCCCGCGCGATTGAAGAAGCGCCTCCGAGCGAGAGCACCGGCTGCGCTGTTCGGCTGCGGCAACAGACGGCTGTTGAACGCGGGTGGTGTCGCCGTGGTTGGTTCCCGCGAGGCCGACGACAACGAGTTGCGTTTCGCGAGCGACTTGGGGCGGCAGGCGGCGCAACGGGGAAGGACGGTTGTTTCCGGGGGAGCCAGGGGCATCGACCAGTCAGCGATGCTTGGCGCGCTGGAGTGCGAGGGAACAGCCATCGGTGTTCTCGCCGACAGCCTGCTCCGGTCCGCCACTTCGACGAAGTACCGTAAGTACCTCATTTCCAAAGACCTGGTGCTCGTCACGCCGTTCAACCCGGAGGCGCGCTTCCACGTCGGGAGCGCGATGTCCCGCAACAAGTACATCTACTGCCTCGCCGATTCCGGCGTGGCGGTGTGCAGCAAACCCGGACGAGGCGGGACGTGGAACGGGGCGGTCGAGAACCTGGGCGCGGCCTGGGTGCCGATGTGGGTCAGGCGCAACGACAGCCCGCTCTCCGGGAATGTCGATCTGGTCAGGCGCGGCGCGCGCTGGCTTCCGTCCCGCCTCGGGCCGGAGGACCTCATCGCCTTGTCAAGGGGATGTGACGTCGGAGATCCCGCGGACTTGCCGAAGGCCGGGGTCGGGCGCTCCTCGGCTGGCGCAGCCGACGAGATCCCGACGGCGCCCAGCCAGCGGGATCACGCAGCGGACACGGAGGACCCACGTCTCGTTGGCCCGGACTTCTACCGCCGGTTTCTGGAGTGGATGGATGTGGCGACCGCTTCCGAGGGCATGAGAGCGGAGGGCATCGCCGCGCGCCTCGACTTGAAGAAGGCCCAGGTGCACGCCTGGCTGACCAGGGGTATCGCCGAGCACCGTGTCAGGAGGTTGGCGAAGCCGGTCCGGTACCGGGCGGTCCATCCCCGACGCCGGCAGGCGCTGCTGCTGCGGGGCGAAGAATGATGAACACACTGCCGGGCCTCAAGCGCCGGGCCGCGCCGGTCGTCGCCGGACTCCACGCGGGGGAGGAGTGGCTGGCCGCCGGGGCGCTGGCGGTGATGGCGCTCCTGCCGCTGGCCGAGATCGCCGTCCGCCCGTTCTTCGCGGGCGGCATCCCCGGGTCGATCCCGTTCGTCGAGCACTTGACGCTGGTGGTCGGCTTCCTCGGCGCCGCGATCGCCGCGCGCCGCAACCGGCTGATCGCGCTCGCCACCGCCACGTTCATCCCGGAGGGCGCCGCGCGGCAGGTGGCGCAGGGCTTCGCCGCCACCGTCGCGGCGGGCATCACGGGCCTGCTCGCCCGCTCCGCCGTCGACGTCGTCGCGATCGAGATGGAGGTGGGCCGCCCCATTGCTCTCGGCGTGCCGTCCTGGGCCTTCCAGCTCGTGCTGCCGGTGTCGTTCGCGGTCATCGCGGTGCGGCTGGCGGGGGGGGGCGGCGGCGGCGGTCGGGCTCGCGGCCGGCATCTGGCTCGGCGGCGCCGGTGCCGCATGCGCCGCGGGCGAGGAGGCCGCGTGCGTCGTGGCGGGCGGCCCGGGCTGGCCGTGGGTGGCGCTGGTGATCGCCGCGGCGCTCGCCGGGGCGCCGATCTTCACCGTGCTGGCCGGCGCGGCGGCCTTCCTCTACATGGTCGACGCGTTCGACCCGGGGGCGGTCCCGCTCTACGCCTACGACCTGGCGACCGAGCCCATCCTGCCGTCGATACCGCTCTTCACGCTGACCGGCTTCCTCCTGGCCCAGGGCCGCTCGTCCGAGCGCCTGCTGCGCGTCTTCCGCGCCCTCGTCGGGTGGCTGCCGGGCGGGACGGCCGTCGTCTGCGCCGTCGTCTGCGCCTTCTTCACCATCTTCACCGGCGGGTCGGGGGTGACCATCCTCGCCCTCGGCGGCCTGCTGCTGCCGGCGCTGCTGGCCGACGGCTACCGCGACCGCTTCTCCATCGGCCTGCTGACCGCCTCGGGCTCGCTGGGGCTGCTGCTGCCGCCGGCGATGCCGCTCATCCTCTACGCCATCGTGGCGCAGACGGCGCCGGAGAACCTCTTCGTCGGCGGCATCCTGCCCGGGCTGCTGCTGATCGGGCTCGTCGCCGCGTGGGGGATGCGCGAGGGGATCATCACCGGGGCCGGCCGCCACGCGTTCGCGGGGCGGGAGGCGCGCGCCGCAGTCTGGGAGGCGAAGTGGGAGCTGGCGCTGCCGCTCGTCGTCGTCGGGACGCTGCTGAGCGGCTGGGCCACGCTGGTGGGGACCGCGGCCGTCACCGCGCTCTACGCGGCGCTCGTCACCGGCGTCGTCCACCGCGACTACCGCCTCGCGTCCGGCCTGCGGGAGGCGTTCCGGGAGTGCGTGGTGCTGATCGGCGGGGTGCTCATCATCCTCGCCGTGGCCAAGGGCTTCACCGCCTACACGGTCGACGTCGACATTCCGTTCCGCCTGCTGGAGTGGACGGAGGCGCGGATCGACTCGCCGCTGCTCTTCCTCCTGGCCCTGAACGTCTTCCTGCTCGTGGTCGGCTGCGTGATGGACATCTTCTCGGCCATCGTCGTCGTCGTGCCGCTCATCTCCGAGATCGGCGCCGCCTACGGCATCGACCCGGTGCACCTCGGCATCATCTTCATCGCCAACCTGGAGCTGGGGTACCTCACGCCGCCGGTGGGCCTGAACCTCTTCCTCGCCTCCTACCGCTTCGACCGGCCGCTGCTGGAGGTCTACCGGGCATCGGTGCCGCTGCTCGTGATCCTCGGGATTGGCGTGCTCCTGATCACTTATGTACCATGGCTGACTCTCGGGTTGCTGGAGATCGTCGGCCGACAATAGGACTTGGTTGGGCGCCAAGCGGAGCCGACAGGCGACGATTGGCGGGCGAGGAGACAGAATCGTGCTGAACCGCTACCGCTCGGGTTCGATGTTGCTTGCCTGCGTGCTGGCCGCTGCCGTGGCCGCGGGTGTCGTGCTGGCCCGGGAGCCGGCCGCGGGCGGCGCAGGCCAGGTGGCGCCGGCCGGCGACGGCACGGAGTCGCATCTCGCCAACGTCCGGCAGCTCACCTTCGGCGGGGAGAACGCCGAGGCGTACTTCTCGCACGAGGGGACGGAGATCATCTTCCAGTCGACGCGCGAGGGCGTGCCGTGCGACCAGATCTTCCGCATGGACCTCGACGGCTCCAACCAGACGATGGTCAGCACCGGCGGCGGCCGCACCACGTGCGGCTACTTCTATCCCGGCGGCGACGCCATCGTCTACGCGTCGACCCACCTCGGGGGCGAGGCGTGCCCGCCGCCGCCCAGCTTCCGGATGGGCTACGTCTGGGCCATCTACGACACGTACGACATCTTCCGGGCCGCGCCCGACGGGAGCAACCTGACCCGCCTGACCGACGAGCCGGGCTACGACGCCGAGCCCACGATCGGCCCCGACGGCCGCATCGTCTTCACCAGCGTGCGGGACGGCGACATGGAGATCTACTCCATGAACGGCGACGGCTCCGACGTCCGGCGCCTGACCCACCGGCAGGGGCCGGACGGGGGGGCGTTCTACTCGCCCGACGGGTCGCAGATCATCTTCCGCGGCCGGGAGATTCCCGACGGCCCCGAGTACGACGACTACAAGCGGCTGCTCGACGCGGGCCTGTGGCGGCCGACCGCTGTCGAGGTGTTCGTCATGGACGCCGACGGCGGCAACGTGCGGCAGGTGACCGACTTCGGGGGGGCGAGCTTCGCGCCGTACTGGCACCCCGACGGCGAGCGCATCATCTTCTCGTCGAACATGCACAACCCGGACGGCCGGAACTTCGACCTGTTCATGATCAACCTAGACGGCACGGGGCTGGAGCAGATCACGTTCACCGACGTGTTCGACGGCTTCCCGATGTTCTCGCCCGACGGCACCCGCCTGATCTTCGCCTCCAACCGCGACGCGGCGCAGGAAGGCGACACGAACGTCTTCATCGCCGACTGGGTGGACTGATCCCTACCGGCCGAGCTGCTCGTAGAGCAGGCTGCGGAGCACGAAGAGGGCGTTGGCGGGCCGCTCGGCCAGCCGGCGCATGAAGTAGGGGAACCAGTCGGCCCCGAACGGCAGGTAGACGCGGACGGCGTAGCCCTGCGCCCGGAGCGCCGCCTGCAGGTCGCGCCGGACGCCGTACAGCATCTGGAACTCGAGCCGGTCGCGGGCGAGGCCCCGCGCCTCGGCCGCCCTGCGCACGGAGGCGACCATGCGCGGATCGTGGGTCGCGAACGCCGGACGGTTGCCGGCGTCGAGCAGCGTCTCCGCCAGCGCCGCGAACGCCCGGTCGACGTCCGCCTTGTCCGGGAAGGCGACGTCGGGCGGCTCCCGGTAGGCCCCCTTCACCAGCCGGACCGGCGCGCCCGCTTCGAGGACGCGCGCGAGGTCGTCCGGCGTGCGGCGCAGCGCCGACTGCAGGACCACGCCGACGTGGGCGTGCCCGGCCGCGCGCATCGCCAGCGCGATGTCGAGCGTCGCATCGACGACCGCCGCGTGCTCCATGTCGACGCGGATGAAGCAGCGCCGGGCGTCGGCGACGGCGAGGATCCCCGCCAGGTTGTCGTGGCACAGGTGCGGGTCGATCTCCAGTCCGAGCTGCGTGAGCTTCACCGAGAGGCTGCACGTCAGCCCGGCCAGGCGGATGGCTTCGAGCGCCTGCAGGTAGGCGCGCGTCGCCCCCTCCGCCGCCTCCCGGGTGCGCACGTGCTCGCCGAGGTAGTTGAACGTGTGCAGCAGGCCGCGCGCCTCGAGCCCGCGCGCCGTGGCGATTGCCTCGTCGACGTCCTGGCCGGCGACGAAGCGCCGTGCGAAGCGGGCGGGGCCGCGCATCCCCTGGCGGGCCATGGCCCGCTGCAGCGTGGAGCTCCGCGCGAGGGCGAGGAAGAAGGAGCGGGAGAGCGCGTCGAGCACGGGCGCGGTGCCGTCAGTGCGTCAGCAGCGACCCGCCCCGGTGCCGGATCAGGTGATCGATGGTGCGCGAGTAGTAGCGCAGCACGGCGCGCTGGCGCACGCGGTAGCGGTCGCCCTCGACGACGATGATGCCGCGCGTCGCGAGCGGGCCGGTCGCCGCGTCGACGGCGGCGCGGCCGGTGGCGACGTCGAGGTTGGCGCCCGACGAGCGCAGGATCTCGATCCGCTGATCGATGCGGTCCTCGAGCTCCGGCCGCGTGACCGAGGGCCGGATGGCGGCCGCCACCAGCGCCGTCGGCACCACCTTGTAGAGCCGCCCGATCGCCTCGCGGACGCGCCGGGTCAGGCGCACCATGTCGCGCCGCGCGGTCGGGTCGAAGCCGCGGGCGTGGATGGGGCGGCCGAAGCTGACGAAGCAGCGCGACTGGTAGCCGACGGCGTAGCGCACCATCTCGGCGAGCTCGCGCCCGAACGGGCGCTGGCCGCGCTTCACGCGCTGCCGGGCGAGGATGAAGTCCTCGAGCACCAGGTCGTAGGCGATGGCCGTCGGCACGATGACGAGGTCGCTGCGCCGGGACTGCAGCGCGGCGTGCAGCAACCCCGTCTTGAAGGGCTTGATCTCGCCGCTGTAAGTGCGCCCGCCTTCCGGGTACAGGAAGAGGTCGTGGCGTTGCAGCAGCTCCGCCACGTAGGCCTTCAGGGTGACCAGGTAGGCCGGGTCCTTCGTGTCGCGACGGATCGGGATCGCGCCGGTGACGTACTTGTGGATCAGGCCGAGGGCGCCGCCGAACAGGTTGATCCCGGCCGCGATGACCGGCGGCCGGATGCGGTTGTCGTCGAGCACGATCGGCTCGATCAGGTAGTCGAGGTGACTCTTGTGGTTCGAGGCGTAGATCACGCGGCCGGCACGGGTCGCCTCGTCCACGAAACGGACGTCCTCCGTGACGCGCTCGATCTTGCGGAGGATGGGATAGACGGGGTGCTGCAGGGCCCGGTACATCCGGTACCGCTGCGTCGTGCGGAGCTCCTCCAGATAGCCGGTGATGGCTGCCTGGGCCTCGTCGGGCGACTGGCCGCCGCTGCCCTGAAGGTACCGAACGACCTCGTCGCGAGACAGAACAGCCTGCGTAATGTCGTCCTGCCCCACGACTGGCACTATATCACCTGGCGCGGCACGGCAAGCACGGCAGGGCGCGCCAGCCGGACGGTCAGCGTCGACCCGTAGGGGAGGGGCGCCGGCTCCCCCCCGGCCCGCCCGGGGGGGGGCTCCCGATGCTGGCCGCCCGCTCGCTGCCGCCCGAGCCCGCCTCGCGGAAGACCGTCTCGGTGACCATCGGCATCTCGACGCCGTCGTCGAGCACCACGGTGTGGAACCGCACCCCGAGGCGCGACCGGCCCTTGACGCGGCCGGCCCGCTCGACGAGCGTGACCGAGCCGCGGACCGCCGTGCCGGCCGGAATGGCCACCTCGCCGCCGACGAGGACGTCGCGGGTGATGCGCGCGTGAACGTCGTCCTCGACCTCCGCCGTCCGCGTCGTCACGAAGCTGTCCACCTGCAGGCCGATGACCGAGTCGGCCTCGATGACGAGCTCCCGCAGGTCCGACGCCGTCGGTTCGCGCCCGCCGGCGCGGCGCGCGTTCGTGGGGCGCGCAGATTCCGCGGGGCGCGCGACGTCGCCGGGACGCTCGGAGTCCGGACGACGCGCCGTGTCCACCGGGCGCGCCGTGTCTCTCGGAGGCGCATCCGTCGATACCCGCTCCCACCCGGGAACGCGCGGCAGCGCCCGCCCGCTCCGGCGCCGGGGCGACGGCGGCGGCGCGGCCGCCGGAGCGCTCTGCGCGGGGGCCTGCGCGCCCTCCGCCGGTTCGGGCGCCGGAGCGCGGACGGGTTCTGCGTCTCGCGGGCGGGCGACCTCCCGCTCCGCCGGCACGGCCGCCCGCGCGGCGGGGGGGGCGGCCGGGGGGGGGGCGGGGGGCCGAGCCGCGGGCGCTGCCGCCGCGCGCTCGGCCGGGGGGCGCACCGTTGGCGGGGGCGCCACGACCTGCTCCGTCGCGTCGACCGCCGCGACCGGCGGGGGGCCGCCCCGCCCCCGGGCGGGGGGCCCCCCGTGGGCGGGGGCCCCCCGCCCTGCTCCGTCGCGTCGACCGCCGCGACCGGCGGGCCGACCTCGGCCACGGTGACCGCGGCCACTGCCGCCACCTGGTTCTGCCGCCCGGCCAGATACGCCCCTACGCCGACCG
>MKWU01004422.1_pt1 | contig 16653 bp, 7 predicted proteins | sample 809101 | NCBI WGS metagenome assembly MKWU01 (sample SAMN05860141, study PRJNA318959) | sponge metagenome | host: Aplysina aerophoba | place: Slovenia: Piran, Adriatic Sea, Gulf of Piran | collected 2013-05-07 | reverse complement strand
CTCGGAAGCCCGTACACGTCGCTCCGACGCCGGTGAAAGCCTCCCACGTCTCGGGAGTGAATAGGTCTAAATGATATTTCATGAAGCCTCTTTCATATTTGAGGAAATCCGTTTTGGGGCACGGAGAGAGCCTTTGGAAGTTCTTTGGGAGTTTACCCGTTCAAAGACGTCAACCGTGCCATGGGGCACGAGGCACCGTGTGTGGTCGCTGTCTCTACTCGGGTCTAGGCACCCTGGAGGCTTTTGCCAGTAGCCGACGGCGAAGGTGACTCAGGGGGAGATTCGAGCATCTAGCGCGGGACGTGAAACCGGTCGCCCCGTCATCGTCGGCCATTTTCGCCGTCAGGTTGGCAGCTGTCGTTGCTTTGCGACCGTGTGCCAGTTTCGACCGTAAGCGGCCCCGGGCGTGTTTTTTTAGTGGCCCTGAGGCGGAAATGCTCTACTGACGAGGTAGCGGCGCCACAGGGTGCCGTTGGGGTGCAGGCGGTGGGCCGGTAACGAAATTGGCTGCTTCGTCGGCGGTGGTAGGGTTCGTTGTGGCGTGGAAACTCGGGGCGTCTGGCGCCGGCAAAAACCGGCCGTCCCGTCGTCGGTGGCGGCATGCCTCGGAGTAGATTTGTTCGTCCCCACGGTGATGGCTACGCATCGTTGATTTGCGTCCGGGGGAGGCGTCCCAATCGTTCTATTACTGCAACGTTGCTTACATCGCCTCTCCGGTGATAATCCAAACTGAACAATTGTCACCGTGACCTGGCATGCACCCCAAGGCGACGATTCCGTTGCGACTTCCTTTTCAATTCCAACGCGCCGGCTTGCGCAAGCTGAAGCCGTTGGCGTCGATGACTTGCGTGGGAAACTGGCTGTCGGCAATGATCCTGCGCCCCAGCCTAAAGGCGGCAGTCGCCTGATGACGCAATTGCTCGGAATGGCGGTTCGGCGGGAAGGCGACTACTACCCGCTTTCCAGGGTAGCTGTGTAGTACGGTGTCTATCGGTCCAATCAAATCGCTGTCTGCGGAGATCACAATGGCAGTGTCAAAGGCGCCCCGCGTGGCGTCATGGAGCAACGCGACGGCGATGTTCACGTCGGTCATTTTTTCTTCGAAGGTGGCCCATGTTGCTCCACACCGCCGGCAGGTTCCGGTCTTGGGCAGGTGGTACCCGTGCTGGATCGTCAAGTCGGGCAGGTTTTCCAACGCCTTCAGATAGGTATCCTGGCGCAGGGGTTGGTCCGGGTCGTCGGAACGGGGCAGGAACCGGGCGGTGAAGTATCTGACCATAGCCAGGCTCTGGCCGGGACGCAGCAGATGTTCCGCCAGCTGGCGTAGGTTCAGCCAGTAGTAGCGGCGCCAGCCTCGTGATTTGAGGCCGTGGTAGAGGTTCAGCCCGTCAACGTACACCGCCACCCGGTGGGGCGGCGGCTGGACTTCGTCGGCAATGTCGGCGGTGGACGTTGACATATGGCTGGATTTCGCGTAGCTTAGTTACAACCCCCCCAGCGGGTAGTGCTGCTGGGCCGACGCTCCCGCAAGGGGGCGTTTCTTTTTGGAATGCAGGTCAACTTTACCCGTGCGCGTGGCAGAGTGCAAAATTCAGAAACCGGTTTGTTGACTCGGATCAGATTGCGCCCGATTTGGGTTGCTTGTTGGGCATAGACCGGCAAGGTGATACCTTCTGAGGTTGCCGCAGTCGGAGATTGCTGGCGGCTCGCAGCTGCTGAAAGGGAAACCGGTCGTCCCGTTGGTCGCTGACGACCGGTACTGCTGTTCGTCAGCGGCAAGTTCATTATGCCAGCGGCGGATGCGCCTGCGCTACACACTGGTGTCATCAATCGCCGGAAATACCGCCGTCCGCCCCGTCATCGATGGCGGACGGCGTTTGTCTCCGGCATCCACATTGGGCCATCGGGGGGGAATGTCTGCGCTACGGGCGGAGGTCAATGATTTGGTGGTGTGATTTTTCTCGTAAAGTAGAAGACTACCCTCGCAGCCTTGCGGGTGCTTGAGAAAATCGCCCGGCCAGTTTTGTCAGAATCTCGTGCATTGCTCGTTTACGTTTTGGGGTATTTAGCCTGTTACCATAAATTGCATTGAGGTTTTCTCATGATGTCAGAGCGGTACGCAAAGAGAGCACGCTTGTGTTTTGTCACTGATGTCAATGCTCTGGATGCCTTGTGCAATCCGACTGCCGTTGCAGCTCTGGAGGCAGAGGCTGTGTTGATGCAACGTCGTGACCGTCGCAATTTCTTGGACGGTTACCGCTTGGCGGTAGCCACGCCATTGTTGGGGCTCGCCAACTTTGTTGTGGCCGATGCGGACTTGCTAGGACTTGTGCATGACAGCCGGCTTTGGATCTGGTGGAACTATGGAAACCGCAACGGAAGCTCGCCTATCATGTCAGCGGTTTCAGATCCATTGTCCGGCGTTGGGCGCTTGTGTTCCGCTTTTGACCGCCTGTCGGCTACGCTGCGCGTTTCTGACCGTCGCAGTCGGGACTACGGCTTGGCAGAAACTGTGTCCGCCGTTGGGACAGTGGGCACCTTCGCATCATTGATGTGCAATGCTGCCGCAGAGTCCGCCATTGTGTCGTTGGATACAGGGGAACATCAATCGCAAATCGACCCTTTATTCAAGCTGTGCATCGCTGAACGGGTGTCTGATTACATGGATGGGACCCCTCATTATTCGTCGGCGTACCGATTGTTCTGGCGGCACGGGGAAGACCGACGACCGGTAGATGACGAATCTGTGATGAGTGCCGAAACCCCATTGGATTGGGTTTTCTCCTTGCCGACGGGCGGTTTCGTGCCACGGAAGTGGGCGAAGGGGCTCGGATTCGGGTTTGATACGATTCTTCGCTCCGCCGGTATTTCTTTGGTTCCTAATCCCAATCCCGGAGAATTTGCAGTTGCCAAGTGGTTCGATTTGTTTCACCAAATGACACAACGGCATTTCCCAGCTGGTACTTGGCCAAGCTTGCATTATGGCGCATCCGAGTTTGACCAGTCGGCTGTGGACCGCGCTCTAACACAATTGGAGGGTGACGTGGTTGCTGTATCTCCACAAGACCGATTGGCCGCAATTCTGGGACCGGACAGCGTACACCTGCAAACATCCGCAGCGTCCGCAGATTTTTTCGATTTTGAGCTCCTGCTCACCGGGATGATTGCTATGCACGCTGGAGGCCCGGTGCAGGTTCTCAAGGTGACTCCCTCTGTGGAGGACGACTCTCGAGATTGGGTGTCATTTGCCATTCGTTCTCCGATTTACGGGCTTTGGTCTAACCTGTCTAAGTGGTACTTGTTTTACAAGATGTACCACGAAGGTCATATCGGCGACAGTGATGTGGCTCGCGCTATTCAGGAGGTGGAGGCACTGCTGTCGCGTTTCGCTGACGATTTGGAGGAGGTTGAACACGTTGCCGGCGTTTCAGACGCTGACCTTTTGTCCTACTGTAACTCGCAGGCCTTTGACAGCATGAAGGCATTGAACCGCAAGGCTATAGTGGCCAACGCTGACTTGCGGGCTCGCTATTCTGAGCTGCTCGCCGGGTTTTGGTTGAATGGTCATAGCTACCACTGCGTCAAGGTCTGTCTCGAGCCCGCATCTTTGGGAAAACGCGAGTACGACGCCGTGGGGGTGAAAGACGGGCGATGCCTGGTAATCGAGGTGAAAAGCGGGAGCGTTGTGGACGGGGACTTGCGCGACCAGATTGTCAGGCTCGATGGTAAGGTGCGGCATCTGCGAGGAGCCTTGCCGGCGTTGCAACGGGCGTTAGGATGTGACTCTGCCATCAGCGACGTTGCTGGGTTGTTTATTTCGCTGGCAAGCCTGCAGGGTTTTGATCCTGGCTGGCACGAGTGCGAATTGTGGGACCGTGATCGCTTTGTCGGCGAATTGAAGGATGTCGGACTGCCGAACAAAATTGTGGACCTTTTGGATGTGTCCTACATCATTCGGTCGGATGGCTTCTTTTGACAATACTATTGTTTTGGGAATGTAGGCCGACTTTACCCACGTGCGTTGACTTGTGCGAAATTCAAGAATCGTTCGGTTGGGGTCGGATATAATCTCGCGCGCTAGGGTTTCCTACTCGACGTAGGGCGGTAGAATCGTAGTTGTCGCTGGCACTTGGATCGGGAGGTTACCGGGAGCTCGCTGGGTTTGCCGGAGAATCCCACCGATTCGTCGGTCGTTGACGGCCGGCACCGCTGTTCCAGCGTCATGGGGTTCCACGGAATGTCGTAGTTGACTACGGCGGAGCAGAACTGGAGGTTGAGTGACTCCGACGCCGTTTCGGTGGAGCAGAATTCCTTGAGGTTGCTGTCTGAACTCCTCGCGGCTTAAATTGTAGGATCGTTCAAGTAGGCGGCGCCATTACGAAATCCGTAATCGGCGGTGTTCCAAATTAGGGGTTCTCCCGCAGGCCGAACTTTAGCGTGCGGACCATCTTTGAACGGCTCAAACTTTTGCACTTGTTACGTTAGGCCGTCGGAGCAAACGATCCTGGTCTGTTCCACTGTCATCGGCGACGCGGTTTGGACAACTGTACTCAGACGGTACCGCTCCTGCAACAGCTCCAGTCGCATCACCAGTTCCCGACCACCGAGGTTCAGACGACGCAGTTCGGTGAGTTCGTTTTCAACCACCGTGGGCAGGTCACCGGCAAAGGCTTGTCGCAACACTTCCAGCCGGCGGGGCGTGGCGATGTCTTTGCCAACGCCACTCAGTTGACGTCTGACAAAACTACGGTTGCGGGCGTTACCGGGAGTGCGTCGTCTCAACGTCCCCAATATCCTGTTCAGGTCTCCGCGAAAAGCCTCGGCTGCGGCATTCACCCGTGCGTTGGTGCTGTCCGGTAACGGCTGGGATGGAGTGTCAGCGTCACATTCTGCGACTGCCACGAACTGCGCTGTTCGGATGGGTCGGGGCGCTAGGTCGTCTGAAATGGCGTAGCATCGCACCGCACCGGAAGCCGCCATCATTACGACCGTTTCGCCGGCCTCCGGAGCTTCCTCAACGCCCCCTCCACTCTCAGAGGTCAAGGCACAGCGAATACCATCTGGCATTTCGGTGATCTTCCGCCACAGGTCCGGTTCGTTGTTGCGGATGTTCTGCAACAGGGTAATAGCCCGCTGGTTGGCGGAGACTTCATCCAGTGCATCGTCCAATTCCGGTATGGCCAGGTCGTCGTATATCACGACAACGCCCTTGGCATTCAGTTGCTCCTCTTCCGACAGCACCTTGTTGTCCAGACCGATGAGATCGTGGAACGCTTGGATTCGGTCGCTGAGTTTATCGGTCAGACCCAGTTCTTCGTCAAGGTCCGCGTCGGGCAGCATGCTGTGCAGGTGGATTTCGTCATAGGGAGAACCGATGCGGTCAACCCTTCCGAAGCGTTGGATGAGGCGCACCGGGTTCCAGTGCAGGTCGTAGTTGAGCACCCGGGCGCAGTCTTGGAGATTCTGGCCTTCCGACACCACGTCGGTGGTCACCAACAGGCGGATCTCACCGCCTTGCAGATGCTCAGGATCCCGAAGGTTCGCCCGTGGCGCAAATCGGCCCACGACGCCAGTACACTGGTCACGGTTGCTGCCACTGAGTTTGGCTATGGCTTCATTCTCGCCCCCAGGGTTCAACTGCTCGAATAAGTAGTCGACCGTGGTCTCGGCCTCGCTGAATATCAGTACCTTTTCGTCTTCGGCGCTTTTGAGGAATTCCTTGAGATGAGCCAGCTTGTCGTCGTTCGCAGGGCCAATCTTCGATATGCGTCTCCTCAGGCCTTGCAACACCGCATGATCGGCATCCAGGTCACGGCTCCAGCGTTTGCCGTCGAAATGGACGGCGGGGAAAACGTACCTTCCGTTGCGCCTGACCTCCTCCCGTTGCAGGATGCTCAGGGCTTCCTCGGCGTTGAAGTTCTGCCCAGCCAGCAGATTGGTTGCAACACTGCCCACTGGCACGTAGCCACGTTGCAATGCCGCTTTGAAACTGCGGTTGCTGTGGGCAACGGACTCCAGAGTGGACCGAAAGGCCTCAATGCTGGACTCCAGACGCTTGAACAGCAGATAACGGATCATTCCGGAGATGCGGCCTCGGGCGCGGAACAGTCCGGCGCACTGCTGGTCGTCGTGCCGCCCCGGGTTCAGGTATTCCGTCGGGTTGTAGCGCACCGCCTGGTGCTGTCCCAGCGTGTCCAGAAGGTCCTTGAAGTTACCGGACTTGGCGTACACCCGGTCCAGCCGGTATTCGAGGTTAGACAGTCGCGGCGTCGGAAATGACACTGGCTCGCCGTTGATGGTCGCCGTCTCGCCGTACAACTCGACGATGTCCCGACGCCGGCGTCTGATGAAAATGGGCGTCAGAACCTGGGAGATGTCCGCCCTGGGCTGGTCCGGTCTTGATGGACGCACTGGAGGCGTCCCTTGTTCGCCTCCCTTCGGATATAGGGCCAGCACCACCGAGTAGGCGTCCACCTCGCGGTCATACTCCTGCCACCGGACCACGCTGGCGAAGAAATCCTCCAACCCCTGCGGTTCCAGCGGCAAGCCATGGTCCGTTTCGTCCAGAAACAGCCGCACCTGACGGTAGATGTCCCGCGGTCCCAGGTTCTGAGGAGTGGCGCTCAGGAGAATGATCTTGTGGTCGCCTCTCTCGAGATAGTCGCGCAGACCCCTCGAACGACCGTTGTCGTTGCGAAAATTGTGGGCCTCGTCAACCAGAACCGTCCCTCGGTGCGGATATTCGTCCACCAGTTGGACGCCCCTCGCACTGCTGTCGACCTCCTCGTACTGCTCGGTTTCCTCGTCGAACACCAGGGCCGGCGGCAGGGCGATCATGTCTTGGGAGAGCACCGCCGCTCCCAGGCCGTAGAGTTCATTGACCCGTTCCCATGCGGGTATGAGTCCAGCCGGACAGATAACCAGAGGAGGTCCGTCGTTGGGGTAACTCTGCCGTAATTGGCGTAGCAGTTCGGCGCCGATGTAGGTCTTGCCCAAGCCCACCACATCAGCGACGTAGCAACCGCCGTGGTTCCAGATCATGTCAAGCCCACGGCGCACGGCGTCCAGTTGGAAGTTGGCGAGTTCGACTTGGCCCGACGGCTCCAGCGGCAGCGGCTCGTCGCTGCCCAGGTCTTGTCCGTAGAGTTCGTAGAGGGCCTTCACGTAGATGGCGTAGGGTGTGTACTGCGTGACGGCCCAGCTTTCGGTGAGGCGCTGCTCCACCTGTGCGCTGATGTCCACTGAGTCAGCCCACAGGTTCTCGAACCAGTCCTTCAAGACGGCCATGCCATCGTCACCGGTGACGCGGACGTTCAGCTCCGTGTTGCCGGTGAATCCAGCTATAGTGAAGTTGGATTAGCCGACGATGGCAGCACCCGGTTCGGTGTGGTTGTCGTACCAGCAGAGGTACGCCTTGGCGTGCAGGAACCCTTTCGGGTATGCCCGGACCTCCAGTAAACCGGAGGCGACCAGCTGACGGAGCTTCTCCACGGCCTCTTGGCTGGCGTCGGTTTGCGGCATCGCCGCCACACCCTGGGCCACGCGTGATGCCGCATCGTCGGCGATGGCTTGTCGCTGGCTGCGCGGGACGGTTTGGTCAGCGTCCAGTTGGGCGCGCAGGGCGTCTGCTTGACGCAGGCCGACAGCCAGGGCTTCCAGCGTGGGCTGGTCGGCGCGTCCGATGAGAATGCGTGTCTTGCGGAGCCTGGCGAGACCGTCGGGCACTTGGCCGAAGCCGGACATGAAGAAGTAACCCACGGCGATGTCGGCGCGGGCTGCGCTGCCCAGCATCTGCTGTAGGCGGGTGAGCAGGTCGGGGTCGGTACTCGCGTGGAGGATGGTCATAGTTTTTACTCGTGTGAGCCGTCGGCAGAGTAGTTGAATATCGTTTGGTAGCAGATTTCGCCACGGTGAGGTGAATAATATGCTTGGTAGAACGGAAAACTGTCACGATTATGCTCTTGGCATTTGTCGGCAATGATTGCCATAATCCTCCGCTTGTCAATGGCCAACATTCTCGTTCCGAATATCACTCCTGCCAGAGCCCTGAAATCGTAAGTCAAGGTCCTGTCTTCCTCGTCGCGAGTCTGCTTAAACAGATCGTACCAAACCAGTCGATGTTCTTGCTCATATGCCCACTCACGGGTTTTGAATGCGAGGTCACGTCGAAAAGCATCCCAATGTCGCTGACGCCAAACCTCCCGGTTGTGTTCATCTGTGACATGGCCGGCGAGGCCGGACACATTGCCTACCTCGTCGGTGTACCACAAGTCCAGCAAATCTTGCCCTGTGATGTTCCCCATTTCGGTGAAGAAGTTCACCTCAGCGGGCCTGTCTGCGTACTGCACTTCGCAGAACGGCACCGGGGCAAACCCCCAACTATCGCGAGAGCCGTCGCGCTCGTTCCATCCCCAACCAGTGATTTGGTGTAACGATATGGTAGGCGTTTCAGATTTGTCGGCATCTCCGGGATTTCCGTCTTCGGCTTCGAAGATCAAGCAGACCCCACGGTGCCCATCTCCGTAGTGACTCCACATTGAGGAACTGTGCGGAGTTTTAGTAAAGCAGGCTACGTACCAGTTTGGTTGAATCAAATGGCTCAATTCCCCTACATAGATTTCCGGGAAGTCGAAACGTAAACGATCCCAGTTTCGCTGTAGAACATCGTTCTCATCAAAATCGTTGACGTGATCGAGTAGCAAGACATTGGATGCACTGTAGACGGACAAACTGGCGTGTATCACTTCGTACACGGCATCAAGAGGCGCATCATCTGTACCTTCGGGAAGAGACGGTACTGTGAGCGGCTGCGTTTCAAACGCATGGTCGTAGCCATCAGGACGCTGCAGCATATTGTTATCAAAGAAGCTCTCCAAAATCATCATTGAAACCGATAGGTTGATCGTCTTGAGAAAGTGCACCAACTCATCCTTCCTGACCTTGCGTCCAAGCTCCTCTAGCGAGGTCGCAAATTGCCTCAATTGCAATTCATCTTGTGCACGTTCCCAAATGGCTATGAGCCTATCTGATGCCTGTGGTGAAGGAGCACAATTCCAAGTCCAAGCCTGACGAACCGGCAATTCGTAGGGGAATTTGGGGCCTGCTACGACAACGTAATGATGTCCCCAGAACAGGCAGTTGATGTAATCTTTGAACAAGTTGAGCCATACGATACGGTCCCCACTCCAAACGATGTCTCGAAACCCTTCCATCGGGTCGTTGAGGTCTTCCAGAGAAGCGAAGAAAATCGTTTGGTTTTCGAGTTCCGAGTATTCCCCCAACAGCTGCTCCACACTTCTGAACCTGTAAAAATACGTCATGACTGCCTCTCGGCTGTTTGTTCCGTTTCATGTGGGGTACGCAAGCTTAGTCTGCTCACAGTAGGCTCGGTTGTCCAGCTTCTCGCGACTGCTGCCAGCGGTGGCTGACCAGTTCTTTCCCGCCACTACATACTTCGTCCCAATGCCGGTCGTATAGCTCTAGCGAGGTCGATTCTTGTGGTGCCCTTACCGCTTTGTTGCTATCGTGGCACGATGCCTGACGCCTCAGTGCCTGCGGAGATGATTAACGTTGCAGTAGCGGGTTTTGGCAGAGTAGACTTGGAAACCTTTGAAAATCCCGTGCGTTGTGCGTGTGCACCTCGGCGCCGTTTTCCAGCGCCAGCGCGGCGATGGTGGCGTCGGGGACAAGTCTCGTGGTGGCTCCGGTTGTGGCAAGGATGTGTTCGAGAATTTCCAGGTAGCGCGGGCCGGGATCGAGAGTGACGATGTGGTCACTGCCGAACCATTCTGCGACCGTTCTGGTTGCTTGAGCTGGCGTCCAGGGCTTCTCCACCACTCGGGAGTTTGCCATCTGTCTGACAAACCCGTTGGATACCTGCCAGGGTATTCCGATGGTTCCTGTACCGTTGACCAGTTCTTCCCACCATGCTCTCGCTTCTTGATGGAATTCACTCATGTCGTTGTAAGCGAATATCAGAAGGTCCAGGTCAGGCACGATCATAGACCCATGTTCTCCAGAAATTCCTCTTCTTCCAGCTCGTGGATGATGTCCTTGAGGTTGTCAGCGGTGACGCCGGGGGCAAGCCCGCTGTGATTGGGTACCACCTGAAACTGGGGTTTTGTACTCTCTCGCGTCGCGCCTGCGGAGCTTGCTCCTCCACTCACGCTCATCGCCCGCCGCTGGGTTGCAGACGTCGGGTATCGGCTTGACCGACTTGTGCGGAACGCTACTAATTCAAGTAGCTGCTCTCGGATGTCGTCCTGCTGCTCGGAATACCCCAAGAAATCGAATACCATCTGGTCAATCGCCAAGTGCTCGTCGGTGTGAACTTCTTGGGCAACAGGCAGCGGGCTTCTCCCTCTCAATACACTGAAGACCTCCTTGGCTTCGTCTGCGAAGTCAAAGTCGAAAGAGACAGGCAAAGTCTTCAAGTCGGTTGCTTCGGCCTTCAACAGGCCGCCACCGAGGTTACGCCTTCCTGTGATCTCACGAAATAGCCACGCCAATGACGAGTTGAGGTAGACCCAAAGGCAATAGTGCAAGTCAGATTCCCACAGTGAATCAGGGAGATACAACTCGACGCCGCTGTACGAAAATGCCTTGCATGCGTTGAACGTGCAGTAGTATCGGTCACCAACCCCGCGCGGCATGATAAGGGCCGGGATTTTGCCTCGGCGAGTAGAGCTGATGTGATTCGACCGGACCCTTCCATCTGCGGCGGTGGCGACAAAATTGACGCTCTTGACGATGACTGGCTCGGTACTACGAGCCTGATCCAGTTCTTTCAGGGGGAAGTTCAGCCCTTGCCCGAACGACACATTGCCTTTTGGTCCAGCACGTTCTGCCATCTCGGCAATCATGTCAATGAAAAATTCAGGCATAGCGGCTAAATGCCCCCACTTGTTTGTCTGCCGCGCCGCAAAGGTTTTGGTCGTCGTCTTTTCCATGCTTTCGTCGACGATGTCGTACTCGATTTCCTCCAGCAGTCGGTTGCCAAAAACGACGACAACGGCGTTGATTTGAGGGCCGTTACTGTCGGAGAAGAACTTTGCTGAGGTATCAACGATCTTATAGACCGAAAACTTGCCCAGCGAAAAATCTTGAAACCTTTTTCCGTAGTCGGTGCTGAGCCAAGCGTTCTGCGTGATCAGGTAACCGTGGCCCCTGTCATTCAGCAGTTTGGGCGACCGGGCAAGAAAGTACATGAGCAGATCACTACCCCGCGGCAACCTCTCTCCCCAATCGCTGAGCACTTGCCCGATGTATGCGTCCTTCATTTCGTCCGATAACAGGCTATTTCTGGACTCGACGTAAGGTGGGTTGCCCATAACCACGTCAAATCCGTCGGTCACGCCAAACATATACTCGGCGTCGAACCAGTTGGCTGCAGCGGTGTTCTGGTCAAACAGGTCGCAGGCGGCGATTTTGCCGGCGTCGCCGGGGGCCATTCCGATTTGCCGAAGTTCGGCGGCCAGTTCCCCGCGCAGTCGTTGGTCCTCGTCTCGATAGCGCAGTTTCAAGGACCGGTTATTGGCGTGAAAGTAGCGTTCCCGGTTCTGCCGCAGTTCGCTCTGCAATTCCCGCGCGCGGGGTGAGGTTAACACGCCCTGCGAACTGTCCAGGGCAAGTAGCGTATCCGCCGCCACGAAGCGGGTTTCCAGGTTTGGCAGGGGCCGGATGCCGTAGTTGTCCGCCTTGTCTTTGTTGGGCTGCTGTTCGATGGCCAGGGAGATGAAGAAGCGCAGCTTGGCAATCTGCGTGGCGATGGGCTGGATGTCCACCCCGTAGATGCTGTTCTGGATGAGGTACAGCTTGCGCCCAAAGTCGGAATCCCGGTACTTCTCAAAGGTGCGGCTGATTTCCGACAGTTCGCTTTCCCGTTCCTCGGGATCTTGGGTGTCAAAGGTAGCAGTGGCACGCTGGCCAGCCAGTCCTTTCTGCAAGGATTCCCAGAGTTGGTTGCGGTCATCCAGCCGGCGCAGGGCCAGCGTCAGCTTGTGCAGGATGCCCATGGGGAAGGCGCCGGAGCCGACGGCGGGGTCCAGCGCTTTGATGCCGGCGATGGCACCGACGACAGCCTTGCGCTCCGCCGGGGTGAACAGGGTCTCAGCGTCCGCGAAGGCGTCGCCGTAGTCCAGCAGATAGCGCAGACGGGCCTGCCAGTAATCGGCGTCGCCGTCCTCGGGTGATGCCTTGTGCGCCAGCGTGGCCACCAGAGCTTCGTCCACCATGTAGTCCACCACGGCGCGGGGCGTGTAGTACGAGCCGGTTTCCTTGCGGGCGGTCTGTTGTGTCTCCGGGTTGACGGCGGCCAGCAGGTTCTCGAAGACTTTGCCCAGCAGTTCGGGGTCTAGGGCTACTTCCTGCTCCGTTGGAGTGTTCTCTTCCACGGTGAACTTGTAGCGGTTGAACAGGTCAATCAGGCCGGGACTCGCGTTGTCGCCGAAGAACAGGCGGTTCGGAATGGAGTAGCCTGCCCGGTGACCAGGGTTGTCGGTGAAGCAATCCACGCGGACGCCGCCGGCGCCGGTGGCGTCAAAGCTGTCTAGGCAGTCAAACAGCCCGCCGTTGATGAAGGGCGTTTTGCCGAACAGATCCAACAGCCGATCTGGGTCGGCGATTTCACTGCGGTAGCGATACACGGAAAAGTCGCGGTGGTCGTCGCGGTTTTCTCGGCTGAAGCGGCGCTGTCCGATTTCGGTGTTCAGGGTGGCGAAGAACAGGTTTTGGAGCACGGCGCGGTAGTAGGAATCGCCGCCCTCCCGGTCGTAGTCTTTAAGCAGATTGCGGACCTGCTCCTCGATGAACAGGTCTTCTTCGGCTAAGCCCTTCTCTTGGATGAACCAGACGAACATCAGGCGCGTGATGAGGCGGATGACGTGCTCCTCGGCGGGCAGGGTTCCGTCCTTGCCGGTAGGAAAACTGGCGGTGGATACCGCGCGCTCAAACCACTGGAACAGGTCTTGGTAGAAGCGTCGGTTCAGCTCCTCGGTGTCCAGTGCGGCCAGCCAGGCGTCCAGCAGGCCGTCGAAATTGTGGGGCTTGCCGCGGTCGTTCATCCACTTCAGGCGCTCCGGCAGGGACAGCTCGGCCAGGATGTCCAGGTGGGCGCGATGCTGCTTGGCGGGATCGATTTCGCGGATCAGGGAGACGCTGCCCAGCACGTCCCGCTCCGGGTCCCGCTTGTTGGGTCGGCGGTGGACGAAGGCCAGGGAGATGAGGTTGGCGGCAGTGCGGAACAGGACGACCATCGGCATCGGGAATCGCTTGTTCAGCTCGCGGGTGAAGGTCGCGTACTGGCCGCGCGGGTAGGCGTCACCGCGCAGTTGCACAGCGGCGAACAGGAAGCTGCGAGCGTTTCCAGTGTCAAAGCCGGCGGCGTCAAACAGCGCGCGCTGGGTTTCCGCCTGGATTTCTCCGCCGGTGAACTGGAACAGGAGCTGAACCGACTCCGCGTTGTCCACGAACGCCTGCTCCGACTGCGTGCCGGCGTTGACGGCTGGAAATTGCTGGATGAAGTCATCGGCATCTCCGGATTGGTCAGGCAGCGTCCGCTCGCTACGGTAGCCGCAGGCGGACAGCAGGTTAGAGGCCGCCGCCGTGAGGTCGCTGTCAACCATTGTCCTCAGAGCGGCGCTGATGGCGTTTCTGATGCTTGAAGTGCTCATTTCGTATCCTTGATGACCAGCCAGGTTATCAGCTCAAAGTCCGTGTTTTCGCTGGGGCTTTCTGATGCCTTGGGTAGCACGAATTCGCGCCCGCTGCCCAGCCCTCGCGTTTGCGTTGTGCCGTGAGCCTGCCTGATGTGGGCGATGGCGCCGGTGAGCAGTTTATTGTAGCGCGACATATCGCGGCCCTGATCGGTTTCGTGGTCAAAACGGTCGCACAGTTCGGTAATAGGCGCGGTTTCGCCGGCGGTTGCGGCGTCGAACACGGCCAGCGCCCGCCGCGCGTTGGCGCAACCGTAGCGGATGTTGCCGTTGTCGTGCAGATACACGAAGTAGAAGGGATGCACTGGGCTGGCGGCCCTTTGCCGTGAACCGACGTCGCTGGCGTTACGCTGGCTCAGACAGAAGATCACGCCCGGTTGCACTTCGGCGCCTGCGCCGTCGCCGGAGACGGCGTACACGCCGGGCGGCATCGCTTCCAATGCGTCCTTGTTGGCTTCCAGATAACGCAGCAACTGGGTCAGAAAGTGATCCAAGGTGAAGTCGCCCATGGTGGGCCCGTCGCTGAGGTCGTCCAGGTCGAGAACTTCTTCGCGCAGTCGGAGTAGTTGATCATCTCGGAAGTTCAGTTCCAACTGGGCGTCTTTCTCAGTGAACGGGTCCTCGTCGCCGCTGGCGGCGATGTCGGCCAGCGCCATCCGCGCCTGTACGCGACTTTCCAGCTTGAGGTACACGTCCATGTCCGATGTGGGCCAGTAGTTGATCATCTGCACTGACTGGTTGCGGCTCCCGATGCGGTCAACGCGCCCGAAACGCTGGATGATCCGCACTGGATTCCAGTGAATGTCGTAGTTCAGGACGGTGTCGCAGTCTTGCAGGTTCTGGCCCTCGGAGATGCAGTCGGTGGCAATCACTAAGTCGACGTCGGCGCCGGCTTCCGCGCCGCCGCGGTTGCGCGCCCTGGGGGCGAAGTTGCTCAGGATGGCGTTGAATTTGTTGTCGCCGGCGGTGGTACGGGTTTCGTCGCCGGACACCATCGCCATGCTGATGCCCAACTCGGCGGCTAGGTCGATCAGGTTGTCGTACAGGTACAGTGCCGTGTCCTTGAAGGTCGTGAACACCAGCAACTTGCGGTTGGCGTTGCCGTCCCGGTCCACGGTGGGTTTTCGCGCCTTGTCGCGGATGGCCCGCTTGAATTCGAGCAGCTTGCCGTCGCGTTCCGAGGTGATGGCGTCGACTTGTCCCTTCACGGTCTCCAGGGTGGCCTTGTCCGCCCGCAAGTCGGCCTGCCAGCGAGCCACGTCCAGCTCCGCGAGACGGTATGACTGGCGGCGTCCGCCTACGGAGAATTCTTCGTCTTCCTCATCTTCTTCAGGTTGGGTGTCCGCTTCTGTCGCTTCCATAGTGGACTGTCCGCTTTGTTCGTAGCGGTCAATCTTGTCCAGCAGGCTGTCAATCTTGCCGATGGTGCGCCCCAGGGTAAGCGTCAGGGACTTGGGGGAGCTTTCCAGCCGTTTGAGGAAATTGGTTCGCATCATCCCGACCAGGAAACGCTCGCTGTCCTGCTGGTTGAAGTTCTGGCGCTGGCGGGTTTCAGCCAGTTCCTGCAACCGCGTCGGATCGGTGACGTACTCGCTGGGCTGGTACACGGACAGCTTGAACTCGCCGATGCGCTCGGCCAGTTCCCGGTAGGAGAGTTCACCCTGCAGGTCCGTCTGCGGGTAGTGGTTTGTTGGATTTTCCCGATGGGGAAACTGCCCGATGCGCTCCATTTCAGCGGCGTAGAATTGCTCAATCTGCCGCCGAGAACGTGAGATCGACACGCCGTCCAGCAGACGCAGGAAGTCGGCGCCGAGCTTTTCCAGCAGTTGTGCCTTGTCGCGGCGGCTCCGGTTGGCCTGTTCGGTTTCCCACTGCTTGAACACCCTTTGTGCTGCCGCCATCACGTTGCGGATGCTGCCCACGCCCAGGCTTTCGCGGAAAGCGCCTTCTCGCCCTTCCGTCATCAGGTAAATCTGGTTCCGCAGGTCAATCAGTGATGTGTTCACCGGCGTCGCCGACAGCATCAGCACCTTGGTCCTGGCTCCTGCCTTGACCACTTCGTCCAGCAGGCGACGGTAGCGTTGCCCTCCGTCGTTGCGGAAGTTGTGCGACTCGTCAATCACTACCAGATCGTAGTTCTGCCAGTTGAAGTTCGCCAAATTTATCCCGCCCGATGACCCGGAAGTCCGGGACAGGTCGGTGTGGGCCAACACCGTGAAGGCGAATCGGTCATCCGTAAACGGGTTCTGTCGGTGGCCATAGATGGACGGATAGAGCGACCAGTTCTCAAACAGCTTGCGCGGGCACAGCACCAGCACGCGCTCGTTGCGCAGCTCGAAGTACTTGATGACCGCCAGCGCTGTGTAGGTTTTGCCCAGACCCACGCTGTCGGCCAGGATGCAGCCGTTGTGGCTCAAAAGCTTGGAGATGGCGCTTTTCGCGCCGTCCTTCTGGAACTCGTAAAGGGCGTTCCAAATTTGGCTTTCCGTGAAGCCGCTTGCAGTGACCACCGCGTCACCGGCCAAGCGAGCCTCAATGTCCTTGCGGAACAGTTCGTACAGCGTCTTGTAGTAGACCGCTTCCGGCGCGTAGTCGCCTCCCAGGCGTTTCAGGGCGTTCAGCACCTCCTGCTTCACGTCCTTGGTGAGCCGTTCGTCGCGCCACAGCCGGTCGAACCAGTCCTGCAATTCAGCGAGCGTGTCAGCGTCGTCGGTGGCGATGTTGATTTCCAGGTTGGGCTGGTCGCTGCCGCCCAGCCCGCGTTTGGTGAAGTTGGAGCTGCCCACTACCCCTGCCGCGCTGTCCGGCAACACAGTGAGGTACATTTTGCCGTGCAGAAAATTGGCTCGGCTGATCGAGCGGACGGCTACGTGGTCTTGACTCACCCAGTCGGCGCACTGTTGCGCCAGCGCTTTCTGCTGCAGGGTATGGTTGGGTTCGA
>MKWU01004421.1_pt1 | contig 16657 bp, 14 predicted proteins | sample 809101 | NCBI WGS metagenome assembly MKWU01 (sample SAMN05860141, study PRJNA318959) | sponge metagenome | host: Aplysina aerophoba | place: Slovenia: Piran, Adriatic Sea, Gulf of Piran | collected 2013-05-07 | reverse complement strand
AACGCCGCGAACGAAACCTTCAACACGGTCGCCCGGCAGGACCCGCGCTCCCTTCGGACAGCCGGTGGAAAGAATGGCGCCGGCCTCGAACGTAATCACCTCAGTGTGTAGAGCGACGAGCGCGTCCGGCCGATGGGCCATGTTTCGAACGTAGTCACGAGAGAACTGACGCCCATTGTGGATCGTTACGACCTCCAGCGCGTTCACATCGGGCACTTCATCCTTGGTGACGATCACGGGGCCGAAGCTGAAGAATGTGTCAAAGCTCTTCGATCGCTGCAGGTAGCGAGCGTTGCGTCGGAGCACGTCGAGCGCCGTCATATCGAGCGTCACGGTGTAGCCGAGCAGGACGTCCTCGAACGCCTCGATTGGTACCTCTCGGCAGTTTTTCCCGAACACGAGACCCAACTCCCCCTCGGCATCGACGTCGTCAGAAAGATCGGCCGGAGGCAACTCGATCGCACCACCAGGTTCGAAGAGCGAAGAGGTCGGCTTCATGAAGCTGCCCGGCTCCTCGGGCTGCATTTCGTTCAAGTCCTCGGCGTGCGATTTGTAGTTCAGGCCGATGCACCAGATCTTCGGCGGTGACGGATATGGCAGGGGGCCCCGTCCTCCACCCAGCCGCAACACCGACACGACGCCGGCCGAAGCCTCGCGCAGTTCCTCGATCACATCGGCTTCGATCAGCGAGAGAAGTTCGGTCGGCAGCCGCGTTCCTGAACGGGCGTTGACTTCCTCCACCGGTAGTACCTTGTCACCCTGCAGGATCCCAGCCTGCAAGCGGTTTTCGTATTCGAATGTGCAGAGTTTCATCTTGGATCAGGAGCGGTCCCACAAGCCGCTTGAGGGCATCATGCCGTACCCGCTTCAGCCGCTCGAAAGTCCTCCAGTTTCAGCCGCAAACCGCCACGAAACTCGTCGCGCTCAATCGAGAAAGCCACATCGACTCTCGAACCGGCGCGCAGTCCCTTCACCTGCTCGGCCATGCGCCACCCGATCGCAGACAGCACAGCATCCCTCGTCCGCAGCCGCATCTTGACGTGCTTCATCTTCAGGATTTCCGGCGCGTCCAGCAGAGCCACCGGGCCAGCAGAGAACTTCGGTGTGGGGTTCCCCAGCCCATGTGGGGCAAAGCGGCTCAACTCTGCAAGGGTGTCTTCGTTAACATCGCTGAAGGTGATCTCGGAGTCCAATGAAAGGATAGGAGTGAAGTCTTCGGTCTTGAGCACCCCCCGAGCATGCTCGTTCAGGCGTCGCCGCAGTTCGGGAATGCGATCGATCGGCAGCGTGCATCCCGCCGCTTGCTTGTGGCCACCGAATCGTGTGAACAAGTCTGCGGTCGACTCCAACCCCCCGAGCAGGTGATAACGCGGAATACTGCGTCCCGATCCCGTCGCGAGCCCTGTCGCCGTATCGCAGCTCATCACCAATGACGGACGGTGGTAACGTTCCACAATCCGGTTCGCCACGATGCCAATCACCCCCACGTGCCATCCATCGCCTGAGGCCACGATGAAAGGAGTGTCCTCGGGGTCCGGTAGATCTTCAAGCTTCTCGATGATCTCGTTGAAGATCGAAACTTCGGTCCTCTGCCGCTGACGGTTCAACTGATCGAGGTGCCCGGCGATACGCGACACCTCAGCTTCGCTGCGGGCATCGAACAGATCGATGACGGCCCGAGCGTCGTCCAGCCGTCCCGCGGCGTTGAGTCGCGGACCGATCCGAAAGCCCACGTCGCCCGCGCTGAGTCTCTTGTTGAGATCGAGCCCCGAGACGCCGATGAGCGCACGCAGTCCCAGGTTTTTGGGATTCCTCAGACCTTCGAGTCCCAGCTTCGTAAAGACACGGTTTTCGCCAATGAGCGGCACCATATCGGCCACCGTCGCGATGGCGACCATCTTGAGAAGCGAAGTCAGCACGCGATCAAGCTTCTCAGCAGGCCATCCCAGATCGCTCAGTAGTGCCTGCGCCAACTTGAAAACGACGCCCGCCCCGCACAGGTTCTTGTCAGGGTAGGTGCACCCTGGCTGATTGGGATTCAGCACCGCGAACGCGGGCGGCATGGAGGCGGTGGGAAGGTGATGGTCCGTGATAATGACATCGACGCCGAGTTCGTTGGCGCACTGTACCACTTCTGTTTCTCGGATGCCGTTGTCTGCCGTGATGATCAGGCGAACGCCCATACTCGCAGAGCGTTCGATGACCTCGGCGCGCATGCCGTAGCCTTCGCGAATGCGGTGAGGCACATGAAATTCCGCCGAGCCGCCCACCAGTTCGATCACCGCCCGCAGCAGGACAACCGATGTGGCGCCGTCGACGTCGTAATCGCCGTAGATGAGGATTTTTTCCTGTTGCGCAATCGCCCGACGGATTCGGCTGACGCCCTCTCGCATCCCAGCCATGCGATAGGGGTCGTGAAGTTGGGATAGCTCGGGCCGCAAGAAGCTCAGCGCCCTGGCGGGGTCGGTGATGCCTCGTTGCGCCAGAAGCATACTCGTCAACGCAGACACCTGCGCCTCTCTCCGAAGCCGCTCGGCTTCGGCCGAGTCGTAACTCCGATAGATCCAACGCTTCATGTTTCCCGGAGTCTCGTAGGGGTTGCCCTGTAAGTGACTGTGCCGATGACCGGGCTACTCCGTGCGTACCATCACCTGCCCGTCGTAGTCGAGATCCCTCGCGGCCGGGGTAACGATGGTCTTTCTGTTGATATAGATCTTTGTCTGCAGGACCTTCGCCCGCCGCACGTCGTCTTCGCTAACGAAAGGTACGATGTCCACCTCCGACGCGATCGGTTTCGGTACAGGACGGTTAACGGGTTTGGGTTGCGCCGCGGTCGGGACCGGACTCGGAGTTGTGGCTCTCGGACCGTTCAGGAAGCGGTCGACGACCTGCGCAGCGGGTCCCGTATTGACACTCGCTGTCGCTGTGACAGCTCCGGACGCGGCTGCGACACCACGCTGCTGCAAGTACTGGTCTACCGCCGCCGCGACTTTCGGGCGGTCCGGCGAAGTGGCGGCACTTGCGACAGTCTTGCCGGCAAAGAAACTTTTGGCCTCATCACTCTCGAATGCTGCCTCCACCTCCCGCACCTTGTAAGCAACGCGCTTGATGTTGATCAAATGCATGGGGCCTATGTTGTCGCCCGTGATGTTTCCAGCGATCGCGCCACATCCGAGCGTCATCGATGGCAGAACGTTCGTAGTGATGCCCGTCGAGCCTTGCGGCGCCGCCGTGTTCACGAGGATACGAAAGGCCGGCATCGCCAAACCAAACTCACGAATCCGCTCGTCGCTCTTCGAGTAGATCACGCAGGTGTGCCCGCGCCCGCCGAAGTTCACGATCTCCGCCGAGGCCTTCAGCGCTCCGGCGAAGTTCTCCGCGAAGTGTACGCTCAAGACGGGCGAGAGCTTCTCGGCGGAAAGCGGATGCTCGCGGCCGACGCCCCTCAGCTCCACGACTAGCGCCCGGATATCCTCCCCGACCCTGAAGCCGGCCATCTCGGCAATGCGCTGCGGTGACTGCCCCACGCATTCGGGGTTCACACGAAAGTCCTTGGTGATCAGCAATGCAGCCAATTCGGACGTCTGCCGCTCATCGCAGACATGGGCGCCGTGCTTCCTCAGCGCCGACCAGACAGCATCACGGTTCTTCTCCTCGCTGATGACGCACTGCTCGCTGGAGCAGACCGTCCCGTAGTCAAACGACTTGCCGTCGATGACGGAGCCGATCGCTTCATCGACATCGGCCGTGTCATCGAGCAGCACGGCCACATTGCCCGGACCAACGCCGAGTGCGGGTTTGCCGCTTGAATACGCCGCGCGCACAATCCCCGGACCGCCGGTGGAGAGGATCAGGCTCGTGAGGCGGTGCTTGAGTAGCTCGTTCGTACCTTGGATCGTCGCTTTCGTAAGGCACTGGACGACGCCCTTGGGGGCGCCCGCGGCTTCAGCGGCTTCGGCGAGCAGCCTCGCGGATTCGCACGTACAGTTGACCGCCCGTGGATGCGGGCTCACGACAATGGCGTTCTTGCTCTTGAGCGCGATGAGAATCTTGAAGAAAGCCGTGGATGTCGGATTCGTCGTCGGCAGAATGGCGGCCACGACTCCCGCAGGCTCGGCGATTTCGAGAATCCCCTTGTCGGGGTCCTCGTCAATCACGCCAACGGTTTTCATCGGACGGATAGCCCGATGCAGGAGATCCGAGTTCAGCAGGTTCTTGATGGTCTTATCACGGACATTGCCGTAGCCGGTTTCTTCAACCGCGAGCTTGGCCAGCGACTCGGCGTTGGCACGCGCAACGGCCGCTGCCTGATCGAGGATGCGGTCGACCTCCTCCTGCGTGTGCTTCCGAAACTGAAGGAAGGCTTCGTGCGCCGCCGCGACCTTAGTGCGGACTTCTTGAATCGACTGCAGATCCTTATCCGCCACCATCGCGGATCGTTATCCCTTGCCGCCTTGCGCGGCCCTGTTCTTCGGCACGATCTTGGTGTCGGCCTCTTCGTGAGGGTTGGGGATGACGTGAACGCTGACCAATTCGCCCACTCGCCGGGCTGCGGCCGCACCCGCGTCCGTCGCCGCTTTGACCGCGCCGACATCGCCACGGCACGTCACGGTGACAAACCCGGCGCCGATGTACTCCTTGCCTTCGAGCACCACCTTCGCGGCCTTGACCATCGCGTCAGCGGCCTCGACAGCTCCCACAAGGCCCTTCGTCTCAATCATTCCCAGAGCTTCCACAGGTTGGCTCCCTGCCTCTCAGCGTAACCGTGAAAGTACCACAACCACTCGAATACCCACAAGCCGAAAAAATTGACGTCTCTCCGCCGTGTGATTCAAGCGTGAATTCTCTGTTCGGCACCCAAGGTGCGATATACGAACACATCTTTGAAGCATCGAGCACTCGCGGTATCTTTCCGATTGGAGCACGGCCATTTCAAATTGCGGTGTCACTCGTTATAGGCACGGCTGTTGGTATGCTTTGGCTTGGTAACGACTGCGACAGGCGAAGAGAGATGATACCCATGAACTCGATGAAGGTTTCCGGACACGATCACGTGCTCGTCGTGGCATCTGCCCTGGCGCTGTATCTCGCTCTTCCTCATCCAGCCTCCGCCAACGAAGACATCCGCCTCGAACCGCGCGTTCAGGCCATGCTGCAGATCAAAGCCGCGCCTTACACAAAGCTGGCTAACGGTAGCGCCCTTACCGTCGAACACAAGTTCACGTACATCACGCCCGACAACGGCCAAACCTGGCTCGATCGCATTCCCCTGTTTGCGGACGGAGCTGATCTCAAAGTCAGCAATGAGCGCGTGCTTACTCGCACCCGGGACGGAGCGATCATTCTGGCCTTTATGAACCTCAACTCGCGGGACTGGGGTTGGGACGACCAGAAGAACGCACCCGACCGCGAAGTACGACTCGACGTATGGACCATCCGCAGCCTGGACGAAGGCCGCACTTGGCAGGATGCGCAGCGCATTCAAGGCGGTTGGTGCGGCGCCGTACGAGACATCATTCAGACCGCTTCCGGCCGCGTGGTTCTCACTGCGCAGGTCTTGACGGACAACCCGCCTCGACACGTCACACGAACCTATTCCTCCGACGACGACGGCAAGACCTGGAAGCCGAGCAACATCCTCGACCTCGGCGGACACGGCCACCACGACGGCGCGATAGAAGCCACAATCGTCGAGCGCCGCGATCACAGGATCTGGATGCTACTCCGTACGAATCTCGATTACTTCTGGGAAGCATTCTCAGACAACCAGGGTCGCTACTGGAGAGAGATGCGGCCCACCAAGATCGACGCCAGCAGCTCTCCGGCTTACCTGACACGGCTCCAAAGCGGCCGACTCGTGATGACCTGGAACCGGCTTTATCTCGAAGGCAAGAATACCACCGTACGCCGCGGCGGTTCCCGCTCGGAAACGCTTGCCAGTTGGGAACGATCGGAACTCTCCATCGCTTTTTCCGACGACGATGGGCAGAACTGGACAGACTCGGTCGTGATCGCCCGCCACAAAGACAAGTCCAAGCGAGTGTCCTATCCCTGGGTCTTCGAGCGTCGGCCCGGTGAGATGTGGATCACTACGATGCAAGGCGGCCTCAAGTGCCGGCTCTTCGAAAAGGACTTCGTGAAGTAGAGACCTACTTTCTCTTCCTTCGCTGAGGCGGTTGTGGCTCTTGCACAGGAGGAGGGCTCTGTTTGAAGTTGATCACGATGTAGGTGATCACTTCGACCGGCAATCCGTTCAGGTATGTAGGCCGGTAGCGCCACTGAAGGACCGCCGCCGTAGCTGACTCCACCAACAGCGGATGTCCCTCCAGCACCTTCAATCCCCGAATGGTTCCCTCTTTGGTGACGGTTGCCTCAAGGCGCACAGTGCCGCTGATGTCTTCCTCCACCGCCTCGACGGGATACACGGGGAGCACGCGGTTGACCAGCTTCGCTGATTGCACGTTGCCGCCGACTCGGATGGGGGCGGGCGGCGGGACGTTCTTTGTATCCGCGCGCGAAAGATCCAGGATTCCCCCGATCACCCCATCCGGGATTCCCGTTGAGATGCCTCTCAAGGTCGGTCCGGGGACCGCCTCGCCTCCATACACGATCGCATTTTCTATGGGGACCTCACTTGGCGCCTGCACAATTGCCTCGAACCGGCGCGGCAGCCTGGGAGTTGGTTTCAGGGAGCGTTGCTCCAGTGAGGGCGCCGGGGGTGGTGGAGCCACCAGCAGAATGGAGCTCGTCAATTCATACACCGGGATCTCGTAGGTGTAAATCAGCGGCAGCAGGAGTGCAGCGCCAATCAGGAACGATTGTCCAAGCAGAGAAACCAACAGCGTCCACGGCTTGACGCCACTGCCCTCTCGATGCACGAAGGTTTGATCAAACACGGCAGGAACAACCGAAGGTTACTCCCTGTAGTCGCTCCCTGGAGCTTCTTTGTTACGAAGAGGGCTCAGAAAATCGTTCGGAGATGTCGGTTTGCACGGCTGCAAGGCTCGATCTAGACGACCGATCCTTCCTGGATCTCCTCGGAATTCGTGCCCCGCTCGGTTTCTTTCGGAACACGATTCTGATCGGCTGCGGCCGCCGTATGTTCCTCTTCATCAAGCTGACGCGTTTCGCGCCAAGTGTGGGCGATGCGGTGTGCCACTGTGATGTTCGACAGTACGGCGATCACCCATAGGACAGGCGCCATGCGGTCAAAAAGCGCGCCGATGATGATCAGCACAATGCGCTCCGGCCTCTCGAGAAACCCCACCTTGCAACTCTGGATACAATTCTCGGCACGGGCGCGCGCGTAACTCGTGAGTGTCGAGCCCGTCATGACAACGGCTGTCAGAACGACATAGAAATAGCGGTTTACACTCGCGTAATACACCAGCAACCCCATCAGCAGGATCAGATCGGAATATCGATCGAGCACCGAGTCAAGGAATCCACCGAAACGCGTCACCTTGTTGCTCTGGCGCGCGACGGGACCGTCTATCAAGTCGAATACTGCTCCGATCACCACCACGATGCCGGCCGAGAAGAATTCGCCGCGACCGAACAACCAAGCGGCGATGCCGTTGATGCCAAGTCCCATGCAGGTCAGCAGATTGGGGTGGACTCGGGCCCCGATCAACAGCTTGACGATCAGTCCCACGAGGTAACCTGCCGCGCTTCCGATTTTTTGGGTAACACCCATTGTGGTTTCCAGTTCAGACCGGCGCGGTCAGTGCATCAGCCATCCTGCTCGTGGATTGTCTTCAGCCTCAAAATCTCCATCTCCCGCACCCCGCCCGGAGTGCGGACCTCGGTCACATAGCCCGGTTCCTTGCCCATCAGGGCGCGGCCAATTGGTGACGTCGTTGAGATTTTTCCGTTCGGAGCATCGACGTCCTCAGACGTCACAAGGTAATATTGCATTTCCTTGTCATTGTCAATGTCGTAAACGACAACCGTCGATCCGAGTCCGACCACACCCTGACGAATCTTGGTGAGATCGACCATCCTCATGTCCGCCAAGCGCTTTTTTTTCTTTGCCAGCAGAGCACCGACATAGTCCTGGCGCTCTTTCGCCGCGGCGTATTCGGCGTTCTCACTCAAGTCACCCAGTTCGCGCGCTTGCTGGATTTCTTTCGGTAGCTCGTTCTTCAACTCGTACTCGAGCTTCCTGATCTCGTCTTCGAGCTTCTGAATAAAGTCAAAGGCCATACTGTCTTTCACTCACGATGGTTCGCATGCGGCGGAACGAAAAATACCGGTTCCGCAGGCCGCGAACCGGTATCGAAGAGCATTCAATGAGAAACTCCCCACCCCACTTTTCCAGGCACTCGCGGGCGCTTCCCTGTTATCCGGCTCCATTATAGGATACGCTCCTGGACGTTCGGGTTGAGCGTTGGGGGTGCGACACAGAAGCAGGCATGATGAAGGGGGAACCTTTTCCAACCCAAGGATGATCCTGAAACAGGGTGGGAGGGCTGGTGCACTGCGGATCAGCTACAATAGCGCCAGTTACCGATTCGTTCCCACAGACTTCATGTTGACTCGCCGAGCCATACTCGCCGTGATCGCCACGGCCGCCTACGCCAAGCCCCACAACTACCCCATCCGCAAGCGCAAGAAGGTCGAGCGGCTGTTCAAGTCGCCCGACGGCAATCCCAACGGCCTGGAAGCAACCGCCGCGGGCCTGTGGTGCGGCGAGCAGGTGACGGACCGGGCGCATCTGCTCGACTGGGAAACCGGCCAGCCTCTCGCCTCCTACGAAACGCAGTCGTCGAACACGAGCGGCATTGCGGCCGGCGGCGGGTTTGTGTGGATGGCCGCGAACGGGCCGGCGGGGGTGCGTCCTGCGCGGCCTCATGATGTGAAGAAGGGGGGCCGGATCGTCAAGCTGGAGATCGAGACGGGCCGCCATGTGAAAAACTATCGGACCCCCAACGGGGGAGGCGTGCACGGCGTGCTGTGGGCGCAGGATTCACTGTGGATCACGCAATTCGGTCCGAACAAGAACGTCACGCAGACCGACGCCGATCTGCGGGTTCAGCATTCATTCCCGGTGCCGCTGGGGCGAGCCCACGGGCTGGGCTGGGACGGAGCGCATATCTGGTGCATGTTCTCGAACGATTTCCGCATATTGAAGTTCGACATCGAGAGCGGGCAGGTGCTGGAAGCGATTCAACTCAACCGGGATGATCCGGACCCGCATGGCATGACCTGGTGGCACGGCAGCCTGTACTACTGCGACGCGGGCATTGCCCCGGGGCATCGACAGAATACCAGCCCCTACGCCGGCTACATCTGTAAGATCCATGCCTGATGGACTGACCACCGATTACTCCTCCACATTGTTGTCGTGCAACTCATCGTTTCTCGTGCCGCTTAGACTGGGCACTGTGCTGTAATTACTGTGATGTTTGCGCCACATGGCAACTTCGGAGAGTGCTTGAGGGACGAGCGAGAGTCCCGTGGGATCACGCTCCAGGAGATTTCGGCCCGCACCCGCATTAGCGTACGATTTCTGACGGCGATCGAGGAAGAAGAATTCGGCATCCTCCCGGGCGGCATCTTTAGCTTAGGCTTCGTCCGACAGTATGCTCATCATGTCGGTCTCGACTCGGATGCAGTCGCTGAGTGTTTCAAGACACTCACGCACCCCGCTACGCCCGATACGTTTTCTTGGGAGGAGAACCGAGACGATCATGGCTCGACGTGGGTCGAGTGCATCGTGGACCGTGCACGGGAGTATCAGATCACCGGCCCGATCATCGTGACGATGCTTCTCTCATTCATCGTAGGCGCGGTCATGTGGATGCAGTGGGATTCGGATTCCAGCTTGGCCACTATCGACCAGAGTCTTTTCGAGGAAGGGCGGCCGTCGCCGGAGTTGCCTTCGACACCGGCAGGTGCGGCTTCTCCGACGACGGTCGATGTTCGTCCTTACGTTGAAAACAAACCGGTGAAAGCGGTCAATGTGCGGCTTTCCATTTCGGAGACGGTTTGGATCCGTGCTTTGGCGGATGGCGAGCGGGTCTTCCAGCGAACATTCCACCCCGGTGAATCGCGTCAAGTCGAAGCTGACGAACACGTTAGTTTGTTGGTGGGGAATGCCGGCGGCGTCTCGCTTTCCCTCAATGGCAAACCGATACCCCCCATCGGCTCCTCCGGACAGGTACGTAGGGTTCTTCTGACTGTTGGTGGAATGAAGATCCTTGCGCCCCCGCCCCCCGCAACTGAGAACAAAGACGAAAGGGATTCGCCGAGGGCCCAGCGGCTACAGGCATCCAATCAATCTGTAGACAACCAGCCAACTCGGGCAAGCATTGCGCCGTCTCCCTAGCACGTTGACTTTGCTTCCCGCCTCCGGAGGTTTCACGATGAAGACCACTCGCCGTAGATTCGGCTTGACAATGACCGGCGGAGGGATGGCTTTGACCTCCGGTTTGGAGTCCGCCGCCCACGCCGCGCGAGGCAGGGGGACTCGTATCAAGAAGGTCGATGTCATTCCGGTCGGCATCGAGTTTCGCACGACGTTCAATATCGGTGTCGGCAAGGTCGGTGGAAAAGGAGTCCCTGGGAAGTACGTCTACGTCAAGGCAACCACTGACGACGGCCGTGTTGGTTGGGGCGCTACGACTACAGTTCCCAATTGGAGCTACGAGACCGTGGAAGCCGTCGTGGGAACGCTTGAGCAGCACCTAGCACCTCTGGCGATCGGCCGTACGCCGTTCGAGTTGAACGCCCTCAAGAAGGAGATGGATGCGAAGATCCGCCCCGCCGTCAGTAACGGGGCGCCCTTCGCGAAAAGCGCGCTGGAAATTGCCTTTCTCGATTTGGCCGGACAGATCACGGACCAACCTCTACATGCGCTTCTGGGCGGCAAGGTGTACGACACGATCGATCTTTGCTACGCAGTCAGCATCGACGAGCCCGAGGCGATGGCGGCGGAGGTCAAACGTTGGCCGGCTTGTTGGTGCTTCAAGGTCAAGGTTTCGGGTGACACCGACACGGACCTTGTCCGCCTCCGCGCGATCAGTGATGCCCGCCCCGATGCCGTCATCTGGTTGGATGCGAACCAGTCGTACCAACCGATAGAGCTCGAACGGTTCCTTCAGGCATTGCCCGTGTTTGACAAGATCCGTTGCTTCGAGCAGCCTGTCCGCAGCGAAGACTGGCTTGGGTTACGGCGTGCCAGGGATAAGAGCCCTTACCCCGTAGCGATCGATGAAGGCTGCTTCTCGTCGTTTGATGTAGCCCGCATGTCTCGTTTGGATGCTGCCGACCTGGTAGTGCTCAAAGTCCCGAAAAGTGGCGGTGTCACGAACTGCTACAAGAGCGCCGTCGTCTCCGAGGCGCACGGACTGGGATTGCTCGGCAGCGGACTGACCGATGCAGGCGTGAGCTTCATGGCGGCGATCCATCTCTATTCGACTCTCGATTTGCTGTTACCGCCGGAACTCAACGGCCCGCAGTTCTTGACGTCCATGATGGCCGGCGGCATTGAGCAGAACGGCGTAACGGTCACGGTTCCCGACAAGCCCGGTCTCGGCATCACGGTTCCCGAAGACCAGCTACGAGACAACCAACTCAAACTGGGCTAACCACATTCGAGGGTCATTCCGCGCAAGATAGAATGGAACTGTAACTTCCAGGGAACGTCGTCATGCATCGCTGCGGGCCCGTAGCTCAGCCGGATAGAGCGGCCGCCTCCTAAGCGGCAGGCCGGGGGTTCGAATCCCTCCGGGCTCGCCATGACTTTTTCTTCCTCCGTCGAGCAGTAATTCCCAGGTCTCCTGGATCGACGTTCTTGCAACCTGTGATCTGAAGCATAATTGGGCCACTGGTTTTTCTGCCTGTCTGCCAAGACTCTGGTTCAGACGGCAGCCGAACGATTTACGACCCGCTACTGATGACACGGCTGGTTACGCGTTGCACAAGATTGCATTACCGGATGGCATGGCTTACGCCCGGTGCGGCTCCGGGCGGCTTATCCTGTTGGGGGCAGGAGGACAATGAGACATGCCACTGAACATGCTGGGCGCCTACGGAGACTGGGCGGCGGGGATCGTCGGCGAAGAGCCTCCGCAGCTTTCGTTTCGCAGAGCCGAGCACAATCATCCGGACTCCTGGCGGCGCGAGGCGCGGGCCCGCTACCGCGATTGTCTGTTGCAGACGGATGCCGGTGGGACGCCTCGGCCGACCCTGCAACATCAGCTCGAACACGACGGATTGGAAATCGAACATCTCAGCTGGCAATTGCCCTACGGCCCTCCGACCGAAGCATTGTTCCTCAAGCCTGCCGGCGCCAAGGGCCGGCTGCCCGGCGTTGTGGGGCTACATGATCATGGCGGCAACAAGTACTTCGGAACTCGCAAAATTACTCGTATGGGCGACGACCTGCACCCGGTCATGCGACGCCACCAGGACGACTATTACGGTGGTAAGGCCTGGGCCAACGAATTGGCGAAGCGCGGCTACGCCGTTCTCGTGCATGATACCTTCACATTTGCCAGCCGCCGTATGCGGGCGGCCGATCTGCCCGAGGTCATCAAGGACGGCCTCACGGAAGTCAACCCCGAATCCGAAGAAGAAATCAAGCGGTACAACGAATTCGCCAGAGAGCATGAACACCTGATCGCGAAGAGTCTTTTTTGCGCCGGGACAACTTGGCCCGGAATCTTTTGCGCCGAGGATCAGCGGGCGCTCGACTATCTCTGCTCGCGTCCCGAGGTGGATGCCGATCGGGTCGGATGCTGCGGCCTTTCCGGAGGCGGGTTACGCACCGTCTATCTGACCGGCATCGACGAGCGCATTCGCTGTGCCTGCACGGTCGGCATGATGACCACTTGGCGCGATTATCTGCTCAACAAGTGCTACACCCACACCTGGATGATCTACATTCCTGGTCTTGCGCCTTTCCTCGATTACCCGGAGATCCTCGGACTTACTGTGCCCAATCCGGTCCTAGTGCTCAATAACCGCGAGGACCCACTCTTCACCATGTCCGAGATGGAACGGGCCGACCGAATTCTAAAGGATGTCTATCGCAAGGCCGACGCCGCCGACCACTACCGTGGCAGCTTTTACTCCGGTCCTCACAAGTTCGACCTTGAGATGCAGCAAGAGGCCTTCGAGTGGTTTGACCGTTGGCTGAAAACGTAGCGGTCAGCCTGGTTCTGGGAAGCAGTCAATCGAGATTATTGATCCGGACGACTGCTCGATTACTCGAGATCGAGGTTGTAGCGTTTGCCGGTTTCGACGATCGCCGTCCAGGTTGCGTCGTGGATGGGGATGCCGTCCTTCTCGCGCTTTGCCTGCGTCCGCTGCTCGGGCTCACCGGCGACGAGGATTTCGGACACGCCATCCGCCTTGCGGCTGCTCTTGATCCAATCGATCAGGTCCCCGACATCACGGTCGAAATCACTCCTGCAGCGAATCCGGTGAATGTCGATGATCGTTGCCCAGAACGAATTACCGACTCGCTTGATGCCTTGCCGCGTGCAGCCGGCACCCGACAGCGCACCGGCAAGGATGTCCGAAGCGAGACCCAGCGCGAAACCTTTGTGACCCGCGATGGGAAGAATCGCCCCTTCGGGAGGACCATAGAACTCGCTGGCATCCGTGGTCGGCCGACCCTCAGCGTCGATGATTGATCTCTCTGGCGCGGGCTGACCGGCCGTGCGAAAGTTGCGGAGCTTCCCCTCCGCGACGACGCAGGTCGAGATGTCGACGATGATGTGGTCTCCTCCGGGGCGGGGAATGCCGATTGCAATCGGGTTTGCTGAAAGCCGCCGGTCGATCCCACCGAACGGAGCCACCAAGCTCCCCGCGCCGTGTGTGTTCAGAAACAGGATGGATGCGAGGCCAGCTTCCGCCACCATGATCGGATAGTCTCCGGCGCGTCCGATGTGAGAGCATCGACGAGCCGAGATGCTCGCAACTCCGGACTTGGCCGCTTTCTCGATTCCTACCTCCATCGCCTTGCGCGCCATTACTTGGCCGAAGCCCCAATCGCCGTCAATCACTGCAAACGCGTCGGCTTCCATGACGACTCGGAATTCGGCCTTGACGTTGACATCACCCTTCTCCATCCAGCGCACATAGCTCGGGATGCGCATGACGCCATGCGAATCGTGACCGGCCAGATTCGCGTTGACCAGCGCGTCGGCTACGATCCGAGCATCTTCCGAACGGGCGCCGGCGGCCACGAAAATATCCCGTGAAGTGGACTTGAGCCGGTCTGCGGTGAACGTAGGCATTGCGCGGTAATTCCTTGGTCGGTGACCAGTGTCGGAAACGGTTTGCGAGACGACCGCCGCCCCCGGTGAGTCCGCGGACGGCTCGTCTACGCCTTCACTGCAGGTTGACGGCGTGCCGCTTATACAACTCGTCCAATGCGGCTCGAAGCGATCGGCACATCGTCTCGCAAGCTTCGGCCGCTATGCGCTGTTCGCCTGGCGACAGCGCTGCGATCCGGTCCAACAGCAGTCGCGGCTCTCCATCATCGTTCTGATGCACTTCGAAGTAGGTTTCCGCCTTGGCCGATACATCGTAGTGGTCCCGAAGACCCTTCAGTTTGGAGCGGGATGTAGCCGGCTGCTGAGCTTCAAAGGCGTAGAGCGCACCCAACGAAGAAGCTCCGTTATCGAACAACCGATCCGCTGTCTCCCGCAGCCTTATGACGGCATCCGTCCGTGGTGAACCAACCTCTGTTCCGAAAGCAGCAGCGAAGTCACTCCAAAGTCCGGCATGCTCCCGTTCCATCGCCGCAGTGGCAGAGTCTCCATGGCCATTCCAACCCTTGGCAATCAGCGCAATAAAGGCCCCGTACTCTCGGGCGTAGTCACGCAAAGCTTCGATCGGCAGTGTTCCGGCGCTCCATGCCTGGTAGAACTCGCTGTCGAGTAGATTCCAGTGGCGAATCGATTCATTCAAACGGGTTTCCATCAACGGTCCGACCTCCTCAGGCTCAAGAGGTAGACACTCAGCTTACTACGTATGCCGGCATGGAGAGAGGCGTTGCCAAGTGAAGCGTGCGCCGCATGGCAAAATGGTCCTGGAAAGCCCTGGCAGGGTGCGGACCATGCCACTGCTCACTTCGACGACGGACTCCTGGGCGTTTACGGCCACAGGCAGGTCTGCGAAACTCTCCTATCATGCTTGCTCCAACAAGATCCGTTCTCGGCTGCCTGACACTCGTTCTTATGCTGTGCGGTTGTTCCCCAGGACCAGCCTCACGTCCCAACATTGTTTTCATATTTACCGACGATCAGGCCCCGTGGGCGCTCGGCGCTTCCGGCTACCCACATGCACTAACCCCGAATATCGACCGCCTTTTCAACGAAGGCGCCTACCTGGTGAATGCATTCACCACGACACCTGTCTGCAGCCCGTCTCGCGCCGGCCTCATGGCGAGTCGCTACGGCTCAGAACTTGGCATCACAGAATGGATTCATCCTCGACGAGAGCCTGAGCTGGGGCTCGATCCCGCTGTTGTTACCTGGCCCGAAGTCCTTCAGCGAAATGGCTACCGCACGGGTCTCGTTGGCAAGTGGCACCTCGGTGTCCCTGATCGATACCACCCAACGCGAACTGGCTTCGAATACTTCATGGGATTTCGGACCGGAGGAACGACTCCCTCCAATCCCGTGCTCGAGAAAGACGGCAAGACCAGAGAGTTCGAAGGGCTCACACCCGACATCCTCACTGACCACGCCATCGAGTTTATCGGCGACACGGCGAACGGAAACGAACAGAAGCCCTTCCTCCTTGCTCTCCACCATCGAGCGCCGCATGCTCGTTGGCTCCCGGTCGCCGACGAGGACTGGGCCCCTTTCGAGTCTTTGGATCCCACGCTCCCACACCCGGACTACCCCAACCTTGACATCGAGCGCGTCAAGCGCATGACCCGAGAGTACCTGGCCAGTGTCAAGAGCGTTGACCGCAACGTGGGACGTTTGCTGACGGCGCTCGAGAAGCGCGGACATGCGGACAACACCGTCATCGTCTTCACGAGCGACCACGGCTACAACATGGGCCACAACGGCATCTGGCACAAAGGTAATGGACACTGGGTGCTGACAGAGCCGCTGGCCGCAACCGACAACATTCCCGAGGGCCAACGCCCCAACATGTATGACCACTCGATCCGCATCCCCACCGCTGTTCATTGGCCCGGAACCATCCAACCCGGCACACGCATTGCGCAGACCATCAGCAATCTCGATTGGTATCCGACCCTGCTTGCCCTGGCTGGTGTCGATCTACCTGCCGGAGAACTCATCCGCGGCCGCAATTTCCTTCCCATCCTTCTTGGTGAGTCACCTGCATGGGACAATGATTTCTACGCCGAATACAGCACCCATCATCAGTCGCGTACTCATATGCGCATGTATCGCACGCCCGAGTGGAAACTTATCCGCGACTTCCTCAACGAAGGCCGCGATGAGCTCTACCATCTGGCCGAGGATCCTGGTGAGACCAGCAACCTTATCGAGTCTGAAGACCCCGCCGTGAAGGCAGTGAGCGTCCGCCTGGATGCAAAGATCCTCCAATACATGCGTGAAACGAAAGATCCCGTGCTGCAACAAGCTTCGGCCCGAATAACGGATGAGACTACTCGCCCATGACGATCATCTCGATTGGTGAGATTCTCTGGGACGTGATT
>MKWU01004420.1_pt1 | contig 16657 bp, 14 predicted proteins | sample 809101 | NCBI WGS metagenome assembly MKWU01 (sample SAMN05860141, study PRJNA318959) | sponge metagenome | host: Aplysina aerophoba | place: Slovenia: Piran, Adriatic Sea, Gulf of Piran | collected 2013-05-07 | reverse complement strand
CGCATCACATTATTTGGTGGTCAAACAACGGACCCACCAACCTAGAAAACCTCGTATTAGTGTGCAACGACTGCCACCACAAAATCCACGACGATGGCTGGCAAGTCCACAAACACCCCGACACAGGCAAATACTACCTCAAATCCCCAACCCACCCCACAGACAAGCGCCCAGCGGTTTCGTCAGATAAGCCGGCAAGGAACTCGCTAGGCGAACCGACGACCCAACCATCAGGCAAGCGCCCAACAACCCCAACAGACAAACCCTCAACCAACCCGTCGAGTGAGTCGCCCGCCTCTTCGGTGGCTGAGGCTCCGACTAACTCGTTGGGTGAGCGTCCGACAGTCCCACCAGACGTACCCTCAACCCGCCCAACCGGTAAGCATCCGGCTGCCCCGCCGGATAAGTCGGCAAAGACCTTGCCAGATGAACCCTCAACCAACCCACCCGATAAACATCCAACAATCTCACCAAATGAACCCTCAACCAACCCGTCGAGTGAGTCGCCCGCCTCTTCGGTGGCTGAGGCTCCGACTATCTCGTCGGGTGAGCGTCCGACAGTCCCGTCAGACAGACCCTCAACCCGCCCAACCGGTGAGCACCCGGCTGCCCCGCCGGATAAGTCGGCAAGGACCTTGCCAAACGAACCCTCAACCAACCCACCCGACAAACATCCAACAACCCCGCCAGACAATCCCGCAACCAACCCATCAGGCAAGCACCCAACAGTTCCACCAAACAAACCCTCAACCAACCCGTCGGGTGGTTCCCCCGCCGCTTCGGTGGGTGAGTCCGCGACGAACTCGTCGGGTGACCCCGCAATCCGCCAATCAGGTGAGCGCCCGACCGGTTTTTCCGACAAACCCGCGAGGACCACGTCACTTGGGTCCTCAACCAGCGGGCCCGGTGACTCCTTGGACGTTTCGGTGAATGAGTCGTTGAGCGGTCCAACGGGTGAGCGCCCAGCGGTTTCGGTGAATGAATCGTCGACCCACTCATCAGATGAGCGCCCCACCGTTTCGGTCGATGAGCTCTTGAGCGACCCGTCAGGTGAACGCCCACCCTTTTCGGTGAGTGAGTCGTCGACCGGCTCAACTGATGAGCGCCCCGCCGTTTTGTCAGATAGGTCCGCGAGGAACTCGTCAGGTGAGTCACCGACACGCGAGTCCGGTGAGTTCCCGGTGGTTTCGGTGGGTGAGTCGTCGAGCGTTCCAACGGGTGAGCGTCCGGTGGTTTCGGTAATTGAGTCGTCGACCCGCTCATCAGATGAGCGCCCCACCGTTTCGGTGAATGAGTCGTTGAGCGGTCCAACGGGTGAGCGCCCAGCGATTTCGGTGAATGAATCGTCGACCCACTCATCAGATGAACGCCCCACCGTTTCGGTGAGTGAGTCGTCGAGAAACTCGTCGAGTCCGCCAGACCGTGCTCAAACCCGCGCAGAATCGGCTCAACCGGTTGCCGTCGACGCACCCCAGTCGACCATCCAGACTACGCCCGGGCTCACGCATGGAGACCAAACTCAGCGAAAGAAACAGACAAGTTCCGACACCGAACAACACCCCGCGGTCAGTAGCACCAGCCACGACCCGGTCGACGGTATCGACACCTCCTAAAGGCCGCGCCGATGGGTGTCCACCCACCTGTCGTCGGGTTGTCCCAAGTAGACCCTGGGCTACATCAACCAACGACGACCAGTAGCCACGCGCGTTGGTTTTGTTGCTACTGTGAGTTCGGGCGATGGGTCGGCCGCCCACCTACAGGGTCAACTTCCATACCGATCCGCCAAGCCCTCAACTGAATGTCAACACCGATTCTGGATGAACACGCCCGTACACACAACGATGTCCACTCCACCCTCAAACGCGAAGAGTCGCTATGCACGCGAAATGCAGGTTGTTATTCGGGAACACCCACCACATACTTACCAAACGACGATGTCACGTCGCTATTCACACGAGATGTCGGTTGTTATTCGGGGGGTTCTTTGGTTAGGACGTTTAGGAAAGGTGCGTAGCGGTAAACTCTGTTGCGTGACTTGCCCGTGATTTCGGTGACTATTTCGAGTTGAGCCATCTGCTTGAGGAGGCCACTAATGGTTGTAGGTGTTGCACCGAGTTGCGCCGATGCGTAATGAATAGTAGTGATGGGTTGCTGGGTCAACAGATCAAGAAGCGGCCATCCGTACTTACCGAAATTGTGGGTGACCGCGAGTTGTCGGTGTGTTTCGCTGAGTGCGGTAAGCTGACTCGCGACCCGCACGGCATCGTTCGCAGTGGAAGCAACTCCCGTAAGAAAAAACTTGAGCCAACCCTCCCAATCACCTCGGTTTCTGATTGCGTTGAGTCGCTCGTAATATTCAAGCCGGTTCTTTTTCAAGAAAAGGCTCAGATAAAGCAAAGGGCGGGTCAATGTGCCGCGACTAGCCAAGAGCAAGGTGATGAGCAAACGACCCACACGACCGTTGCCATCCAAGAACGGGTGAATGGTTTCGAACTGTGCATGGGCAAGCCCAGACAACACAAGCGCCGTGTCGCCGCTTTCGTTGAGATAAATTTCAAGGTCATCGACGGCCGCTACAAGGTCGTCGGGAGACGGGGGAACGAAGGAGGCTGTGGCCAAAGTACGTCCCGCCGGGCCGATCCAGTTTTGCGACTTGCGAAACTCCCCAGGTGTTTTTTCTTGTCCTCTCGTCCCGGTCAACAATTCCTCGTGAACTCGCCGAATTAACCTGCCCGACAATGGCAATTCGTTCAGCAAACTCAGCCCCAAGTCCATGGCGCGTACATAGTTGACCGTCTCATGGATGTCCACCAAGGGACTTGCACCCCGAACTTCGACTTCGTGAGCAAACAAGTCGTCTAGGCTTGATTGGATTCCTTCAATCTGGGAACTCAACACTGCCTCTCGCCGAACATAGGCTGCGACAAACAAATCGGGGTTCGGTAACGTGGCCGCCATTCCATCTAAGCGCCCTAAGGCGGTTGTTGCTTGTGCCAATAACTCAAGAAGTTCGTTGTCCCAATGCAACGGCGGGTCGGGAGGAAGCGGATTCGGGACGAACGCTTGGTACCCAGCTAGCTGCGGGTGGTAACGGCCAGCTCTTGTGTTTGTCAACATATTCCTTATTCCAATAATCGGCATACAGGGAGGCACAACACTCCCTTATTCCATTTTACAGCAGATACTGGAATAAGAAATTCTCCTAGGGAAGGTTGATTGGAGCCCGAGACAGGAATTGAACCTGCGACCTGCTGTTTACAAGACAGCTGCTCTGCCGGCTGAGCTACTCGGGCGTTATTTCAGGTTAACGGTAAATGCGCTGAACAGTGCTAGTATTTTCGTATGCCCCGTATAGTGCGTCAGAATATGACAAACTGGAGCATACTAGCACTCGCAACCGAGGAGCCAAGCCGATGAATACCACAGGACGCTACGCCGCATCCGACAACTCGTTCACAAAATCAGCAACGACCGCTGCCGCAAGGGGTGGGTTATTGATCGCCATTGCGATAGTAGTCGGGTTCTTGCTGTTATGGCGAGGTTTCGACAGCGGCGGCACAATCAATGCCGCCGATGAAGGCAGCACAACCACTACCACTGTTAACGGCACGGAAACCACAACTACCACAGAAGCACCAGACCCCAACGAAACCGACCCGCAACCACCCACCTCAACCACCTCACCAGCCCCAGTCGTGGTCGACCCACCCAATTCTGTGAAAGTTGTGGTGATGAACGGGCGCGGTGAAGCGGGATTAGCAGGCAGACGTTCAGATCATCTGAAGACCCAAGGGTATGTGTCAATAGCGGTCAACGCAGTTTCAAGCGACCAAGCACTAAGCCGCGTTTACTATACGCCAGACTACGCCGACGAAGCCGAACTTGTTGCGGTGGCGTTAAATGGGGCACCCACGGTCACCGAAGCGGCACCGACCGACCCGCTCACCTTAGTCAGCGAAACCTACCGAGAAGCGGCCAGCGACTACCACATTTACGTTCTACTTGGGGCAGACGCAGTTCTTGGCTGACATCCGCACCTAAAGAGGCTGCCACACTGAAGCCAAGCTAAGACCATCGGTTGAGTTGTGCGCGTATTGGCGTGCCCCGACAAATTTCGTGGCACCGCAACCGCCAGCGAAATCGCCAACACCGTGGCCGCAGCAGCAAACGCTGTCGGCTGGCAATGCAAAACGCAACCTCTAGCCGACGGGGGCGAAGGAACACTCGCCGCTCTCGGTGGAGCCAATCGCACGACCACAGTCACCGGACCTCACGGATTGGGTGTACAAGCCCAATGGCGCCTCAGCAATTCCCGAGCGGTAATCGAAATGGCTCAAGCATCGGGGCTCAGCATTGCCGGAGGCGCACAAGGCAACGACCCGATAGCCGCCACGAGCGCCGGCACGGGCGAGTTGATCGCTACGGCTACCGACTCTGGAGCCACCACGATCATCGTTGGTTTAGGCGGATCAGCAACAACCGATGGGGGTTTGGCTGCGCTTGAGGCAATGGCACCGTTAGCTCGTTATAGGCGGGTCAACATTGAAGTTGCCGCCGATGTGCAAACCAAGTTTTTGGATGCGGCGGAAGTTTTCGCGCCTCAAAAAGGAGCTTCAAAAGCCCAAGTCGCTTTGTTGCGAGGAAGACTGGCGCGGCTAGCACAAATTTACCGAACCGAATACGCTATTGATGTTACCGAAGTGGCGCGCAGTGGTGCCGCGGGTGGACTCGGCGGTGCGTTGCTAGCAGTCGGAGCGAACCTTTGCGATGGATTCGAGTTGATCGCCGAAGCGGTGGATTTGCATCAACAAATCGAACCCGCCGACCTAGTAATCACCGGTGAAGGTTGCCTAGACAGCACATCGTTTCAAGGCAAGGTAGTTGGCGGAGTGGCGCAAATCTGTCAACAAATGGGTGTGCCAGTGTTGGCCATCGTGGGCCAAGCACTAGGAAATACTGCTGAGTTGATTCCAACTGTGGACTTGACCAAGACATTCGGGGCAGAGCGCGCCAAACAAGATACCCTCGCAGTGGTTGAACAAGCCACCAAAGATTGGCTCAGCGCCTACCTTTAGCGCTCACAGCCCAAGCAGCGAGGGCCACAACGATCACGAAAAACAGGCCATATTGCAGGATCCCAGCGAGAGCCCCGACAAGCCAAGAGACGAGGGTGATAACACCAAAACCTGCTAGTGCAGCAATCAACACAACCGCAGGAAAAGGCAAACTATTTTGCTTAGCTGATTTGTTCATACCATTAGACTAGTCCAACGAAGAAAGGAATGTACCTATGAACGTCACCGTCCGAATCCCAACCACGCTGCGTGTTCTCACCGCAGGCGAATCAGAGATATCAGTTGAAGGCGGCACGGTAGCCACCGTCCTTGACAACCTCGAAAGTTCGCACCCTGGGTTCAAAGAACGAATCCTTGACGACGCCGGAGAACTGCGCCGTTTCGTGAACCTTTTTGTGAGTGATGACGACGTGCGTTTTCTCGAAGGTCTCAACACACCGGTCCCTTCGGGTGAAACGTTGAGCATTGTCCCAGCAGTAGCCGGTGGCTAAGCGAAGAAAAATCGGGCGTGGTAGTTGCTATTTTCGTATCTTCCAGATTGACTAGCACTCGCGGCACGAGAGTGCTAGCACAAGAAACCCAACAAAACCAAGCAGCAAAAATCTGGAGGAATTGTGGCAAAAACCATTCAATTCGATGAACAAGCCCGGCGAAGCCTCGAATCGGGGATGAACCAACTCGCCGATGCAGTCCGAGTGACCCTAGGCCCCAAAGGGCGCAATGTGGTCCTTGAAAAGAAGTGGGGAGCTCCGACCATCACCAACGATGGCGTGTCAATAGCCAAAGAAATCGAGCTTGAGGACCCCAACGAACGCATCGGTGCCGAACTAGTCAAAGAAGTAGCAAAAAAGACTGATGATGTGGCCGGCGATGGCACCACAACCGCCACCGTATTGGCATGGTCAATGGTACGCGAAGGTTTGCGCAACGTTGCCGCAGGTGCCAACCCGATGTCGCTCAAGCGTGGCATCGAACAAGCAACCGAAATCGCTGTAGCAGCTATCGCCAACAACGCCCAAGACGTATCAGACGACAAAGACCAGATCGCCAATGTTGCGGCTATTTCTTCGGCAGACCCAGAGATCGGCGCCACCATCGCCGATGCAATCGAAAGCGTCGGCAAAGATGGTGTGATCACCGTGGAAGAAGGCCAAACCTTCGGCCTTGACCTCGACTTTGTTGAAGGTATGCGATTCGACAAAGGCTACATTTCGCCCTACAGCGTCACCGACACCGAACGCATGGAAGCGGTGTTAGACAACCCATACGTGCTGCTTGTCAGCTCCAAAATCTCCGCGGTTCGTGACCTACTGCCACTGTTAGAGAAAGTGATGCAGGCGAGCCGCCCGTTGCTAATCATCGCTGAAGATGTTGAAGGCGAAGCGCTCGCAACCCTAGTGGTCAACAAAATACGTGGCACATTCACTTCCGTTTCCGTGAAAGCACCAGGTTTCGGAGACCGCCGCAAAGCCATGCTACAAGACATCGCAATTCTCACCGGTGGTCAAGTAATCTCCGAAGAGGTCGGCCTCAAACTTGAAGGTGTAACGCTTGACATGCTTGGCCAAGCGCGCAAGATCGTGGTCACCAAAGACGAAACCACGGTTATCGAAGGAGCGGGCGATGCAGCTGATGTGGCTGGTCGGATCAACCAAATCCAAGCTGAGATCGACAACACCGACTCCGACTACGACCGCGAGAAACTCCAAGAACGCCGTGCCAAACTCTCTGGTGGCGTGGCCGTGCTCAAAGTCGGTGCCGCCACCGAAGTTGAACTGAAAGAAAAAAAGCATCGCATTGAAGATGCCGTATCAACCACCAAAGCTGCCATCGAAGAAGGTGTTGTAGCCGGTGGGGGAACCACCCTCATCCGTGCTCAAAACACCCTCCATAATGCCATCGGCGACATCGCTGACCCAGACGAGCAGGTAGGGGCGCGTATCGTGGCTAAAGCACTAGAAGGCCCGCTTTACCAGATAGCGGTCAACGCCGGCATGGAAGGCGGAGTCGTGGTTGAGAAAGTTCGCAACCTTGAAGGCTCCAACGGCCTCAACGCCGACACCGGTGAATACACCGACCTGATCGCCTCGGGTATTATCGATGCTGCCAAAGTAACTCGCTCAGCGCTCCAAAATGCGGCCTCCATTGCTGCCTTGTTCCTCACCACGGAAGCTGTCATAGCTGACGCACCAGAAGAATCGGCTGCACCAGCTATGCCCGATATGGATTACTGAGATTGCCAGTCTCGCACTGCGTGAAACGTTAGCCGACAAAGCTGGCCGGCGGGGCTGATGCACGACACTGAACTGCATGCGGTTTGTGAAGCGTTGGCCCCGTTAGTTGGCGTGTGGCGAGGTTCCGGGGGCGGCCACTATCCGACCGTCCCCGATTTCTCCTATCTTGAAGACCTTGAGTTCTCCCATATCGGCAAACCATTCTTGGCGATGGCTCAACGCACCCGAGACCCGCACAGCGATGCGCCGATGCATTCCGAGTTCGGTTATCTACGCCCACAACCGCACTCAAACATTGAGTTGGTGGTGGCGCAACCAACCGGTGTGGTAGAAATACACGTCGGCTCGGTGGTCACCACTGCAGAGTCTTTGGTGCTCGACTTTCGCACCGAACGCGTTGAGGGCACACGCACCGCCAAACCGATCACGGAGGTTCGTCGTCGGCTTGAAGTGTCAGGCAAACAGTTAATCTCAGAGATGTGGATGGCAGCAATGGGCGAGCCACTAACCCATCATCTGCGCGCCGAATTAACTCGCACCGACGAGCGGCGTGGCTTTTGGGACGTGCGTTGAATACCTTTGCTGCTTGGCTCGGTTTACTCAACGCTCGGTGACGATAGCGTGAACCTGTGAATGCCCGCTCGCGTAGTCAGCAACGCCTCGTGCGACCCTGGGGCCCAGAACAGCCAAACAGTGGACGCATCAACGCCGAATTGGCGACTGAGGAGCCATTAGCGATTGAGCTTGACGGGGTTCGTGTCACAACCACCATGCGCACTCCCGGCAACGACTTCGAGTTAGCTGTCGGGTTTTGTCACAGCGAAGGGCTGCTAAACGGGCATCCGGTGCTCACGGTGAAATACTGCGAAACTGCTTCAGCGCTGGCAACCGAGTTCAACGTGGTGAGCGTCTCCACCGGTGGCGAAGCTCCGCGACCCACCCCAAGGCTCACGGCCACCACTTCCTCTTGTGGATTCTGCGGCACCGACGAAATCGACCAGCTTGCCTCTTCGCTTGGTCCTCTCTCTGGGCCTCAATTCGCTTGGGAACATCTCGCCAAAGCACCTGACGCACTGCTTGAACAGCAAACCCTTTTTGCCAAAACAGGAGCGGTGCATGCGGCGGGGGTAATTCACCGAGATGGTTCAGTGTTGACGGCGCGCGAAGATGTTGGACGCCATAATGCTGTCGACAAAATAATAGGTCGCCTGCACTTTGATAATCAGCTTCCCGCTCAGGGGTTGGCGATTGTGGTTAGCGGTCGCGCGAGTTTTGAGTTGGTACATAAAGCTTGGGCAGCAGGTTTTCGTGCGTTGGTTTCGGTGAGCGCACCAACAGCATTAGCTGTCGCCACCGCCAAACGAGCAGACATGCAGCTAGCCGGGTTCGCCCGTTCTGGTGCCCTCACCATTTACACATCGTCTTAAAAGCCAAGTTTACCGACCTGCTAACGCTAACTGAACGGAACGGAACCGTAGGCTTGAAGAATGCTTGATTCTGTGGGTACCAAAAACGGTTTAACCGTGCTGCATCTGTTTTGTAAACGGACGGCTGCGGCTAACAAAGCGATGATCATTGCGAGCATTGAAACCGCTCAAGCCGCTGGAACACAGGTGGTGAACTTGGCCGTATTAGGCCACAAAGCGGATCTTTGTTTTATGGCGTTGCACCGTGAAGGTTGGCCTTTGCGAGACCTGCAAACCGCTTTAGAACGCGCTGGCCTTCTCGTCACCGACAGTTTCGTGTCTATCACAGAACTGTCTGAATATGCCTTAGGGCTAGGCGAAGCAGTAAAAAAAGCTCGCCTGTATCCGCAACTGCCACCTCAAGGTAAGTCGGCTTGGTGTTTTTACCCAATGACCAAGCGGCGCAACGAAACCCACAACTGGTATCGGCTACCGTTTGATAAACGCAAGGAACTTATGAATGAGCACGGCGCTTCGGGGCGCAAGTTCACGGGACGTATCGTGCAACTAATCACGGCATCGACTGGGCTTGATGACTGGGAGTGGGGCGTAACCTTATTCGGCACCAATATTGACGACCTGAAAGACACTGTTTACGCCATGCGTTACGACACAGCCTCAGCTCTCTACGGCGAGTTTGGGCAGTTTTATTTCGGGTTGGTTGGCCCCGTTGATGAGATAGTTAACCGGACCTGTTAGCCGCGCTGACATAGCCTTGGAGCAGGTCATTCTCGGTTGCTGCGGGGTCTCTTTGCGAGGGGTCACCGAAACCGCCGCCACCAGGTAGTTCAAGTATCAAACGCCGCTCGGCGGGCACCGTCTCTTTGCCTTTCGTTGGAAACGGAGTGCCATCATCTAGATACACTGCCCCGGGTGCTCCGGGCTGGCCTCCCTGTCTTCCCCTCGCCGGGTTTTCAACACGGTCAAACATCGCTGAGAACTCAAAAAGGTAGCCATCCGTAGGGCCGACCTCAATGACTTGACCTAACCCCCCGCGTTGACGGCCGACGCCTCCGCTATCGCCGCGAATTTCTTTACGCCAAATAATTATCGGGCCGACTTGCTCAGTGGCCTCAACGGACATGGTGCGCACGCCCGAAGGGAACGCCGTAGCCGTAAGCCCGTCAAGGTGAGGGCGAGCGCCACCGCCGCCACTGTTGAACATCAACAACTCAACCGGAGGTTTGAGGTTTTGGGGGTCAGCACTGCGAGCGCTTGCTTGAAAGTTCCACAACGCCCCAGACCCCTCAGCGGGTATGCGCTCTGGCAAGGCAGAGGCGATAGCGCCTAGGCACAAGTCGGTCACGAAATGCCCGATCACATGACGCACCGCGACCGGGTTGGGGTGTTTAGCGTTGAGGATAACCCCTGGCGGAGCGCTCACCGTGAACGGCTCTAGCGATGCGAAATTGTTAGGCAACTCAGGTGCCAACGCAACCAGCATTCCGTAAGTGAAATACGCTTCGGCATAGGTGAGCGGAACGTTCACACCGAACTTACTCAACGGTGACGTACCGCTGAAATCGGCGTGCATGCCGTTGGCGGTGACGGTGACACGCACACTCAAGGTGAGGGTATGGTCGTATCCGTCTACGGTCATTTTGTTGTGGTAGGTGCCTGGTGGAACTGACCGCAAAGCGTCTAGCGTGGCCTTGCGGGTGCGTGCAAACACGAACTCGGCTAGGCGTTCTAGGTCTTTGAGGCCAAACTCGTCAAACATGGCGCAAAGTCGCCGTCTTCCCGTTTCGTTGCATGCCGCTAAGCCGAAAATGTCACCTACGACTTGGTCGGGCTCACGCACGTTTTGTGATATCACCGCAACCAGATCACGGTTTAGCTTGCCTCGTTCTGCCCATTTGAGGATAGGAATGCGGATCCCTTCTTCGTAGACCTCGCGGGCTTCGGGGCCATAACCACGCCCGCCGATATCAACAACATGCGCGGTGGATGCGAAAAACCCCACGTGAGCGCTATTGTAAAAGACCGGTGTGGCCACGGTTATGTCGTGGAGATGGCCAGTGCCTTTCCAAGGATCGTTGGTTATGTAGACATCGCCTTCGTAGATGCGTTCGGGGCCGATGTCGTTGATGAAATGCCGCACGGCTGCGGCCATGGTGTTGACGTGGCCTGGCGTACCAGTTACAGCTTGCGCGATCATGCGTCCGTGGACATCGAAGATGCCCGCGGAGAGATCACCCGCCTCTCGAACTGAGGTGCTAAACGCAGTACGAACTAAGGTCGCTGCTTGTTCTTCAACAACGGCAATGAGACGGTTCCACATGACTTGGTTGTGCAAGTCGGTGGTTTGCCGGGCGCTCGTGTTCATCGGGGCACCTGAACTCGTCTGATCAAAAGTGAACCATCGGACTGAACCACGCAAGCGTGTTGAGCACCAAGCACGGTTGTGGTTTGCGGTTCAAAGATTAGTGCTGGGCCAACCACCAAATCCGCGGGTTTCAGCCGTGAGCGGGGGAACAATCCAGCTTCGACGCTACCGCTTGATGTCGGATCATACATTTGCCGAGTCTGCTCAGGAGCAACCCGATTACCGATTCTGGAAAGTTCCACCAACGCCGCTGGTTCCTCCACGGAAGACACTCTCACTGCCCAACTGACCGCTTCAATATTCAGCTGGTCAATCGCACGGCCAAAGAACTCTAAGTAAGACTTGGTGAACTTAGCGGCCAATAATTCTGCAGCAAACTCGTCGAATTCGCCTTCATCTAAACTCACCGGTATTTCCCATCCCTGACCCGCATAGCGCATCGACACTTGGCGTTCAACGGATATCGCCGGTTCAACAGAACTTGCTTCATGAGCCCGATCATCAGCAAGGCCAACCCGCACAAAAGACTCAGCTTCAGCAGTCAACTCGGCGAGCAGCGCATTAGCTCCCAGATAATCAAAATCGGCGGTGGTTGTATAAAAACTTCGGATAGCTTCGTAAGAAAACGGGGCACGCAGAAAACCAATCGCCGAACCCACCCCCGCGCCACTCGGCACAATCAACTCATCAAGACCCAACTTGTCGATCAAACGCGAGGCATGCAACGGCGCTCCCCCACCAAAAGCAATCATCGAAAAGCCTGACAAGTCACGACCACCTTCAACCGCATGCACTCGAGCCGCGTTGGTCATGTTTTCGTCCACAACTTCAACAATCCCTACCGCCGCAGCTGCGTTATCAAGCCCCAACGGGCCACCAACACCAGCGGCGATCGCTTCACCCGCCAACTGAGGGTTGAGCAGAATGTCCTTCGCACCAAAAGTGTCGGGATGCAAGCGACCAAGCAACAAATTGGCATCGGTAACCGTGGCATCATCGCCTCCACGCGCATATGCGGCAGGGCCGGGATCACTGCCAGAACTGTGCGGACCAACACGTATCTGCCCCAATGAATCGACTTGAACGATAGAACCACCGCCCGCACCAATCTCGATCATCTCGATAACTGGAATAGAAATAGGCATCCCGCTACCTTTCTTGAAACGGGAACGCCGGTCAACCTCAAATACTTTGGCGGTGCGGGGAACATAATCTTCAATGAGTGCAATTTTCGCGGTGGTACCACCCATGTCGTAGGAAAGCACACGGTCTAAGCCATAACGCGCAGCCAAGTCGGCAGCAAAAATGGCACCACCCGCCGGCCCCGACTCAATGAGACGCACCGGGAACTCCGCCGCAGTTTCAACACTCATCAACCCACCCCCAGAATGGATCAAATAAAGCGGGCAACCGACCCCTATTCCTTTCAGTTGATCACGCAAGCGCAACAGATACGATGCCATCAATGGTTGCACATAAGCGTTGGCGCAAACCGTATTAAAACGCTCGTATTCGCGCATCTGCGGCGAAACTTCACTACTAATAGACACGGCAACCCCGCTGAGTTCTTTCTTCAGCAAGCTACGAAACCTACGCTCGTGCATCCCATTGCGGTAGCTGTGCAAAAACCCGACCGCCACCGACTCATACCCGGCTACACCAATACGTTCGATAACTGCGCGCGCGGCATCGTCATCAAAGTCGATGAGAACTTCCCCACGTGCGTTCAGCCGCTCACTGATGACGAAACGATCTCTACGTGCGATGAGTGGATCGGGTAGCACAATATTGAGGTCGTACTGCTCGAAGCGGCTTTCCGTGCGGGTTTCTATCACGTCACGAAACCCGGCCGTTGTCACTAGAGCAGTCTTGGCGCCACGCCGCTCAATGAGTGCGTTGGTGGCCAGCGTGGTGCCGTGAATTACTTGGTTGACATCACCGAGCTCGACTCCGCTAGTGCGACTGACTTGTTCGATACTGTAGACAACCCCTTGCTCGGGGGCATGGTATGTGGTGAGAACCTTGCTGGAATGCAACGTACCCGATTCGGTTTGGAGCACGATGTCGGTAAAGGTGCCGCCAACATCAACTCCGACGCGCACCCGCTGTTTACCGCTTCGTTCACCCACTCCCATAATAAGTGTGCCAGCCATAGACATAACAGTAACGCAATTCGCTGCACCTTGCCGCAGAGAACTCAATCAATACACTGCTAGTAGGACACGCCGCTAGACTTGGTGGGCGTGTGTGCCTCTACGTTTGCCGATGTGCTGACAAAAATCGTTGATGTCGAAGGCTGGTTGAGCAAAGAGCAAGCCCGTTGCCTTTACAACCGCGCGGTGGCTTTGCCGCAAGGATCGCAAGTCGTTGAAATCGGTAGTTTTCGTGGCCGTTCCTTGATCGTATTGGCGTGTGCGGCACCAGAAGACGCACAGTTGGTGGCCATCGACCCTCACGCCGGGAATGACCGCGGCCCCAAAGAAATCCGCTCCAATCAAAAACTCGGCGATGCAGACAATCGCGTTTTCAAAGCCAATCTCGACAGGGCGGGCGTGGCCCACCGAGTAACCCACATCCGCAAAATGTCTACTGAAGCTAGCGGTGATGTCAACGGCGATATTAACCTGTTATACATTGACGGTGCCCATCGTTATCGAACGGCCCGCAACGATATCGTCCGCTACGGGAACCGTGTTGTCACTAACGGAACAATGTTGGTGCATGATGCATTCAGTTCCATAGGAGTGACAGGTGCCTTGTTGACATCAACTTTCACTAGTCGGCGATGGCTTTATCAGGGTCGTTGCGGTTCTTTAGCACAGTATCGACGTCAACCTGTTCGCGGCTCGGCCGCGCTAACAAACGTCTTTCAGCAAACTCTGCAACTTGGTTGGTTCCTGCGGAATATCTTTATCAAAACAGCGTTAACCTTGAAGTTGTATCCCTTGACACGAATATTTGGTCACACAACCCGTGATTGGCCATATTGATTGCTTTGAATATTTGGATTAGCCTTGATTTATAACCGGATACCCTTATGAAAGCAAATCCCGCAACCGCAGCACTATTCGCCGACAAAAACCTCGTTGGCACGGAACTCGCTCGCGCCTATACCGCAGAAATCGACACTTGGTTAGAGTCGGTGGTGGCTGGCATTCAAGAGGTTCAAGGCGTGGCGCTCGTTGCGGTTGGGGGCTACGGGCGAGGTACGCTCAGCGTGGGCAGCGACCTTGACCTTTTGCTGATTCACAATAACTCAGGTCATGTGGCTGAAGTAGCGGAACGCATCTGGTATCCGATCTGGGATAGTGGCGTAAGGCTTGGTCATGCCGTGCGTACCATCGACGAAGCACTAGAACTAGCAGCTGATGACCTGGACACGGCCACTTCATTGCTCGACACTCGACTAATCGGTGGTGAAGCTCGCCTAGTCGATGAATTGCAAAAAAAGGCTCGGGAATTGTGGCGCAACAACGCCGACAAAATGCTCACGCGGTTAGTTGAGTCGGTGCGTGAACGCCATGAAACGTCTGGTGAAGTCGCGTTCTTGCTAGAACCTGATTTGAAGCTCGCACGGGGTGGCTTACGCGACATCGATTCGTTGCATTGGATCGACCACACCGAACTTGGCTTGCTGAAAGCCAACGAACGCAGCGAACTGCTTGACCCACATCGGATATTGTTGTCGTCTCGCATTGAACTCCACCGTCAAAGCGGCGCCACAGGCAACCGGCTACTATTGGAAATCCAAGACGAAGTAGCAACCGCGCTCGGCTACCCCGACGCAGACGAACTCATGGCGGCGGTCGCGTCAGCGGCGCGCACTGTCGCTTGGATAACTGATGCAGCGCTGCACCGAATCCATGCGCGTTCAGCACGCCACCGCTGGCGACCCAAAATCCGTCAGTTCGGACATGGCATTGAAATAATTGACGAAACTTTGCGTTTTAGCGGTGATGCGGACATTTCACACGACCCGATAATGCCGCTGCGGGTGGCTTACACGGCGGCCGCCGAAGACGCGTTTATCGAAAGAAGTGTGCTTGATAGGCTCGCCGCAGAAACCCCACCAATGCCCGATGTTTGGCCTGATGAAGCACGCACGATTTTTGTGGACCTACTGTTGTTGGGCTACGAAGCGATCCGGGTACTTGAAGCACTCGACCAAGTTGATTTGTTTTCGCGGTTCTTCCCCGAATGGACACCGAATCGCAGCCGCCCTCAACGCAATGTATATCACCGTTTCACTGTTGATCGGCATTTGCTTGAGACTGCTGCTGAAGCGGCAGCTATCGCCGACCGTGTGGAACGCCCCGATCTATTAGTGCTCGGAGGGTTGTTCCACGACATCGGCAAAGGCTACCCCGGCGACCATAGCGAAGTTGGCGTTGGTTTAACTCGCCGCATCGCTACTCGCATGGGTTACCCACCCGCCGATATCGAAACCTTAGGTACCATGGTGCGCCACCATTTACTGCTACCTGATGTGGCTTCAAGGCGTGACCTTGATGCCACAGAAACGATCAAGTTCGTTGCCGAACAGATCGACTCAGTTGGCACCCTTGAGCTACTCGGCGCACTCACGGAAGCCGATTCAATCGCCACGAGCAAAGCTGCGTGGGGAGTTTGGAAAGCAGAGTTGGTGAAACGGTTGGTCAACCGAACAGCGCACTTGCTGCACACCGGCGACACCATGCTCACCGATCAATTCCCAACTGATCAACAGTTGAAGTTGCTCGCTAGCGGAGACGACCTAGTAACACTTGACGACCACGAACTCACTGTGATCACACCAGACCGTAGAGGCGTTTTTTCTCGTGTAGCTGGAGCTTTAGCGTTACATGACATCGAAATTCTAAAAGCCCGACTTCACACCGAAGATGCAATGACTTTGGTGGTGCTACGAGTGGGCGGTGCGATAGGGCTTGAAGAGCGACCCGAAGAAGTCAAGAAAGGCATTCGTTTAGCGCTCGCTGGCGGCTTAGCAGTGCGGGCGAGGTTGCTGAAACGCGCTCGCGCTTACCGTTTTCAGCGAGTGACCACGGCAAATCTATCGAAACCCGTTGTGCGTTTTTTCAATGACCTGTCCCCAGATTTCACTGTTGTGGAAGTGCAAGGGCCTGATTCGATTGGTTTACTGTATCGAATCACTAGAGCCCTTGACGATCTGGACCTTGATATTGCCTCAGCCAAGGTGCAAACGTTGGGTGATGATGTGGTCGATACTTTTTATGTCCGAAGCCCTGACGGCACAAAGGTTACGGATAAAGATTACTTGGCAGAGATCGAACTCGCAGTCCTTACGGCCATCGTTTCAGATGCCTAGCAACGTTTCAGGCGATCGTTGCGTAGAGTCGTCCCTGTGAGTGCGCCCGTGAGTCACCCTGTGAGTGTTCCCGCGAATGTTCCCGCGAGTGCTCCCGCGAATATTCCTGCGAGTGCTCCCAGCGCCAATGAACGTGAACTATTGCGTTGGTCTGAAGCCTTGTCCGCAATCGCTCAGACTGGCCTTGGGTTCACCCAAAGCCTTTACGAACGGGAACGTTTTGAGGAAGT